>Ga0307424_1001515_pt1 | contig 12170 bp, 18 predicted proteins | sample SalMarWE160320MG_FD_202157 | JGI IMG/M metagenome (GOLD analysis project Ga0307424, IMG submission 202157) | Salt marsh sediment microbial communities from the Plum Island Ecosystem LTER, Massachusetts, United States - WE1603-20 | ecosystem: Environmental > Aquatic > Marine > Intertidal zone >... | reverse complement strand
GGTCGTCAGGTTATACTCCCAATCGAATAACCGGATGCCGCGTTCCGTATTATCAAAGATGCTATTGCGGCTGAAGGTAAAGCCAGTGGGCTGGGCGGACGGCGACGGTAGAACCCGGTAAATGCCGCGAGCGTTCTGTGTGATGGTGTTGCCCAGGACTGCATTCTGATTGCCTTCATTCTCCAGATGCACGCCATCCCAGTTGCCGAGAATCAGGTTACCGGCTCCCGGTTCGTATCCGCCAACCGTCAATCCATGCCCGAAAACATAGACGGCGTCGCCCGTACCGATGGCGTTCGTACCGCTTGCATCGCTGCCGATCAAGTTGCCGAGGATGCGCGCACCCTCGCTCGCATCCCAAACCATGATCCCATACATGCTGTTTCCCGAAATCAGATTGGCTTGCGACGGACTCACACCGCCAATGGTGTTGTTCGTGGCGCCAAGTAACTTAATCCCGCCTTTGTTACCAAGCGCTGCCGTTCCGGCCGCGTTTGTTCCTATGCGGTTGCCCTGGACCACGTTGTTGGCCGAACTCAGGACGAGACCGAAATCTGTGTTACCCGAGATCACGTTCCCCTGCCCGGGCGCGGCGCTGCCGATTGTGTGCCCTCCACCGGATCCGGTCTGGTCGTAGATGCCGACGCCGTTCGGGATGGGAGTATTCCCGGTAGCGTCCGTGCCGATCCTGTTGCCCTGAATCAGCTGCCCCGGACCCTGGAGATAGATTCCTACGCCGTTGCCGGAAATCACATTACCGGTTGCAGTATTGCCACCGCCCGCAAGCCGCAGGCCGATAGAGTTTGGCCAGGCACCCCACCCGAGCACATTCCCCTCCACCAGGTTCCCGCTGCCGGTGATCACGATCGCTCCGCCGGTAAGTGCCGTCGGTGCCGGATTGGGACCGCCCGGCCAGCTGCCGAAGCCGGCCAGCGACAGGCCGCGCACGACGTTATTTGCCGATTGCAGGGCTAGCCCGTCCTCGATCACACCCGAGGCCTTACCAATGTCGATCAGCGGCGTCCCACTGTAGCCGCCCACCGTGGTACCGTCGATGGTCGTTGCGTCGTCGAGCAGGGGCGGCAGGGGTGACAGTAAGTAGATCATCAGGCTACCGCCCGAAGCATCCAGCCCGGCGAAGCTGATCGTATCTGACCCCGGGTTAAGATTGGCGGCGTTGATCGCTTCACGCAGCGAGCAATGCGCCGCGTCGCACAACCCATCATTATCGTCGTCCACACTGTTGACTACGAATGAATCAGCATAGGCTGGTGCGCCGTAGCCCATCACTATGGCTAGTAGAATGATTACGCCCATCCGTGCCCATTGAATACCATCGGGTGACCGCATGAGTTTTTTCTCCTTGATTGATCCCTGCGCGTGTCCGACTCGACTCTGACGGGGGTTTAGCGGTTTGGGGTCCTCCCAGCATTGTGAAGGAAACATCAGGTTCGCTCTGGTGGCGGCGAGGGAGTAAAGGGGGACGACAGGGCGGACCGTCAGGTTCTACCTCAATAACGTAGTATAGGGAACATTTGTGACAAACGATACTAATATTTGACGGAAAGCCCTCCCGGCCTGGCGATGGGCTGCCGGAGCTGGTCATCAGTTGGGCCATCGATGGGCAGCTCGAGCAGCAGGCCTATACCACCGCCGGCGATGGATTTCTCCCGTTCTCCGAGGCTGACTAACCGCCCCGGACGTGGGTCAGCAGCCGCGATCCGCGCTCATGCTGGGCGTTTATCGAGGAACCGGAGAGTCGCGCGCTTCATCCTCCAGGAGTGCTGAGCTTCGACCTCAGGGCTAACGACGTTCCGTTGTATCATCGATTATGAGACATGGACTGCCGTCAGTCTTCAATCGGAAACACGCCACGGCAGGAAAGGAAAATGGAATGCCCGAAATGAAAGATGGATGTGTTAAACCAGCACGCGGACCGATCCTTCCAGGCCTGGACGCATCTGCTCCCCAGCCGGGTAACGCACCGATACAGGAGGCCAGGATGATTGCCCGGGTAGGCAAGGAAGCCATCGATTTCGAAGCTAACGCTTATGTTGAAGGGCAGGGGTTCAAACCGCTCAAGCTCTCCGATTACAAGGGCAAATGGATCGTGCTCTGCTTCTACCCGGGGGATTTCACCTTCGTCTGACCGACCGAACTGGCGGCGGTCGCCGCCCTGTATGACGAATTCAAATCGCTCGACGTTGAAGTCCTCTCCGTAAGCACAGACAGTCGTTTCGTTCACAAGATGTGGCAGGAGCACGAGCTCGCGAAAATGCTCGAGGGCGGAGTTCCTTTCCCAATGCTCTCTGATGCAGGCGGAAAAATCGGTGCCATCTACGGCGTATACGACGAGGCCGCCGGTGTCGATATTCGCGGTCGCTTCATCATCGATCCCGACTTCGTGATACGCGCCATGGAAGTCCTGACCCCCGAAGTCGGGCGCAACCCGCAGGAACTGCTGCGGCAGGTCAAGGCCTTCCAACACGTGCGCGCCACCGGCGAGGTCACGCCCTCTGGCTGGCAACCGGGCGAGGTCACCCTCACGCCCGGACCGGCGCTGGTCGGCAGGGTGTGGGAGCAGTGGAAACCATGACCCCTGCCCGAGATTGACCCCGGTCCTATGCAATATTCACCCCCGAGCCCGGCCTGCAGGCCGGGCTCGTCCTTTCGCGGGCCAGACCCCATCCGCCGCTGGTGCTCGATGGAATCGTGCGGCAACCGGGCCCAGGCCCGCAGTCGCTACCAGCGCGCCCTGGAGAAACCTCGGCCCCCCATTCCCCCTATACCCCCCAAGGTTTGAATGCAGTCAGGGCAAGCGGGTACTTATAGCACACGCTTGAAGCGGAGGGCCTTCATAACCCGCTGGCGCATTGCTGGCGCATTGCTCTCGCCCTGGCAGTTGTGCTCACCGGCTGCGGCTCCCGTTCCACCTATCACCAGCCTCAGTTCGCCACTTTGCAGTGGGTCGTACTGGCCTACCTCCTCACGTTGGCGATGGTGACCTTGAGCATGGGCCGGCTGCACCGTCGGCGAGCTGGCGCTCAACTATCACCTGCAGCCGCCCTACTCGCCGGACTATGAACAGAACTACCGCCTTCACTGTTCACTGCCGGACGGGGAGGTGGAGCTGTGAAGCGTAAGGACTATATGCTGCCCAACCCCTCCACCCCGAACCGAGCGATCGATTTCGATCCATCCATCTGCAACGGCTGTAACCGCTGCGTCGACATCTGCCGCTCGGACGTGCTGATGCCGAACCCGGAGCGCAAGCAACCACCGATTGTGCTATATCCGGATGAGTGCTGGTACTGCGGCACGTGCGTGCTCGAGTGCCGGCGCCCGGGCGCAATCACAATGCTGCACCCGCTGAACCAGAGCCTGCCGGTGCGCTGGGTGCACAAGGCGACCGGCGAGAGCTTCCGCTCAGGCATGCTCAACCCCGCCGCCGCCCAACACCCGACCGCCGTCCGGGCAAAAGCGGCCGCCCAAGCCCTGAACGCCTATTCCAAGGACAGTCCGGACGGCTAGCCCAACGACTGGCGAGAGATACTCGAACGGCTATAGATATTCAGGAGTATTTCTTCTCGACGCTCAGAACGGAGGGAAGCATGGCCCGCTGGTTAACTGCCCTCGTCGCGGCCCTGATACTCACCGACTGCGCGTCGCCGGCAGCTCCGACTACGGCCGTACCGACATTCTCCCCTTCACCCTCCCGGCCCGCGCCAACCTTGCAACTACTGCCCAGCCCGGGATAGTTTTCGCGCGAGTACCCGGCGCGCCGGAGCCACCCGGCGGCGCTCATCCTCCTCCATGAAGTACTCGACGAACTTCGTGCAGCGGCCCTCGCCGTCCAGCCATACTAGCCACAGGGAGTTGAACGAAGCACGAGGCCAGGCAGCCATTGCCAGAGCAGAATAGGACCTACCCCACTCCCCCAAATGGCGGGGGTTGATACTCCCCAGTCGTTGGATGCATATGGGCGGGAATTGGCGCACAATATAGAAGAGGTTGCAGAACCGGTCACAGCTCGCAGGCGTGCTGCTGATCATATGCTCATCAGGCATGCCGGTTCCAATCCAGAGGCAAGTGATGAAAAGAATAGGATTTCTTGTTCTGCTGAGCATCATGTTGGCACTGGTCGCAGGTTGCGCTCCCGGCACTGTCGCACAACTCAACACACCTGATCCGGGAAAACCAGCCGGAACACCTGCACCGAACAACGGTCAGATCAACCTGCCGGGTGTAAGCATTCAAGTTTATGCGCCCGGGCCGAACCCGATGGTCGATGAAGCCGATGCAAGTGGCCATATCGCCGGTATCCTGCTGGGAATTTGGCACGGGATCATTTCACCTGTAACGATGGTCCTGTCTTTCGTCAACAACAATGCGCAGATGTACGAAGTACATAACGACGGGCCCCAATATAACCTTGGGTTCCTGCTGGGCGTGGCCATCGTATTTGTTGTTCTGGGCATCACCGCAGGTTCGAGACGGCAGTAACGCGGGACAAAGAAGCTCGAGCTCTGGATCCGCTTGCCAAGAGCGGGGTAACCTCGCCGCGGCTGGAACGCTCCGCGCGGTTTGAGATCCCAAGGCGCATATCTCTAAGTATTATGGAAGGTTGAACGCGAGCAAGGCACATCCCTGGAAATACAGCAGGCCGTCTCCACCGGAAGCTGTGACAGGTTCAACAAGAGTAAAGGAGCTCGATCCCATGTTCCCTATCGGTGATGATGATAGCTCTCGAAGGATTTTTCCGTTTGTCACCTATATCTTGATCGCTCTGAACGTCCTGTTCTTCTTTGTAGAGCTGAGCGGTGGGGACGCTTTTATCGAGAAATGGGCTTTCGTCCCAAGCCGCTTCCTTGCCAACCCTGAGGGTGATTTTCTAACCCTCTTCTCTTCCATGTTCATGCATGCCGGATGGGTCCACCTGGGCGGCAACATGCTGTACTTATGGATCTTTGGTGACAATGTCGAAGACCGTTTCGGACACATCAAGTTCACGTTCTTTTACGTACTTTGTGGACTTGCGGCAACTTTCGCACAACTGGCCTTCAGCGCCGGTTCAAACCTGCCTAACTTAGGGGCATCCGGGGCGATCGCGGGAGTGCTCGGCGCATACATTCTGTTGTTCCCACAGGGTCGGGTCCGGGTCTTACAGGGCCAGCAGGTGATACAAGTGCCGGCGTTGATCGTCATTGGACTCTGGATCGTCCTGCAGTTATTTAGTGGCATCGGCTCGATTGACAGCGCAGCGCAGATGGGCGGCGTCGCCTACATGGCACACATCGGCGGATTCCTGGCGGGGTTCCTATTGACCTTCCTGCTCCGGGGTAAACGCCCAGCGCAGATTATGGCCTGAACAGCCACAATGGCAGGCCCGCACTCATGAATTGGGAATGCTTGGTCAAGATCCCAACGGCAATCTCAGGTTGTTGTCTACATCGGCCTCCCGCAGCCATTCACCCGCCCATCTTCTGCAGCTGATAAGGACAAGATGGCTTGAGGGAGACGGGGAAATATCTCTTCCATGCGGGCGGCCTGGCGGTGTGTATTCTTCTGTTCTGTAAGCTCAAACGTCGTTCGTGAAGCAGGGCGTCATGTTCACGGGTCCATGGAACGCCAATATCTCACTGTAGCTTACCCGATACGTAATCACGACCACCTATCAAAGGAGATCCAACATGTCCATTGCCAAGATTTCGGAAATCAGCGCGACCTCGACCAAGGGATTTGAGGATGCGGTTCAGCAGGGGGTAGCGCGCGCGAACGAGACGCTGCGAAATGTTAAGAGCGTCTGGATCAAAGAGCAGCATGTCCGCGTCGAGAATGGAAAGCCGTCAGAGTACCAGGTGAACATGATGGTGACGTTCGTGCTCGAGGATTGAAATTCGGCGGCCGGATGCTACGTAGTACACCCGACCAACGGCTGTACCCGCAGATCGCTGAGCTTACGCCGCATTGAGGTTCGCCAGGTAGCACATCCTCAACAACTATACCAATTGTATGGTGTCGAGCCAGGCCAAGGAGCGACGGCTCCCCTTCCGGTGCTTCGCAAGTCGAGGCGCTCAGCTGGGATCGCCTGCTGGGTGAGATCGCGGCTGCCGACCCCGATTCCGGAATGGCGATTCTGGACTTCTCGGGGCAACCTTTTACAATTCCATACCTGCAATGACCTGCACATCAGGATAGCACCACTCAACCTCATCAAGATCGATTCCGCCGATGCCACGCCTCCCTAACGCAGCTCTTGAGGAAAGCCGGCTTCATAATCTGATGCAATTTCATCCCGTGCATCATCCTGCCGTTGTTTTTTTCTTTTCGCAATCATCCTTCGATTCCTGCCGCGCGGCTTCAAGACCGTTCTGATAAAGATGCTGCCAGGCTGGTCGAGTGAACTCCAGCGGGTGCGGAAAGAGTGCGAATCTTCGCAGGGCTGGAAAGAGATTTATACGAGTCATGTGATGCTCAGGGGAACACGAGGGGCTGCGCTCTCGATACCTGCAATTCTTAATCTGGTGGAAATGAGCCCACTTTACTCAGGCGACACGCCGTTCGATTGGCCCTGGAAGAATTTCTGCGCAGCAGCCTCGAACGGAAACGCCAAGTAACCCTCAAGGCGCGCGGTCAACGCGTCAGCGGCCTGGCGGGGGATCCAAGCCTCCAACGATAAATATTCAATATCGGCCTGGCAAACTCTATGAAGGCCATCCATGCACAGGCGGCAAACAGGGCGGAAGCGACGTGGACCCCGGGGCGGCCCGGACCGTCTCCCAACCCCGGAGTCCACGCATTCGTGCGGCTAAAGATCCTTTAAGAGGGTCGCCAACACCAGTAACAGCCATCCGGCAGCAACCAGCCAGAATGCGTATTCGCTCAGCGCGGCGACCGTGCCTGTGTACCCGAGAATCCCGAGGACACCAAGGCCAATCGCGATCCACCAGGTAACGACTTTTGGAGCAGAAAGGTTTCTCATCACAACTCCTTTGATATCGATATCTCTTTTAGCGGAGTCCGACGTTCAGTCCGGGTGGGGCAGGGTCGGACAGCCTGCGGGTGGTGTCATGTGCTGCACGAACAAGCCGACGCTTACCGGTCAGAAAGACCCGGCTATCTAGGCCTGGCTCTTAGCTTCGGCCTCAAGTTGATCCAGGCGGGTGTAGTAATCGCAAATTTCCTTCAGATGCGCCCAGGCGATCTTCCCCGTAAGCAGCAGGTCGTCCATGGTCACATCCGTCTCTGGATCGCGAACACCGTGTTCGAGTTCGACCTCGATACCGCGTCGAAACTGCTCAAGGTCGATTTGCGCCCAGTCGAGCCCGAGCGACGCGCCGATCTTTCGCGCTTCCCCCACTATGATCTCTCGTTCCTCACTCATCTTGACCTCAGGTATCCATTTCCGTCTTGGGCAGGGTTGTGGCGATTGCCCAGCTCACGCTACACCGCACGTTTTCGCACCCTGGCTGCGATCTGACGATCGCTCATCTTATCCACCGTTTCAACGGCCGCGACACGCTCCCTGAGGCCCGCGCGCTGAAGACGCCGGACCAGCTCCTCTTTCGCCTCGCCCGGACCAAAGATCAAGATCGTGTCCACACCGCGCAGGAGGGTGATGATGCTGTCGTAGTAGCGGTTTAGACGGGTCCAGTAGTTGCGGTCGTGTATGTCTTGCTCCGAGCCATCCCCAAAGCCCGTGCCGTCCTTGCCGCGGGAAGATCTTTCGATATGTGATGGTATCTCGTGCATCTCCTCCCCGCGGTTTGTAACGATGACCATTACAGCTTTGCGGTGATCGATCCATAGACCTGCGTGTATGCCCATGACGACTCTCTGTGCCCGATTCGATAACGGGGTCAAGTAGATCAACGCTGGTGTTTTACTGCGTCGATCCTCGTGAAATCGATGTACCCGCGCTGAACGTCGAGCGATGTCAACTGCACACGGATGCGGTCGCCGACATCTACTCCCTCAAACCCATGAACCAGTTTGCCCTCAACGGGAATATCAAGCAGCCGGACCCAGGTGCCCTTGGTGGAAGCACCGGTGACGATCGAATCGAACTTCTCCCCAATCCTGGATTGAAGCAGGAGGGCGTTGGCGGATTTTTCAACCCTCCGTTCCACCTTGGTGGCTACGTCTTCAGCTTCGGTGCAGTGGGCAGCCAAAGCATCCAACTCACCCTTGCTATAGGGAGATGATTGGCCGTCAATGGCGGCCTCCAACAAGCGTTGGGTGAGCAGGTCGGGATAGCGGCGGTTGGGAGCCGTAGAGTGAGCATAGTCCTTTACCGCCAGCCCGAAGTGTCCCGGGGCATGCCCATCCGGGAGCTCGGCAATGTATTCGCCGGAGCCCAGCAGCTTGATCACAGCCAGCGACAAATCAGGGAAGCGCAGCGGATCAGCGGCTTTCTGCTTGACGAGATACTCCTCCAACGCCCTTGAATCGGGCGTATCTGGAAGCTTGAAATTGTGTTCTGCGGCAATGGCGACAAGCCGCTCCCAGCGCTTGGGTTTACGCACGACCCGCCGGATCGAAGGATATTTCCTGGCGGAGAGGAAGCGGGCCGTCACCCCGTTTGCGGCCACCATGAAATTCTCAATAATCTCTTTGGCACGGTTCTTTTCTTCCACCTGGAGCGCGCGAAGTTGATCACCATCAAAGAGGGGTTTGGACTCAATCGTTTCCAGGCTTAGCGCCCCATGCATGTGGCGCAGCTGCTTCATCTTTTGGGCTGTCTGATCCTGCAGGCGCAGATTCTTATCCATCCCCTCTACGGCCGCGACAGCCTGCGGTGGATCTCCGTTCTCATCCAGCCAGGCCGCCACGCTGTTGTAGGCGAGCTTGGCATGATTGGTGACCCATGCATGGTAGACATCGGAATCCCGAAGCGTTCCATCCGGAGCAATCACCATCTCAACCACAAACGCCAGGCGTTCCTGATCGAAATTGAGCGAGGTTAAATCCGTTGAGAGCAGCTCGGGCAGCATGGGAAAGATGCGGGCGGCGGTGTATACCGAGGTGGTGTTATGGCAAGCATGTTCGTCGATGGCCGAGCCCTTCTTCACCAACGAGACCACATCCGCCACGGCAACAAAGAGCCGGACATTGCCATCCGGCATCTGCTCGGCCGCGGTTAGCTGATCGAGGTCAAGTGAATCGTCATTGTCAATCGAAACCCAGGGCAGGTGCCGCAGGTCTCGAACAGAGCCAGGGCCATCGGCCGGCCCAGCTTCACCCCCCGCAAGAGGCTTGAGCCGTTCCAACTCAGCCAGCGCCGCCGGGGAAAACTCGGGCAGTAGCCCACGCTCCAGCATCGCTTGATGGGCGATGCGCTCCAGAATGCTACGATCGTTCCTGCTACTTGAATTCATCGTTATTTAGGCGGTTAATCCAACCCGTTTGATCAGGTAGGGAAAGCCGCCCCCATATACACTCCAAAGAATTCTGCAGCGACAAACACACGGTCCCCCGTGTATGGAGCCGCGGCAGTAGCTGCCTGGCCTGTTGAATGCAGACGGCTGCCGGCCGAAAACGGTTCCTGCGGGAACTTAGCATCAAGTCCGGTTGGCCGACTTGCGCATACTCCCCTGTGATCGGGTCCTGGTCAGCCCGCCGAATGTAGCGCATGTTGACCACAGCCCCAGCCCACCTAAGAGTTTCCTATCAGAGGCTGCTAAGGGTTTCCGCCTAGACGATTCCCAGCAGCCGCAAGACAACGAGTATGACCACGATAACGATCAGTACGTGGACCACATTGCCGGTGCGTGGGATGCTGGGCAGGTATTTCGGTCCAAAGAAGCCGAGCAACCACAGGGCGAGCAGTATGACGATAATCCAGGTAAGCATGATTTTTCTCCTTATTGAATGATCTCTCGGATGTCAACAGGTTCGTTGCCAGGGCAATATCGAACTAACGGCCCAGCAGGATGAAGATGCCAGCCGCAATGGCGAGGATCGCCAGAATCGCACCAAGGCCGCCGATCCCGAGCAGCTGTACCAGGCCCCAGGCGATGAGAAAGATGGCCAGCAAGAGCATGCCAATATTCCTGGTAAATCTCATGGTCATAATCCCTTCGAGAGTGAATGAGAGTGGCGGTTGTCAGGTCCAGCGACCCTTGCCTGTTGCTATTCAGGCTGCGGATCAAAGATTCACGCGTCCTTGACCGCCGTTTTACCGGCGTCGATAACTGCGGACACACGGTCCAGCTGCTCAACGAGCTTATCCTGGCCACGCTGTTTCAGCTCTTCGGCCTTCTCCTGAACGCCAGCCGTGATCTCGTGCGTTCCGGAACGAACCTGCGCGAGTACATTGTCTACCATCTCGCTTGTCCGATCACGCAGTTGGATACCCTTCTGCTGAATCTGGGCTCGTGTCTTCTTTCCTGAATAGGGTGCAAACAGCAGCGTCACGGCTGCGCCGGCCAGACTCCCGATCAGCAGGCCAAGCACAACATTCTTCGTATGTCTTCCATCGTAATCTTGTTCTTCAATAGGGTCTTCCATGGAGCCATCTCCTTAAATAATGAGCCTGATGCACGGCGGATTATCCTGATGTGGGGATCGAAATAATCGCACGGGTTTACCTATCCGTCCCGTCCTTCGCCGCCCAGGTAGATACCCGCCTTCAATCGGTCTGCGTCTGTCAGGGTGAAGATACCAACCACCCGTCTAAATAATCCCTGCACGGTCCGATAGAGTACGAATGGGAAAGAACCTGATTGATTTCCCACTGATTTGTATTGATCAGTAGAAATGCCCATTCGGTTGCCTTCTTATTCGGGAGTATGTTGATCGGTAGTCGTTGTTTGCGTCACACCTACAACAGGCCTACGCGGGCGATAGAAGATCACCTGGACTATTTTTACAAGTGCCCAGGCGATCAGGGCATATACCAGCAAGGCGATCACGGATGAGATTTCCAGCACCATGCCACCCGCTGACGGTGTCCCCGTTAACCCCGCAAAGGGAGCCAGGAAAAGGCTGGTGACCCCGTATATAAAAGCGGCTATCGGGCTGGCTGCGTTGGCACCGATCAGCTTCAGCCCGATGCGCAGCGCGATCAGGGCTTCGAGTATGCCGAAGAACAGCCAGACCAGCTGGGTGGCTTTAAAGGTGAAGATACGCCGTTCTCGTTCCGGTTCATTTTGTGTCGTCCGAACTTCTGATATTCTGTTGTCTGTCATGATGAACTCCTTAAACAAAGCCCCCGCCGGAGGTTGGAGGGGTTAACAGTTGGGTCTACAGGGGTGCGGTTGAGCACCCCTGTAGACATCCGCAATGCGGCAAGAGATGCCGTGGCGGCTGGACTGGCTAGACTCTCCGGCGGACGAGATGGACAAGTGCAATCACGATAACGGCACCCAGCAGTGTTACCAGCATAGTTGAGATGTTTACCGCGTCGTTGATTGTCCCCACCTTGAAGATCGGGCTGAGGAAGTAACCGGCCAGAAAGGCACCTACCACGCCCACGATGATATTCATCAGCAAGCTGGCGCGATCCTTCATGATCTCGCTCGCCACCCAGCCAACGATTGCTGCAGCGACCAGATATATTAGGACATTCATTTTGTCGATCTCCTCTTTGATTGTCTCAGAGCCAGGTGATGTCCCGTCTCTGGACCGGCGCTCCTCCTCTTTAGAGAAGGAGACAGGCGAAAATGCTGTTGGAATATCTTGCGTACGTACAAAACTCGATATCTTCTGTCCTGGCCTCCTTGAGCGCTATCCCTGGCGAACGTTTGTGACACCATTTCCTGGGTAGCCGGGCTCGATAACCGTGAGGAGAGGGAAGTGGTTATCGCCCACGGCGGACGAAATGGACAATCGCCAGCAGGATGACAGCACCCAGCAGTGTTACCAGCATGGTCGGAATCGTGATCGCATCGTTGATCGTCCCAACATTGAAGATAGGGCTCAGGAAGTAGCCCGCCAGGAATGCGCCCACGACGGCCACGATGATATTGATCAGCAAGTTCGAGCTGTCGTGCATCAATTGGGTCGCCACATAGCCGATAATAGCCGCAACGACAAGGTAAATAAGAAGGTTCATTTTGTAACTCCTCTGTGAATGATTGTTCTGTCTGATTTCATGACTAGGGTTTTCTTATTTTCTATTTCCTTTTTGTTCGACCTCGCAGCACCAATTAACCCGGAATATCACCCTC
>Ga0307424_1001511_pt1 | contig 12204 bp, 12 predicted proteins | sample SalMarWE160320MG_FD_202157 | JGI IMG/M metagenome (GOLD analysis project Ga0307424, IMG submission 202157) | Salt marsh sediment microbial communities from the Plum Island Ecosystem LTER, Massachusetts, United States - WE1603-20 | ecosystem: Environmental > Aquatic > Marine > Intertidal zone >... | reverse complement strand
GGTTGCCTCATCAATATCGAAAGGCTTGGGTAGATACTCGAATGCACCGCCTTCATATGCGGCGATTGAACTATCCAGATCAGAGTGGGCGGTAATTATAATCACGGGCAATTCAGGGAAATGGTGTTTGATTTGTTCCAGTAATTCCAGGCCATCCATTCCCGGCATGCGGATGTCTGCGATAATGGCCTCCGGTTTTTCATGGGCCAGGTGTTCTAATATTCCCGCCGCGTTCTTGAAACAGGTAACCTCCATGTTCGCCTGGGTCAGCGCCTTTTCCAAAACCCAGCGAATAGACTGATCATCATCGATTACCCAAACATGTTCTTTACTGTGCATCGTTTGTCTCCAAAGGGAGGTGTATTGTGAAAACCGTTCTGCCCGGACAGCTTGAGCATTCGATCAGGCCGCCATGTTGATTGACCAGTGATTGCGCGATCGGCAGACCGAGGCCCGTGCCCTCGGCATGACCGGTGATCATTGGATAGAAGATTGAATCGATCATGTCCGGGGCAATGCCCGGACCATCATCGATGATATGTATGCTGGCAACGTTTTTATGATGCCGCTGACGGATAGTAAAGTTTCGCCGGACACGGGTTTGCAGGATGATTTTTCCGTCGCCATTCATAGCCTGCAAAGCATTACGGGCGATATTCAATAGCGCCTGTATGAGCTGATCAGGATCGGCATTTAGTTCCGGGATACTTGGATCGTAGTCTTTCATGATACTGATATCCTCTGATGCCTCTGCTTCCAGCAGGGCATAGACCCTCTCGACGATTTCATGGATATTGATCAGACGTTTATGTGGAAGGGCATTCGGTCCCAGCATTCTGTCGAGGAGATTTTGCAAGCGGTCGGCTTCTCCGATAATTACCTGGGTGTACTCCTTGAGTTTTGTATTGGGCAGTTCCCGCTCCAGTAATTGTGCTGCGCCGCGTAATCCGCCCAGGGGATTTTTGATCTCGTGGGCGATACCGCGGATCAAGGTTTTCGATGTCTGGTATTGAGCCAGGAGATTTTCTTCGCGCGCGATACGCAGATGTCGATCGAGATGTAATAATTCAATGAGCAAGCCGTTTTCCTGAGGTTCACTTAGGGGGGTGATAGTACAATCCACCGTAATGGTTTGCTGATTTACCAGGATTAACTGGACTTCCCTTTCGGTATAGGGATTCCCGCTTTGGTGCGCGCGTCGTATCGCAGCGGTGAATTCCCCGGATTGCGGTAACAAATCTTCTATGGATTGTCCGGTTTTCTGTTTGGCACTGGCGGAAAACAACATTTCCCCTGCAGGATTGATATATTGCAAACTCAAACTTTCATCGAACAGCAATACAGCCGTATTGAGGTTTTCCAGGATGCGTCGTCCCGTAACTAAATCCACAATATTGTCCGATTTCATTAAGGGTCTAAAGCAAAATCCAAACCAATCTTTTTGATGTCTACCAAAATCAAAGTTGCTTTAAAAAGTAATCGCAATTCAGTAAAAATATGTTTATTAAACAAATAGATATATTATTTTAATGTTTCACCGGATTTTTCAGTCGTAGTAGAACCTATGCCCAAGATGATTCATATATGCACTATTATAGTGCAAGCGGTCTTGTTTGAATACTAAAGCACCAGATCTGCGGTTGAGCGGATATTTCGATTTACGGTGATACCGGCGTAACGGGCTTGGGTGGGGCCGGATTAGCGGGTGGGGCCGGATTAGCGGGTGGGGCCGGGAAGGTCTGGAAGAGAATGGAGTGCCGCTTAACATAAAAGGTTGTGCTTGCGGAACGGATCAGGGTATTACCCGCGGTGTCGACGACAGCGGCCTGTATATTGTGCGTACCACGGTCAATATTATCGATTACGTATTGTAATGATGTGCCTGGGTCGGCGATGGGTTTACCGTCCATTTTGACGAGAATTTTATGACCCGCCTGTGTTTGCAGTGGTGGTTCCATGGCGAGATTGACTTCAACCTGCCCGGCATTTTCGCGCAGGGTTTCATTATCACCTGGAGAGGTAATTTTCAACATGGTGTAGCTTGAGGCGGTATCTGTGGTTTTGTTTATTGATGGTGACACGGCCTCATTGATTACAGTCTTGGGTGGAGGTTGAATGGTCTGAATTTCAGGAAGTGTAATTTCCTTAGCGCCGGGTTCAGGCTGATCCGTGTAGGTCACGGTGCCATCTGGTAATTCTTTTTTGTATATCGCTGCCTGCGAGGAAACGCATAGCAGGCCGAGCAGGAAAAATAGTGCTAGTCGCATAAATCAGATGTTAAAGAAAATAAGATTAAATTGCTGAGATTTGACCCACTTGTAACGCTTCCATGGCGACTTGTCAAAAAAATACGCCCCCAGATGGGGGCGTAAGATCATTACAAGTGTTGTGTTTATTAGAGACTGTAATACATATCGTATTCAACGGGATGCGTCGTCATGCGCAAGCGGGTGACTTCTGCCATCTTGAGTCCGATATAACCATCGATCATGTCGTCACTGAAAACTCCACCTGCGGTGAGGAATTTACGGTCCTTGTCCAGGGCATCAAGTGCCTGATCCAGGGCGTGACAAACGGTGGGGATCTTCTTCTCTTCCTCCGGTGGTAGATCATAGAGATCCTTATCCATCGGTTCTCCGGGTTTCAGCTTGTTTTTAATGCCATCAAGTCCCGCCATCATCATTGCCGCGAACGTCAGGTAAGGATTGCCACAGGAATCCGGGAAACGTACCTCGATGCGGCGCGCTTTGGGATTTGAGACGTAGGGTATACGGACAGAAGCAGAACGATTGCGCGCTGAATAGGCCAGCAGTACAGGTGCTTCGAAGCCTGGCACCAGACGTTTGTAACTGTTGGTGCTGGAGTTACTGAACGCATTGATAGCGCGTGCATGTTTGAAGATACCTGCAATATAACTCAGGGCCAGATCCGACAGGCCACCGTAGCGGGTTCCGGTGAAAAGGTTTTTACCACCCTTGGAGAGTGACTGGTGTACGTGCATACCGCTACCGTTGTCACCCACGAGAGGTTTGGGCATGAATGTCGCTGTTTTGCCGTAGGCATGGGCTACATTTAAAATTACATATTTCATAATCTGCAATTCGTCAGCTTTGCGTACCAGTGTATTGAATACGGTACCGATCTCGTTTTGGCCTGCCGTGGCTACTTCATGATGATGGGTTTCTGTTGCTACCCCCATCTCCTCGAGAACAAGGCACATCGCAGCCCTGATGTCATGCAATGAATCGACGGGAGGCACGGGGAAATATCCGCCTTTTATAGTTGGTCGATGGCCGATATTACCGTCCTCGTAGACCTTTTCGGAGTTCCATGAGGCTTCGTCGGAATCAATCTTGCAAAAAGAACCGCTCATATCTGCGCCCCAGCGGACATCGTCAAAGATAAAGAATTCGGGCTCAGGACCAAAATAGGCCGTATCTGCAATCTTGGTGGATTTCAGATAGGCTTCGGCTCGTTTAGCCAAAGAACGTGGGTCGCGATCGTAACCCTTCATCGTATCGGGTTCAAGGATATCGCAACGCAGATTCAGAGTGGGTTCGTCCATGAAGGGATCAAGTACAGCGGTAGTTGTATCCGGCATTAGCACCATGTCAGACTCATTTATCCCCTTCCATCCGGCGATGGACGAACCATCGAACATCTTGCCATCTTTAAACAGTGCGCTATCAGCTTGACTTATGGGTATAGAAACATGTTGTTCCTTGCCCCGGGTATCAGTAAAACGCAGATCAACGAATTTGACTTCGTTATCCTTGATCATCTTCATTACATTTGTAGCAGACATTTGGGTCCTCCGACGGTACTGAATTTATATTGATAGTTGATTGTGATTTGTGCAAAAACCTTGATTCTCACTATAGAGCACGAAGCATGCCATTAAATTATATTAGCATAATCAGTGAGTTAATATGTTTCGCGTAATACACCCCTGTATAAATGCACTTAATCGATGCTTGTATGCACCAAGATAGCGCATTCATACCTTTTATTTGTTTTGGCTTGCCTCGATAGTAATCGTAATTTCCTTGTCGACCGTTGCAGTATGAATGACCTTGTGCCCGTTGATCCTGCACCACGCGGGTATATCATTGATTGCTCCGGGGTCGGTACATGTCACCATCAGCAGATCGCCCATGCTGAGATCTTTCATTTTATTCTGTGTTCGTATGACGGGTAAAGGGCAGAGTAAATACCGTGCGTCCAGGGTATGACGTGTCATATATACCATCCTGCAGGTATATCATTATTGGATAATGGCACTACGTCAAGTGTTTGCGGGGTGCTGTTTTTTTCCGTTACGCAGACCTGGACAGAGCGGGATTTACGTCCCTGGCTGAAGCGCGCAACTAACTGAGCCGCAAGGCGGATATCGGCGGAATCTGCGGTGCCGTCAAGCAAGGCCGTCGGGCCCTGGTGGCTCAGGGTACGAAAATGGGTGTACTGTCGGCGGTAACCTTCCAGAAAGTTATTCTCACCCTCCTCGCGTCCGATAATGAGTTTGAAATGCGGCCGGGGGCGCAGATGACGTCCGACCTTGAGTAACATGATGTCATCCAGTTCATATTCTTTGTTATGTCTCATTTGCCACAGATCAGCGAGCTTTGACGCATAATGCTCATTGGTTAGAAAACAACAGCCGCCAGCGGGTTGGGCGTAGTCTTTGAAGCCATAATGCTGAGCCAGTGCCATCTGTGGTTTTCTGGAGCGTCCGCTGAAGTTGCAGAGTTGATCCCGGTTCACCCAGCCCATGCGTTCGGGATGTGTTGGCGCCAGCAACCGAGCGCATAATGGACGCAATAGGCGATCATTGGCGCCGGATTCGCGTGCCACGATGGGCATGGTGTTCTTGCGCTGGGACATTGGCCGCTGTCCCATTACTTCCCCGGTTATAATGAAATCAAACCTGTGTTCATCCATCCAGAGCTTAGCTTGTTTGACCATGAACCCCTTGCAATCAAGGCAGGGGTTTAGATGCGCGCCATACCCGTGTTTTGGGTTGATGACGATATCCTTGTAATCATCGATGACATCGATGATATGCAGCTTGATACCCAATTGTTCCGCTACCCATAAAGCGTTATTCCGCTTCGCGCGCATACGATCCTGCTTACGGATGGCGTGGGTATGACCTTCGACACAAAATCCGGTAAAAAAATTGATGCCCTCGACATGAATGCCCTGTTCAAGGATCACCTTGGCGGCCAGCATGGAATCAAGTCCGCCGGAAATCAGGGCTACGGCTTTGGGGTTGCCAGGCATGGTGTTATCCGTATGAGTGTCGATCTAGGGACCACTATGATAGCAAATTCTGTGGAATTAATGGAAACAACGGGCAGGTGAATACTTTACCATTACCCGGGGCAAGGTTTTATGACGGAAATTAGATGTCTCAGACGAGAGACAAAGGATCAGTGCATCTTGTTATCGATAATGGCAAATGCCGCATTGGACGCAATCGACCTGACGGGGCAGGCGTCGGTCAATCCACTGATAATCTTAAAGGCATGGCGACTACCGGTGTCATTCCAGAGCTCATAGGCATGCAAAGGAGTAAGGACTGATCTGTTGCCCTGCAGTTCACGCATGGTTTGCAGGATATCCATCAGGGACACAAAGTCATGTGAAAGGCTGGCATAGATTTCGGTATTTTTACTGGTAATGGTATCAGAAAGCTGCTGGTAGGCGCTGCGTCCAAGATCGACAAAATAACTGACCTTGACCATGCGCCGTTCAGCCTGTTTGGGAAACAGGCCTGAAAAGAGCAAACATTGATCGCCAATATCGCGCAGCTTTTCGTGGCGCGTGCGTCTTTCGGTCGAGGTGTTATTGAGGTAGTCGAGGGCAATCACACGGGCCAGCATATGTGGATTACTGGCGAAACGCATCAACAGAAATACGAGGTAGCTTTCCAGGTCCTCGCTCAGGACACAGCTGGCCGCACTTTCCGCCTCACTGACAAGGGCGTGCCATTGTGCGGTGGATGTCGGTTGTATTACGAGTTTTGCCATGTTCGCTCCTTCCATATGTTCTATATCGGCACCGAACAGCCTCGACTTAAGTGCTGAATGCCCCGATTTTGTTGTTATCCAAGAGGAGGTTAGAACAGACCAGAATTCCGTATGTATGAGCGCCATAAATGATGGTCTTTTGGTGTCGATTTTACGGATTGTCTATACAGGAATATCTTGCGGTAAATGTATATAACCGTGATGAGGTATAAAGAAATTTAAAACATCCTATTCGCACGGTATACTCAGGCGGACTTATTGCAGTTCATTACATAAATCAGATATATAACATTGTGCCTAAATCCAAAGCGCCAGATATAACGACATTTCAGGACCTGATTCTGAAGTTGCAAGATTATTGGGCCGGGCGGGGATGCGTGTTATTGCAACCCTATGATATGGAAATGGGTGCGGGCACGTTTCACCCGGCCACCTTTCTCCGCGCGATTGGCCCTGAACCTTGGAGTACCGCCTATGTGCAGCCGTCACGCCGACCTACCGATGGGCGTTATGGCGATAATCCCAATCGCCTGCAACACTATTATCAGTTCCAGGTAACGATAAAACCGTCACCGCTGGAATTGCAGGAAATCTATCTAGGATCATTACAGGCGCTGGGCATCGATCCTCTTGTTCATGATATTCGTTTTGTCGAGGATAACTGGGAGTCACCTACTTTGGGTGCCTGGGGTCTGGGGTGGGAAGTGTGGCTAAATGGTATGGAGGTCACGCAATTTACCTATTTCCAGCAAGTGGGCGGGCTCGATTGCCGGCCGGTAACCGGCGAGATTACCTATGGCCTGGAAAGAATAGCCATGTACCTGCAAGGCGTTGCAAGTGTGTACGACCTGGTATGGACCAATGGACCCTTGGGCAAGGTTACTTATGGCGATGTGTTTCACCAGAATGAAGTCGAGATGTCCACCTATAATTTCGAACTTGCCGATGTGGATAAATTATTCAGCTGGTTTAATGACTGCGAAACCGAAAGCAAGAAGTTGATCGAGGCAGGCCTGCCATTACCCGCCTATGAATTGCTATTAAAGGCCTCCCACCTGTTCAATCTGCTCGATGCGCGACATGCCATCAGTGTAACGGAACGTGCACGGTATATTGGCCGTATCAGGACGCTTGCACGCTCGGTTGCCGAAATTTATTACGAGAGCCGCAAGACGCTTGGATTTCCCATGTGTAACAGCGTGACCACTGCCTGAACGATGAGCATCCGTTATCAATTCGGTGCATGGCGTTGCGGTGTGATCGTAACGAAGGAGCGTCGCTAGTGTCCGGTAAAAAGGATTTTCTGTTCGAAATAGGTACGGAGGAATTACCGCCGAAGTCTTTGCGCAATCTTGGTGATGTGCTGGGCGAACAGATTGCCAATGGCCTGACTAAAGCCGGTCTCGGATATAAAGACTATCGGGTCTACAGCACTCCCCGCCGCCTGGCCGTGTTGGTACACAAGCTTGATAACACTCAGCCCGACACCATGTTCGAGCGGCGTGGACCGACCCTGACGGCGGCATTCGATGGCCAGGGCAGTCCGACCCAGGCAGCACTTGGATTTGCGCAATCCTGTGGCGTTGAAGTCGATCAGCTTGAAACACTGGAAAATAAAAAAGGCGCCTGGTTGGTGTATCGTCAACAACAACTGGGTCGCCAGACTTCTGAATTATTGTCTGCAATAATCGAAAGTGCACTGGCACATTTACCCGTGCCGAAGTATATGCGTTGGGGGATGCTTGATGTTGCATTCGTGCGACCTGTGCACTGGCTGGTCATGCTGTTTGGAGATGATGTCATAGATGCAAGCATGTTTGGTGTCAGATCTGGACGTGAAACGCGCGGGCACCGTTTTCTCCATCACGAAACTTTGTTCATTGCTGAGCCCGACGCCTATGCCCCTCTGCTTGAGAGCGAAGGTCATGTCATGCCCGATTTTGATATTCGTATGGAGGCCATCCGTGCGCAGGTAATGGAACTGGCCGTTACAGTCAAGGGAAAGGCGGTGATAGATGAGGCGCTGCTTGATGAAGTCACGGCTATGGTTGAGTGGCCTGTCGCCTTGATCGGTGAATTTGAAAAACGCTTTCTTGACGTGCCGTCTGAAGCCCTGATTTCTGCGATGAAGAGGCATCAGAAATATTTCCATGTTGTCGACAGTCAAGCCAAGTTGATGCCCTATTTTATAACAGTGAGTAATATTGAGAGTCGTGATGCCGATGTGGTGAGGTCCGGCAACGAGAGGGTCATTCGTCCTCGTCTCGCCGACGCTGCATTCTTTTGGGATCAGGACCGTAAACAACCATTAATCGCCAGGACTGATGTTCTTGAAAATGTCGTATTTCAGAATAAATTGGGATCGCTGCATGACAAGGCTATGCGTGTCTCCGAGCTTGCCATATATATAGCCGGACAGCTGAAGGGTAATAAAGGGTGGGCAAAGCGGGCGGCTGAACTGGCCAAGTGTGATCTGATGACCGCCATGGTGGGGGAATTTCCGGATCTGCAGGGTATCATGGGACGTTACTATGCCTTGCATGATGGTGAACCGGAAGAAGTTGCGCGGGCCATTGATGAACAATACATGCCGCGTTTTGCCGGCGATGAATTGCCCGCAACCAAGACGGGCCAGGCCGTGTCCATTGCCGATAAGATCGATACCCTGACCGGTATATTTGCCATCGGCCAGTTACCCACGGGTGACAAGGATCCCTTTGGTCTGCGACGTGCGGCCCTGGGTACCTTGCGCATCATTATTGAGCGAAATTTACCCCTGGATCTGGTTGAGATGTTGAATGAGGCAGTGAAGTTGTATGGCGGACAAAAGAACATAAAGTCGACAGACAATGTTGTAGATCAGGTGTACGGTTTCATGATGGAACGATTGCGTGTTTATTATACTGACGCCGGTATCGAACATGATGTGTTTGAGGCCGTAATGTCACGCAAACCGACGCGACCTAGCGATTTCGATTCGCGACTGCGGGCTGTTGAATCCTTCCGTAAATTGCCAGAAGCTGAGAGCCTGACCGCTGCTAATAAAAGGATTCATAATATCCTGCGGCAGGCAGGTGGCGTGATTCCGGAAAAAATGAACAGCAAGTTGTTAAATGAAAAGGCGGAGCAGGCGCTGGCAGATCACATGTCAACCCTGTCAGCCGAGGTTCGTCCACTGCTTGCACAGGGAGACTATACCGAAGCGCTGAAACGCCTGGCGTCATTGCGCCGCCCGGTGGATACCTTTTTTGATAATGTCATGGTCATGGCGGATGATCGCGATATCCGTATTAATCGTCTGGCGTTGCTGAATAACATGCATAAATTATTTATGCATGTGGCGGACCTGACGTGCCTGCAGATGCGTAACGAGTAAGAGAAGGGTGAGATGCAGCTGGTAATTCTGGATCGCGACGGAGTAATTAATCAAGATTCCGCTGAATTTATCAAGTCGCCGGAAGAATGGCAATCCATACCCGGAAGTCCTGAGGCGATTGCGAGATTGACACATGCCAACTATCGTGTGGTAGTAGCAACCAACCAGTCCGGCATGGGTAGAGGGTTATTTGATATCGGCGCCTTCAATCGAATAAATGAAAAGATGCATCGCGAAATCAGCAATGCAGGCGGCAGGATAGATGGTATTTTTTATTGTCCTCATCGACCGGACGAAGGTTGCAAGTGTCGTAAACCCAAGCCGGGATTGTTTGTCGAAATTTGCCGCCGCCTGCATTGCGATCTTGCAGGCATCCCTGCGATAGGCGATTCCATGAGGGATATCAAGGCGGCACGTGCAGTAGGCGCGCGACCAATACTTGTACGTACGGGTAAGGGACGTGACACGGAGTCAAACAAAAAAGAGCTCGGCGATACCGAAGTGTATGACGATCTGGCGTCCGCGGTCGATGCCTTGCTAAGCGCATAACGGCGCAATGCTTGTAATCAGATCCCTGCTATTCTCGTGCGGTATGGGGATTTCTCTTTTAGCGTTTGCCCCTTTAAGTGTCTTGACCTTCCCGTTTCCTTTCAAGGCACGCTATCTGTTTATCACTCAATGGGCACGATTTAATTTGTGGTGGCTGGAAAAAACCTGCCGGCTAAGTTACCAGGTAAGCGGACGGGAAAACATACCGGCAAGCAATGCCATCATACTGTGCAAGCATCAATCAGCATGGGAAACCCTGGCATTACAGCGGATCTTCCCGCCACAAATCTGGTTGCTGAAACGTGAACTGCTGTGGATACCTTTGTTCGGATGGGGTCTTGCCATGCTGGAGCCGATTGCCATTGATCGCAAGGCGGGGAAAAAGGCCATGCGTCAATTGCTGGAACAGGGGGCTGCGCGCCTGCAGGCCGGGCGCTGGGTGGTCATCTTCCCGGAAGGGACTCGCATGGCGCCGGGTAAAAAAGGACGTTACGCGCCAGGTGGCGCCCTGCTTGCCGAGAACAGCGGTTTTCCAGTAGTGCCTGTTGCGCACAATGCCGGTGAATTCTGGCCGCGGCGCGGGTTTATAAAGCGACCCGGCGTTATTCAGGTGGTTATTGGTCCGGTTATCGCGAGTAAAGGCAAGTCCGCCGCAGAGATCAATGCCGCCACCGAAGAGTGGATAGAAAATAAAATGCGGGAAATTGCTGATATAAAATGCTCTGAATAAGTCGTCCCTGACAATATTCAGCTTGTGAAATTTTTCCTCACAAATCCACCCAGTTGCCGGTATTCAAATACTCAAAGGTACCGTCACCGTCTTCATCGATCTCGATCTGGTAACTGATGCTGTTCAGTGCGGTCAGTTTTGCCTTTGCGGGATTGCCGCTTGAGCCATTGCTGCCGGATGCCAGTAATTCACCCGAGTCGGGATAACTATTACCAGCGCTGATTGTCAGTGGTGTCGGTGTTGTAATATCCACGTAGCCATAATCCGGATCGTACAGCCGGCCGGAGATGGTCATGGTTACCGATGTCAAATTATCAGTAAGGGCCATGACAAAATTTTTCGCCTGATAGGTTTTGTCAGTGGAATTGTCCACCATCACCATATTTAATGTAACGCTTGTGGGTGAGGTGCTGGGATCTAACGTGATATCACCGTCAGCCGTGAAGGAATCAGTCCCCGAAGATACGGTCAAATTGTCAAATGACAAGGTTACTTGTCCGAATATCAAGGTATCGGGATTGAATTGCCCTGAGAACGTGAGGATGTCTGAAAGCGTAGTCTCATCGTTACAGTAAGAGTTGAAGGTAAATGTTCCGTTAAAGTCATAAGTGGCATCATTAATGGAGATGGCGTAATTCGCGCTGCCACCGCAGCCACCGGTAAATGGTGATGAGTCATTTACGATAGCTCCTTCGCTAAGATTGTACCTGTCATGTTCAAGAGAGATATGGTCGACAGACTTTCTGAGTGCTTGGGACAGCAGCAACATACGTGGCCGTGATGGTGTGATATTGCCGGTCAGTTGTACCCCCAGAACTGCGTCCAGGGTATTTCCGGTATCGCCGTTTTGGTACGCACTGTAGGCGATATTTTCACCATTTGTCTGAGTAATCACCGCCTGGGTGGTCGACCCTGTATAGCTGATGGATGCGGAGCCACCACTACCGCCACCACCGCCACAACTGACGAGGAATGGTATTAACGCAAATAAAAACAGGAACAAATTATGAAATTTACGCTCTAACATAACTTTGTCATCATTGATTCATTTGCCGCGATATATAAAATGAATATTTTTCGAATATCGACTGATGTCGATAAATTAAGTAGTACTAAACTGCCAAACAGTTCACAATTTCAGAAATTTTATCCCGGATGAATCATGGTTGAATCAACACGATTAGCTTCTTGTTATCCGGAAAGGGATACAGAAATCCTCATCCATGGATGAACTTTTAACAAACCCTGTTTTTCAGGCTGCCGTTCTACCCTTCATTGTCGCGCTCATAGCCGGTACGATACTGAATCGTTTTGGCTGGTATTGGGCCGGGTTGACAATTTTTATAGGTTTTATCGCCTGTGCCTGGTTAATTACCGATCTCAAGCTCTTCCCACTTTCCAGTACGCGCAAAATCATCATGCTTGGTATGGTTGCCATAGTGGTGGGTCTGGTGCTGGATGTTTATGGGGGCACACGGCGGTTTGTACGTCATTTCCTGTTTGTGGGCGGCGTACTGGCC
>Ga0307424_1001510_pt1 | contig 12206 bp, 9 predicted proteins | sample SalMarWE160320MG_FD_202157 | JGI IMG/M metagenome (GOLD analysis project Ga0307424, IMG submission 202157) | Salt marsh sediment microbial communities from the Plum Island Ecosystem LTER, Massachusetts, United States - WE1603-20 | ecosystem: Environmental > Aquatic > Marine > Intertidal zone >... | reverse complement strand
CACCCCCAGGGTTCCCGCCTTCACGTTCAGCGTGTCCTGGCAGGTCTCGAGCAGGAGAAAATCCACGCCGCCTTCGATGAGCCCCGCCGCCTGCTCCCGGTAGTGCTCCACCATCTCGTCGAAGGTCACGCCCCCGGTCACCGAGATGCTGCGGGTGGTGGGCCCCATGCTCCCGGCCACGAAGCGGGGCATGGCGCGGGTGGAAGCCGCGGCGGCGGCGCGGCGGGCGATGCGGGCGGCCTCGCGGGAAATCTCGCGGGCGCGGTCGGCCAGGCCGTACTCGGCCAGGACCAGCGGGGTGCTCCCGAAGGTGTTGGTCTCCACGATGTCGGCCCCGGCCTCCAGGAACCCCCGGTGGATGCCCAGGATCGCTTCGGGGCGGTGGAGGTTCAGGAACTCGTTGCAGCCCTCGAGGTCGGAGCCCCCGAAGTCGTCGGCAGTGAGGTCGAGGGCCTGGATCGAGGTGCCCATGGCCCCGTCCAGGACCAGGATCCGCCGCGCAAGCCCCTCGCGGAGCAGGCGGGTCCGGGCGTCGATGTCGCTCTGCCTCGCCACCGGGGTCCTCCCTCCGGAGCCCGGCCGTGCCGGGTCGAATACGGTGTAAGTGCCTCAAAACGCGCAGTGTACCATAGGGACGCGCCTCTGGGGTGGACGCGGAGGGGGCTTCCGTGGAAACTCCCCCCATGTCCCTCACCGCGACGGCTTCGCTCGCCTACTGTCGGCGGATTCTACCCGGTGTCTCCCGGACCTTCGCCCTCACCATCCCTACCCTGCAGGAGCCGCTGCAGAGCCGGGTCGGGGTGTCGTACCTGCTCTGCCGAATCGCGGACACCATCGAGGACCGGGCGGGGCTCACCCGCGAGGAGCGCCTGGATCTGTTCACGATCTTCCGGGGACTCCTGCGCGCTCCGGGCGATCCGGCGCTCCGGGACCGCTTCCAGACCACGTGGCCCCGCTACGCCGACGCCGCCCACCAGGACCTGATGGAGAACGCGGGGGCGGTCCTCGACTGTTTCGAGACCTTCCCCGGGACCGTCCGCGCCGCGGTCACCGACTGCATGACGGAGATGATGGAAGGGATGGCCGCCTTCTCCAACGCGGGGGACGCCGATTCCCCGGTCACCGTCTGCTCCAGCCTCGAGGATCTGGAACGCTACTGCCACTGCGTGGCGGGAACGGTGGGCATCCTCCTCTCCCGGCTCTTCGCCGGCGAACTCGAACCCGGCTGGCTCACTCCCGAGCGGCTGGAGCAGGGGCGGCGGTTCGGCCTCGGGCTCCAGCTCACCAACGTGCTCAAGGACCAGGGCACCGATCGCCGCCGCGGCATCTCCTACGTGCCGGACCGCTGGCTGGACGGCGCCGGCATCTCCGCGGACGGGCGGCGGCTGTTGATCCTGCGGGCGGTGGACCACCTGGAGGCCGGCCAGGCCTACATCGTCTCCCTCCCGGCCGCGCGGGCGGACATGCGTCTCTTCTGTCTGTGGGCGGCCCACCTGGCCCTGGCCACCCTTCGCCTGGCCGCCGGAACCGCCGCGATCACTGCGGGCACCGGGGGGGCGGGTTCCCCCGGGCCGGTCAAGGTCTCCCGGGAGGCGGTCTGGGAGATCCTGGAGGCGGCCCGGGCCGCGGTCACCGACGACGGGGCCCTGGACGCGCTCCACCGGAAATACGCCGGCGACGTCCACCGGGCGCTGGCCTAGAGCGCGGCCCCGGCGCCGGTCCCGAGGGCGTCCCAAAGGATTCCGAAGAAAGAGCCCCCGTCTCCGGGGGCTCTCGCCTTCGATCGAGTAGGCAACGCCGCCGACTACATTCTGTAGTTCATCCCGAAAAAGAGTCCGTCGTTGCCGTCGATCTGAAGCTCGCCGAAGAGGCTCACCCGCTGGGACACGCCCCAGGCCACCCCGCCGTTCAGCCCCACCGCCATGTGGCCGTCCGAGGCGTCGCCGAAGGTGCCCGGCGCGAAGTTCACGCTCAGGCGCTCGTAGCGGAGGTTCGCCCGGCCGTACGGGGTCCAGGTGGTCCCGTTGTTCATCTGGTAGGTGCGCGAACCGGTCACCTGGAAGCCGGCCTCGAAGACCCGCTCGGACTCGATGAAGGTGCCCTGGGTCTCCGCGCTCCAGCTGGACCATTCCATGAACCCGCCCACAGCCAGATCCATCGGCTTCTGCTTCACCCCCGGGGTCATGGAGGTGGCGTCCCAGAGCTGCCACTTCACGTCCGCGCCCAGGAGGACGGCGGCGTTGAAGTAGTCCTCGTCGCCCACGCCGAGCTTGACCCGGAAATCGGTCCGGTCGGCCACCCCGTAGGTCAGGCTCCCGCCGAACGAGGTGAAATCGGTCACGCCCAGCATGCCGCTGAGGGTGGTCTGGCCCTTGCCTCCGGCCTGGGCCGTGCTCAGGGACCCGAACATGGTGCCGATGTTGTCGGCCCAGCTCACCGAGGCGGTGACGAGCAGCGCCAGGAGCACGGTCAGTGTGATCTTCATATCCATCTCCTTTGGAAGCGCCCTCCCCGGGGGCGGTATGGCGTGCCGGGGTTATCGGCGGGGCGCGGCCGGGGGTGGAGCCGGAGGGGTGTCATTTCGCACGGACCAGGGCCGGAACGGGGCAGATCGCGAACCGGCCGTCTAAGCGCTTGCCCCCAGGCGGCGTACGGCGCCGCGGCCGGCCACGGTGCCGCTGGCCCAGGCCCACTGGAAGTTGAACCCGCCGATCCGGCCGTCCACGTCCAGGATCTCCCCGCAGAGGTGGAGCCCGGGGCAGGGCCGGGACTCCATGGTGTCGAGCCGGACCTCGCTCAGGGGGACCCCTCCCGCGGTGACCTCGGCGAAGTTGAACCCCCGATGGCCGGTGACCGGGAGCGGCATCCCCAGGAGCGCCTCCACCAGCGCCCGGCGCGCGGCCCGCGGCAGCTGGTGGCCGGGCCGGGACGCCTCCACGCCGCCATGTTCCAGGAGGGCGTCGGCCAGACGGCCCGGCAGGAGTTCCCTGAGCCACCGCCCGGGGGTGCGGGGGCCGAGGTGGCGGAGCGCCCCGTCCAGTTCCTCCCGGGAGCGTTCGGGCAGGAAGGCGAGATGCAAGGTGGAGCCGGGGGCCTCGGTCCGGGCCAGGAGCAGGTGGCGGCTCACGTCCATGATGGCCGGGCCGGAGAGGCCGAAATGAGTGCACAGGACGGGTCCGGTGAAACGGACCCCCGGCTTCCCGGTAGGCGCGCGCAGGGTCACCCGGCCGGGAAAGGAGAGGCCGGAGAGGCGGCGCAGGAAATGGCCCTCGGGAAGGAGGAGCGGCACCAGGCCGGGAAGGAGGTGCGGGGTGAGGGTGTGCCCGAGGGCCCGGGCCAGGGCATAGCCGTGCCCGTCCGAACCGGACTTGGGCAGGCTCTTGCCCCCGGTGGCCAGGATCACCCGGCGGGCGAGGAGGGCGCCACGGTCGGCATTCCCTCCCTCCCCTTCCGGCTCCAGCCGGAACCCCTCGGGGTCGCGCCGGACCGAGGCCGCCCGCCAGGGATGGCGGAGTTCGGCTCCCGCGTTGCGGACGGCGGCGAGCAGGGCGTCCAGCACGCTGTGGGCTCGGTCGGTGGTGGGAAAGAGCTTCCCGGTTTCCTCGCGCTTCAGAATCACGCCCAAGTCCTCGAAGAACCGGACGGTCTCGGGAACGGGGAACTCGCGCAGCACCTTGGCCACGGCCCGGGGCGAGGATCCGGCGAAGGCGCCGGCATCCACGACATGGTGGGTCACGTTGCAGCGGCCGCCGCCGGAGACCAGGATCTTGGCCCCGGGCTTCCGGGCTCCTTCCAGGACCACGATCCGGGAGGGCGTTCCCGCGGCCTGCGCCCGGCGTCCGGCCTGGATGGCGGTCATGAGGCCGGCGGCACCTCCTCCGACCACGGCGAGGTCCACGAATTCGGGCATGGCGGGGATATTACCCGTTCCGGGAACCGGCTCCAGCCCCGAGGTGTACAATGACGTGCACAGGGGCACATCCCCCTCGGGAGCCCCCGGTCCGGAGCCGCCCCTGCCTGTGCCCCGGGCCGGCCGCAAAGGAGTACGGCATGCGACGGACCCGCCTCAGCCTCCTGCTGGGCCTGATCCCCCTTCTGGCCGCGGGATGCTTTCAATCCACCCAACCGCCCCTGGGCGGGACCGGGGACGGGCTGGACGCCTTCACCGGCAGCGTGGATCCCGCCTCCGGATCCTTCGTCCTGAAGAGCCTGGACGTCCCGGTCACCGACGGGACCCCGGTCCGGGTGGTCCTGATCGGCCGGTTCCTGCGCACGCCGGTGGCCGCCGGCCAGATCGCGGTCGGGGTGCGGGTGCGGAACGCCGACCGCCGGAATCTGTACGCGCCGGCCGAGATCGTGATCGGCAACTTCAATCCCCCCGCCGTCTCCATCGTGCCGGGGAGTGCCGACTGGGTCACCTGCCTGCGGGACTCGGCCGGGGATTCCACGAACGCGGTCCCGGGAGGCTGTTCCTACGGCTTCGTGTACTCGGATCTCCTGGGCGATGACGGGATCCTCTCCCCCGGCGAGGAGAGCGGGGAGAAGTTGTGGCTCTTCTACGATCCCGAGTCCGTGGCCTTCTCCTTCCAGGCCCATGCGCGCTTCGGCATGGAGCCCGATCGCGCGCGCATCATGGGGATGTTCTTCGGAGACACCAACCGGAACGGGGTCCGGGACAACGACGAGGGCCCCTTCGGGGGCGGCGCGGTCTACGTGACCGGCCCCGGCTACCAGGACCGCTACATCCAGGTGGGACCGGACGCCACCTACACCGTCTTCGTGGCCGAGCCCGGCATCTACACGCTTCGCGCGGTCCCACCGCCCACCTTCGGGATCGTCCCGGTGGAGTTCACCACCCCGAATCCCCTGGAGGTCCTGATCAACCCCGGCGGGGACGGCGGTCTCCGGAGCTTCCTGCACGCGGACTTCGGCCTGGCCAACGCCCTTCCCCCGCCCGGCGTCCCCCCGGTGCTCTTCGCCGCGTCCGCGGACAGCCTCACCCTGGACGGGTACTCGCTGCTCCGCGTCGGGCTGGACGGGCACGTACTGAAGCTGCGGGTGGGGTACAGCGGATGCGGGCCGGATCAGCCGTTCCAACTCTATGCGGTGGGGGGGATCTTCGAGTCCGTCTTCCCGCAGATGCGGCTCCTCCTGTCCCACGACGACCGGGGCGAGTTGTGTGACGCCTACTTCGAGCGGGACCTGGCCTACGACCTCACCCCCATCCTGGAGAAAACCGGCGGAGGGGCGATGGTGCGACTCCTGTTCGAGGACTCCACCGGGGAGGTGCACACGTTCGATCTCAACCCCTAGCGGGTTCCGGCCGGCCCCGGCGAGCCGGCCTCGGGAAATTGGCTCGGGCTCGTCGCGGCCCGGGTCCGGGCCGCTGCGAGGGCCGGGGCGGTGATGCCCCGGCTCTCCTTTTTTTTCGCCCGGCGACGATTCTCACCAACTTCCGGCCCGGCCCCGTGTAGGTCCCAGTGAACGCATCCAGTGATCCGGCCGCCCACACCGGGTTGCTCGGGGGCAGGCTACCGGCCGCTGGCTTGGTAGCACCGGAGTTGGTCGCGCGCCCGGGAACGGGGGCCGCCGCGCGACCACGCTCCGGTCGTTTTTTGGGGGTGCTAAGATTCTCTCCCAGTGACCGATACGGTCCGCCCCCGCGGGCCGGGGGGGAGATGCCCTTGACCGATGCCAAGTCCCGCACGCTGGAGCGCACCCTGGGCCGGGACGCCATCCACGACCAGTGGGATCGGGAGTACCGTTCTCCCCACAGCGCCGCCTTCTTCAACGACGTCCTGGACCGGGTCGACCGCTTCCTCCCCCGGGATCCCGGCGTTCCCATCCTGGACGCGGGCTGCGGCTCGGGACAGAACACCATCCACTTGGCCCGGCGGGGGCACGCCGTCCACGCCGTCGATTTCGCCGAGCCGGTCCTGGAGGCCGCCCGGCGGAACGTGGCCGAGGCCGGTTTCTCCGACCGGGTCCGGTTCGGAAGGGAAGACCTCCTGGGCTTGTCCTTCCCCGACGGCACCTTCCAGGCCGTCCTCTGCTGGGGGGTGCTCATGCACATCGCCGACGTAGAGGCGGCGCTCTCCGAGCTGGCGAGGGTGGTCGAACCGGGCGGGGTGCTGATCCTGAGCGAGATCAACCTGGGGTCGCTGCAGCGCCGGGCCTTCGCGGGGCTGACCCGGTTGTTCCGGCGGCCCCGCGCCCCGGAGACCCGTGCCCCGGCCGGCATGGAGTGCTGGTTCGAGACCCCGGCCGGCCCCCTCCTCCGCCGCCACACCGACATGGGCTGGCTGATTCCGGCGGTGGAGTCCCGGGGGTTCCTCCTGCGCCAGCGTCTGCCCGGTCAGTTCACCGAGCTGTACCTGAAGCTCGGCTCACCCACCGCCCGGGCCTGGGTCCACCGGCTGAACCGCTTCTGGTTCCGGGTGGTCCGGGACCCGCGGCTGGCCTTCGGGAACGTCCTGGTGTTCGAGAAGGCGACGGGATCCGGAGCCTGACGCGGCGTCGCGATTCCGTTCAGGGCAGAAGCAACATCCTCCGCGAGGCGGCCCCCTCGAGGCCCGGTGGTGGATCGCCGAAACGGAAGGCCGCTGAAGGTGACGTCCGCAATGTACAGGGAGTCGGGTGGCGGATCGGCCGGCTCGGTGTCGTCCAGAAAGACCCCGACCCCGAACCGGCCGCGGCTCGGGGCGTCCGTAGTCGACGACGCCGGTGAGGTTGAACTGAACGGTGCGGCCGGTGGTATTATCGGTTTTCTGCAGCCGGTATCAACTTCGGACCCAGGTCCGGCGTTTGGAGGTATTCCTCCACTCCGGAAGGCGATTGACACGTCCTCTTACCCCAAGGAGAGTCGCTTGGAAACCAGTCACTCCACATCGGGCCAGGAATCGATCAAGGTCGGGCAACTGGACATTCGCTACCTCGTCGACGGCTCGGCCGCCGGCAGCTTGGGCGTCTTCGAAATGACCGTTCCGCCCAGGTCGAACGTGCCTCCCCCGCACAGCCATACCGTGAACGAGGAGTGCGTCTACGTCCTGGAGGGCACGCTGCGCTATGCGGTCGACGACGACGCCCGCGACCTGCGTCCCGGGGACTGGATGGTCACCCCCCGCGGCTCCGTCCACCAGTTCAGCAACCCGCACGACACGGCCGCCCGGGCCCTCATCATGCTCACCCCCGACATCGGTGCTCAGTACTTCCGCGACGTGGCCGCCGTGATCAATGCCGGCGGCCCTCCCGACAAGGCCAAGCTGCTCGAGGTGATGGCCCGGTACGGGTTGGTCCCGGCGCCGCCGAGGTAGGACTCAGCCGGGGGGGCGCTGCCTCCCCCGATACCCGGGTACTGCTCGCGGGGGCCGACGTTGGCCCCCCACGCCCCGAGAAATACACGTGTGTTTTCGCCGCGGCGAGAGGCGGAAGGTGGTGTCCCCAGCGGGATTTGAACCCGCGTCGCCAGCGTGAAAGGCTGGTGTCCTAGACCAGACTAGACGATGGGGACACGAAACCGGGTTGGTTGCGAGAGGCTGGTCCGGAGACCGGCGGGAAACCGTAGCAAGCACTCCGGCGGCGGTCAAGGAATGCGCTCACGCAGGGGCCAACCGTGGCCGCGAGAGCGCGGCCGCTCCCTGCGCGAACCGATCGAAGAATCGACAGGAATCCGCACCGGCGCGCCAAACCACCGGCGCAAAAAAAAAGGCCGGGGGGTGATCCCCGGCCTTGCTCCAGACTGGAGCCGGGCAGTGGTGCTACCCGGCTGGAGGGCAACCAGTCCGAAGACTTCATCGCGCTTGGCGCGACTTACATCGCTGACAGGTGCCTGTAGAGAGCGGCCCCCCCGTGTCATATAGGGGTGACACCTCGCCTAGGCTACGGACGATTATAGCAGGGGGGATTTTGCCGTCAATCGGTTTCAGGAGAGCCGGCGGATGAGGCCGACCACTATCCCGACGATCTTGAGAGTTCGTGGATACTTGACCTCGATCGGCTGCATGTCCCGGTTCTCCGGGATGAGGCGGACGCTATCCCCTTTTCTTTCAAAGCGTTTGACGGTGGCCTCGTCCTCGATCATGGCCACCACAATCTCCCCGTTCCGGGCCTGCTCCTGCGGCCGGACTAAGATGTAGTCCCCGGGGCAGATATGGGCCTCGATCATGCTCTCGCCCTGGACCTCGAGGAGAAAATTGCCGTCACCCTTGAGAAACCCCGGGTCCAGGGTGACCCGATCGGTGATGTTTTCCTGGGCCAGGAGGGGCTCGCCGGCGGCGATCCGCCCCACCAGAGGGACGCTCTGGCCGGAGGCGGTGGGCCGGGGCCCCCGCAGCTCGATCCCCCGGGAGCGGTCCCGGGTCCTGGTTATGTAACCTTTGCGCTCCAGGGCCAGCAGGTGATCCGAGGCGGCCCGGGTGCTCTTCATCCCGAACTCACTGCAGATCTCGCGGAGCGTGGGCGGGTAGCCGTGGGCTTCGAGGTGCTGGGACAAGTAGTCGTAGATCTCTTGCTGGCGCGGCGTCAGTCGTCGCATTTGATCCCCCTGCTAGTAAGCGCCTACCAGCCCAGGCTGGAACAGGTCCCCTTGCCCAATGCGTGCCTCGCGCGGCAGGAACTCCCGAGTCTGCTTCGGTTGGGCCTCGGGGGCAAGGGTTTTCACGGGTTCGCGGATCGCCCGGAAATCCGGGGCCGGCAGCCCCAGGCCGCACCGGAGCAGAGCCTCGCCGAGGGCGGGGACCTCGTCCCGAACCCTCCAGAGTTGCCACTCTCCTACGAAGCGCCGCTGGAGCGCAACTCGCTCCTTGCGCGATACCCCCCGTGTCGCCTCCTGAAGGCGCTTCACCAGCGCCCGCCGGAGATGGTACCGAGCCTGGCGCTCGACCTGGACCGGACTCTCGCGTGTGATCGCAATCATGGTTGCCCTCCACCCTGCCGGGGTGGGCCGGGGACGCGCACCCGTCGGAACGCGCCCCGGCTCCCCGGTCCGGGTTGCCCGGTCAGGATCGCTCCGCCCCCATCACCCGACTTCCCCCGTCTTATGAGAGGACGATTCGCCCTGTCCGGGCTTTCAAAACCCTGTGCATATGAATACTACTCATATGACGCCCCACCGGCAAGAAAAAAATGGGCCGGAGCCCAAAAACCCGCAAACCGCCAACCGGGCCGCTAGTTATCCCCGTCCAGGAGGGCCTCCATCCGCATCGAGACGTGCTCCCAGTCCTGGATCGCCTCCCGGCTCTCGGCCTCGGTCTTCCGCAGCGTCTCGGTCAAGGCGGCCAGGCGCGCGGGATCGGTGGCCACCTCCGGATCGGCCATCTCCAGGAGCACGCGCTCCCGCGCCGCCTCCAGCTTCTCGATCCGGGCCTCGGCGGCCTCGATGCGCTTCCGGAGCTTCTCCTCCTCGCGCTGGCGCCGCTTCTGCTGCTCGTAGCGCCGCACCCGCTCCTTCTTCGATTCCCGGGGCTCCTCTCCCTTGCCGGCGGCCCCGGCGGCGGCCGGCGGCGTCTTGGCCGACTCTCCCGACCGCTTCCGGCGCGCCCCCGCCGCAGGCGCCGGCCGGGCCTGGCCGGCCGCGGGCTCGCCAGCGGCCGCCGCCTCCGCCCGGGCCCGGGCATACTGCGTGTAACCCCCCTCCCAGATCCGGCAGCCGTCGGCGAAGAGCTCCATGACGTGGTCCACCACCCGGTCCAGGAAGTAGCGGTCGTGGCTCACCACCAGGATGGTGCCGGTGAAGGCGCGCAGCGCCGACTCGATGACCTCGCGGGACTCGATGTCCAGGTGGTTGGTCGGCTCGTCCAGGATCAGGAAGTTGGCCCCCTCGCGGACCAGCTTGGCCAGGGCCACCCGGCTCCGCTCGCCGCCACTGAGCGCGTTCAGCGGCTTGAACACGTCGTCCTCACGGAAGAGGAACCCGCCCAGGAAGCTGCGGATCTCCCCCTCGGTGACCGACGGGGTCACCTCCCACACCTCGTCCAGGACCGACCGGCTCCCCTGGAGCTTCTTCTGCTCCTGCTCCGCATAGCCGATCTGCACCCCCGGCCCGATCCGCAGGGTGCCGGAGGTCTGACTCTCCTCCCCCACCAAAAGCCGCACCAGCGTGGTCTTCCCCACCCCGTTGGGCCCCACCAGGCCCAGCCGCTGCCCGCGCTGTACCTGGAAGCTGATGTCCCGGAAGATCGTGGTCTCGCCGTAGGCCTTGGCCAGGTCCTTGCCCTCCACCACGATCTTCGCACTGCGGGCCGCCTCGGGCAGCCGCATGCGGATGCTGGACGCGGGCCACTCCGGCGCCTCCACCCGCTCGAGCTTTTCCAGCATCTTCCGCCGCGACTGCGCCTGCTTGGTCTTCTGCCCGGCGATGTTCTTCCGGATGAACTCCTCCTGGCGCTGGATCTCCGCCTGCTGGAGTTCGTACTTCCTGGCCTGCTCCTCCAGCCGCGCCTCGCGCTCGGCCAGGAAGTGGTCGTAGTTCCCCTGGAACTGGTGGAGCCGGTGATTGCGGATCTCGGCCACCCCGCCGGCCAGGCGGTTCACGAACATGCGATCGTGGCTGATGAGCACGAAGGCCCCCTGGTAGCCGATGAGGAAGTTCTCCAGCCACTCGATGGCGGCCAGGTCCAGGTGGTTGGTGGGCTCGTCCAGAAGCAGCAGGTCGGGATCGCGCAGGAGCACCCGCGCCAGCATGGCCCGGCTCTTCTGGCCGCCGCTGAACTCGGCCAGCGGGCGGTCCAGATCGTGATCCTGGAAGTGGAGCCCGCTCAGCACCGCGCGCACCCGGGATTCGAACTCGTAGCCGCCTTCCCGCTCCAGGCGTTCCTGCAGATGACCGTAGCGCTCCACCAGCTCGGCCGCCTCCGGGTCCCCTTCCCGGAGACTCCCCATGCGTCCGGTGACCGCCTCGAACTCCCGGTGCAGGGCCTTCAGGTGCTCGAGTCCGGCCGCGGCCTCGTCGCGCAGCGTGCGCCGGTCCTCCACCCGGATCTCCTGCTCCATGGCCGCCACCACCGCGCCCTTGCGGATCCAGACCGTGCCCCGGTCCGGCTCCAGCTCGCCGGTCAGGAGCCGGAAGAGGGTGGTCTTGCCGGCCCCGTTCCGTCCCACCAGGGCTACCCGGGCCCCGTCCCCGATCTGCCAGTGGACGTGGTCCAGCACGTCCTGGGCGCCGTAGGATTTGGAGACTTCGCTGAGCTGGGCGATCAACATGACGGTTTCCGGGGTTCGGGGTCCAACGCGACCGGGGATCTTAACCGATCACCGGCCCCAGGGCAGCGGCAACGAGGCTCAGCGGGCCGGGAGCACCACCAGCCGCCGCACCGTGCTCCATGCGCCCGCCTCGACCCGGGCGTAGTACGCCCCGGGCCGGGCCCGGCGGCCGGAGAGATCCCGGCCCTCCCAGCGCAGGACCAGCGGCCCCGGGGGCTGGCGGCCCAAGTCCTCCTCCCACACCCGGCGCCCCTGGACGTCGAGCACGGTGAGGGCCACCCGGGCCGGGCTCTCCCCGGGCAGGGTGTCGAGGATGCTGAACCCGGTGGCGGACGGGTTGGGGAAGGCCGCGCCGGGCCGGGGCTCGGGCACCACCGCCATCCTCGTGTGCCGGTCCAGGAGCCAGTCGTCGGGATCGAGTTCCACCGTCCAGTCCCCCGGCGGGAGCGACACCACCCACTCCGTGGTGTCCTCGGTCAGGGTGCGCACCTCGTCCAGGATGGTGCTGCCGGAGCGGTAACGCACCTGGAGCGGCATGCGGAACCGGGTGCCCCAGATCTGGACCTGGCCCACCTGCACGTCCAGGTTCACCCCGGTCGGGGTGGCGGTCGCCGCCCAGTCGTAGATGAGATCGGGAAAGCCCACCCCCCGCAGCCAGAGATCGAAGAACCAGGTGAGGTCCTCCCCCATCTCCGCCTCCGCCGCGTGCTGGAAGTCGAGACTGGTGGCGTTTCCGAAGGCGTGGTCCCCGGTGTAGCGGGTGAAGATGGGGTAGAACCGGTCGTCCCCGGCCAGGGCCGCGTCCTGCCAGGCCTCCGGCGGCCGGGCCGGGCCCTGCATGAGCCGGAGCCGGGAGAGCCCCCGCAGCATGTCCAGCGTGCGGCCCCCCTTCTGGTAGACCACGAAGTCGAAGACGTTCTCCACCGGAGGGTCCAGCACCGGATGATCGATCTGGTCCCGCCGGGCGATGTAGATGCTGTCGATGAACGCGGTCTCCTCGCGCATGG
>Ga0307424_1001507_pt1 | contig 12216 bp, 10 predicted proteins | sample SalMarWE160320MG_FD_202157 | JGI IMG/M metagenome (GOLD analysis project Ga0307424, IMG submission 202157) | Salt marsh sediment microbial communities from the Plum Island Ecosystem LTER, Massachusetts, United States - WE1603-20 | ecosystem: Environmental > Aquatic > Marine > Intertidal zone >... | reverse complement strand
TGGGGCAGGCCATGCGGATGCGTGTCATACCGGAACTCCATTTCCATCTGGACCGATCGATCGAGGAGGGTGCGCGTATCGGTGCGCTCATCAACCTGGCCATTGCCAGTGACCGTGGCAAGCGGGAGCCGGAGTAAACCTGCCGGGGCACGCGCGCCGTACCCGGGCCGGGGCGATCAAGGGGTCAGTACCCTTCTTTGCTGGAAGCGATTTCATGGCACTGAGGCCCGGAGAAGGGTACTGACCCCTTTGGATGGCACCACGCTCGCCGCCGCGCCCGGCCAGCAGCAAAAATCGTCACGGTCGCGGCCACGTGGAATGACGGGATAGGTTCCAGGAAATGCACAAGCACAAGCGCCACAGCAATCTGCGGGATGTTCATGGCATCCTGCTGTTCGACAAACCGGCCGGGCTGACCTCCAACGCGGCCCTGCAGGCCGTCAAACGACTGTACCGCGCCCGCAAGGCCGGGCATACCGGCAGTCTCGACCCGCTCGCTACCGGCCTGCTGCCACTCTGTTTCGGAGAGGCGACCAAGATTTCCGGCTTCCTGCTCGATGCAGACAAGCACTACCTCGTCCGCTGTCAGCTGGGTATCCGTACCGTGACCGGCGATGCCGAGGGCGAGGTGCTCGAGCAGCGGCCGGTCCCGGCGTTGGATGTCCCCGGGCTGGTCCGGGTGCTGGAGGGTTTTCTGGGCGCCATCGACCAGGTTCCGCCCATGTACTCGGCGCTCAAGCACAAGGGCGAGCGTCTCTACAACCTGGCGCGCCAGGGAGTCGAGGTGGAGCGGCAGTCGCGCAGTGTGACCATCCATGCCCTGGAACTGCTGCACCTGGAAGGCAGCGTGGCGGACCTGCGCGTGCACTGTTCCAAGGGAACCTATGTCCGCACCCTGGTTGAGGATATCGGTGCCGAACTGGGTTGCGGCGCCCACGTGGCCGGCCTGCGCCGGATCGGGGTCGGGCCGTTCGACGACAGCAGGCTGGTCAGCATGGCGACGCTGGAAGCGTTTGCCGGCGCGGGGGATTTTTTCGGCATGGACCGGCTCCTGCTGCCCATCGAGGACGGTCTGAGCCAGTGGCCGGGGGTGCGGCTGTCCGGCGATGCCGCCTTCTACCTGCGCCAGGGACAGCCGGTGCTGGTGCCCCAGGCGCCGACCGCGGGCTGGGTGCGCCTGTACGAGGGGGAACGCCAGTTCATGGGTATGGGCGAGATACTGGACGACGGCCGGGTGGCGCCGCGCCGGCTGATGTCCGCACGCCGCTAGCCCGGGTCGTGCTACCCCTCCCGGATGGGTTGTGGCCGGCACAAACGGAAGCTAGAATACGCTGCTCACTTCATTGAGAAGAAATTATTGAAATTTCACGGAGTTTGATTGATGGCACTCAGCGCCGAACAGAAACAGCAAATCGTCAGTACGCACCAGCGCGGTGACGCGGACACCGGTTCCCCCGAAGTGCAGGTTGCCCTGCTGACCGCCAACATTACCGGTCTCACCGAACATTTCAACAGGCACAAGGCGGATCACCATTCCCGGCAGGGCCTGCTGCGTATGGTCAACAAGCGCCGCAAGCTGCTGGACTACCTCAAGGGCAAGGACACCAGGCGCTACCAGGACCTGATCGACAGTCTGGGCCTGCGTCGCTAGCGGATTCAAAGCTGGCACCCTGCAAGAACCACCTCTTTTCCAACACAGGAACACTACTCGTGAGCTTGATCAAAAAATCCTTCCAGTACGGTGACCAGACCGTCACGCTGGAAACCGGGGAGATCGCCCGCCAGTGCAGCGCGGTCATTGTCAGTGTGGGTGATACCAAGGTACTGGCCACCGTCGTCGGCGACAAGAGCGCCAGCGAAGGGCGCGACTTCTTTCCGCTCACGGTGGATTACCAGGAGAAGGGTTACGCCGCCGGCCAGATTCCCGGCAACTTCTTCCGCCGTGAGGGACGCCCGAGCGAAGCGGAAACCCTGCTGTGCCGCCTGATCGATCGACCGATCCGCCCGTTGTTCCCGAAAGGTTTCAAGCACGAGGTGCAGGTGATCGTCACCGTCATCTCGTACGATCCGCAGATCAACCCCGATATCCCGGCGCTGATCGGTGCTTCCGCGGCGCTGACCATTTCCGGCCTGCCATTTGCCGGCCCGATCGGCGCGGCACGCGTCGGGTACATTGACGGCAACTACGTGCTCAATCCGCGCACCGAGCAAATGGAAAACTCGCTGCTCGACCTGGTGGTTGCCGGTACCGACAGCGCGGTGCTGATGGTGGAATCCGAGGCCAGGGAACTGCCGGAAGACGTGATGCTGGGTTCCGTGGTGTTCGGCCATGACCACCAGCAGGTTGTCATCCGCGCCATCCGGGAATTCGCTGCCGAGGTGAATGCCCCGGCCATGGAATGGAGTGCTCCGCTGGAGAATACCGCCCTCGCCGCGGCCGTCGCGGCAGCCGGTACGGAGCGCATTACCGCTGCCTACCAGATCGCCGACAAGCTGGAGCGCTACAGTGCACTGGACGCGCTGCGCAGGACGCTGGTGGAAGAGATTGCCGACGACGAGTCCGACGACGGGTTCGGAAGTGCGGATGTCGCCGCCGCGATCGGCAAGCTGGAAAAGAAAATCGTGCGCGGCCGCATCCTGTCCGGACAGGCGCGCATCGATGGCCGTGACACGAAGACCGTGCGTCCGATCACCATCCGCACCGGGGTGCTGCCGCGTGCCCATGGTTCCGCGCTGTTCACGCGCGGCGAGACCCAGGCACTGGTGGTCACCACGCTGGGTACCGAGCGGGATGCCGCGCTGATCGACGGTCTGGCCGGTAATTTCAAAGAGTCGTTCATGTTGCACTACAACTTCCCGCCGTATTGCGTCGGTGAGACCGGCCGCCTCGGCGGCACCAAGCGGCGCGAGGTCGGGCACGGCAAGCTGGCCAAGCGCGGCGTGCAGGCCGTGATGCCGTCCAAGGACAGTTTTCCCTACACCATTCGCGTGGTGTCCGAGATCACCGAGTCCAACGGGTCCAGTTCCATGGCCAGCGTGTGCGGCAGCAGCCTGTCCATGATGGATGCCGGCGTGCCGATCAGTGCGCCGGTGGCCGGTGTGGCGATGGGCCTGATCAAGGAAGGCGACGAGTACGCCGTGCTGACCGACATTCTCGGTGACGAGGACCATCTCGGTGATATGGACTTCAAGGTCGCCGGCACTGCGCAGGGCATCAACGCGCTGCAGATGGACATCAAGATCCAGGGCATCACGCAAGAGATCATGGAAACCGCGCTGGGACAGGCCCGCGCAGGGCGTATGCACATCCTCGGCGAGATGAACCGGGCCATTGCCGCACCGCGCGAGGAAGTTTCCGCATTCGCTCCGCGTTACATCACCATGAAGATCAACCCGGAAAAGATCCGCGACGTGATCGGCAAGGGCGGAGCCACCATCCGTTCCATTACCGATGAGACCGGGACCAGCATCGATATCGATGATGACGGAAACGTCAAGATCGCCTCGGTCGACCTGGAGGCCGGCAACGAGGCACGCCGTCGCATCGAACAGATCACGGCGGATGTAGAGGTGGGGACGGTCTACGATGGCAAGGTTGCCAAACTGATGGACTTCGGCGCCTTCGTGACCATCCTGCCGGGCCGCGACGGCCTGGTGCACATCTCGCAGATCTGCGAGGAACGGGTACAGAATGTCAGCGACAAGCTGTCGGAAGGCGATATCGTCAAGGTCAAGGTGCTGGAAGTCGACAAGCAGGGCCGCATCCGGCTGAGCATGAAGGCGGTGGGCCAGGACTGACCGAAGCTGTTCCGGGCAGCATGGAAAAGGGGCCGGGAGGCCCCTTTTTTCGTGTGGTCGTCGCGGGTTATCGGGCAGGCAGGGAAGAGCCGGTCACGCGCAGTCCGCCAACCCGTGGCACGACGCAGTGGTTGCGCGAGCATCATCCGGGTCATCGTCCGCGGCACGGCCGTGCCGCGGACGGTCACTCCGCCGGTTCAGGATGCGCCCCGGGCTGCCGCGCGCTGCCGGGTGAATTCCAGCATCCTGCGGGCATGATCCTTTGGCGTCACTCCGTATTCCACGTACTCCAGTTTGCCCGCGGGATCGACCACGAATGTGGAACGGACGACGCCCAGCCTGCGTACCCCGTTCTTTTCCTTTTCCTGGATGACGCCATAACTGTTGCAGACCTCCTTGTCGATGTCCGCCAGCAGCGTGACACGCAGTCCGTACTTCTGGCGGAAGGCCTGGTGGCTGAAACAGTCGTTGGCGCTGATTCCGACTACCTGGATGCCCGCTGCGGTGTACTCATCGATGAGATCGGTGAATTCGTTGGCCTGTATCGTGCAGCCCGGGGTGTCGTCCTGCGGGTAGAAATAAATGACCGTCCATGAACCGTTGAACTCCTCGAGCGTGCGCAGGTTCATGTCAGAATCCGGCAATTCAATTGCCGGAGCCATGTCGCCAATTCTGAGCATGGTGGCTCTCCCTGTGAATTATTCGAGTGATTAGAACCTGTCTCATAATCGCCACGGTCGCGGCCGCGCGGGTTGATGGGATGGGTTCTATGGGCAACCAGCCGATAGTGTAGCGCAAGTTCCGGCAGCGGAGGGAATGCCGGCAGCCGCCCCGGGATGCCGGGTACGCAGGTTGTGCGCTGGTTATTTTCCGGAGGCCAGCGCGCGCTGGCTGGAAAGCCGGAGTGTGTAACTGTTGTTTTTCACGCAGGACAGGGCGTTGTCGCCGTGGAAGGTACATTCCAGGGTGTGGGGTGTACCCCATCCGGTTTTCACGGTATAGCTCCCCATGCCGGCATCATCGCCGGCAGCCGCGTCCGTCCCGGACAGCGGGGTGGCCTCGATCACGAGGTTGCGATAGGTGACCGTGAATTTGCCCCTGGTACTGAAATGGTCCACGATGGCCTTGGTCTTGAATCGAATGATATTGTGGCCGGTCCGGCTGCTCTGGTCATCGCTGAAACACACCAGCCGGTGATCCTCCGTCCTGCAATGGTTGATCGAGGAGGGCAGGTACGTTACCGGTTCGTCGCCACGATTCCAGGCTCCCTGCATGAGGTCGTCGAGACGGTAGTGCACGGGATTTCTCGCGGCCTGCGCCTTGCTGGCAGTCCTGTCCGGTTTCGCCACGCGGGTTTTCCTGTGCGGGGGTGGGCGCGTGCTGGCGCCGGGGGGCGGAGGCGGCACCGGCTGCGGCGCTTGCGCAGCGGCGGCCGATTTTTCCATGTCGATGTTTTCGGTCACGTTGATCATTTCGCCACGGGCCTGCTCGAAACCGCTGTCGACCGCCTTGCTCAGCCACTCGAGCGCCAGCTTGTTGTTCCGGGATGTGCCCTTGCCCTCGGCATACAGCTTTCCGTAGTAGTACTGCGCGGCAGGCAGGCCGTGGTGTGCTGCCTGGCCAAACCATTTGAAGGCCGTGCGCGGATCTGCACGTACACCGGTGCCTTCATAGTAGATCACGCCGAGCTTGTAGGCCGCCTTGTCACTGCCCTGGCCGGCTGCCTGCTCGAATGCATTGATCGCCTGTGCGTAGTCGATCTCGACGCCGACACCCATCAGGTACATGTTGCCGAGGTCATACTGCACCTCGGGGTCACCCTTCCCTGCCTGGGCCAGGGCCTTGTCAAAACGCGCCTTGTTTTCCTGCATCAGTTTCAGGCGCGAGACGGCCTGCTGATTGTGTTGTGCGGCGGCTTTCCTGTACCACTCCATTGCCTTGTCGCGGTCCGGCGCGACGCCGCGCCCGTTCTGATACATCGCACCGACATCGTACTGGGCCTGGCTGTCACCGCGGCCGGCCTCCCGGAGTTTGCCCTTGAACAGTGCACTCCAGATGTCGTTTCCGGCGTGACAGAGCGTGGTGGCCAGCAACAGACTGAGTGCAGTAGCAATTCTCTTCATGGATCCTGACCTGGTGCGCGGGTGACCGGAAACAGGCGGGCGACGCCTCCTTATATGGCGTTATCGGTATTCCGTGAGTGCTCTTGAGACGGGCCGCCAACGGGTGCCTGTCTCCATGAAATACAGTCAGATAGGGAAAAATCAGGCGGCCGGGGAAGGCGCCCCGGCCGCGCCGTCGCGCAGGGTGCGCTGCAGGTGCGCCAGGACACGCTGTTCCAGCCAGTAGACCGGATGCCAGGGGCGGGCCCCGCTGACAAAACCGGCGTGTCCGCCGTCGGCGGACAGTTCCAGGGTGACCGCACGACCGGTTTCCGCGGGATCGGGCAGTGCGCTGGCCGGCAGGAACGGGTCGTTCCGGGCCTGCAGGATGAGCGTGGGGACGCGGATCCGCTGCAGGTACTGCCGGCTGCTGCTGTGCCGGTAGTACTCGTGGACGTCGCGGAAGCCGTGTAACGGGGCGGTAATGGCATCATCGAAGGCATGGAAGGAGCGCAACGAGCGCAATTGTTGCAAGGGGACGGGAGGCGTGTGGGTGTGCGCCTTGATCCGTATGGCCTGGATCAGGCGGGACAGCAGGTGATCGCGGTAGATGCGCGACAGTCCGTGTTGCAGGCGCCGCGCCGCTGCATCGAGGTCGAAGGGTACCGAGATGGCCACCGCGGTTTGCAGCGGCGCCTGTGCGCCCTGTTCACCCAGCCATTTCAGCAGGACGTTGCCACCCAGCGAATACCCGATGGCAGCGGCGATCCGGGTGGACGGATCGCCGGCCAGCTGCCGGATCACGAAATCGAGGTCGGCGGTGTCACCGGAGTGATAGCTGCGCGCCAGCCGGTTCGGTACACCACTACGGCCCCGGAAGTAGAGCAGGCCGGCGCGGTAGCCGTGCCCGGCCAGTTGCTGCAGCAGTGCGCCGCTGTAATGGGAATCCAGTGAGCCTTCCAGCCCGTGCAGGACCAGGATGGCGGGATGGCCAGGGGTTGCCGTCCAGTCGATGTCGACGAAATCACCGTCCGGCAATTCCACGTGCTGGCGCCGCAAAGCCGGCATCACCCGCCTGCGCAGCAAGGACGGGAACAGCGTTTGCAGGTGTGCGCCTGGCAGCCACCAGGCTGGCCGGAAGCTGCTTGCCGTGATCATGTCCCGGCCCGTTTCCGCGGGCCGGGTCAGTTCTGCGCGCGGTGTGCAACCAGGTCATCCACCACGGCCGGGTCAGCGAGGGTCGAGGTGTCTCCGAGCTGGTCGATCTGGTCGGCCGCGATCTTGCGCAGGATGCGGCGCATGATCTTGCCCGAGCGTGTCTTGGGCAGTGCCGGCGCCCACTGGATGACGTCCGGCGTCGCAATGGGCCCGATCTCCTTGCGCACGTGCTGGATCAGTTCCTTGTACAGTGCGGCGCTCGGTTCCACGCCGTTCACCAGGGTGACGTAGGCGTAGATCCCCTGGCCCTTGATCTCGTGCGGATAGCCGACGATGGCGGCTTCGGCGACGGCGTTGTGCAGGACCAGCGCGCTTTCCAGTTCGGCGGTACCCAGATTATGACCGGAGACGATAATGACGTCGTCCACGCGCCCGGTAATCCAGTAATAGCCATCTGCATCGCGGCGGGCGCCGTCGCCGGTGAAGTACAGGCCGGGAAATGCGGAGAAATAGGTGTCGATGAGGCGCTGGTGATTGCCGTATACCGTGCGGATCTGCCCCGGCCAGGGATGGGTGATCACCAGGCTGCCTTCCCCCTCGCCTTCGAGGATCTTGCCCTCGGGATTGACGATGGCCGGGCGCACGCCGAAGAACGGGTGGGTGGCCGAGCCGGGTTTCAGGGGCGTGGCGCCGGGCAGGGGGGTGATCATGTGGCCTCCGGTTTCGGTCTGCCACCAGGTGTCGACGATCGGGCAGCGTGCTTCACCGATCGTGTGGTAGTACCACTCCCAGGCTTCCGGGTTGATCGGTTCGCCGACCGTACCGAGCAGGCGCAGGCTGCTGCGCGACGTGCTCTTTACCGGGCCGTCCCCCATGCGCATCAGCGAGCGCAGCGCCGTCGGGGCGGTGTAGAAGATGTTTACCTGATGCTTGTCGCAGACCTGCCAGAACCGGGAGGCGTCCGGGTAGGTGGGCACGCCTTCGAACATCAGGGAGATCGCGCCGTTTGCCAGCGGGCCGTACACGATATAGGAATGGCCGGTGATCCACCCGACGTCCGCGGTGCACCAGTAGATGTCGCCTTCGTGGTAATCGAACACGTACTTGTGGGTGATGGCGGCGTACAGCAGGTAGCCGCCCGTGGTATGCAGGACCCCCTTGGGCTTGCCGGTGGACCCGGAGGTGTACAGGATGAAGAGCGGATCTTCCGCGTCCATCCATTCGACCGGGCAGTCCGCGGGTTCCTGCTCGATGGCCTCGTGGTACCAGACGTCGCGTCCCGGTTGCCAGTGGATCTTGCCGCCGGTATGGCGGACGGTCAGGACCGTGTGGACGTTCGGGCAGGAGGCGAGCGCCTCGTCGACATTGGCCTTGAGCGGGACATGCCTGCCGCCCCGTACACCTTCATCGGCGGTGATCACCATGTGGCAGTCGGAATCGAGGATGCGGTCCCGGATCGAGTCCGGCGAGAATCCGCCGAACACCACGGAATGGACGGCGCCGATGCGCGCACAGGCCAGCATGGCGTAGACGGTCTCCGGGATCATCGGCATGTAGATGCAGACCCGGTCGCCCTTGCCGATGTTGTGTGCCTTGAGCACGTTGGCGATGCGGCAGACCCGTTCGTGCAGGTCTCCGTAGGTGATGCGTGCATCCACGGCGGGATTGTCGGCTTCCCAGATCAGGGCGGTCTGGTCGGCACGCGTATCGAGGTGGCGGTCGACGCAGTTGTAGCAGGCATTCAGCTTGCCACCCTCGAACCAGCGGATATGTCCCTTGGTGAAATCCCATTCCAGTACCTTGTCCCAGGGTGCCTGCCAGCTGAGGAAACGGGTGGCCTGCTCTGCCCAGAATCCGGCCGGGTCCTCGACGGACTGCCGGTACATGGATTCGTACTGTGCTGCGTTCACATGGGCGTGTTCGGCAAAAGACGTGGGTACCTCGTACACCTTGCTTTCGGACATATCTTACTCCGCTGTCGATAATGGCTGATCTGCGGCCTGCCTGCTTATCGGCACGCCGGTCCCCCCCGGGGACGTGTCACGGTACTGCACGCGCCTGCTGAAATCCAGTCGGGACGGCCCGGGTGCGCTGCCGGGGCAGGGCTTGCCGGTCCCACTGCCGGGCGGCCAGGTCCAGCAGCCCGCGAACCCCCAGGGAGGTTGCGTCCGCCGGAACCGGCTGGTGCAGGAAGCGTAGCACGGCCAGTATCGTGGCGATCCGCTCGTGCACCGGTACGGCGGCGGCACAGGTCTGCTTGCCCAGTTTCTCACCGGCCGCATTTACCGCGACCGGCAGGTGCAGGTAGTCCGGCTGACGGTAGCCGAGCAGCCGCTGCAGATGGATCTGGCGCGGGGTGGAATCGATCAGGTCCGCGCCGCGTACCACGTGTGTGATGCCCTGCGCGGCATCGTCCACCACCACGGCAAGCTGGTAGGCGTACAACCCGTCGGCCCGGCGCAGGACGAAGTCTCCCGCCTCCGTGGCCAGTGCCTGTTCCACGACACCCTGCACGGCATCCCGGAAGCGGATGTGCTGGTCGTAGACGCGCACCCGCAGGGCGCGGGGGGCACGCCCCGGCGGCAGACCGTTGCGGCAGGTGCCGGGATAGACGGGAACGCCGGCAGGTCCGGTCCGGCTGTCAGCGATTTCCCTGCGGCTACAGGCGCAGGCATAGAGGTGACCGTCCCGCTCGAGCCGGGACAGGGCCGTCGCGTAGTGTGCGCTGCGCCGGCTCTGGTATTCCACGGGGGCGTCCCATTCCAGTCCGTATGCCTCGAGGGTGCGCAGGATCTCTGCGGCGGCGCCCGGTGCCTCGCGTGGCGGGTCGAGATCCTCCATGCGTACCAGCCAGGTTCCATGCTGGTGGCGTGCATCCAGGTAGCTGCCCAGCGCGGCGACCAGCGAGCCAAAGTGCAGGGGTCCGCTTGGAGAAGGGGCGAAGCGTCCCCGGTAGCCGGCGAGCCCGGTCATTGCCGTCAGGTTCCTCCGGCACAAAAAAGCCGGCAGGGGCCGGCTGATGAAGGTGACTTCTTCAAGGCGGGATCAACCCATCTGTTTTTCCCGGATCTCGTCGAGGATCTTGCAATCGATGCACAGGGTCGCCGTGGGGCGCGCCTCGAGACGCTTGACACCGATTTCCACGCCACAGGCCTCGCAGTAGCCAAACTCGTTGCTATCGAGGTGGCGGATGGATTCGTCGATTTTCTTGATCAGCTTGCGTTCACGGTCCCGTGCGCGCAATTCCATGCTGAACTCGGATTCCTGGGTGGCGCGATCGTTCGGGTCAGGGAAGTTGGCGGCGTCATCCTGCATGTGATGGACGGTGCGGTCCACCTCCTCCATCAGGCTGCGTTTCCAGGCCAGCAGGATGTTACGGAAATGTTCCACCTGCATTTCGTTCATGTATTCCTCGCCCTTTTTCTCGATGTACGGGGCGATGCCGGGCACCGGGCCGATCTGTGCGGGCGGCTTCCGGGAGGCCGTCCTGGCGGGCTTTCCGCTCGGGCTGGCGGTCCTGGCGGCAGCGGGCTTTCTGGCCGGGCTGGCGGTCCTGGTGGCAGCGGGCTTTCTCGCCGGGCTGGCGGTCCTGCCGGTGGCAGCGGGCTTTTTGGCGGTTGCCTTTTTCCGCGCGGCGGCCTTCTTCGCTGTGACCTTTTTCTTCGCCGCTTTCGGAGCAGCCGCTTTCTTCTTGCCCGCGGTTTTGGCCTTCACTGCCTGCTTCTTTACAGCCATCAGGATGCTCTCCGGGTGGTGCTTTATAACTGCCTGTTATTACATGAAATTGTTCAGAATTTCCGGCGTGGATTAGAGTGGTTTTTAGCGCCGGATCGATTCAGGGGCGTTATTTATACGCCACTTTCACCATTAGTCAAGAAATTGCAGGCGCGGCAAAACGGCCCGTTTGCACTGCCGCAACATGGTTCGGCATCATGCATGGCCCGAGCGAAATTTCCTGGACCAGGGACAAACGATGAGCAGGCACCTGCAGGCAGTATTGCTGGATGTGGATGGCACACTGGCGGATACCGAGGAAGTGCACCGGCAGGCGTTCAACGCGGCATTCGCCGCAGCGGGGCTGGACTGGGACTGGAGCCAGGCGCTGTATCACGAGTTGCTTGCGGTCACGGGAGGCAAGGAACGTATCCGCTACTACCTGCAGCGCGAGCGTCCGGATTTCGTGTTGCCGGACGACGCGGACGCGTTCATCGCCGGCCTGCACCAGGCGAAGACCCGCATGTACGTCGCGGCACTGGCCGGCGGACAGGTGCCGTTGCGTCCGGGCGTGGAGCGTCTGCTGGCGGATGCGCGCAGGCACGGGTTGCGCCTCGCGATCGTGACCACGACCACGCCGGACAACATCACCGCGCTGCTCGAACATTCCTTTACGCAGGATGTATCCGCCTGGTTCGAGGTGATCGCGGCCGGCAGTGTGGTCCCGGCCAAGAAGCCGGCGCCGGATATTTACCACTACGCCTTGCAGCAGCTGCAGCTGGAAGCGGAGGATTGCATCGCGATCGAGGACTCGCTCAACGGACTGCAGTCCGCGGTCGCCGCCGGTGTTCCCACCCTGATCACGATCAATCCGTACACGGCCCGGCAGGACTTCACTGGTGCCGTCCTGGTACTCGATCATCTCGGCGAGCCGGGCATGCCCTGCACGGTGCTGGCCGGCGCACCTTCACCCGACGGGCTGGTGGACGCGGCATTCCTTGTGCGTCTGCACGCCGCTGCCGCCGGCGTGACCTGATCTGCGCCATGGCCATCGCGGCACGCATGCAGCGGATCCAGCCATTTCACGTCATGGCGCTGCTGGCGCGTGCGCGGGAGCTGGAGGCCGCCGGGCGTTCGATCATCCACATGGAAATCGGCGAGCCGGATTTCGTGACCCCGCAACCGGTCATCGATGCCGGCCATGCCGCCCTGCAGGCCGGGCTGACCCACTACACCCCGGCAACCGGCCTGCCGGAACTGCGCCGGCGCATCGCGCGTCACTACCGCGACCGCTATGCCGTCGAAGTCGATCCGCTACGGATCGTCGTGACCCCGGGTGCCTCCAGTGCCCTGCAGCTGGTGCTGGCCGCGCTGGTCGATCCCGGTTCACGCGTGTTGCTGACCGATCCCGGCTATCCCTGCAACCGCAACTTCGTCTATCTGC
>Ga0307424_1001500_pt1 | contig 12240 bp, 5 predicted proteins | sample SalMarWE160320MG_FD_202157 | JGI IMG/M metagenome (GOLD analysis project Ga0307424, IMG submission 202157) | Salt marsh sediment microbial communities from the Plum Island Ecosystem LTER, Massachusetts, United States - WE1603-20 | ecosystem: Environmental > Aquatic > Marine > Intertidal zone >... | reverse complement strand
GCAGGGCGAAGTAATCCGCCAGCAGCTCCACCACGGCCTCGTTGGCCTTGCCCTTCTCGGGCGGCGCGGTCACCGCGACCTTCAGCGCGCCCGCACCCACGCCCTTCACTTCGTTGTGCTTGGAGCCGGGAGAGACTTTCACCTGGAGGATAACGCCACCCTTGGTTTCCTGCAGCAGCTCACTCACCCACGGTCACCAGGTCTTTGATGTCGGCGAACTTCTTGGGGCCGATGCCCTTCACGTCTTGCAGCTGGCTGACACTGTCAAAGCGGCCGACGGCCTTGCGGTGGTCAATGATGCGCTGGGCCAGCACCGGGCCGATGCCCGGCAGTAGCGTAAGCTCGTGCACCGAGGCCTGGTTCAAGTCCAGTGGGAAGACAGCCGCGGGCGGGGGCGGTTCTTTGGGAGCGGGCGCGGGATCGGCCGACGGGTCGGGCAGCACAATTGACAGTTCGCCGGTCGTTTGGTCGGCGGCGACGCCCGGCAGTGCGGTGATGGGCTTGCCCAGCTTGGGCTGTGCGAACAGGGCGGTGTATCCCAGCACCACCGAAGCCAGCAGAATCGCGCCTGCGGCGAAGGCGATGACCTTCTCCTGCATGCTCATCGGGTGTCCCCCAACTACTTGACGACGATATTGACCAGACGGCCGCGGATGACAATCACCTTGACGACCTTCTTGCCTTCAATATGCGGGATGACCTTCTCGTCGGCGAGCGCGCACGCCTGAACCTCGTCGTCCAGCATATCCACCGGCAGCACGATGCGGCTGCGCGGTTTGCCGTTGACGCTGATGCCGTACTCCACCTCGTCCTGCGCCAGGAAGCTCTCGTCGTACTTCGGCCACCGCGAGTGCATCACGAAATCCTTCTGCCCGAACAGATGCCAGAGCTCCTCGGCGAGGTGCGGCGCGATGGGCGAGAGCATCACCGCGAGCGTGACCAGCGCCTCGGCCATCAGCGCGCGGAGGTTGGCGTCGGCCCTGCGGGATTCGTCCATCCCCTCCCAGGCCTCAGTAAGCTGGTTGAGGAAGACCATCAACGAGCTGACGACGGTGTTGAGCCGCCAGGCGTCCATGCTCTCGGTGATGTCCTTGACCGCGAGGTGGCGCGCGTGAAGAATAGCCTTGGCTCCGGCGCTCTCGTCGGAGCTGTCGTGCTCGCCCGCGCCTGCGACCTGCGGCCAGACCTCGGTGTAGAACGCGTGCAACCGCTTGAGGAAACGGAAGCACCCTTCCACGCCACCTTCTTGCCACTCCACGTCGCGTTCCGGAGGCCCCCAGAACAGGCTGATCATCCGGCCGGTGTCGGCGCCGTAGCGCTCCAGGAAGTGGTCAATGCTCACCACGTTCCCCCGGCTCTTGCTCATCTTCGCGCCGTCCTTGTAGAGGATGCCCTGCGAGAAGTAACGCAAGAACGGCTCGGTGAAGTTGATCAAGCCGGCGCGGTGCAGCGAGTGGCAGATGAACCGGGAGTAGAGCATATGGCCGACCACGTGCTCCTTGCCGCCGATGTAGTTGTCCACCGGCATCCACGCGTTGCAGACCTCCGAGTCGAACGGTGCGGTGGCGTTGTGCGGGTCGGTGTAGCGCAGGTAATACCAGGAACTGCAGACGAAGGTGGACATGGTGTCTGCTTCGCGCTCCGCTGGACCGCCGCATTTCGGGCACTTGGTTTCAATGAACTCGCGGTTGGTGGCCAGCCGGGCGTCGGTTTCGCCGCTGAACTCCACCGCTTCCGGCAACAGCACCGGAAGCTCCTCGTAGGGGACCGGCACGTGACCGCACTTCCCGCAGCTCACCATCGGGATGGGCACGCCCCAGTACCGCTGGCGTGAAACCAGCCAGTCGCGCAGCTTGTATTGGATAGTCCCGCCGCCCTTGCCGCGCGCGGAGAGGTCGGCGTTGAGGCGCCTAATGCCGTCGCGGCTGGCCATACCGTCGTAATCGCCGGAGTTGACCATCATCCCGTAATCGGTGAAAGGCAGCTCGGACTCGGTTCCGTCTTCGTTATTGATCACGCGGACGATGGAAATGCCGTACTTATGGGCGAAGGCGAAGTCGCGGGTGTCGTGGGCGGGGACGCCCATGACGATGCCGGTGCCGTACTCCATCAGCACATAGTCCGCGGCGAAGATGGCGACTTCAGCGCCGGTCAGCGGGTGCTTCGCCGTCACGCCCAGGTTGAGGCCTACCTTGTCGCGCTCGTCCGTGGAGCGTTCAATGGTCGTCTGTTTCGCTACCTGCTCGCGGAACGCTTTGAGTTCATCCGCCGTGCCGCCCGCTTCCGCCAGCCGGTCGGCCAGCGGATGCTCCGGCGCGATGCTAACGAAAGTGACGCCGAAAAGCGTGTCGGCGCGGGTTGTGAAGACCTCGACCTGCTCGCCGAGCGCAGGGATCTCAAAGGTGATACGCGTGCCCTCGCTGCGGCCGATCCAGTTGCGCTGCATCGCCTTGAAGTTCTCCGGCCAGCCCTCCATCTCCTCTAGCCCAGCCAGCAGCTCTTCGGCGAATTCGGTGGTGCGCACGAACCACTGGGAGAGGTTGCGGCGGATCACCGGCGCGTCGCAGCGCCAGCAGGTGCCATCGGCGGCTTCCTCGTTGGCCAGCACGCCGTGGTTGGGGCACCAGTTCACCGGCGCGAGCTTCTTGTAGACCAGCCCCAGCTCATAAAGCTTGAGGAAGAGCCACTGCGTCCAGCGGTAGTACTCCGGAGAGCTCGTGTCCACTTCGCGGTTCCAGTCGTAGCTGATGCCTGCGCTCATAAGCTGCCGGCGGTAATTTACGATAGCCTGCTCGGTTAGCGCACGCGGGTGGACGCCGTGGTCAATGGCGGATTGTTCCGCCGGTAGGCCGAAGGCGTCCCAGCCCATGGGATTGAGCACATTGCGGTCCTGCAGGCGCCGGTAACGAGCGACCACATCACCGATAGCGTAGGCGCGCAAATGGCCCATATGAAGCTCGCCGGAAGGATAGGGAAACTGCACGAGAACGTAGGCTTTGTTCTCCCGCTCTGTGGGCGTCTTCGCGGCGAACGCATCGGCGGCAGCCCACTCACGCTGCCAGTGTTCTTCGATGCGTTTAAAGTCGTATTCCGCCATTGATACCACCAGGGGACACCTGCAGATGCTAAGATTATAGCACCACGAAATGAACGCCGCTTCGGGGAAAGCAATCGTAACCGGCCTACCGCATTCAGGTAAGACCTCCAAGCTCATCGAGCGGTTTCTGCATTCGCTCAAAGAACGGCCGGGCGAAAGGCGCGTGGTGATTGTGCCCGATGCGTCACACCGCGACTACCTGCGCACCGTAATTATGCAGCGCGGCGCCTTGCGCGCTTTGCGCGAGTCCGAAGTGCTCACGCTAGCGGAGTTTCTGCGCGGGATAGCTGATGAAGCCGGATTACTAGATGGGCGGCGAATGACCAGCCTGGAGGAACTGCTGGCCTTCCGCCGGATCATCCACGGACTGAACTCTGCAAAGGAAGCAGACATTCCGCTCACCCTTTCAGCCGCGCGCCAGGTGAAGCATATGGTAGAGGCGCTCAGGAACGCCGGGCTCTTCCTGAAGCTCCTGCCCGGGAACGAAATGCCCAGGCTGCCTGCCCGCGGCGCAATCGCGCTCAAGGCGGCAGTGCGCCACCTATGGGCGATGAAGGCATCGCAGCGCTACGATGGCCTACTGGCGCAGGAGCTGGCTGTCCTAGCCTTGCAGGAGGGGCGGTGCAGGGAGCTGCTTCCCGGGCTAATCCTGGTGGATGGCTACTACGACCTGCATCCGCTGCACGAAACGGCGCTGGCGGCCATCGCCCCCAATGCCCGCTCATTCTTCATGACTGCGCCCGACTTGCCGGGAAGCGCACAGGCCATGGCGTTCGCCTTAGCGTTACGCCGGTTTGGCCTGGAGGAAATACTGCTGGAAAAACCCGCTAACAGCGCAGTCAAGCTGCTTGGCGCAGTTGCCGAGGTCAAGGCTGCTGAGACGTTCACAGGCGTTGCAGCAGTGGTGGCCGTCCAGGCCGAAGGCATTGAGCTTCGTCCGCTGCCCACATATATCAAGGAGGCGCAGTTCATCGCTGAGCGGGTGCTGGCGCTGCACCGGAAAGAAGGCGTACCGCTAGACGAGTTCCTGGTCATCCTACGTAAGACGGATGCGCGTTTCGTGGCGGCGCTACGCCACCACTTTCGCGAAGCGGGCCTGCCCCTGATAGACTTGACCGACTCCTCTGAATCGGCCAGGGCCGCACGCTTCCTTTCATCGTGCTTTACATTCGCAGCAAACCCCGGCCACGAATCCCTGCAACGGCTGGTTCACACCAGCTGCCCCGCCCTACTGAGGCCGAGCCACGCGCTGTTCACTTTCCTGCGCCGGATGGGGCTGTTCCTTGACGCCGAAGGAATGAAGACGTTCGCACGGGACAACGAAGCCGAGGTATTTGCAGCTCTGCTGGACCGGTTGGTGAGCATCAAGGGCACGGACAAGGGCAACACCGAATGGATGCGCAATCTGCTGGCTGCATTGGGGCGCGAGTTCATTACCGCACTGGAGCCGCACTTGGGCGATGCCGTGCGGAACCCAATAGAGCTTGCGCGGGAGCAAGCCGCGCTGGAGAGCATTATGGAAGCGACCGCCTCGCTCGTAGGCGAAGAGATGGATGGCGACGAGCTTCCAGCACTGCTGGCGGAGATCTGCCTGTACGCCGGAGGTTCCAGCCGCGAACTCGGCGCCGGGGGAGTTTATCTGGTGGATGCACTGGCGGCGCGGCAGTGGCAGAAGCATGTGTGCTTCGTCCCGCAAGCCGACCGAGACCACTGGCCACAGGGGCGGGAGGATCTCAGCAGCGATGAAGACGCTCTGCGCACCTCGCCCGAACTCGCTGGCGTCAGGCTGCGCAGCCCGGAGGAGCACTTTGCATTTGAAGAAAGCCTGTTCCTCTCGGCCGTAACCCGCTCAACCAAGCTCACAGTTGTCACTTACGCCAAGCGTGAAGTGGAGGGCAACGATATCGCGCCTTCGCCGTTCCTATCCCTCCTCGCGCCCGCCGTTGGGAAGCTAGGAGGCACGACGCCGCCCGCTCACGAAAGCTCTTTCGTCAGCCGGCGGGCGCTCATGCGCCACTGCGCGGGAGCCCTGCGATACGGCGAGAGCGCTGAAATCACCAAGGAAGCTGCTGCCGGTGTGCTCGCAATGACAGGCAACAGTGAAAGGGCAAGTCTGTTCGCGCGCGGAGGGCTGGAAGCTGAGCCGGTCGGACAGCCGTTCGCCGTTCCGGAGGCACTGACACCAAGCTCGTTCAGCCCGAGCGCCCTAACCGCCTACCGCAAGTGCCCGTACCTGTACTTCGCGCTGAACCTGGTTAAGCCCGGCGACCCGCCGGAATCGCTGCAGGAAGGGATCACGCCGCTGGCTGTGGGGAGCGCGGCTCATGAGGCGCTGCAAGAAGCGTTCGCCGGGTTCCCGGATAAAGCCGACATAAGCGGTATCTTCCGCAAGCGGCTGGCAGCCTACGCAGCCAAGTGTGCGCCTCTGGACTTCCCGCTGGAGCTGGAGAGGCACTGGGCAGTGTGGGAGTATCCGCTGCGCCGGGCCTACGAGAGTGCTTTCGAGAGGCTTATCGCTGGCAGGGCGATTGTGCTGAAGATGGAGGAGGATCTACGGGCCGATTTCGCCGACACCGAAGGCCGCACGTGCGCACTACACGGATGGATTGACCGTGCGGACAAGATGCCGGATAGCAGCCTGGCAGTCACCGACTATAAGACCAGCGACATGAGCGGTTTCAGCAGCAAGGCTAGCGAGGGTGGGCAGGCTAGGTTCGGCGTCGCGACGGCACCGCACATCTACACGATGCTAGCCGCCGCGATCGCAGGAAACGATGTGGAGAAGGCGGAATTCAGCTACCACCTGCTCAGAGAGAACCTGAAAGTGACGCTGGAGCCGGCAGAGGACACGATCCATCAGGAAGACGGGGTTCAGGCCATCGTTGAATCATTGGCCCGCAGCATCACTGGCATCAGGATGGGGCATTTTCCGCGGGCACCGCACAGCAGCTGCGTTGACTGCGACGAGTGCGAAGCCTACTGGCTCTGCCGCCGGGACCTCTTCGGCGAACCACTGCCGAATGAAGTGGAGGAACGATTCCCCGAGCCGCCTTTCAAGCTCGCGAAGGAGAAGCTTGAATGAGCGCCCAGGGAAGGAAGCAGGCCAACGGGCCGGTAATCTGTGTTGCCAGCGCCGGAACCGGCAAGACCCATTGGCTGACGGAGGAGTTCTTCGCCGCGCTCAAAGAAAGGGATTTCAAGAACGCCCATCAGCTTGCCGCCATCACCTTCACTGAAAACGCGGCAAACGAGATGCGAAGCCGTATTCGCGAAACGATGTTGAAAGAGATGGGGCTGAAGGCGCTTCCGCTGGTGGAGGAGCTGAACATAAGCACTATCCACAGCTTCTGCCGTACGGAGCTTGCGCGGCATGCGGCGGAGCTGGGATTGAATCCGGCGTTTGAAGTGCTGGATGAGCCGCAGGCTGGGCAGATGGCGCGAAGCGCTTTGCTTGCGTTATTACGCGAGCGGCACCGCGCGGTTGGCAATTCCTTTGAGCTGCTCGCGGAGAACTTGCCATTCCACTCATATTTCGGCGGCAGTCGCGGCACTTCGCTAGAGGGCGCATTGCTTGACCTCTACCGCAAGCTGCGCGCACGGGGAGTGACAACGTTGGATGCAGCGCTATTCGAGATGGCGGAGTTGCCGTGGGGCGAAGCACGGAGCCGAGTCAGCGCTGACCTCAAGCGCATTGAAAGCTTGCCGGTTAATCAGGTGAAGAACGAGAAATCACGGGAGAAGCTAGCCGTTATGCGGGCGGCTATCAGCAAGCGCAAAGCGCTGCTCCAAGACTTACAGCCAACGGAGGAACACGCAAGGGCGCTCAGAGAGGTCTTTGCCGCCTGCCACATGGGGGTGGAGAAGGGGCTGAAAGAAGACCTTGCCAGATTCAAGGGAGTGAAGGATGGTGACGAATACAGGGGTGGCAGCTACCAATTCGCCATGCAGGCCATCGCCGCGATTGCAGCCAAGCCGCTGCGGGACGAAGTGATCAGTATCCTGGCGGAGCTGGACGCACGGCTGAGTTCTCAGAAACGGGCCGCAGGGGTGATGGACTTTGAAGACCTGCAGCTGGAGTTTCTGCGCGTATTGCATAGCGATGAAGCGGTGCGGTGCGACTACCGTGAACGGTTCGCCGGCGTGTTCGTGGACGAGTTCCAGGACACAAATCCCCTGCAGGTGCAGATAATTGAACTGATGGCGGAGAGGCGGGCCCTGCGATATGTGGGCGACCCCAAGCAGTCGGTTTACGGCTGGCGCTACGCCGAGCCGGAAACCATCCGCCAGCGGCGCGAGGAGTTTGAGGAAATCGGGCGAGTAGAGCAGCTCAGCCACAACTACCGCTCACGGCCGGAGATACTCCAATTCGTCAACACGCTTTGCGCCCACTGGGGCGATTCGCTGGGTTATGAATACGACGATCTGGTTCCTGCAGCCGAGAAGAAGCCGGAGTATGGCTTCCGCGAGAACGAAGCGCCGTGCGTGGAGGTATTCCTCACGCCGGTAGACGATGATGACCGGGATTTGAAGGCCGAAGAAAGCCGGCCGGTGATGGCCGATGCGGTGGCTCGGTATCTCAGGCGTATGGTGGAAGAAGAACGTCTCCACCACACAAGCCTAAAGCGAGAGTCATCACCGCTGAGCTACAGCGACTTCACTATTCTGCTGCGCACCAACCAGCAAGTGCACTACTACGAGGCGGCGCTGGCTCGGGCGGGCATCCCCTTTGTCAGCGAAACCAGCACCGGCTTTCTTGATACGCCGGAGATTGTGGCCGTGCTGGGGATACTGCGGACGCTGCTGATGCCGGAGAACGACCGGCTGTTGGCGGAAGCCTTGCGCAGCGACTTGGTTGGGCTGTCGTCGGTGGGGCTCGCCGAGTTGGCGGCCTCAGCACCGGCATCGCAGTATGGTGAGAGACAAGTCTCCTTCAACCGCGCGCTGCTGGAGGGCGTCGCCTTCTCCCGTGATGAGGACGCAGCCGCAGTGCAGGAATTCCTCCGGTGGCGAGAAGAGCTTGTGGGAGAGATGGAGCTACTCACCGTCTCCGACATTGTAGAGGCAGCGATATTGGGACTGCGCCTGCGCGAGAAGCTCATTGCGCGCGGTGCGCCGGAAAGGGCGCGGTGGAATCTCGAGAAGTTGCTTGATCTAGCCTTGGGAGCCAGCTCCATTGGAATTGCCGGCGTGGCGGAGTTCGTGGAGATGTTGGCGGAGACCGAGTATCAGCAGCAGAACATCGGTGAGATGTGGCTGGAGGGCCCCGACAGCGTGCGCCTGATGACGGTGCACAAGGCTAAGGGCTTGACTATCCCGGCAGTGATACTCGCGGAGGCTGGTTCCGGGGGACGGGGCGGCCATCCGTTGCTGACCGTAGAACCAAGCGAAGGCAATCCGGATAAGTACGAGCTGGGGGTGAACCACCGGTTCCTGGAGGGCAGCATCCGCGAGCCGTTCTACCAGCGTCACCTGGAAGCCGAGAAGGAGCGCTCGGAACAGGAAGAAGCGCGGCTGCTTTACGTGGCGTTGACCCGCGCCGTGGAGCACATCGCCATCTTCGGGCTGAATCCGAAGCCGCTTCGCAGCGTGCCCTGGCGGGCTTTGCTTGCACCCTTGGCGGACATGCATGGTGAGTTCGCCGGGCTGGTAGACTTCCCCGAAGTCGCCGAAGAGGATACTCCGGCGGATGGCGGCGAGACGCCTAGCCTGGATGAATTGATCTCCCAGTACACTCCGGCGAGTGGCGGAGATGCTGCTGCCGCTGAAGCCGAAATCCTGCTGGCTGAGGCTGAGACTCCTCCCGATGTGAGTCAGCTGCACCAGTACTTGTTCAGCGTGCATGACGTGATGGCGTTCGCTGCACGCATTGAACGTGAGGCTAAGGACAACGCTTCCGATCCTGCGCCTTCCGCGGATGGGCGCGAGCTGGGAACGGCTATTCACGACCTGCTGGCTTACGCTTTGCGGCACCCGGAGATGCTTCATGGTAAAGCTTCGCTGAAAGAACTGATGTCGGATAAACTGCTGGCAACGCGGTTCTCCGAGCACGAACCCGTGCTGCGGCGCAACTTCGCAGCGGCTGAGCGATTCCTGACCAACTTCAAGGCTGCCGGGGTGCTAGAACGCGTACTCGCCGCCGATGCTGTTCTGGTTGAGACGCCATTCCTGCTGGCAGAAGCGGGTGTGCACATTCGCGGGCGCTTTGACCTGCTGCTGCGGGCAGCTGACATCGTCGCGGTGCTGGACTTCAAGACTGACAGCCTGCGAGGAAAATCCGCCGAGGCGCTGACGGCGGAGTACGAAACGCAGATGCTGCTGTATGCGCTGGCGGCGCGAGGCTTGCACCCCAAAGCGGACGTGTCCGCCGGGCTGGTGCTGCTGGACGCAGGCGAAATCGCGTGGATTGACGTAGGCGCGGAGAGGCTGCGCGCGCTGACCGGGGAGACGCTGCCGCAGTTCGCACAGGTAATGAGAGAGCGATATGCCGGGGCTTACACCTGGCGTCCCGCCAGCTGGCACCTGTAAAATGCGCGCGCGATAACTGCAAGCTGCGCGGCGCAAGGTATAATCTGTGCGATAACTCCTAGAAGGTTCACGACCATGAAGCGAACACTCTACTTGTTTGCCGCGCTGATAGCCTTGCTTGCACTCGCCGCCTGCGGCGGCAAGGGCGGCAGCGCTTCCACCCGACCGGCGGTGCAGGAGCCGGCCATTCCGCCTGCGAGCGAACGCAACACCGTTTCGCTGACGCAGGAATACACCACCTCGGGCGGCGAAGGCCGGCTGGAGGTCACACTGGCGGCGCAGAGCATGCTGGACCTCTACCAGATCGCTGGCACCCTGCGCTACGACGAAAGCAGCCTGCAGCTGGAGCGCGTGTCCCAGGGCAGCTTCCTGGGCGACCCGGCGGAAGTGGTGTTCTTTCAGCGCGCGGAAGGCGGCAGGCTGGCCTTTGCTCTGACCAAGCGCAGAATCGAGCCCGGCGCGATCGGCAACGGCGTGTTGCTGCGAGCGCGCTTCCGCGTGCTCACCAACCAGCTGCCGGAGGAGCCGGTGGCTCTAGAAGAAGATCTGCGCGCGCGGGATTCACTACGGCACCGCATTGAGCTTAGGCGGGGAGGTGCGAAATGAGAACCAAGTTCGCCCTTCTCGCAATGGTCTCTACGCTTTGCGCCTTGCTTGCGTCTTTCGCGGCATTTGCCATGGTGCAGCCGCCGCAGGAGTGGCTGGACGAAAGCGAGGCCAACCGCCGGACATGGGACGAGATGCGCCCGCAGTTGCAGAAATGGACTGCGGGAGAGGTTGAAGACTGGCGGCTGCCCGAACCGCAGGCGCTCCTGAGCATCGACTCCCATTTCGGCGACACCCGCGAAGTCCGCACGGTTTCGCTGAACGACCCGGAACTGAGGTTCGCCCAGCTTGACCTGAACTTTGATGGCGTCGTTGATCAGTTTGACGTCCTGGAGCTTGGTTATCAAGCCGAGCCGCGCAAGACTGCCTCGATCGCTAACTCCAAGGGCACAGTCAATCTGATTATCGTCCGGTGTGAATTCTCCGACGTAGAGGCTGACGAAGCCTGGGACTACGACTACACTTATGACCTGATGCTCGCCGATGGCACCGGCGACAATCCATCCTTCCACGACTACTACGAAGAGGTCTCCTACGGCGACCTGGATATCGAGGGCACGGTTGACGACGAGGGACCCAACAACGGCTGGTACACCGCGCCCAACACCAAGAACTATTACAAGAACAACATCATGGAGCTGCTGCTGTACGCGGCCGAGTCCATTGACGAGCACACCGACTTCTCCGACTACGATGCGGATGGAGACGGGTATGCGGATTCCTTTATCCTATTCTATCCGGAAACCGAGTTCGTCGGAGGCCTCTGGCCGCACATGAGCAGCGGGATGAACTACTACGCCGACGGGGTGATTGTGGATGTGCATTACGTCAGCGGCTTCGGGGGCGCATTCACCGACTCCTACAACATGTGCTGCGCCGCCCACGAGTACGGGCACATTATGGGCGCGGTAGACCTCTACGACACTGACTACACCTCCCGCGGAGTCGGCAAGTGGTCTCTGATGGCCTACAACTACGACAGCAGCTTCAAGCCGCCGGCCTTCGATCCCTGGCACCGGATGCAGTACGGCTGGATTACGCCGCTGGTGATTACCGAGGATACGGCTTCACTGGATATCCTTCAGATTGAGACCAACCGCTTCGCTCTGAAGCTGTGGACCAACGGCGACCCAGGCGACGAGTACTTCCTGGTGGAGAACCGCGAGAAGACCGGCACCGACGCCACGCGTCCGGGCGAAGGCCTGATGATCTACCATTGTGATGACTCGCGCAGCAGCAACACTAACGATTCGCACCGTCTGGTGGATGTTGAATGCGCAACCGGCCTTGACGGCAATAACAAAGACCACCTGGATTACGACGATGGCAGCCAAGGTGAACCCGATGACCCGTTCTTCTCCGGTAACAATGACACTTTCAACTTCACCAGCAATCCGCCCAGCAAGTCCTACGCTGGTTCTGATTCGTACGTGAAGGTGGAGAACATCTCCGCCAGCGGCTCCACCATGACCGCCGACATCTCCGTGGAAACCGGCACGCATCCGACTGTGAGCATCACCGCCCCCTCGGAGGACGATACCGTCAGCGGCGACGTCGCTTTCTCGGCAGACGCAACGGCGGACGGTAGCCGCACCATCTCCAAGGTTGATTTCTACGCCAACGGTTACTTCGTCGGCTCCGACGACACCGGCAGCAGCGACAGCTACGAGATAACCTGGAACTCCCGCACCTGCTACAACACCACCGTTTACATCGCCGCCAAGGCCACCGACAGCGAGGGAGAGACTTACACCGACACCATTGAAGTGACGGTGGATAATTCAGGCGAATGGCCCTTCAGCGACAGCATGGACAACACCTGGAACTGGGCCATCTACGACCCGTCCGGCAACGCCTATTGGGAGCTTAAGACCAGCACCTACAGCTCCTCGCCCAGCTGTCTGGGCATCGGCACAGGCTACGATTACAACGAGCATGACCGCATCCTGTCACCGCTGTTGGACCTGACGAGCACCACGGAGCCAACGCTCGGATTCTACGTCAGGTACAGG
>Ga0307424_1001498_pt1 | contig 12245 bp, 11 predicted proteins | sample SalMarWE160320MG_FD_202157 | JGI IMG/M metagenome (GOLD analysis project Ga0307424, IMG submission 202157) | Salt marsh sediment microbial communities from the Plum Island Ecosystem LTER, Massachusetts, United States - WE1603-20 | ecosystem: Environmental > Aquatic > Marine > Intertidal zone >... | reverse complement strand
TATCGGAACTACCACCAGCTCATCGAAACGGCCGGGACTGGCAGGCGGGAACCCGTGTCGATCGACAGGGACGACCCGTTCAACATCGTGTACTCGTCAGGAACGACCGGGCTCCCGAAAGGGATCGTCCACACCCACGAGATCCGAGAAGCGTACGCAACGGGGTTCACCGCCTCCTACCGGATTCATCCCGAGTCGGTGATCCTTCATTCGGGCTCGCTCGTGTTCAACGGGGCGTTCTTGACACTGATGCCCTGGTTCTACCTCGGCTGCACGTTCGTGCTGATGCCTTCGTTCGATCCGGCGCAGGTCGTCGACGCGGTAGATCGGTACGGTGTGACACACATGTTGGTGGTGCCGTCACAGGTAATCGCCCTTCTCGCGACGGACGGGTTCGACGCCGGCCGTTGTGGATCGCTGGAGATGCTGTGCTCGCTCGGGGCACCGCTTCACCTCGAGCACAAACAGGAACTCGACCGGCGCCTGCCCGGACGGTTCTACGAGCTGTACGGGTTGACGGAAGGCTTCATCACGATCCTCGACAGGGACGACTTCCCTGCAAAACCCGGTTCGGTGGGGGTGCCGCCACCCCTCTACGAGATGCGGATCGTCGATGACGACGGTGTGGATCTCCCGGCGAGGGAGGTGGGCGAGATCGTCGGCAGGGGACCGATCACGACACCTGGCTACTGGAACCGGCCCGACCTCACGGCAGAAGCGATCAGAGACGGATGGCTCTACTCAGGCGACCTGGGATACGTGGATGATGATGGCTTCCTGTATCTCGTCGATCGAAAGAAGGACCTGATCATCTCTGGAGGCGTGAACGTCTATCCACGGGACATCGAGGAAGTGATCGTCCAGCATCCCGACGTCGTCGACGTGGCAGTGTTTGGTGTCGCGGACACACGGTGGGGTGAGACCCCGGTTGCGGCCGTGCGGCTCCGCCCTGGTTCCTCGGCCGACCCCGCTTCGCTTCAGGCGTGGGTCAACGAACGCGTCTCACGATTCCAGAAGGTCAAAGAAGTCCAGGTGCGGACGGAGTTCCCGCTGAGCGTTGCCGGCAAGACTCTCCGACGAGTCCTGAAGAGCGAGTACATGGAGGCTGAACCTTGATCGATCACTTCATCGACACGAACGGCATCCGACTGCACTACGTCGAGCATCCGGGCGATGGCCCGACGCTGCTCCTGTTCCCGGGTCTGAACGCCAACGCGGTTTTCTTTCAGGGGCTCATTCACGCCGGACTGTGTCCGGCACTTCGTGTGCTGGCCGTCGATCTGCGTGGGAGGGGCCGATCGGATGCTCCCGATGCCGGGTACACCATGGCCGACCACGCAGCGGACATCCTGGGCATGCTCGACGCGCTGGGAGTCGAAAGGGCGATGATCGGAGGACACTCTTTCGGAGGGCTCCTCACGTACTTCATCGCCGCGAATCATTCGGCTCGCGTCGAGAGAGCTGTCGTGATGGATGCGCCTGCCGAGGTGAATCCGACGGTCATCGAGCAGATCGGTCCGGCGCTCGAACGGCTTCGGCTCGTCGCTCCTTCCTGGGACGAGTACCTGTCGAACGTGAAGGCGATGCCGTACTACGAAGGCTGGTGGGATCCCGATTTGGAGGCCTACTACCGCGCCGACGTCCGAATCAACGAGGACGGAACGGTCCAGTCCCGACTCGACCCGGACAAGATCCAACAGGCGCTCGAAGGAACCACGGTGGTCGATTGGTCGTCTCTGGCGCGGCGCGTCGACGCGCCGGTACTGATGCTACGCGCAACCGCGCCGTTCGGACCCTCCGGCTATCCGCCGATGGTGAGCGCCGAGGAGGTGCAGCGGACGATGGGCCTACTGCGACTCGTGCGACTCGAGGAGCTGCCCGGTAACCACATCACTTCGATGTTTGGTGTGTCGGCGCGAGTTGCCGTACAGGCGATCATCGACTTCCTGGGGGTGAATTAGCTCCCCAACCTGCGTTTGCTGAAGGCGAGTTCGGCGACGGCGATTATCACCCACGATGCCCCGATCGCAATCAGGCTCTGCCGGCTGTGCATCCACAGGTACACCATCAACACAGCCCACGCCGCGACGGTCGCAACCAGTCCCAGGATTGGTACTGCCAGGTGTGGCCCTGTTCTGAGACGGATCGCCGAGGCGTTCACTGCGGCGAAGATGATCAGGAACGTCGCACTCGCGAACGAGGAGATCACCGTCAGGTTCGCGGTGTTGACGAACACGAGCGTGATGGCGGCGATCGTGACCAGGCTCACCCACGGTATGTCTCTGGTGCGCTCACGATGCGAGAACACCTTCGGGAGATCTCGATCCTGGGCCATGACTCGGCCGAGACGCGCCGTACCGAACAGGGTCGCGTTGATCGCAGATGCCGTCGACAGCAGAGCACCAAGACCGATGAGAAGGAATCCGAATCGGCCGAGAACCGGCTGCGCGGCAACCGCCAGCGCATACTCGCCCTTCGTCTGGATCTGAGTCGCCGTCAGGTTCCCGACCGCCACGAGAGCCACGAGCACGTACACGACCACCGTGATGACGATCGACAGGTAGATGCCACGTCGCAGATTCCGTTCAGGGTTCCGCATCTCGTTGATAGCGTTCGGGAGCAACTCGAAGCCTTCGTAGGCGACGAAGATCAGCGCCGCGCCCATCAGCAGCCCTCCGGCACCCTTGTCGAACACGGGGAGGAGACGTGTCGAGTGCAGCGAGAGCAATCCTGCGACACCGAACACTCCCAGGATCAGCAGCTTCACGACAACGATCAGGTCTTCAGTGCTCCCTGCCGCCCGGACACTGCGGAGGTTCACACCGAGGAACACGAGTACGATCACGCTCTCCAGCAGACGCTGCACCGTCGGACTCGCAGATGTCGAGATCATCGCCGACCCGTAGGCACCGAACGTGAAGGCATAGAGCGCCAGCGTCCCCACGTATCCGGCGAGAAGCACCCAGCCTGCCGCTCCGGCGATGTTCCGGTGCCGGAATGCCTTCTCCAAGTAGGTGAAGCTGCCACCATCGGACCGGTAGGCCAGACCGAGATGGGCATACGAGTAGCCGGTCATCAGGGCGATGAGGCCACCGATGAGAAACGCGAACGGCGCTGCATGACCGGCAGAAAGCACCGAGAGACCGAGAACCGAGAAGATCCCGCCGCCGACCATACCCCCGACTCCCATTGCCACGAGCTCCTTGAGGCCGAGCGAGTCGGATGCCATGGCCACGAGCGTAGTCACGGGCTCGGCTGGTAGCGTCACGACGTGCAGGAGTTCGCGACATCGCTCGGTCTCGGCGTCAACGAGGCGAAGGCCATCGTCTCGGTGGTCGTGGTCGTCGCATATGTATTCGTTCGCTGGCTCTTGCTGCGCATCGTTCACCGGCAGGTCAAGGACGAAGAGGTCTGGTATCGAACTCGCAAGATCGTCACCTACGTCGCGTTTCTCCTGATCGTTCTGACGCTGGTGAGAATCTGGGTCGTCCCATTCGGAGATCTCGCCACCTACCTGGGGCTCGTCTCAGCCGGGGTTGCCGTCGCACTCGCCGACGTGCTCAAGAACATGGTTGGCTGGGGCTACATTCTCAGCCGAAGACCGTTTCGAGTGGGGGACCGAATCGAAACGGAGGCCTTCTCGGGCGACGTGATCGACATCAGGTTGTTCCGATTCACCATCCTCGAGATCGGCAACTGGGTCAACGCAGACCACTCCACCGGGCGGATCGTCCATATACCGAACCAGGTGGTGTTCACGGGACCGATCGCCAACTACACCGAAGGGTTCGAGTTCATCTGGCATGAGATCCCAATCCTCGTGACGTTCGAGTCCGACTGGAAGAAGGCCGAGACGATCATCCGCGACGTCATCGGGAAGGCCGCCCCCGACGTTACCGGCACCGCGCTTTCCGAGCTTCGCAAGACGGCACAGGCGTACCGGATCAAGTATGGCCACATGACACCGACGGTCTATGTGAGCGCGCAGGACAGCGGTATCGAGCTCACTGCCCGGATGCTGGTCCCGGTACGCCGTCGCCGCGATGTCAACCAGAAAGTCTGGCGAGGGGTACTGGACGCATTCGCTGCAGAGCCGGCGATCGACCTCGCCTATCCGACCGTCCGCACGTATCTCCAGGGGCCGATACGCATCGATGACCACGGCTCCGGATAGATGCGGGTCCTGATCGTCACGAACGACTACCCGCCTGCGGCGGGTGGGATTCAACGGTACATCGCCGACCTCATCGAAAGGGTTCCCTGGGATGTGCACGTGATCGCGCCTCGGGCCGAGGCTCCCCATGATCCTCGCGTGATCCGCTACGACCGGGCGCTCCTGCCGACACCCGGCGCGACCAGCTGGGTGTCGGCCGTCGTCGATGAGATCCGGCCCGACCTCATGCTGTTCGCTGCGTTTCCCCTCGGTCTGATCGCTCCGAACGTCTCTCGTCGAACCGGGATTCCCTACGCACTCCTCCTCCACGGTGCGGAGGTGACCATCCCGGCTGCGATCCCCATCCTGCGATCCATGTACGGGTCCGCCCTCCGCCACGCCGTTGCTCGCTTCGCCGTCAGCCACTACACGGCGACGCGTATCGAGAGACGATTCGGGGTTCCGATCACGTGGGTCGGTGCGGGCGTCGACGTCGATGAGTTCGCCCCGGATTCAGATCCTCACGAGGGGTTCGTTGTTGGATGTGCGGGGAGGTTCGTCCGGCGCAAGGGTCACGATCGGGTTATCAAGGCAGTTGGGGCGTTGCGCGCAGGTGGGGTGGACGCCCGGGCGCTGGTGGTCGGCTGGGGAGCAGGGGAGCGCAGACTGCGTCGTCTTGGCAGGGACATTCCAACTCGGTTCCTGGTCGCAGCGTCGGCTGAGGAGGTCCTTGACGCCTACCGCCGGATGGACGTGTTTGCGATGCCTGTCCGGTCCAGGTTCGGCGGTCTGGAGGTCGAGGGGCTCGGGCTGGTGTTTCTGGAGGCTGCCGCGTGCGGGCTCCCGGTGGTTGCCGGTGAGAGCGGTGGTGCACCGGAGACCGTGCAGGACGGTGTTACCGGTCGTGTCGTGAGGTCGCAGTCGGCACTCGTCGATGCATTGATGGATCTTGCCGCGGACGCCGACATGAGGGCGGACATGGGAAAGGCGGGACGCACCAGAGTGGCGAGCGAGTACACGTGGAGTGCGGTCGTCGGGCGCATGCAGTCGGCGCTGTCCGATGTCTGACGTGGTCCTCGCATCATCGTCGCCACGCAGGCACATGTTGCTGGAACTCGCGGGAATTCCGCACGAGGTCGACTCGGTGCCGGTGGACGAGTCTGTCCGCGAAGGGGAGTCGCCGGGCGCGTACGCGGCGCGTCTCGCCCGCGCCAAGGCAACGGCCGTTGCGGTGCGTCGGCCCGGGTGCCGGGTGTTGGGCGCGGACACGGTCGTTGTCCTGGATGGCTCGATCCTGGGCAAGCCCAGGGACCGGCGGAGTGCCGAGTCGATGCTTCACCGTCTCGCCGGCAAGCGTCACGACGTGCTGACGGCGGTCGCTCTGGTGTGCGACGAGAATGTCGACGAGGCCGTAGAGATAACGGCGGTGTGGATGCGGGCAGCCGACCCGTCGCTCATCCGTGCCTATGTGGCTACCGGCGAATCGATGGACAAGGCCGGCGGGTACGCCGCTCAGGGAGTTGGAGCATTGCTGGTCGACCGCATCGAGGGTGATTTCTTCAACGTGATGGGTTTACCGCTGGGGCGCGTGGTCGAGATGATCGAGAAGCAAGCAAAACGGCTCGGCTGCTAGGGGAGGGAGCGGCCAGGAGGGCGGTCTCCCGCGTTTGTCTTCGCTGTGTCAACGGTGGGAGGTCTGTTCCCGATAGCATCTGCACAATGGACTACGACGTGCTCGTGATCGGATCGGGTTTCGGAGGTAGCGTCAGTGCGCTGCGCCTCACCGAGAAGGGGTACAAGGTCGGCGTGCTGGAGGCGGGAAAGCGCTGGGATGACGGGACCCTCCCGACGACGAGCTGGCAGCTACGACGGTTTCTCTGGTTCCCCAGACTTGGACTGCGGGGAATCCAACGACTCACCCTGCTCAACGACGTCATGGCACTCTCGGGCGCGGGTGTTGGTGGAGGATCACTCGTGTGGGCCAACGTCGCATACGAGCCGCACGAAGAAGCGTTCTCCGACCCCCAGTGGGACGGGATCACCGACTGGAAGGACGAGCTCACTCCGTTCTATGACCAGGCCAGGCGGATGCTGGGCGTCATGGACAACCCGGCTGAGAGTCCGGCAGACGATGTGACGCGCGAGGTCGCTCGCCGGCTCGGCGTGGACGACACGTTCGAAGCGACACCTGTGGCCGTCTACCTCGGCGAGCCGGGGGTGACTGTCCCCGATCCCTACTTCGGCGGGCAAGGGCCGACTCGAACGGGCTGCATTCTGTGTGGAGGGTGCATGACCGGCTGTCGCCACAACGCGAAAAACCGGCTGGATACCTCGTATCTGTACCTCGCCGAACACAACGGTGCCCGTGTGTTGCCGGAGCACCGGGCCGTCGAAGTGCGGCCGCTCGACGCAGGCGGGTACGAGGTCACGACCGTGCCGTCTGGCTCATGGTCGCGACGGCGCCGGCGTACGTTCACGGCCGCCCAGGTGATCTTCTCGGCCGGCGCCCTCGGTACCGCCCGACTTCTGTTGCGGATGCGAGATGCCGGGACTCTCGCTCACCTCTCGCCTCGTCTTGGATTGCACTTCAGGACGAACTCCGAGGCACTCGTCGGTGCGACCGCCCGAGGTGTGGGGGTCGACTACTCCCAGGGAGTCGCGATCTCGTCCTCGTACCAACCCGATCCCCACACGCATATCGAGCCCGTGAGATACGAGCGGGGCAGCAACGCGATGGGTCTGCTGTCGACGATCATGGTGGATGGCGGTGGCAGAGTGCCGCGTCCGCTTCGGTTCTTGCTGGCGGCGGTAGCCCATCCCATCCGGTTTCTGCGATCGCTGTCCGTCCGCCGCTGGGCGCAGCGGACGATCATCTTGCTCGTCATGCAGAGCTTCGACAACAGCCTCAGGTTGCGTCTCGGACGACGAGGGCGTCTCGTCACCGAACAGGAAACAGGAAAACCGAACCCGACGTTCATCCCGATCGCCAACCGATCTGCTCGAATCGCCGCCGAACTGATCGATGGTGATCCCGGGAGCAGTATCAACGAGGTCCTGCTCGACGCGCCCTTGACCGCCCACGCTATCGGTGGTGCTTGTATCGGTGCGACTCCTGAGAAGGGTGTGGTCGATCCGTATCAACGGGTGTTCGGCCATCCCGGTCTGCACGTGGTGGACGGTTCGGCGATCACCGCCAATCTAGGCGTCAACCCGTCCCTGACGATCGCCGCGATGAGCGAACGGGCAATGGCCTTCTGGCCCAACAAGGACACACCCGATCCACGTCCCGAGACGGGAGAACCGTACCGGCGCCTCGAACCGATCGCCCCTCGCAACCCGGCGGTACCCGCCGACGCCCCGGCCGCCTTGTTCTATGGCTAGGCGCGATGGGCTCGTTTCCTCCCCTCGCGAGCGAAGCGAGTGTTGGGGGAGGTGGCGTCGAGCTGATGCTCGACGCCGGAGGGGGCGGTTCCCACCAACTCAGCCAGATTCACACTACGGCTCGCCCCGCAGTCGCTGAACCATCCAGATCGCGTACGAGGTGCGGCCGAGGGCCGTTGGCTGTCGGCTACCGGCCCGGAGGGCCGGTCAGTCCTCGAGCACGACGTCCGCGTACTTGGCGCGAACGGCTCGCTTGTCGAACTTGCCGGTTCCGGTCTTCGGGAGCTGGTCGACGAAATCGATCCGATCGGGTACCCACCACTTGGCGACCTTCGACTCGAGGAACGCCTTCAGGTCCTCGGCGGTCACTTCCTCGCCGGGCCGCTTGACGACCACCGCGAGGGGACGCTCCTGCCAGCGGGCGTGGCGTACACCGACCACGGCCGCCTCCGACACGGCGGGATGCGCCGCCAGCGCACGTTCCAGATCGAGTGACGAGATCCACTCGCCACCGGACTTGATGACGTCTTTGGCCCTGTCGGTGATGCGGATGTAGCCCTCGGGTTCGATCTTGCAGACGTCCCCTGTCCTGAGCCACCCGTCTTCAAAGGACTCCTCGCTGCGCGGGTCGTTGAGGTACTCGGCCGCGATCCACGGTCCTCGGATCAGCAGCTCGCCAAATGCCTTGCCGTCGTGGGGGAGCGAGGTTCCCTCGTCGTCCACGATCTTCGCCTCGAGGCCCGGAACCAGCATGCCGGCGGTCTCGAGGAAGTCGAGTTGGCGCTGGAAGTCCCAGGTCTCCATGTCGGGCTTGAGCTGAGATACCGACGCGATCGGATTCGTCTCGGTCATTCCCCACCCCTGTACGACCGTGATGCCACGGTTCTCGTGGAACCATTCGATCATCGCTCGAGGGACTGCGGAGCCCCCGACCAGGAACGCCCTGATACTCGATGTGTCTGCCTCGGGATGCTCCATGAGGTACTCCTGGATGCCGACCCACACCGTGGGAACACCTGCGGAGAACGTCACGCGTTCGCGCTCGAACAGCGTGACGATGCCCTTGGGTGAGAGATCCGGCCCCGGGTAGGTGATCTTCGCCCCCTTCGTGACCGCCTGGTACGGGTAGCCCCACGCGGCGGCGTGAAACATGGGGACAACCGGCAGAATGTTGTCAGCACCGGCCAGGGGGTAATTGGCCAGGTTGGAGATCGTGTGCATGTACGTCGAGCGCTGCGTGTAGGCGACGCCCTTCGGGTTGCCGGTCGTGCCGGAGGAGTAGCAGTACATCATCGGCGAGCGTTCGTCGAGGATGGGCCAGGCCCCCCACGGTTCGACGTCGGCGATCAGATCCTCGTAGGTGATCGGGTTGGGGAGCGACGTCTCGCCGACCGAGTCGCCCATGATGATGTAGTGCTCGATCTTGTCGAGGTGTGCGGCGAACCGTTCGACCAGCGGTACCAGGTTCGGGTCGACGAAGATCACTCGGTCGCCACCGTGGTTGACGATGTAGGCGAGTTGCTCGGGGAACAGGCGGATGTTGAGGGTGTGCGCCACCCGTCCGGTGTTGGCCGTCGCCCAGTAGAGCTCGTGGTGCCGCTGGTTGTTCCACGCGAAGGTGCCTGCAACGTCGCCGATACCAAGCCCGAGTTTCTCGGAAAGCGCCGTTGCGAGTTTTCTAATCCTCAGGTCTGTGTCGGCGTAGGTGGTTCGGCGCACGGACAGGTCGGTCTCGACCGAGATGATCTCCTGATCCGGGTAGAGCGCCACCGCCTGTTCGTAGAGCGTCGAGAGCAGCAGTGGGAAGTCGTCCATCATGTGCGGCATGCGCGTCCTCCTTGATCGTCAACGGTCCGAGCGTAGCGCTGGAGGGGGAGCTGTCACCGACGAGACGGGAGGAAATATCAGCTCTGGAGGGCCGCGTTGGCGTCGTCGATCGCCGTCTGGATCTGCGCCTTCAGGTCTGCCGGAATGTCGGGGTCGGCGAGGACCTGCTGGAGGAGGGGGAGCGCCTTCTCTGCGTCGTTGAGGCCGTAGAGGTAGTCGATGCCAAGAAAGAGGGTCGCTTCGAGGTTGGTGGGGTCCTTCTCCAACGACTGGTTCAAGTAGTCGACTGCAGCGTCGGGTTGCCCTGTCACGTAGGAGAGCCAGCCGACCCTGCCGAGGACGTGGCTCGCTTCGACATCGGTCGGGTTGGAGTCGAGAGCCTTCAAATAGTGGTCGAGCGCGCTCGTGAAGTCGTCCTCGGCGAAGTACTCGTCCGCCAGTGCGATACGCATTCCGACCACGTCAGGATTCGCCTCGACCGCCGCTTCGAGCTGCTGCAGTGTTGCGCTGATCGCATCCCCGCTCGTGGTCTGCGTCGTCGAGGCGTTGTTGGCTCCGCTGACCACAAGGACGAGGATGACCGTGAACGCCGCAACGAGGATGCCGCCTGCGGTCAGCACCTTCTTCGGTGACCACCCCTGTTGAACGATGTCAGGCGTCTCCGAGTCGGCCGCTTTCGGCGTGTCCTTGGGGAGTTCGGCGAGCCGCGCTTCGACCTCGACGAGATCTTGTACGTAGTGAGCCCGCAGATCTGCAGCGGTGGACTCGTCTATCTCGCCGGTGCTGACCTGCTCTGCGAGTTCTTCGATGTCTCTCGAGATGATGTCTCGACGCTCCGTCAGGCGGGCGCGCTCTTTCTCGGTACTCATTGGGAACCTCTCGACCGAACTCGAGAAGCGATCAGTGCGATCCCGACACCGATCGCGACGACCGGAAGGAGCCACACGACCAGCGTCTTGCCGGAGAACGGCGGATCTACCAGGATGGCCGTGTTGTAGCGGTCCTCGAAATACGAGATGATCTGCTTGTCGGTCAAGCCCTCGGCAACCTTCTCACGAGTGATGGCCATCATTGCCTGGGCCGTTTCCGACGGGGACTCGCCAATGGTCACCCCTTGACAGACAGGGCACTTGATCCGCTGCCCGAGGCTCGCGACACGGTCTTCGGGCGTAGGGTCACCCGCAATCAGGCCGGCGATGACGATCCCCGCGAGTGCGAGCGTGATGACTCCGGCAATGATCTGTTTGGTTCGCTTCGACATGACGTTCTCACGAAGAGGTGACGGCCAGGATACCAGTGGGTCGCGCATTCGATTCCCGGTACGCTGATGGCCGTGGACCCTTTCGACACCGTCCTCTTGCTCGCGTTGCCGGCCTCGGGGAAGTCCGAGATCCGGCGATACCTCGCGTCGCTTCCCATCGACGTGGCCCTCGACGATTTCGGGCTCATGCCGATGGTCCAGATCGATGACTATCCATATGTGCACGCGATGCGTCGCATCTCTCAGGAGACGCGGCGGCTTGGCATGGGCACGGCGTTCTTCAAAGCCGATGACGCCCCGTTCGACGACACCCGGGACTGGGGAACGCTGACCGTACTTCTCGATGAGGACTTTCGCGAACTCTCCACGCGGCGGGCCGTTGGCGACCCTGCCTCGTGGCTCCTGGACCGTCTCGACCGCGCGAGGGCGACCGTGGGTGCACCCACGTTGTTCGAGGATCGATCGGAGCGTCTGGAGTCGGCGATCGCCGGCGATGCGGCCGAGTTGGTGGCGGGACTTCCGGATCCGGTCGAGGGATCGCGCACGGTGGTCGTCGAGTTCGCGCGGGGTGGCCCGGAAGGAGCTTCGATGCCGCTGCCCGCCCCGACCGGATACCGCTACTCGCTGTCGTTGCTGTCGCCGGACATCCTTGCTCGAGCGGTCATCCTGTACATCTGGGTCACGCCCGAGGAGAGTCGGAGGAAGAACAGAGACAGGGCCCGACCGGGGGCGGATGGATCGATCCTCCATCACGGAGTGCCCGAAGTCGTGATGCGCACCGAGTACGGCGTGGACGACATGGCCTGGCTCCTGGAAACGTCGGAGGTTCCTGGTACCGTCACCATTGAGGCGCACGGTCGCACCTATTGGATCCCTACGGTGCGATTCGACAACAGGGTCGACCGCACCTCGTTTCTTCGCGCCGACCCTGAACACTGGTCACGGCGAGATGTGGATGCTCTCCACGGTCAGCTCGTCGATCTGTTCGGTCCGCTCCGAGCCCGGATGAGCTCTTCGACGTGATCGGGCACAGGGACGTCCCCGACGGGTGATCCGGCGACCTGAGCCATGGGTATGACACCCGTCCACACCGGCCAGTCGTCGTCCGTTCGGCCCGGAGGGCCCTTGCGGATCTTCACCGATACCTCTGTGAGTGGAATCGCGACAACCGAGGTCGCTCCGACTTCCTTGTCGGTCATCGGACGGAGGTGCTCGCGGCGCCCCGGTGCCAGGTGATCCACGATCGCGTCGAGCGCCATGCGTTTCTCTTCTGGGTCGGAAACGATTCGACCATCACCGAACAGGATCAGCGACCGGTAGTTCATCGAGTGATCGAACGCCGAGGTGGCAAGTACCAGACCGTCGAGCAGCGATACCGAGACCGATATGGGTGCTCCGGATCCGACGATTCGCATCATTCGACTGAGTGGCGATCCGTGGATGTAGAGCAGGTCGCCGGCCCGCCCGAACGCAGTCGGGATCACGATCGGCTGATCGCCATCCATGAACGCGATATGGCAGATCATCGCCTCGTCCAGGATCGCGTCTGCGTCCTCCTGGTCGAACGATGTGCGTTCCGGGTGACGTTGAAGACGGATCCGATCCATGGCGGCAGCCTACCCG
>Ga0307424_1001496_pt1 | contig 12253 bp, 9 predicted proteins | sample SalMarWE160320MG_FD_202157 | JGI IMG/M metagenome (GOLD analysis project Ga0307424, IMG submission 202157) | Salt marsh sediment microbial communities from the Plum Island Ecosystem LTER, Massachusetts, United States - WE1603-20 | ecosystem: Environmental > Aquatic > Marine > Intertidal zone >... | reverse complement strand
ATGCTAGATTCTCGATGCTCGATGCTCGATGCTCGATGCTCGATGCTCGATGCTCGATGCTCGATGCTCGATGCTCGATGCTCGATGCTCGATGCTCGATGCTCGATGCTCGATGCTAAAAAGTTGTGTTCTTCATTTTGCCGTGTCAAGCGTTTTATTCAAAGAATGAGTAAAAAATACGGTCGGCCTTCTTTTATCGAGAATCCAGGATCCAGGATCGAGTATCTATCATTAAGTCAAAAACCATAAAGAAGGAGATAAATAATGGCCTTTACATTGCAATTGGGTGAAAAAGCCCCTGATTTCAACTTACCGGCGACCAACGGCAATACATACAGCCTCGCGGATTTTGATGAATATCCGGTATTAGTGATTTTTTTTACCTGCAACCATTGTCCGTATGTTTTAGGTTCCGATGAGGTTACAAGGCAAACCGCAGATAAATTTAAATCACAAGGCGTCCAATTCGTCGGCATCAATTCAAACAGTAAACAAACTTACCCAGAAGATGATTTTAACCACATGGTGGCACGTATGAAAGAACAGAATTTTCCATGGCTGTATCTCTACGATGAATCTCAGGAAATCGCACGGGCCTACGGTGCCCTCCGTACCCCGCATTTCTATATTTTTAACGAAGTGCGTAAACTTGTCTACACAGGCCGGGGGGTGGACTCTCCCAGGGACACCTCGAAAATGACGGTCAATAACCTCGAGAATGCCATTCAGGAGCATATTGAGGGTAGGTCAATCACTAATCCCTTAACAAATCCCATCGGCTGTAATGTCAAATGGGAGGGCAAAGACGAACATTGGATGCCTGTCGAAGCCTGTGACCTGGTATGAAAGCAGGTCTCCGATGAAATACAGTCTGTTGTTTGTTCTGTTTGCCGTCCATATCTGTACCGCCCAGGACAGCGGTCTGTACATGACGCCTAATTTTAAAGCCTCCTATGCCCGTCAAACACGTTCCCGGGATGGGAATCCCGGTCCTGTTTACTGGCAGAACCGGGCTGATTACAGGATAGAGGTAAGCCTCGATCCGGCCAGTGGGCTGCTAAGCGGGCAGGAGGATATCGTGTATGTTAATAACAGCCCTGATACGCTCAGATACCTTCTGATCCATCTTTTCGCCAATGTTTACAAGAAAGGAACACCTCGTGATTTTATCGTTCGTTATGAGGATGAGTCGGAAGGCGTATCAATTGACGGTATTAAAATAAACAATCTTACCATCGGCACAGATTCCACCTCAAAATCGATCGATTACATTCATAATGATTTCAAACTTCACCTGCCCGCACCGCTGGACCCGCAGGGAAAACTGAACCTGCAGATTGCCTGGCATTATAGCGTCAATAAAGGCTCTCACATGCGTACCGGAAAAGTTGACTCCACCTCCTATTTTATTGCTTACTTTTTTCCGCGCATTGCCGTTTATGACGATATCGATGGCTGGAACGACTTTTTTTACAGCGGTCGGGCAGAATTTTATAATGACTTCGGAAATTTTCAGGTCACGGTGAAAGTACCTGAGAATTTCGTTGTCTGGGCCACCGGCATCCTACAGAATCCGGAAGCGGTTTTCTTGCCGGAATACCAGCAACGCCTGCAGAAGGCACGGCAAAGTGATCAGATAATACCGATCATTGATGAAAGCGATGATCCTCATCAAATTACCCGTCAGCATGCAATAAATAACTGGAAATTCGAAGCAGCGGATGTGTCTGATTTTGCCTTTGCCATAAGCGATCATTACCTGTGGCAGGGTTCAGGACCAGTGGTTGATCCGGCCGGGAACCGGCGCGTATTTATCAGCGCTGCCTTTAACCGGCATGCGGGAGATTTTTATGAAGTCGCCCGGCTGGCCCGTGAGGCCATACATTTTATGTCTACGGACTTTCCCGGTATACCGTACCCCTATCCTTCAATGACCGTATTTAACGGCCTCGATGAAATGGAATATCCAATGATGGTCAATGATATGTCCTTTAAGGATTCCAGCTATGTACGGAAACTGACTTCTCACGAGATCTTTCACTCCTATTTTCCCTTTTATATGGGCATCAATGAGTCAAAATATGCCTGGATGGATGAAGGATTCGCCAGCTATGGGGACTATCTGATCAGCCGGGCACTGGATAAATCTGGTTACTGCAGCATTTATTATCTGGATCGTTACAAAGAAAACCAGATTTATGATGTTGATGTCCCGATTATGGTCAATTCCAAATTATTAAAAAAATATGCGTATCACTACAATGCTTATGCAAAACCGGCGGTTTTTCTTATCATCCTCAGAGACCTCTTAGGTGATACCGTTTTCAAGCATGTGATCCGCATATATATGGACCGATGGCAGGGAAAACACCCCTCACCCTACGATTTTTTTAATACCGTCAACCAGATAACCGGTAAAAACCTGAATTGGCTATTTAAAGCCTGGTTTTTTGAATTCGGCTATGGAGATCTTGCCCTGAGAGATGTTCAGCGTGGCCCTGACGGGTATGTAATTACCATTGAAAAAGTCGGCCCCTTTCCATTACCACTAAGGTTAAAAATAGCTTACATGGATGGAAATGTGCAGTTTTTAAATAAAAATGTCTCGATTTGGGAAGAAGGAAACAAAGTATACACCCTGACGGTCGAAACAAATGAAATTATTAAAAGAATTGAATTGGTACCAGACGAACTGCCCGATGCAGATATTAGAAACAATTCTATTGAATTGGATTCGCGTCCCCGTCAATAAATTTACATGACCATACGATTAAGAAAATACATCTAAAAATACTGATTCACAGGGTCGCGCTATTTTTTATAGCAAAAGATTAGATTTTCCACCGGTAAACCTTGAATTTATTAAATTTGACGATGGATAAGCTGCTTAATTACAATATTTTATGGGATATCTAACCGGTTGCATGAAATTTCAATTTCTGTTATTCTCCTGCGGTTATTAAACGAAACGCTCAAATAGAATGGTTTGTTATGGACGAGATTCGATGGGGAATTTTAGGTGCGGCGGCGATTGCCGTTGATAAAATCATTCCCGCGCTCCAGCAAAGCAGTTGTTGCCTGGTGGAAGCACTGGCTTCCCGTTCCCCGGATAAGGCACGCCTGATTTCTAACCGGTTTAGCATTCCAAAGGCCTACGACAGTTATGAGGCACTTTTGAGGGATAAACAAATTGATGCCGTCTATATTCCCCTGCCCAACAGTCTCCATGTCGAGTGGTCTATACTTGCATTGAATGCTGGAAAACACGTTCTGTGTGAAAAACCGCTTGGCATAAATGCGCCGGACGTAATACACCTGATGGAAGCAGCTGCGCGGCACCCTGAGTTGAAAGTAATGGAAGCCTTTATGTATCGTTTTCACCCGCAATGGCTGGGAGTGAGAGAAATAATCCGGACAGGAAAAATCGGTGAACTCCGTCAGGTTCATTCCGTTTTTTCATTTTTTGATGAAGATCCTTCAAGTATTCTCAATATTGAGAAGCTAGGCGGTGGCAGTCTGCTCGATATCGGCTGTTACTGTATTTCACTCTCCCGTTATTTGTATGACGATGAACCGCGCAAGCTTCTATCTTATCTTGAAATTGACGGCCGTTTTGAAACGGACAGACATGGCTCTGTGATAATGGTCTACGGAGCAGATAAAACAGCGACGTTTATCTGTCACACCCAGCTTTCAGAATTTCAGAAGGTGACCATACTGGGCAGCAGCGGCCGGATTGAAATGATTACACCCTTTATTGTAGAGCCTGAAGAGCCGGCGATCCTGCAGGTGCACAGTGGAACAAAAGCCGAAACGATCACGCTCGATCCCTGTAATCAGTATATTTTGCAGTTCGAACAGTTTGTCAGATCAATCGTGGATCGGAATAACGTACCGATTTCACTGCAGGATTCACTTAATAACATGAAGGTACTCGATGCCATTGTAAAAAGTGCTAAATCAGGCACATGGCAATTTTTATAGACATGACAGAGGAAAGATAGATGAGGCTTCGGAGGGCAACAAAAGAGAATCTGGAAAGCATGATGAGTTGGATAGACAGTGAGCAGGCTTGCCGTATCTGGGCCGGACCAGGATTTAGATTTCCATTTACCACCGATCATTTTTTCAAAGATCTTTGCTTCCCTGAGTACGAGACATATGTGCTGGTCGATGAAAGTGATATTCCGGTTGGTCTTGGCCAGATCATCCATCGTAACGGCCGTCTTCATCTCGCGCGCATTCTTGTCATGCCGGCTTTACGCGGAAATGGCTACGGGCGGCGCTTATGTGAAGAATTAATTAAAGAAGGCAGAGCCCGGTATGGGAATAAAGCCTTCAGCCTAAATGTTTACCATCATAATACTGTAGCCCGGCAGCTCTATGAAAAACTGGGTTTCAGACCCGCACCGGACCAGAGTCAGGCGGCCAGTATCGATTCTGTTTTTATGATCATGGCTGAGCTACCTGCACCCTGAAGTAACTAAAACTGACCTCAAAGAGACCAGATGCAACCACATATAAAGAAACCGACTATCGTTAAATCTGAGGATAATATGCCCAAGCTGATCAGGGAGTTCATCGGCAGGGTAAATACCGGCACAGAAGCATTGAGCATTGCCCGTATGAGCCCTCCGGCCGGCTGGGAAGAGCCCGCTCAAACACCAGAATTTATTGTTGCCTGCCTTCCTGCTTTTTCAGCGGATACCGTACACCGGGAAGGAGCATGATAAATACAATATCGGTATTCTGTGGCTCAGGATCCGGCAGGCAGCCGGCATATGCAGCAGCCGCCCGCGAATTGGGCATTTTGTTGGCCGGAAAAAATATCCACCTTGTTTACGGCGGCGGTAAACGAGGTTTAATGGGAATTATTGCAAAGACGATGCTTAAAAATGGAGGTGAAGTTACCGGTGTGATTCCCCGCGCACTTGCCGATAAAGAAGTTGGCTATACAGAACTGCATGATTTACGAATTGTCGGTTCGATGCACGAGCGTAAGGCTGCGATTGCCGGAATGGCGGATGCTTTTATTGCTCTGCCCGGCGGATTCGGCACCATGGATGAAATTTTTGAAGCAATCACCTGGGCCCAGCTTGGCATTCATCAAAAGCCCTGCGGCTTTCTTAATGTCTGTGGTTATTATGATAACCTGATTGCGTTTATCGATCACGCGGTCAAAGAACAGTTCATTCCTTCCGATAATAAGGCATTGATTCTTGTCGATGATCAGCCTGATAAATTATTGCACAAAATCGAGAACTTCAGACCGGTGCAGGTCGATAAAGCCAATTGGGCCCTTAAAGACAGCAATAAACAGATTTGATGCAGCGACCGCAAAATATTGTTACTTACAAATAAGGAACTCAGATGCGAACTTCACATAAAGCAGAAATAATCAATGCCTTAAAGGACTTCGATACACCGGCGATTACCAATGTAATTGGGTCATATCCGGGTGAATCATTTTGTCTGGGACTTTACGATCCCTGGAAAGATCACTGGTATACCGACCAATCTATACGCTGTATGTTTCCGGAACTGGGCCGCACGGTAGGTTATGCGGTTACCTGTGTTTATGGATTGCCGCAGCCAGACAGGCCCGCACGACCATTTATTGAGCTGGTTGAAGCGCTCGATGCTTCACCGAAGCCTACTATTTTGGTGTTTCAGCAAAATTTCCCACCCGAGTTGGCCGGCAAGGTCGGATTGGCCGGCGGCGTTATGACCACCACGATCAAAGCGGTCGGATGTGTCGGGGCCCTGTCAAACGGGCCTTCCCGGGATATCGATGAGATCCGGCCGATGCAATTTCAGTACATGCTCAGCGGCACGACCGCCGGTCATGGTGATATGGCTATCTGGGAAATAAACGTTCCGGTCAGTGTCGCCGGTATGGAAGTCAATCCCGGTGAGATCATTCATATGGATGAAAACGGCGCCTGTAAGTTTCCCGCTGATAAAATAGAAGATATTCTGGAAAATGCCCGGCGCCTGAGGGATGAAGAAGCCGTTTTGATGGCTAAACTGGCTAGAGCAAACTCTTCATCAGAAATCAGAAAACTATTCAACAAAGGTTCTTATTAAATTGTAGAACCCTTCAGTCACGAAAAAGACAGTCCACGGATTAGCACGGATTATTGCTCGTAAAACGAGCCAGGCCGAATTTCACGGATTTTATTAATTATTTGTATTTATAATTCTTAGCATGGAATATGTTTTTTAAAATGCGCGACAGTGCTTATTTACGAGTATGAAAATTGTAAAATATTTAGCGCATGTCTAGCTGTCATAAGGGATTAGCTTCCACGTTTTTGGATTGCGTTTATAAGGAAGCACGTATAATTGAAATGAAACAATGAAATTGACCGCAAGGACGCATAAATGCACCGGTATTTTACTATAAAAATACTAATTTTTAATCCGTGAAATTTGTATTAATCCGTGGAAATCCGTGGACTAATTCGTGTAATTCGTGGACAAAAAATTAATAGATCTCCGGTCTGGGTTCACCGTCATAAGGGGCTGCACCAAATTTCTGACCGGTTCTGGGTTTTACAGCGGTTAATTCCGGATCCTGCGTCACTGGTGCGAGAATAAAACCATAGTAGCGCCCCATCCAGTAATCGCGCAGAAAATCGGCCGGTTCGGTTACCACGCGGCCGCCGGCACCGCCGTCATAAGAATAAGCATTGCGGCTGCCTTTCATCACCGACATTTCACGCGGCGAAAGTGCGCGGGTGGTTCCTCCCTCGTAAGGTACGTCCCCTGGTGCCGGTTTCAAATCTGCGCGGAATGAATTACGATAATTCCACTGTCTGCAATCCAATGTCCATTCCCTCAATGCCTGCACAGCCTTTTCCGTTTCGCAGTCATTGCCGGAAGCGGCCCCATAAGTGAAGTTATACCAGGCGGTATGTTCCATACGTTTTACTTCCCAGGAGCGGGCCAAACTGCGCAAATAAAGGGCGCGCATATGCGCATCTTTGCAGTAACGCATGATGGTCGCATAGCTGAGAAAGGCAAGATTATCATCCCAGGGGGCGATTTCTGAGGGTGGAAAGGTACGTTTCTGGCGTTCAGTATAGTTTTGATATCCCCAGGCAAGCAGTTGATCATAGGCATCCTCATATTTGTTGTCGCCGCTCATGGCAAGAGCAGTCAGCATAAATGTCTGCGCTTCCAGTCCATTCAATCCCCGGTCCCAGGAACCATAGGGTTTGAGCAGATAATCTGGATCCCAGCGTCCCCAGCGAGTGGGCTTGTCGTCCATATCACGCATCACATAGCCGTTATCGATAATGTGTGAGGCAATATTCTGCAGGTGGCGGGCAGCCATTTCTTTGTCTTTGCCCTGGGCTACCAGATCGTGAAAAAGGGAAACAGCATAAAAATGTGAGATCACCTCATCACTGGATGTATCTCCTTTCCAGTACCATTTGCCATCTTTACTCGGATACCATTTGGCCGGCAGACCGCCCGACCCTTCTTTTGAACGTTTATCCTTATCGCCCGTCGCCGACCAGATAGCACGGGCGATAAAACCATCTTTGGGTGTGATTACATCAAGCCAGCGCATCGCTTTAAAGGCATTCACCGCCTCGGCACGGGCTGTTTCATCCCCCGTAACGGCATATTTATAACTCATTGCCGCCAGGTAGATGCCCGTATGCATACCGTCATTATCGCTTATCCCCCGGATCCATTCTTTTCCTGTCCAGTGCAGAGAATGGACAAATCCAAGCCGCTGATGCCCCCACTCTTTGATATGTCTCTCGTAGAAGGCCGCCTTTTTCTGCAGCGTAAAAGGTTTATAGGAAATAATACCGATCCCTGCATCGGTTCCGATATATACGTCCCGTTGTCCGACAGCGATATCGTGGACGTTGTCACCGGGCAGCCAGTGCTCCGCCCCGAAATACTGCCATTCATCGGCGGTTTTGCGCACGGCGCCCCTGGTCGTTCCAATCCACATATCATCGGCAAATCCTTTTCTGAGTACGGTCGTATTTTCATACGGCAAACCATCATCACCACTGAGCGTGCTCATTGCCGCACCACGCAAGCGGGCCAGACCGCGGTCCGTACTGATAAATAACTGGCTGCCCATACTGAGTAAATTACGCAGGTTACGCGACGGGAGCCGGCCCCAATCTATAAAATACTGATTCACCACCCGGCCGTCAAAACAAACCAGGTTCCCCGGCCTGAGAATATAGATCGTTTCATTGTAGGAAGTGATACGTTCAATCGGACCAATCTGAACCGGCTCGGCCAGTATCTGCGTCCCATCGGCCATGATCACCGTGATATCACTGGAAAGATAACCGCCTTGCGGCTGAACACTTACGAATTTATCACCCTCCAGTCGGTATATCTCATCGCGGGTGGCACCGTGCAGCGTTCCGCGATGCATGCACATATCAACAAATACCCGATCATCCAGTTTTTTCCAGCTGTCTGCCTTATAACGGTAAAGGCCGCCGGAGGTTAAGGCCCAGAGTGCACCATCAGCTGAAATCAGCCTGTTTACAGCCTGCGGCGCATTCTCAAGTATCTTTAACTGACTATCTTTTATTTCATGTATCTTTCCGTCGATGGCCGCAAAACACTGGTTCTCGTAAACACAAAGTGATGATACGGGTTTTTCCGTAGGGATCTTAGTTGCAACTTCCTGGAGATAAACTTCGTCAGGGACAGGTTTCCATAGTGGCTTTTTTTCCTGGTTTAATTCTCCGGCTCCGACTTCTACTGCTATCGTCATGAATAACAAAAAAAACAGAATCGTCAATGGTAATGGCCTGTTCATGCTAAAAACTCCTCTCCTTTGTTTTTTTTAATAAACGCCTATTCGCATCACAATATACATTCATCCCAAGCACAGGGGAATACAAGGCTGCAGGTCATCTGATAGCTTTAATTTAGAGGTGGAATATTAAAGATTCAACGTAAAGAGCCTGGACTGCAAGCGGAACCTGACCGATTTACCTGATAAACGCCTTTGTACCCTAATGAATTACCCTTTATATTTAGGATGTCTGCAGCCTGGATCCTGTAAATCCGGTGGGTCATTCTGCAGGCAAAAGTTATCCGCCAATTATTGCAAGGGGTTTCAATTATGAAAATGCGAGGGACCGGTCTGATTTTATTACTTTTTTTATTCTCTGTTCAGGCCCTTTTGGCACTGGGCGCTAAAAAAGCTTTTGTCAATGGTAAAATTTACACAGTGAATAAAAATCACCCCTATGCCGAATTAGTGATCAGTGAGGGAAATAAGATATTATTTGTCGGCAGCCGGCAGGAGGGTGAAAAATATCTTGAGGATTGTCAGATCATCGATTTGCAGGGAAAATTGATGCTGCCGGGCTTTATCGATGATCATACACACTTTATCGACGGTGGGTTTCACCTGCTGGGACTGGACCTCCGGCCGGCTAAATCAACCGCTGAATTTAAGCAGATCCTGCGCGAATATGTTGAGACACACCGCGGCCAGTGGATTACCGGGGGCGATTGGGATCATGAACAGTGGGAAACGACGGATTTGCCGAATAAAGAAATGATTGATGAGTTCTCCACGCAAACGCCTATCCTGATCAGCCGTTTTGACGGCCACATGTCTCTGGCCAATTCATATGCCCTCAAACTGGCAGGAATTACAAAGGATACGCCATCACCACCTGGTGGACTCATCGTAAAAGATCCACATTCAGGTGAACCGACCGGCATTTTAAAGGATAAGGCAGAAAATCTTGTCTACGCGCTTATTCCCGCCCATACACCTGAACAAATAAGAACAGCCGCGCTGCGCGCACTGGCGGAAGCCCGCCGGAATGGCATTACCAGCCTGCAGGATATTACCTATAAGAGTCACCTGTATACCTATCAACAGTTAGAAAAACAAGGATTATTAACCTGCCGGATTTATACGCGGCTACCCATACACACCTACAAAGATTTTACGGATATGGGAATTCAGGCAGATTTTGGTAGTGATAAACTTAAAATCGGTTCCTTAAAGGCGTTTGCTGACGGTTCTCTTGGTTCCAGTACCGCCCTGTTTTTTGAACCATATACCCAGGATCCGACAACCCGTGGTCTGGCAATGGATATGCTGGCGGATGGCCGTTTAAGGGCCATAGCCCTGGACGCCGATAAACATCACCTGCAACTGTCCATTCATGCCATAGGAGACAGTGCCAATGCAGCCATTCTGGATATTTTTCAGGAGATCGTCACTACCAATCCGGTATGGGACAGGCGCTTCAGGATCGAACATGCCCAGCATGTCCGGTTTGAAGATATAAAGCGCTTTCAGCGACTCGGTGTGATCGCATCGGTACAGCCTTATCACTCCATAGACGATGGTGTCTGGGCGGAAAAAAGGATTGGCAGCAGAATAAAATATTCATACCCGTTCAGGTCTTTTCTCGATGCAGGTGTTAAACTGTGTTTCGGCAGTGACTGGACCGTGGCCCCCCTGAATTGTCTTCTGGGCATTTATGCCGCCGTTACCCGTCGAACGCTGGATGGAAAGAATCCCTCCGGATGGGTGCCTGAACAAAAAATAAGCGTGGCGGAGGCGATCGAATGCTATACGATCAACAGCGCCTATGCGGCTTTTGAAGAATCAGTTAAGGGAAGTATCGAGACCGGTAAATTCGCAGATTTTGTCATCCTCAGTGAGGACATCCTGACCATAGATCCCGTCCGGATAAAAGACGTTCGTGTCGAAATGACAGTTTTTGACGGTCAGATCGTTTACAAGCGTTAGTGCTCAACTTAACAGGAAATCATTGTTTGGATTCCATTTCCGGGGGAGCAACCTTGTTGGTATGAACACTTTCTGCATGATATATGGCGATCAGCTCATCAAAACATTTCCGGAGTACCCTGCCCTGCAAACGGCCATCGGTTTGTGCCAACAGATTGTCAATCTGCGTTCGCAGGTATAGAATACGCCAGCGCCAGGAGCGGCGTACCTGGCTGCTGAGCTGATCTCCGGCTAGGTTCATTAATTCAAGCGCTTTCAGGGTAGAACCCGGCACGGGTGAAAATTGAGCACCGGCTCTCCTTTTGTGATTACTTTCCAGTATTTCGACGGCTTCGGCAACCGTTTCAGCCACCCCGGGAGAAAAATAGGCACTGGCGTAAGCCTTTACAGATTCTATGGCAGAACCACCGGGGGACCAGTAAAACTGGCTATAGATTACTTTATTTATATCCTCATAAATTCCCTCTGAATAAGGAAATCCACCGGAAATGGCAGTTTTCACCTGATCCCACAGTAATTGCAGTCTTGAGGGCAAGGGATTGGCACCATAGCCACCCCAGGGAGACATGCCCCACATGCTGATTTCCGGAAAATTTAACAGCGGTATCCGTACGGGCAGGGGATTTTCCAGGGGATAGCGGGGAAAATCCTCGTGCGCATCGGCCATGACAAAGTCAACCAGAGTGGGATTCTCATTTAATGCGTGCATCAATCCTTCCCATTCATTTGCCGGGGGACTGTCAAACATCCAGGTGGACAAAATTGTTTTACAATCAGGCCATTTTTCCTGCATCAGATCAGAAATACTGTTCGACAGATGAAGAAATCCTTTTGCACCCCAGGGCCAACATTCCGCACAACCACAGCCGCCCTCATCGTAAGGCCAGAAGACGAGATAATCCAGGCCGTTTTCCTGAAATTGATCCAGCAGACGCTTCCAGAAATTAATGAGGTAAGCATGTCCGGCCGGTTTACCCGGACATATACTTGTACCCAGATTACCGCGGCGCCCCCAGTCATCCGGATATGGGACATTTCTTATCTCTGCCGGTGCGCTTCGGAACCCCTGGTTAACCGCCTCGATCAGGCCCACTCGGAATCCGGCCTCTCTGGCGCGCTTCATTAACAGGCGGATACGCTCCAGGTTACGGCGTGCCTGCGGATCATCGAAAGAGTCGTACTGCCATTGCGGAAAATTAAATACAATGGCATTCAGTCCCCAAAAAGCCAAGTCTTCCACATACGTTTTTATTTCTTTAAGTGGGGCAACTTCATAGAAATTATTGAAATGACAGGCAAAATATATACCGCGCACCGGGCAAGCCGGCACAGATATGCCACGCCAGGTACCGGGTGTAAAGCCCGTATTGGTATAACCTGAGGTATGCAGCAGCCTACCCAATCCATAAACTAGGCCATGACCGTCGTCGCCGATTATCTCAATCTCGTGCGGGCGCCCACTCCTGATCTCATAGCCTT
>Ga0307424_1001493_pt1 | contig 12280 bp, 9 predicted proteins | sample SalMarWE160320MG_FD_202157 | JGI IMG/M metagenome (GOLD analysis project Ga0307424, IMG submission 202157) | Salt marsh sediment microbial communities from the Plum Island Ecosystem LTER, Massachusetts, United States - WE1603-20 | ecosystem: Environmental > Aquatic > Marine > Intertidal zone >... | reverse complement strand
TCAAAATACATAAATTTAATAATACGTAAATAATAGAAGGCACCGATCACGGAAAACACCACGGCTGTCACCGCCAGCCATACCAGGTGAATGTCGACTACCGCTTTAAGCACAGACAGCTTGGCATAAAACCCTGCAGTGGGCGGCACACCTGCCATGGAGAACATCAGGATTAACATCATAAAGGCAAACCACGGGCTTTTTTCGTTAAGGCCCTTGAAATCGTCAATATTGTCCGCCTCAAAACCCGCACGACTCAACAATACTACCATTCCAAAGGCGCCCAGGCTCATCAATGCATAGACCAGCGTGTAGAACATCGCGGCTGAATAGCCCTCAGATGTACCCGCCAGGATGCCCAATAACAAAAACCCGACGTGAGAGATCGTGGAATATGCCAACATGCGTTTAATATTGCTCTGTGCTATGGCAATGACATTACCCACGGCAATCGACAGGACGGCAATGATCACCAACATGTCGATCCACTGTATATGCAAACCTTCAAGGCCATTGACTAATAGACGCATGATCATAGCAAAAGCGGCAATCTTGGGGGCCGAACCTATAAACAGCGTTACCACGGTCGGCGCACCGTGATAGACATCGGGCACCCACATATGAAACGGCACCCCACCCAGCTTGAATACCAGACCGACAATGATAAATGACAATCCAAACAGCAGTACGATGTCATGGCTGGAACCGCTGCGGATATAGGCACCGATTTCTCCGATATCAAGACTACCTGTAGCGCCGTATAACATGGACATACCATACAACAAAATCCCCGAGGCAATGGCACCGAGCACAAAGTATTTCATCGCCGCTTCCGATGATTCTACCGAATCACGATTCAACGCGACCAGGGCATAGAGAGAAAGCGATAATAATTCCAGACCGAGATAAATAGTCAGCAGGCTGTGCGCCGATATCATCACCATCATGCCCAACACTGCGAACAGGGACAGGACAAAGAATTCCCCCTTGAACAATTGCCGTACCAGCAGATATTCACGCGAATAAACAAATACCGCTGCAGTAATAAGATAAACAAACATCTTCAGGATATTGGCCAGGCTGTCGTTGATAAATGTATCGTTAAAAGTCAGTTCCGGTCGACTGGAAATCAGACTTACCGTAAGCACGGCGGCACCGAGCAGGGTCGCCTGAGACAAGAGGTAGGTGATGATACGGTTACTCTCTTTCAGAAACAGATCGATGACCAGTATCACGCATACCATGATAAGGATAAATATCTCCGGCAGGGCGGGTACTATATTTGGATGTATAAAGTTCATATCAATTATCGATCACCCAGATAGTTTCACAATTTGGATGCCACCGCCTGTTCCAGCAGATGACTCACAGAGGCATGCATGATATCTATCAACGGTGCCGGCCAGATACCAAAAAAGAGTACCGCCACCGCCAGCGATCCCAATATCATCATCTCGCGGGGATTGAGGTCTTTCAATGCGGCGACATTTTTATTGGTAACATCACCAAAGATGACGCGTTTGACCAGCCACAAGGTATAGGCGGCACCGAATACCAGTATGGTTGCCGCCAGGAAGGCAAACCAGAAATTTGCCTTGAATGTACCCAGAATCACCATGAATTCACCGACAAAACCTGATGTGCCAGGTAATCCGGCATTCGCCATGGCAAACAATACCATCAACGCTCCAAACATCGGCATGGTATTGATTACGCCGCCGTAATCACTGATGTTGCGGGAATGCATGCGATCATACATGACGCCGACACAGAGAAACAGCGCCCCTGAAATAAAGCCGTGTGAAATCATTTGCACCAGCCCCCCTTCCACGCCCATGGCGGCGCCGGAGACATTACCCGTCTTTTCAAAGATACTAAAGACAATAAAGAATCCCAGCGTCACAAACCCCATATGTGATATCGACGAATAGGCGATAAGTTTTTTCATATCCTCCTGAACCAGGGCAACAAGCGCAATATACACCACTGCAATCAGCGACAGGGTGATGATCAGCCAGTCAAGCTCATGGCTAGCATCCGGGGTGATAGGCAGCATGAAGCGCACAAAACCATAGCCGCCCATTTTCAACATGATGGCGGCAAGTATCACCGACCCGCCTGTCGGCGCCTCGACATGGGCGTCAGGTAACCAGGTATGCACCGGCCACATCGGCACCTTGACGGCAAATGCAATCAGGAATGCCAGGAAGATCAATATTTGCGCCGTCAACCCGATCTTGACGGATTGAAATTCGAGTAGCGAAAAACTGCCGTTGGACTTGAAAAATAAATAAAGTAACGCCACCAGCAGGAAGACCGAACCCAGAAAGGTATACAGAAAAAACTTGATGGCGGCATACACACGTCGCGCTCCGCCCCAGATCCCGATAATCAGAAACATCGGTATCAACATCCCTTCCCAGAACACGTAAAATAGGATGGCATCAAGGGCACTGAACACCCCGATCATCATGCCCTCCATGATCAGGAAAGAAGCCATATATTGCGATACCTTAACCTGTATTACCTCCCATCCCGCAGCCACCACCAGCACGGTGGAAAACGTCGTCAGGATAATCAGCGGCATCGAAATACCGTCGATACCCACGTGATAGTTGATATTGAACGTCGGTATCCATTGACCCATTTCCACGAACTGCATCTCGTAAGTCGAGTTGTCAAATCCGGTATAGAGCAGGATCGACATCAGAAATGTGATAACGGATATCGCCAGACTGATCTGGCGTACCAGCATATTGTTGCCAGCAGACGAAACGGCTAGCACCAGTATGCCGCCTATAATTGGCAGCCAGACAACAATACTCAACAAGGGTAAATCAGATGACATCCCGTCCCTTTTAAAAATTAATTATTACATCAACACAAAAAAAGTTATCAGCCCCACCAGACCGAGAATCATGGTAAAGGCATAATGATAGAGATAGCCCGACTGCATGTAACGCAGTTTGCCTGAAATCCAGCCAATCATATTGGCCGTGCCATTGACCATGATCCCGTCGATTGCTCCCATATCCCCGGTTTTCCAGAACATCCTGCCGATCCTGCGACTGCCGCCGACAAAAAAGGTCTGATAGAAATCATCGAAACCGTATTTACGCATCAGGATGTTATAGATGAAGCTAAATCGCTCCTTGACGGCCCCTGCCAGATCGGGTCGCTTGACATAGAGTAGCCATGCGGTAGCAACCCCTGCAAGCGCGATCCACACTGTAAAATCCTCCATGCTATGCAGCAAAAAACTCACCGATCCCTTATATTCTTCAATGATATGTTGAAGTACTTCATGATTTTCGAGTACGACTATGGAACCACCGAAATAGTCGCCAAACAATATTGACCCGGCCGTCATAATTCCAATCGCCAATGACGGGATTGCCAACAATACAAGCGGCACCCATACAACGGCAGGTGATTCCTTCAAATGCTCTCGGGTATGGGAATCCATGCGTTCCTTACCGTGAAACACGATAAAAAACATCCGGAATGTATAGAGTGCTGTTATGAATACACCCGCCAGTACGGCGATATAGGCAATATCGGCGCCGAAGATATGGGATTCATCCACTGCCTCGATAATAGCGTCCTTGGAGAAAAATCCTGATGTCCCCGGAAATCCGATCAACGCCAGCGAGCCGATGAGTGATGTCCAGTAGGTTATCGGCATATATTTTTTCAGGCCACCCATGTTACGTATATCCTGGTCATGATGCATGGCAATAATCACGGAGCCCGCCGCCAGGAACAGCAAGGCCTTGAAAAAGGCGTGTGTCATTAAATGAAAAATCGCCAAACCGTAGGCCGAGGCACCCAGGGCGACTGTCATATAACCCAGTTGGGAGAGTGTCGAATAGGCTACTACGCGCTTTATATCGTTTTGCACCAGGCCCAACAGCCCCATAAAGAATGCCGTCATTGCACCGATAATCAGTATCACTGACAGCGCGGTCTCGGAAAGCTCATAAAGCGGTGACATGCGCGCCACCATAAAAATACCGGCCGTGACCATGGTGGCGGCGTGTATCAATGCGGAGATCGGGGTCGGGCCTTCCATCGAATCCGGCAACCAGACATGTAATGGCATCTGTGCCGACTTACCCATGGCACCGAGAAACAGTAACAGGCAAATAACAGTCATCAATGACCATGCATGTCCCGGAAAAATTTCAATGGTCACGTTTTTCATCAGCGGTGCCGCATTAAATACGTCGGAGTAATCGAGACTGTTGAAATACATCAGTACGGCGGCGATTCCCAGCAGAAACCCAAAGTCACCGACTCTGTTGACTATGAATGCCTTCAGATTGGCAAATATGGCGCTTTCTTTCTTGAACCAGAATCCGATCAATAAATAAGAAACCAGCCCAACCGCCTCCCATCCGAAAAACAATTGCATGAAATTGTTCGACATCACCAGCATCAGCATCGCAAAGGTAAATAGCGCGGTATAACTGAAAAAACGTTGATAACCGGGATCATCATGCATATAGCCGACAGTATAGATATGCACCATCAGTGAAACAAAGGTCACCACCATCAACATGAGGGCGGTAAGACGGTCAATTAAAAATCCGATTTCGAAATGGATTCCATCGCTGACCATCCAGGTATATATCGTGCCGTTAAACGGCGCGCTGTTATCTATGACGATATTCTTGAAGACAACCATCGACAGGATAAAGGATACAGCGACACCGATGATGGCAGACCAATGCGCGCCCGAACGTCCGATCCTTTTACCGAATAATCCGGCAAATATTGAGCCGATCAGGGGTGCCAGGACGATCAGGATATAAACCGTTTTCATAGTACCAGTCTCTCTTCTATCCCTTTAATGCATCCATGTTACTGACATTGATGGTGCGTCTGTTTCTGAACACCAACACCAAAATCGCCAGCCCGATAGCCGCCTCCGCGGCGGCGACCGTTAAAATAAAGAAAACAAAGATTTGCCCGGCGGTATCGTTGAGATAATGCGAAAACGCAACAAAATTCATATTGACCGCCAGCAGCATCAGCTCAATCGACATCAGGATAATGATGATGTTCTTGCGATTGAGGAAAATACCCGCCATGCTGATGCAGAACAGTATTGCGCCAAGCACCAGAAAATCAGACAAGGCAATCATACATCACCCCTTGGAATTTTTTTCTCGGATTTCATTTTCACCATGCGCACACGTTCGCTGCGTTTCACCAGGACCTGCTGCGCCGGATTCTGGTATTTTGTTTGCGGACGTTTGCGCATCGTCAGGGCGATCGCGGCCACTATGGCTACGAGCAATATCACTGCGGCTATTTCGAATGGATACACGTAGATTGTATAAAGGATGCTGCCAAGCTCCTTGGTGTTGCTATAGTCCGCGGCATGCCTGACTGGCAGCGCAACGCTGTCTACCCCGAAATGTTTGGGGCCGACAACCAGCACCATCTCTATCAGTATTACTGTTGCCACCAGAGCGCCCGCCGGAAGATAACGCATGAAACCTTGTCGCAGTGGTATCACATTGATATCCAGCATCATCACCACAAACAGGAACAGCACCATAACTGCACCGACATACACCAGTACCAGTACGATGGCGAGAAACTCCGCCTCGAGTAAAATCCAGATTGCCGAGGAGGTAAAAAATGCCAGCACCAGAAATAATACCGAGTGTACTGGATTGCGTACGAGCACCACCATGGCGGCTGCGAGGACCAGGATCGTACTGAAGAAATAAAAAATTATCGGTTCGATATTCATTTGTTATTTTAGTAACGTGCGCCTTTGTTTCTGATTACACTTATCGACTCTCGTACCCTGCAAGAGCGTGCGTACATAACATGTGAGAGATTATTTCGGGATTGTCAACAAACTCCCTCTCCTCCTCGTGATCATGGAGAAGGCAATTCTTCCGCCCCTGTTTTGTCCCTATTATCGGTAGCGGGCATCTTTGGCCCGATCCGCAGCAATCTCCCTTTCGTATTTGTCACCGACTGCCAGCAATTTTTCCTTGGTAAGGATATTCTCACCCCGTTTTTCAAAATGGTATTCATACAGCCGGGTTTCCACAATTGCATCGACCGGACAGGCCTCCTCACAAAACCCGCAATAGATGCATTTAAACAAATCAATGTCATAACGTGTTGTACGACGCGTACCGTCTTCACGCGGCTCGGCTTCAATGGTGATTGCCAGTGCCGGACAAACCGCTTCGCATAATTTGCAGGCGATACAGCGCTCCTCGCCGTTGGCGTAGCGACGTAGTGCATGCATGCCGCGGAAGCGGTTTGATTGCGGTGTTTTTTCCTCCGGATACTGGACGGTTATCTTCTTTGCAAAAAAGTACTTACCCGTCAGGGCCAGGCCACGAAACAGTTCGAATAATATAAAGCTTTTGAAGTAATGCTGTATTTTATTCATAAGTCATCTACCTTCAGGGTAACTCGTTCAATCGAACCAGGGCGGAACATGGCCCAATATCATAATGCCCTCTACAAAGATCCAGACAATCGTTAACGGTATAAATACCTTCCACCCCAGGCGCATTATCTGGTCATAACGATAGCGCGGGAACGTGGCACGGAACCATAAAAACAAAAACAGAAAAATTGCCATCTTACCCATTAACCAAAAAATACTAGACTCACCAATTATTGGTACACCCTCAAAGGGTGATAACCAGCCGCCACAAAACATCAATACAGTCAATGCAGAAATCAGAATCATGTTGGCGTATTCGGCGAGGAAAAATAATGCGAAGGTCATACCCGAATATTCAACGTGAAACCCGGCGACGATCTCGGACTCACCCTCCGCCACATCGAACGGCGCGCGGTTGGTCTCGGCAAGCCCCGAAATGAAATACACCATAAACATCGGTAACAACGGGATCCAGAACCAGTGAATCACGCCGCCCTGTTGGGAGCGCACGATATCGCCGAGATTGAGGCTGCCCGCCGCCATCAAAACGCAAACCAGCGCAAAACCCATCGCGATCTCATAGGCCACCATTTGCGCGGCAGAACGCATGGCGCCGAGAAAGGCATACTTGGAGTTTGAGGCCCAGCCGGCGATGATAATGCCGTATACACTCATCGAGGTCAGTGCCAATATATAGAGTAACCCGGCATCGATGTTGGACAGGATCATGCCATCGTTGAACGGTATCACCGCCCATGCGGCAAGTGCGGGCGCCAGTGCAAGCAGTGGCGCCAGGATAAATAAAAACCGGTTGGCCTTGGTGGGAATGATGATCTCTTTCAGGGCCAGCTTGAGACCATCGGCGATCGGTTGTAACAGGCCGCGAGGCCCGACCCGGTTGGGTCCGATGCGAACCTGGATATAACCGATGACCTTGCGTTCCGCCAGGGTCAGGTAAGCCACTGTCAGCATAATGGGCACGGCAATTGCGGTGATCTTAAGGGTAATCTGCATCACCACCGGCATTCCGTCCCAGATTGAGATCAAGGTTTCCATTCCTGTTTCGTCAGCCTCTGACTCCGGTTATTGTAACTGGTCCGGTATGATGACCTAATCCTGTTGCGGCGGGGATTGCCATGGATAACAGGACACAGCCATCGGGAATTCCGTTATCGATCATCACAGGCAACATCACCTGTTGTTCACCCTGTTTTACAGTCACCTGTGTCGCACCGGCAATACCCTGTTGTTGCGCGGTAGTCTCATTGATCCTGATAGCCGCGTGATCAACCGCGTCCGCACGCTGCAAGGAGGTGGCACGGCGCACGATATTATCCACGGCATAGATAGGCAAGTCGGCGATTCGCAGCAGGCCGTCATGTTGTGCCGATAACTGCCGTGGGGTGTAATCATGCTGACTCTTGTTGGAAGGCATCAGCCCGGCCACCCGGTTGGCAAGTTCATCACGAACTTCCTCGGAAGATACATAGTCAAACCCTTCGAGTTCGAAATAGTTGCCCAGTACGCGCAGCACCTTCCAGGCAGGACGGGCTTCGGCAAGGGATTTCACTGCGCCTCTGAAACTCTGCCAAAGACCCTCTGCGTTGACATAGGTCCCGGATGTTTCTGAGAATGGAGTAACTGGCAGCATCACATCTGCATATTGCTCCATCGCGCCGCTGCGGTATGGCGTCAGTGATACAACGAAATCGGCATCGGTCAAAGCCTTGACCGCCGTTGCCGGATCAGCGCAATCGTACTCCGGTTCGATGTTTAACAACACATAGGCCTTTAAGGATGACTCAAATATGGTACGGGCATTCAATCCGGCGCCGGTAATTTCCTTGCCGCCGGCCTGGCGATGCGGCACGACTCCGGCAATCCATGCCCCGGCACTGTTAGCGCCTTCTGTGAGGTAACCAAGTGTCGAACCCGTAGCCTCGGCAATAAATGATGCCAGTAGTCTCAGGTTGGAAAATGCCGGGTGATAATGGGCCAGATTTCCCAACAGCACAGTAGCCTTTGCGGCCTTTTGCAGCTGTGCTGCGATCGTCTTGTGGGCGTCGTTTGCAACAACATCATGTAACAGGCCCTGTAATTCCGCCGGGGCAGATTTTCCGGTCAGATCGATAGCCGCCCTGGCGATACCCGCCAGTGTATGTTCCATCCCGGCGGGCGATACGATCTGGCTTTGCGCCACAGGAAAGTTGAAGTCAAAATCAACCGGATTGATCACCGCGATGTGTGCACCTCGGAGCGCTGCCTTGCGCAAACGATGGCCGACGATGGGTTGGTCCTTGCGGACATTTGACCCTATCAATAACACGGCATCAAGCAGCTCCAGGTCTGCAATGGATTGTCCCAGCCAGGGGAAAACAGGCGCAGCATTCTGGTCGTTAAAATCGAGTTGTCTGAGGCGATGATCGATGTTTGCACTGCCCAGCCCACGGGTCAACTGTTGCGCCAGATACATTTCCTCCAATGTGGCACTGGCTGAAACCAGCGTACCGAGTTGGCCGACGCCCTGCGCTGCGATGACCGACTTCAGGCCGTTAAGCGTAAATTCAAGCACCGTATTCCAGTCTGTCTCCTGCCATTGACCGTTCTTTTTGATCATGGGAACGCGCAGACGTTCATCACTGTCCAGAGCCTCATAACTGTAGCGGTCACGGTCTGAAATCCACACTTCATTAATCTGTTCATTCTCACGTGGATCGACGCGCATTACCTGGTTGTCGCGTACCTGCAAGTAAAGATTCGACCCGATGCAATCATGGGGCGCGATTGCGTTATGGCTGGTCATTTCCCAGGCACGCGCGGTAAACCGGAAGGGCTTGGATGTCAGAGCGCCCACCGGACATAAATCAATCACATTGCCCGACATTTCCGACGTCAAGGCCTTTTCAATATAGGTGCCGATGCTCATGTGTTCACCGCGGCCCGTGGCACCCAGTTCCTTGATGCCGGCTATCTCCTCGCCAAAACGCACGCACCGTGTGCAGTGGATACAACGTGTCATTTCGGTACTGATCAGCGGTCCGATATCCTTGTCCTTGACGACACGCTTGTTTTCCGAGTATTCGGAATAACCGCTGCCGTAACCCAGTGAGAGTTCCTGCAGTTCACATTCACCGCCCTGATCACAAATCGGGCAATCGAGGGGATGATTGATCAACAAAAATTCCATCGTGCCGCGTTGCGCCTCGATTGCCATGGGCGATTTGGTATAGATCTTCATACCCTCGGTCACCGGCGTGGAGCAGGCGGGCAATGGTTTGGGTACCTTTTCGACTTGTATAAGGCACATACGGCAGTTGGCGGCAATCGAAAGCTTCTTGTGATAGCAAAAACGCGGTATCGGGATTTCGGCTGCGTCGGCGGCCTCAATCACCATCGAACCGCGACGTACCTTGAGCGGTACACCATCGATCTCGATGTTTACCAGATTTTCCTGTGCTACCGAATCCGCCGTGGCGCTCATGCCGCAGCCTCTGCTGAATCATCCGGCGGATGCCCGACCATGCAGCGTTTATGTTTGATATGATATTCGAATTCTTCCCGGAAACGTTTGACGAAGCTTTGCACCGGCCACGCGGCGGCATCGCCAAACGCACAGATGGTCCTGCCTTCAATCCTGCCGGCGGTCTTTAATAATAGATCGAGATCTTCGGGTCTGCCCTTGCCGTGTTCAATTCGATCGATGATACGCCACAGCCATCCCGTGCCTTCACGGCATGGCGTACACTGACCACAAGACTCGGCATAATAAAATCTCGACACACATAACAATACCTTTACCATGCAGGTCGTTTCATCCATGACCATCACACCACCGGAGCCTAACGCCGACCCCGCCTTTGACAGCGAATCATAATCCATGTTGACATCCATCATTAGTTCCGCAGGCAACACCGGCATCGATGAACCACCGGGTATAACCGCCTTCAGTTTGTGGCCATCACGTACACCGCCCGCCATTTCCAGCAGGTCCCTGAAGGGCGTGCCTAACGGTACTTCGTAATTCCCGGGCTTGTTGACATGCCCCGAGACAGAAAATATTTTCGGCCCGCCGTTGTTGGGTTTGCCGATTTTCAGAAACCATTCATCACCGTTGCGAATAATAGCCGGCACTGATGCCAGCGTCTCGGTGTTATTGATGGTCGTCGGCCGGCCATAAAGACCAAAGTTTGCCGGGAACGGCGGTTTGAAACGCGGCATACCCTTTTTGCCCTCCAGCGATTCCAGGAGCGCAGTTTCTTCGCCGCAGATATAGGCGCCGGCACCCAGATGTGCGTGCAGTTCCACATCGATACCCGTGCCAAGAATATTCTTTCCTAGCAGGCCTTCACGACGGGCAATGGCCAACGCCTCCGCAAATCTTTCATAGGGTTCATGATGGAACTCACCCCTGAGGTAGTTATAACCAACAGTTGCGCCAATGGCGTAAGCGCCGATTGCCATCCCTTCGACCACCGCATGTGGATTGTATCTGAGGATATCGCGGTCTTTGAACGTACCCGGTTCACTTTCATCCGAATTACATATCAGGTATTTTTGTCCCGGTGAATTGCGCGGCATGAAACTCCACTTCAGCCCTGTAGGGAACCCCGCGCCGCCGCGTCCGCGCAATCCGGATTTTTTTACGATGTCGATAACATCTTCGGGCGGGATCCTTTCCTTCAGGATTTTCTTCCATGCCTCGTAACCACCCACCTTGAGATAGTTTTCATATGTCCATGGCTGGTCAAACTGTAATGTCTGGAAACAAATCTGATTCACCATCTGTTACTCCAATCCGTCAAGGATAGCGTCGACTTTTTCCGGCGTCAGGTGTTCATAATAATGACCGTCAACCGTCATCATGGGCCCTCCACCGCAGGCAGCGAGACATTCCTCTTCACACTTCAAGGTAAATTTATTGTCTGCGCTGGTACCACCGAGTTTGATGTTCAGTTTGTTCTCAATATGCCTGACAATTTCTTTACCGCCCGTCAACATGCACGACACATTGGTGCATACGGATATCTTGTGGCGTCCGACCGGTTCGGTATCCAGCATGCTGTAAAACGTAGCCACTTCATATACCGAGATAGGCGGCATCCCCAGATATTCGGCTACGGCATCCATATGTTCGGGTTTCAACCAGCCATTATTTTCATTCTGCACGATAGTCAATACCGGTATTACCGCAGATTGTCTTCTATCCGCGGGATACTTCGCGATCCACTCGTCGATCATGGCGCGGCTTTTTTCTGATATCAGCTCGGGATTCATCACACGCGCCATCAGCGGTCGACCTCGCCGAAGACGATATCCTGGGTGCCGAGAATTGCCACAACGTCCGCCAGCATATGCCCCCTGCACATTTCGTCGAGTGCCGACACATGGGCAAAGCCCGGCGCACGTATTTTTAGACGATAAGGTTTGTTGGCGCCGTCCGAAACAATATACACGCCAAACTCGCCCTTGGGATGTTCAACCGCCGCATAGGCCTCGCCTGCAGGGATACAGTAACCCTCGGTAAACAATTTGAAGTGGTGTATTAGAGATTCCATATCATGTTTCATCACCTCGCGTTTGGGCGGCGCGACCTTGTGATTGTCCGTCATGACCGGACCGGGATTGGCACGCAGCCAATCGACACATTGGCGTACGATCCTGTTTGCCTGACGTAATTCCTCTACGCGCACCAGATAACGGTCATAACAGTCGCCGTTTACACCGACTGGAATATCGAAATCCAGTTGATCATAGACTTCATAGGGTTGTTTCTTGCGCAAGTCCCACTCAATTCCCGAACCGCGCAGCATGGCGCCGGTAAACCCTAGCTGCATGGCGCGCTCAGGAGTTACCACT
>Ga0307424_1001492_pt1 | contig 12281 bp, 13 predicted proteins | sample SalMarWE160320MG_FD_202157 | JGI IMG/M metagenome (GOLD analysis project Ga0307424, IMG submission 202157) | Salt marsh sediment microbial communities from the Plum Island Ecosystem LTER, Massachusetts, United States - WE1603-20 | ecosystem: Environmental > Aquatic > Marine > Intertidal zone >... | reverse complement strand
CGCGTCCACGACGCGCCCTCGAAGGAGAAGCTCACAAGCCTCGGCGAGTTCCTGGCGACCATCGGCATGAAGCTGCCCAAGGCCGGTACGCTGAAGCCGGCCCAATTCAACCGCATTCTCGCCGACACGCGCGCAACACCGACCGCCGAGCTCGTCGGCGAGGTCGTGCTGCGCAGCCAATCCCAAGCGGAGTACAGCCCGCACAATTTCGGGCACTTCGGTCTCAACCTGCGCCGTTACGCGCACTTCACCTCGCCGATCCGCCGCTATGCCGATCTCACCGTGCATCGCGCCCTGATCCGCGCGCTCGATTTCGGCGCCGGCGGCCTGACCGATATGGAGATGGGCGAGCTCGACGAGATCGCCGCCGCGATCTCCGACACGGAGCGCCGCGCCATGGCGGCCGAGCGCGACACCACCGATCGCCTTATCGCCGCCTATCTCGCCGATCGCATCGGCGCGAGCTTCCACGCCCGGGTCTCGGGTCTGGTGCGCACGGGCCTGTTCGTGCGGCTGATGGAAACCGGCGCCGACGGGTTCGTGCCGGCCTCAGGGATCGGACACGAATATTTTTACCATGACGAGGTCCGCCAGGCTCTGGTGGGCGAGGATACCGGCCTCGCCTATCAGCTCGGCGACCCCGTGGAGGTGCGCCTCGTCGAGGCGATCCCCACCGCCGGGGCGCTTCGCTTTGACATGTTGAGTGAGGGACGCCACATCGGTATCAAGCCTGGACGCCCCGGGCCCAAAGGGACCAAAGGGCGCCCGCCAGCCAGGGGAAAAGGCCGTGGCGGCAAGCCTCGCGGCGCCAAGCCCCGCAAGCGCCGGTAAGGAAGGACGAAAGTTGATGCAGAAGAGTTTGGGCCCCTCAGGCCCCCATCACCACGACGGCCGGTCGACCGGTCCCCGCCCCCTCCTGCAGTCGCTGTTGCGGGGCGCGCGGCTCAAATGTCCGGCCTGCGGCACCGGCGCCATGTTCCGCCGCTACCTGAAAGTCGCGGACGCCTGCCCCCATTGCGGCGAATCCCTCCATCATCACCGCGCCGACGATGCCCCGGCCTATTTCACCATCGTCGTCGTCGGCCATATCGTGGTCGCCATGGTGCTGTCGGTCGAGATGGCCTTCCGGCCGCCTCTGTGGCTGCATTGCGCCTTGTGGCTGCCCCTCACCGTCATCCTGGCGCTCGTCGTCCTGCCGCCGATCAAAGGCGCGCTGGTATCCCTGCAATGGGCCCTCCTGATGCATGGCTTCGACCCGGACTACGAAGGGGAAATTGGCGACCAGCTCGCCCCACCCTCAGCTTCTTGACTTCCCGCCACGACCGATTAGGTTTCGCGCCAATTCATTGATAGCGTTCATTCGAGGACGGCATGGCCAAGCCCATTACCCAGAAGATCAAGCTCGTGAGTAGCGCCGGAACGGGCTACTACTACGTGACCAAGAAAAATCCGCGCAATCAGACCGAAAAGCTCGTCTTCAAGAAGTACGACCCGGTCGCGCGGAAGCACGTCGAGTTCAAGGAAGCCAAGATCAAATAGCGTCAGGCCGGCGGGCTCTCCGCCGGCACGCTCGATCGTTCGCCTTCCCACGCGCCACGGACGCCGCCCTCCTCGGCTTGAGGGCGCGTTGGCACAATCGAAGACATCGCAAGAAAGAAATGGGCCGCCTGAATAAGGTGGCCGGCCGAAACGCGGCGCTAACGAGGAGGCCACTCAACCGCGCTCCGACCGGCCGAACCCCACGGACCCAGGAGATGCGGCGGACCTGAGCATTCCGTAGGGTTATTCTGGTCAGGGAAGGAAAAACTCAGCAAGGTGCGCTTACCTCGCGCTGGCCCCCTCGCTCATTTTTCGCCTCCCACGCCAATTCGTCGGACAAGTCAAACCATAAAAAGAACCGACGGAGGAACGAAATCAATCAATCTATTTAGATTAATACGACAAAATATTAGGCATTGTAAAGTGTTAAGCATAGCGCCTCAGTTCCCAGATAAAGAAGCAAACTGAGCCCATTAGCCGGCTGAAGGGCCGCGGCAAGCCAGTGGGGCCGCGTGATTCGCTAAACCACAACCGGGGTCGGTGGCGGCAAGGCCGGGAGGATCGGCTTACGCCGCGTCGGCGACGACCCTGTTGCGTCCGTCGCGCTTGGCGCAATAGAGCGCTTGATCCGCCCTCTTCAAAATGAGCTCGGGCGTGTCGTCCGGAAATTCGAGCGCCGCGACACCGACGCTCGCCGTGACATCGAGGCCGCCGACCCTTTCGCCGGCGAAGAATGGCGCCGTGGCGATGCATTGGCGCAGCCGCTCGCCCACCAGATAAGCCTTCGCCAGGTCGGTGTCCGGCATCACCACGACGAACTCCTCGCCGCCGAGGCGGCAGGCAAGGTCGATGCCGCGGATATTGCGCCTGAGCCGCATGGCGAACTCGCGCAGGACGGAATCGCCTGCGTCATGGCCGTGGCTGTCATTGATCGTCTTGAAGTGGTCGATGTCGAGCACCAGCACCGAAAGCGGCTTGCCCCGCTGGGCCGCCTCTTCGAACAACGTCTTCAAGTGGCTGGCCATGTAGCGGCGGTTATGGAGCGCCGTAAGCGGATCGAGGATCGCCATCTCGACGGTCTCCTCGAGCCGGGTGCGCAAATGGTCCGTATACCGCTTGCGTTTGATCTGCGTGCGCACCCGCGCCAACAGCTCGTTCGGATCCACCGGGCGGACGATATAGTCGTTCACGCCCATATCGAGGCCTCTGAGCAGACGCCCCTCCTCCCCCGGCTCGACAATGATCATGATCGGCAGATGCCGCGTGCGGTCGAGCGACCGCACCTGGGAGCAGAGCCGCAAGCCGTCCGCGTTCTCCAGGCTGAGGCTCACGATCATGAGATCGAAATTGCCGTCGGGTACGTCCAGGAGAGCCCGTGCCGGGTCGGCCATCCGCTCCACATGCTGCTCGGCTTCGAGCGCCCGGACAATGCGCTCGGCGGAGCGCTCGCGATCCTCGACCAAGAGGATGCGCCCGCCGCGTCCGGCTTCCTCGAGCCTTGCGCCCAAGGTGGCGACGAAGCCCATCTGTTGCTCGGTCGACGCGCGCATCAGCATCTCGTCACTCAGGAGCTTCAGCCGCGCCAAATTCTTGACCCGCGTGATGAGAGCAAGATCGTCGACGGGTTTAGTCAGGAAGTCGTCGGCGCCAGCCTCCAACCCCTTCACGCGGTCCCCCGGCTGATCGAGCGCCGTCACCATGATGACCGGAATATGCTGCGTGTGGGGATCAGTCTTGAGCCTGCGGCAAACCTCGAACCCATCCATGCCGGGCATCATCACGTCGAGCAGGATGACGTCGGTTCCCTCGCGCGTGCAAATCTGCAGTGCCTCGGGACCGCTATGCGCCGTACGCACCTCGAAATACTCGGCCGAGAGCCGCGCTTCGAGCAACTTTACGTTAGCGTCGACATCGTCGACCACAAGGACGCGCGCAGTCATATCCCCTCTACCGTGCTTCGCCGATGAACTGTTTGACGGTGTCGAGGAACATCGACACGGAGATCGGCTTGGAGATATAGGCCTCGCAGCCCCCCTCGCGAATCCGCTCCTCGTCGCCCTTCATGGCGAACGCCGTGACGGCAACCACCGGAATCTCGCGCAGGTGATCGTCCTCCTTCAGCCACTTCGTGACTTCGAGACCCGACACCTCAGGCAGCTGAATATCCATCAAGATGAGATCGGGGTGGTGTTCGCGGGCGAGCTCAAGCGCCTCCATGCCGTTGCGCGTCTGGAGCGTCCGGTAGCCATGGGCATCGAGGAGGTCGTGGAAGAGCTTCATGTTCAGCTCGTTGTCCTCGACGATCAAGACAGTCTTGGTCATTGGCATCGGTCCCGGCGATTCGGTCCGTCCATGATCGATGATCTGGTCATAATGTTCCATGGCAGTCGAGGCCGACCTGACCCTCCAGAACATTGCAGTGCTCCCCCCGGTGTTGGGGCGAGTGTCGTCGCAAACCCGTAACCAAACCCTTTAGAGTTCCGGCAATATGGGGCGGAAAACCGTTGTTTTTGCTGACTCTGCGCAGTTAACCACACGCACCGCGTGCGAGTGCGGAAAGCGCGTCGGAGCGCCTTCGCCACCTCACCCACACGAGCTACTTGCACACTTTGGGCGTGAGATACTCCAAAGAGGTAAGCCTGCCCTGGATCGAGAAGTCACCGTAGTCGATCAGGAGATTGCGGCTGACGCCGTTCTCATAAAGGCGGAAGTCGATCTGATAGCTCGGCATCAGGTCGCCGCTCTTCGGCTCGAAATAGCCGATCGAGACCGGCCACGAGGGAAGCTCGCCGAGCTTCTTCTCCTTGGCCGCCGGCTCGAGTTTTGCCTCGTCTGCTCCCGGCTTGACCAGCTTCCCGATAAAGGAGGTCGTATCGTAGACCTTCCGCCCTTTCTCCGATCCGTCATAGATCCTCGCCTGGAACATATGCTGCCCGGCGAGTGCCTTGTCGATCAGCGCGATGCTGTGCTGCGTGGGGAAGAAGATCGGACCCGGGAGATCGAGCTCGGCGCGGGACGGCTGGCTCAAATTGACCTTGACCGTGTCGTTCGGGGCCGCGCGCACCGCACGCCCCATGGTGACGTCGCCGAGCTTATCGTTCAGATATTGCGCCGACTGAAAACGGAACTTCTTGCCGTCCCCCTGCTCCCAGGTCGACGACCTGAGATCGGTGAGATTGGTCTGGCCCTGAGAGTCCGTCATCTCCGTGACCATGCGCATGTTGAGCGAGTAGCCGTTGCACGGCGAGCCGGTGAACTCGAACACCATGCGTCCGTCAATGCCCGTGATGCCGGATGCGGACCGCGCCTGGTCGAGAGACATCTCGTAGATGGCACGATGAGGAACGAGCTTGCTCGCCGCGAATGCCCATGCCTGCTGGGGAACTACGCAAACAACGCCGAGGGCCGCTATGAGTGCCTGCGCCCGAAATCCAATTCTCATGCCTTTGCCTCGTTTCTCCCCAGCCGCCAGACCGGCAGGACGGAGATTTTTGACACCAACCGGCACGCCCTACAAGAGCCGCGTTCATGGGGAAATCCTCTAGGGACGCTTGCGGGATGGCGTGATTTGCTCAATGTTCGTCGGAACTTCGCCAGGGAGGCAACATGGCAGGCACCGTAGAAGCCAGGCTGAAAGCGCTCGACCTTGCCCTCCCCGAGGCCAAGGCCGCCATCGGCACCTATGTGCCTTTCGTCCATCTCGGCGGCCAGCTCATCGTCTCGGGACAATTGCCCTTGAAGGATGGCGCCATTGCGGTCACAGGCCGGCTGGGCGATGGCGTCGAGATTCCCGATGGCCAGGCCGCGGCGCGGCTCTGCGCCCTCAATATCCTCGCCCAGGCCAAGGCGGCTCTCCGCGACCTCGACCGCATCGTGCAACTTCTGCGTCTCAACGGCTTCGTCGCCGCCGTGCCCGACTTCGCCGACCATCCCAAGGTCATCAATGGCGCCTCGGACCTGATGGTGGAGATCCTCGGCGACAAGGGACGCCATACCCGCATCGCCGTGGGTTGCGCGAGCCTGCCCCTGAATGCCGCCGTCGAGATCGATGCCGTTTTTGCCATAGACTAGTCCCCGAAACGGGGGACCGATGAGATGGCCGAGCTCTACTGGCTGAAGCGGCCGATCGCCCATCGCGGCTTGCACGATGCTGCGCGCGGCATCATCGAGAACAGCGCATCGGCGGTCACGGCCGCCATGGGCCACGGCTGTGCCATCGAGGTCGACCTGCAATGCGCCGCGGACCACATGCCGGTCGTGTTCCACGACGACACGCTCGACCGCCTCACCGATGAGACCGGCCCCGTGGCGTCGCGCGACGTCGAGGCTCTGCGCGCGATTCCCCTGAAAGGCTCGAGCGACCACATCCTCTCCTTGCCGGACCTCCTGGACCGCGTGGGCGGCTACGTGCCGCTGGTGCTCGAGGTGAAAGGCACCTGGGCGCGCGACGGCAAGTTCGAGGCGAACATCGCCAAACAACTCGCGGACTATGCCGGACCGGTCGCCGTGATGTCGTTCGATCCCCATTCGATCGCGGCCTTCCGGACAGCGGCCCCGAACCTCCCCCGCGGTCTCGTCGCCTGCCGCTTCGACCAAGAGGATTGGCCGGACCTCACGTCGATGCAGCGCTTTGCCATGCGGCATCTCCTCACGTCGGTCTTCGCGCGGCCCCAGTTCATCGCGTACGATATCGCTGCGCTGCCGGCGCTTGCGCCGTTGATCGCCAAGGTTCTGTTCGGGTTGCCGCTGTTGACCTGGACGGTGCGGACGGCGGACGATCGCGAGCGCGCGCTCCGCTATGCCGATGCCATGATCTTCGAAGGGATCGAGCCCTAGCCATGGGCGATATCGAGAGAGCTCCAACGGACCGCGACGAAGCCCGGGCCGAGCCCCAGGTCGTGGTGCGCGTGGCGCGCAGCATTTTGGACGTGGCGCCGGAAGACTGGAATGCCTGCGCCGCCGGCGGCACAGAGTTCGAAGCGACCTCAATTCGACCGCCTAACCCATTCGTCTCCCACGCCTTTCTGAAGTCGCTAGAGGAGAGCGGCTCGGCCACCAAAGAGACCGGCTGGCTTCCCCAGCATCTCCTCTACGAGAACGGCAACGGCCGCCTGCTGGCCTGCATGCCCTGTTATCTGAAATACCATTCGCAAGGCGAGTACGTCTTCGACCATGGCTGGGCCGAGGCCTATATGCGCGCGGGCGGCGACTACTACCCCAAGCTCCAGGCCTCTGTGCCCTTCACGCCGGTCACCGGGCCACGCCTTCTGGTGCGCGCCGGGTCGAACCCTGCCGAACGCCAGGCGATCCTGCTCGCGGCGGGGCGGACGTTGACCGAGGAGCTCGGCGTCTCCTCGCTCCACATCACCTTCATGACGCGCCAAGAGTGGGAGCTTGCAGGCCAGCTCGGCTACCTCCAGCGCACCGACCAGCAATTCCACTGGCTGAACCGCGGCTATGGCACGTTCGACGACTTCCTGGCCGCCCTGTCCTCACGCAAACGCAAGACGATCCGCAAGGAGCGCCGCGCGGCGCTCGAGGACGGCATCGACATCGAGTGGGTGACGGGACGCGACCTGACCGAGGCCCATTGGGATGCGTTCTTCGACTTCTACATGGACACGGGCTCGCGCAAATGGGGCACGCCCTATCTCAACCGCGAATGCTTCAGCCTGCTCGGGCAAACTATGGCCGACGAACTCCTGCTCGTGCTTGCCAAGCACGACGGCCGCTACATCGCCGGCGCGCTCAACGTCATCGGCGCCGACGCCCTCTACGGCCGCTATTGGGGCGCGACCGAGGCGCATTACTTCCTGCATTTCGAGGTCTGCTACTACCAGGCCATCGATTACGCCATTCAGCATCGCTTGGCGCGTGTGGAGGCGGGCGCGCAAGGCGGTCACAAGCTCGCCCGCGGCTACCTGCCGACCGAGACCTATAGCGCGCACTACATCGCCGACCCGGGCCTCGCCCGGGCCGTCGCCGATTATCTCGTGCGCGAGCGGCACGCGATCGCGCACGAGGCGGAACTCCTCAGCGAAGAGTCGCCCTATCGCCGAGACAAGGACTAGAGCGCTGTCGCGAGGCTAGTCGAGCACGAAGGAGATCTTGGCGTTGATGCGATATTTCTTGATCTTGCCGTTGTCGACCTGCGCCTCGTGATTCTTGATGTAAATCGACTTGATGTTGCGCACGCTCTTGCCGGCGGTATCGATGGCGTTTTGCGCGGCATCCTCCCAGCTCTTATCGGACTCGGCCAGGACTTCGATGACCTTCAGCATGGACATGGGGGCTTCCTCCTTGAGTGTCGTTATGGCCTTGCGGTCTTGTGTGAGCTAATTCGGCAAGCGTATCGGAGCCTTGATAGGAATCAATGGACCGCAGGGGGCAAATGGCAGGCCAGCCACCCTGACGGGCGAATATCCTCATTATCCGGTTGACCTGGTGGGGCTAAGGAATCGAAATGATTCCGAAAATGCGAAAGGCAGGAGGAACGATCGCCATGGCGGCCTACGATCCGGACAACATCTTCGCCAAGATCCTGAAAGGCGAGATCCCCTGCCACAAGATCTACGAGGACGAGGACACCCTCGCCTTCCTCGACATCATGCCGCGCACCGAAGGCCATGCGCTCGTCATCACCAAGGAGAAGGCGGCGGACCTCTACGGCATCTCGCCGGAGGGCCTCGGCAAGCTCATGGCCGTAGTGCAGAAGCTCGCGCCCAAGATCAAACACGCGGTCGATGCCGACGGCGTCCTGATCCAGCAGTTCAACGGCGCGGCCGCGGGCCAGACCGTGTTCCATCTGCACATCCACATCGTGCCGATCAAGGAAGGCGTGCCCGTCAAGCCGCACGCCGGCGACATGGCCGACCCGGACGACCTTGCCATCACGGCCGAGAAGATCAGAAAGGTGCTCGCCAACGCATAGACCCTGGCGAGTTCCAAGATTCGACAGAGGTTTCACGCCCCGCCGCACATATGCTGCGAGTCCGGCAGGATCCACGAGCCCTTCGTCCTGACATTCGTTCCGGAATAGAACCGGCCGCGATCATCCCCAGGGGGGCAGTTCTGCGGGATGGAGACCAAACACAGCAGCACCTGATCGCCGATCCTCGATCGGGCGATGTCGCGCACGTAGCCGTAGGAAACTTGGGTCCCGCCATCGGCAAATATTATGCCGGTACCCGAGCTGTCGAACTTATCCGTGGGCGGTTTCAGCGGCCCACCAAAACGGTCTGAGATCGACTTGATCTTGGTGAAGGTGCATTGGGCCACGCGGCCAGGAAGGCCTTCGGTCGGCTGGCGTCCCTTGAACAGGGTGAGGCGATAGCCTCCCACCCAATTGGGAACAGATCCCTTGGCACCGAGATCAATGAACCCGGTAATCGCCCTGACCTGCTGATCGAGAATGCACAGTCTGTCGGCGCCGCAGGCTTGCCGCGCGGCGAGCGTTTCCTTCGCCGTGCTTGCCGCGTATTCGGGCTCCTTCTTCTTGGCTTGGGCATAAGCCTTGGCGACCGCCCGATCGAGTTCGGCGAGCCGACCGTCACCGCAGATCGTCCGCTCATCGAGGGATTGCGCCTTGCGGCAGTTGAAGCTGGGCGTGGCAGACCACGCGGCACCTATGCCGAGCCCCGCAAGCAGCGCCGCAAGGATGATTGTCCTTGCGTGCTGCATTGCGTCTCTCCTGGGTCTTCGGCTTAGTCTTCGCCGAGGGGAACCTTCGGCACGATGCTCGGGCCGGTCTTCGAGCCGCCACGGGGCTTGCGCGCACGCTTGGCGCGCGGCTTGGCCGCCTTGCCGCCCTCGGGGTCGCGCGGCTTGATGGGCGCATCTGCCTTGATGTACTCGAAGCCGAGCGCCTTCTCGCCGTCCTTCTCCTCGACCACCACGCGCACCGTGCCGCCATCCTTCAGCCTGCCGAACAGGATCTCTTCGGCCAGCGGCTTCTTGATGTACTCCTGGATCACCCGGGCGAGTGGACGCGCACCGAACTTGTCGTCGTAGCCTTTCTCCGCGAGCCAGGCATTGGCCTCCGGCGTGAGCTCGATGGTGATGTTGCGGTCGCCGAGCTGCGCTTCCAGCTGGAACACGAACTTCTCGACCACCTGCGAGATGACCTCCGGCGGCAACGCGCCGAACGGAATGACCGCGTCGAGCCGGTTGCGGAACTCGGGCGAGAACAGGCGGTTGATCGCCTCCTCGTCGTCGCCCTCGCGCTTGGACCGGTTGAAGCCGATGGCGGCCTTGGCCATGTCGGTGGCGCCCGCGTTCGTGGTCATGATCAGGATCACGTTCTGGAAGTCGATATGCTTGCCGTTGTGGTCGGTCAGCTTGCCGTGATCCATCACCTGCAACAGGATGTTGAACAGGTCCGGATGCGCCTTCTCGATCTCGTCGAGCAACAGCACGCAGTGCGGGTGCTGGTCGACACCGTCGGTCAGAAGACCGCCCTGGTCGAAGCCCACATAGCCCGGAGGCGCACCGATCAACCGCGACACGGTGTGGCGCTCCATGTACTCGCTCATGTCGAAGCGGAGCAGCTCGACGCCGAGCAACGACGCCAGCTGGCGCGCGACTTCCGTTTTTCCGACGCCCGTGGGCCCTGAGAACATGTAGCAGCCGATCGGCTTGCCCGGCTCGCGAAGCCCCGCGCGCGACAGCTTGATCGCGGCGCCCAGCGCCTCGATGGCCTTGTCCTGGCCGAACACCACGCGCTTCAGGTCATCGTCGATGGCCCGCAGCACCTCGGCATCGGTCTTGGAGATCGTCTTCGGCGGAATCCGCGCCATGGTGGCGATGGTCGACTCCACCTCCTTGACGCCGATGGTCTTACGCCGCTGGCGCTCAGGGACGAGCATCTGCGATGCGCCGGTCTCGTCGATCACGTCGATCGCCTTGTCCGGCAGCTTGCGGTCGTGGATGTACTTCGCCGACAGCTCCACCGCCGACTTGATTGCCTGGTTGGTGTAGCGGATGCGGTGGAAGTCCTCGAAATAGGGCTTCAAGCCCTTGAGGATCTCGATCGTATCCGGCACCGACGGCTCCTTCACGTCGATCTTTTGGAAGCGCCGGACGAGCGCCCGGTCCTTCTCGAAGTGCTGGCGGTATTCCTTGTAGGTCGTCGAGCCGATGCAGCGCAGCGTTCCCGACTGAAGCGCCGGCTTCAGCAGGTTGGACGCATCCATGGCGCCGCCCGAGGTGGCCCCTGCCCCGATCACCGTGTGAATCTCGTCGATGAACATGATGGCGCCGGGGAAGTTCTCGATCTCGCGCATCACCGCCTTGAGCCGCTCCTCGAAGTCGCCGCGATAGCGGGTACCGGCGAGCAGCGCGCCCATGTCGAGCTGGAAGATGGTGGAGTCCATCAGCACGTCGGGCACGTCGCCCATGACGATGCGCCGTGCGAGACCTTCGGCGATGGCCGTCTTGCCCACGCCAGGATCGCCCACGAAGAGCGGGTTGTTCTTCTGGCGGCGGCACAGCACCTGAATGGTGCGCTGGATCTCGGCCCCGCGCCCGATCAGAGGATCGATGCGGCCGGAGCGCGCCTTCTGGTTCAGGTTGATGCAATAAACCTCGAGCGCATCGGCACCGCGTTTCTTCTCCTCGGCGCCCTCGACCGTCGCCGCGTCGTCGTCGACGCCACGCACCGTGCGCGGCTCGGACATGCCGCCGCGCTTGGCGATACCGTGGCTGATATAGTTGACCGCGTCGAAGCGGGTCATGTGCTGCTCTTGCAGGAAGAACGCGGCATGGCTCTCGCGCTCGGCGAAGATGGCGACGAGCACGTTGGCACCGGTCACTTCCTCGCGGCCCGAAGACTGCACATGGGCGACGGCGCGGTGGATCACGCGCTGGAAGCCTGCCGTCGGCTGGGCGTCGCCATGGGTGTCGAGCACCAGGCCCGAGAGCTCGTTATCGATATAGCCGGTGAGCTTGTCGCGCAGGAGATCGAGGTCCACGTCGCAGGCGCGCATCACTGCCGCCGCGTCGCGGTCGTCGATCAACGACAGGAGCAGATGCTCCAGCGTCGCATATTCATGGCTGCGCTCATTGGCATATTGCAGAGCGCGCCTCAAAGCCTGCTCAAGACTGGTCGAAAACGAAGCCACTTAGGTCCTACTCTTTCTCCATCGTGCACTGTAACGGATGCTCGTGCTGACGGGCGAAGCTTGTCACCTGCGCTACCTTAGTCTCGGCCACCTCATAAGTGTAGACCCCGCAGATACCCACGCCCTTCTGGTGCACGTGGAGCATGATACGGGTCGCCTCTTCCGGCGGCTTGTTGAAGAACCGCTCAAGCACGTACACGACGAAATCCATCGGCGTGTAGTCGTCGTTGAGCAGCAACACCTTGTAGAGGCTCGGCCGCTTGGTCTTCGGCCGCGTCTTGGTGATGATGTGGGTGCCGGTGTCGTCGCCCCGGCGATTGTCGCCGTTTCGCGCCATCGTCAACCCCTATGTGGCGTCGCGTTTGTCATCTTCCAAGGGGAGCGAAATCGCTCATTCGCAAGACCATCCAAAGGCCATTCTAGCTTCATCGTGCCGGGACCGGCAAACTGACCAGATGCCTCATCCATAACATAGAGTGTGTTGCCGACAGGAAAACGGCAACAAAAAAGGCCCGGTGCGAACCCGGGCCTTTTCCGTTGGGAGAAAGATGGAGCTTGATTCGCGCGTCCTACGAAGCCTTCTTGGTCATGGCAGCCTCGACCGGCTTGTAGGCGTCCTTGGCC
>Ga0307424_1001491_pt1 | contig 12287 bp, 8 predicted proteins | sample SalMarWE160320MG_FD_202157 | JGI IMG/M metagenome (GOLD analysis project Ga0307424, IMG submission 202157) | Salt marsh sediment microbial communities from the Plum Island Ecosystem LTER, Massachusetts, United States - WE1603-20 | ecosystem: Environmental > Aquatic > Marine > Intertidal zone >... | reverse complement strand
GCCAGTCGGTGTTCATCAGCGACTGATTCAGCACCGTGACGTCGCGCCGGACGCCTTGCACTTCTTGCGCGTGCCAGAGCGGGAACAGATCGTTGTCGCCCGCCGTGATCACGATGGCATAGGGCTCGACGGATTGGAGCAGATCCACGGCGAAGTCGCGCGCGAGCGTCTCCCCGGCCCGCGATGCGCTGAGCCGGTTGGTGAAGATCGGGACGAGCGCCACGACCAGGACGGGGGCCGTCATCAGCCACGCGCTGGTGCGCGCCGTGCGCTCGCGAACGGCCTTCTCGAACATCGCCCAGGCGGCCCCCAGCCCGAGCGCCACCCACACGCCCCACAACTGGAACGAGACGATGAAGAAGTAGTCGCGCTCGCGCACCTCGCGGTCGAGGTCTTTCCCGGGGTGAATCGAGTACCCGTACCGGAAGTTGAGATAGTAGATGAGCACGAGCGTGAGCGTCACCATCAGCGCCGTCATGGCGGCGGCCGCCCGGCGGTCCTTCCGCCATTGCACCACGGCCCCGCCGAGTCCTAGGAACCCGAACGCCACGGCCAGCGCGTTCCGCACACCGGGGACGAGGTCCTTGCCGAACTGCCACGAGAAGTACTGGAGGTAGTTGGCGAGTTGGGACGGGAAATCCGCCATTCGCGTCCAGACGGGCGGCTTCTGGTATTGCTGCCGACTCAACACCGCCCATAGCGCGTGCCACGTCGTCGGCTCGCCCTCGTTGATCGGCGGGAACTGGGCGGCCCGCATCGGCAAGAACGTGTAGTTGAGCGAGATCCCGACCACCACCGCCAGGATCGCGAGATAGAGCGTGGGCGATCGGAACGCCTCCGGCTCGCGGGCCGCGACGTAGGCAAACGCACCCGCCACCAGCGCGAGCACGATGACTCGCTCGGGCATCGGCCCGTTGACGATCGGGAACCAGCCGCCGAACACCGCGAGCGCCAACAGCAGGCCGAACAGCACCATCGTGGGCCGAATGGCTTCGCGCCAATCGGTGACCGCCACGTACACCGCCACGGCGGCGGCGGCGAGCACGCCCATACTGTGGTTGGTGGAGGTGAGCGCCAGCAGATAACCGATGAGCAGCATCAGCCGGTCGCGCGGCCATCCCTTCGCGGCGTCGGCCCAGTGGACCCCCAGCCAGAGGATGAGCGCGATCGAGAGCAGGCTGACGGTGTAGACCTTTTCGTTCACGACCGACTGGTTCCAGACCGTGAACATGGTGGCACCCACCAGCACGCCGGCGAAGGCCGCGGCGGCCCGCGCCTTCGCGGCGGGAATGACGGGCCGGAGCCACCGATCCGCCACCAGGAACAGGAAGCCCGACGCCAGCGCGCTCGTCACCGCGGCGAACAGGTTGATTCGGAGGGCATAGGCGTCCGAGAGCGGCAGCCGGCCCCACGCGTTGGCCAGCAGCACGAACAGGGGATTGCCGGGCGGATGCGGGATGCCGAGCACCTTGGCGGCGGCGATGTACTCCGACGTGTCCCAGAACTGGGTCGTGGGCGCCAGGGTGAGCGCGTAGATGGCGAACACCACCCCCGTCGTCAGCGCGGCGAGGCCGTACGGTGAGCGCTCGGGCGTCGCGTCATTCGTACGCATCCGCTGCGACTCAGCACCGGAACTGTCGGCGCCGCGGTCCCTCGTCATCATCCTCTCCTTTGCTGGCTCGTTTTCCCACTGCCTCATTGTGATCCCGGCCTCTCAATCCGCATTCTCACCACATAGGACACGTCGATCTCGTCACGTACGAACCCGTACACGGCGTGCTCGTCGATGAACTTCACTCCCAGCTTGCGGGGGAAAGCGACGTCGCCGAGATACACGCCTTCCCGCGTGAACACGTCCCACGGGACGATGCTGTCGGCGGCGTGGACCGAGCGGCGGACCCACAGCCGGCCTCTGGCGTCAAACCGGAGATCGTCATAGGCGGGCCAGGTCTCGGGATATGGGTGTCGAGCATGTCCGACTCTACCGACTGGTGAGGGCATGAACGGTGGTGCCGCCGAGTGCGGCGCCGAGCAGGACGGGGAGCGAACAGAGGGGGTGTGTCAGTCCGGCCGCTCGATCCGTAATCGGACGACGTACGGCACATCCAATTCGTCCCTTCCCACGTAGTAGAGGTGGCCGTCCCTCACCACCGGCTGTGGCGTCAGCATGCCAGGTGTCATGGTGGTCGCTACGGCGCCGAGATAGCGGCCTTCGGGATCGAATACGTCGAACGGGAGACTCGTCGTATCGGCGGTGACGGGCGCAATCCACAGGTAGCCCTGGTCGTCAACGAGCATTCGACGGATGGCCGGGTGGTATGCCGGCACTAGGGACTCATCGAGACGGGTACCGCTTCCCTTGAACAGCTTTCGGTACCGCGGAAGGACTTGCTCGCGGTCATCCGCGGTTACAGGTACCGGCTGGTACTCCCGAGTCACGACCAGCGTGGAGTCCCCGGCCGGTGAGAATCGCGTTACGCGATAGGTCCCCGACATGGCCCGCCATACGGTGCCGGAAGGAGCGGCCGCGATCATCTCCTCCGGAGTAAACGGCACAGGGGTGTGGATGATGTTCGTTGATCGCCCCTGGTGCAAGACGATCTCGAAGTACTGCTGCTCGAACGGAGGGAAGTGCAGGGTGTCGCCATACCCGCCGTCAGTCCATCGGAGCAGCTCGGTGTGGCGCTGGCTCGGCGTCGCGCCGAAGACGGACCACGCGTCCCACGTCACGGCGGCCGCGCCGCCGGAGACCATGGTGACACCGACGCCGGGTCCGTCGCGTCGGTGGTCCCCGACGAACACGCCGCTCGTGTCGAACACGGAGATGCGGTGGGCGGAGCGATCGGCCACGAACAGCTGACCCCGCCGGCCCAGCACGATCCCATCGGCCCAGGTGAACTCGCCAGGGCCACGGCCCTTCCGTCCGATGGTGCGCACGGGCTGGCCCTCGGGTCCGAAAACCCGGACGTCCTCCGCCTGACGGTCGACAAGGTAGATGCGACCTTCGGCGTCCACGGCGAGTGCATTGACGATCGAGAACGCCGCCGGGCCGTCCTCCGCCGGTCCGATGCGCAGGTCTTCGACCACGCGCCAGGCGGACGCCGAGTCCCACGATCCCTGTGCGGAGTTGCGCACGACCACCGTTCCCGACGGGAGCGTATCGACGTCTATCCGCGCGGGGGGTGGCTCCGACCTACAGCCGGTCACGAAGCCGACAGCGACGCCGAGCAGCGCGAGAGGAATAGGATTCACGGCGCCCTCCCTGAGTGGGCGCGATGCGCGCGGCCGTGCTCGGAGATCGCGACATCTACCATCCCTTTTCTCCCCCGCCCCGGTTCTGTGATCAATGTCGGGGAGCGTGCCTCACCGGTCAAACCTCCGGCGCCTGCCGCGACATCCCACCGCTCATCCGGTGGCGAGTCCTTTGCCGTCATGCCGTGTTCAGCCCGCCTTCACCCTTCCTGGCGAATACTGCCGGTCGTTCCCTCTCCGCGGGCTGCGAGATGGCGCAACGATCCCACGGCTCAACGACGCTGGACGCAATCGGCCAGGGCGCCCGCGTAGGGCGGTGTTGCGAGTGACCTCGTATCGCGTCTTGCTGGCTCTTGCCCTCACCGCGGCCTGTGCCGCGGAGAAGCCCAACAACGAGCCGATATCACTTCATGCTCGCTCCCTCGGCCCGCTGCCACTGAAAGAGGACGTCGTTCTGTTCGACGCCAGGGACATCGCCGTTCTGGATAGCACGGTGTACGTCGCCGATGCCGGCTTGCCGGGCATTCAGGCCTTTGCGCTGGACGGACGGCGTCGGTGGGCAGTTGGTCGGAAGGGCGGCGGTCCGTTGGAGTTCCGCGCCATCGTCGGCATCTCGGTTCTGGATGGCAGGATTGCGGTCGCCGACTCGCGGAATGGTCGTGTAACCATCGTCGATCGGCAGGGGGCGCTGGTTGCGGACGTCGACGTCGGCAGTCCGATAGGCGGCTTCCTTCTCGATAACTCCGGACGCTTTCACCTGGGCCGACATAGGCAGATTGGTACGGGTGGTACGGTGCAGGTCCTTCGGGACGCAACCGACGAGGTGGGCAGGTACGGCCGTTACGAAGCGCGGGATCACTCCGTCGCGCTGGCATTGCACAACGGGGTGGCGTTGGCTCGCGGCGATCACGGGGACGTTTGGGTGTTGTATCCCTTCCGCGGCCTCGTCCTCCACGTGAATACCAAGCTCGAAGTCGCTCAGGAGTGGCTCGTGCCATTGCCTGAAGAGTTCGATCCCGAAGCTCCCTATGTTCGGGAGATGGAAAGCCCACAGGGGGCAATGACCGTGGCTATCGTCCGCGCGCAGGTGGCATCGGATATCGCGATGGATGATCGGGGGCACGTGCTTGTCGCCCGTTCCCTCGCGGAAAACGGAACGCTCTCCACACAGCTCTTGATCTACGACCAGGACGGACGCCTGCGTGAGGTAGCCTCCTTGCCCGTGCGTGCGAAGAAGATTGCCTGGTCGCGGGACACCCTCTATACACTTGACCAGCGGTACGGCGAGCCACCGAGCATTGGCAGATACGTTTTGGGGCCGGGAGGGGCCAGTTCACGGTAGGACTGCCTCGAGGGTCGAGTTGCGTGTGCTCCCGCCTGCGCAGCCTCGGAAGTTCAGTCCGACCCAGCTGGTGGTGCGTAGTCTCGCCCTTCGACGCGCAGTCGCACGACGTAGGGCACGTCCAGCGAGTCCCTGTCCACGCAGTAGAGATGATCACCGCGGATGAGCGCTCGTGGGATCACGACCCAGCCCCTCATCGGCGTCTGGACCTTACCGAGATACCGGCCGTCCGGGTCGAACACGTCCAGCCGGATTCCCGATTCGCCGCCCTCGCCGACCGGAAGCACCCACAGGTAGCCCCGGTCGTCAGCGAGCATCCCGATCAGCGCTGACTTGTACGCTGGGATCCTCGACGGATCCGGTCGCACCGTCGCGCGGGCCCCTGAGTCGAACAGTCCCGAGAGTGCCCGCTCGCGGTCTTCCCTGGTGACGGGCACGCGACGGTACTCGCGGCTGACGAGCCGGGCGGTATCTCCTCTGAGCGAGAGCTGAGCGATACGGTACTCGTTGCTCACTGCCCGCCAGACGAATCCACGCTCGTCGAGTGCCACGAGCTCCCTCGCAGCAAACGGCACCGGCCAAGCGCGCGTCACGGTTCCCCGGCCGGTCACCGCCCGGTAGTAATCCTCGGAAAACGGCGGCAGGAGAAGGGAGTCCACATATCCTGCGCGGCTGTCGAGTCGGAAGAAGGCGGTTCGCTGCGGCGTCGGGTCTGCTGGGGATGACGCTCTCCAGCCGTCCCACAGCTCGCCTGCGGCGAAGCCGCCATTCCAGCCGTAGCCGAGATCCCGCACCTCACGCGGGTGTGTACCTACGAGCCGCCCGGTGCTGTCGAAGACCGAGTATCGTCGTGATCGTGGGTCAACGACCCAGAGTGCTCCGGTCGGGTCGATGGCCAGCCCGTTCGCTCCTTGAAACTCCCCGGGTCCGCCGCCCTTCCGCCCAATGGTCCGCACATATCGGCCCTCCGAGTCGAACACGCGAACATCCTGTGCTTGGCGGTCGAGGACGTAGATGCGGCCCGTGGCGCCGACTGCGAAGGCGGCGATGCTACCAAACGCCTCCGGACCATCCTGGGCCGGGCCGATGCGCAAGTCCTCCACCACGCGCCAGGCCGATGCGGAGTCCCACGAGCCGCGGGCCGGGTTGTGGATGACGATGGTCCCCGACGGCAGCGTGTCCACCCCGCCGGTCCACTCTCCCGCGTGCGGCTCCTGAGCGCATCCGGCGAGCGCGAGTGCGGTGCCGAGGAACGCGCAAAGTGAACGATGCATGGTGATGCTCCTCGCCGACACGCGCGCGCCGGCAGACGTCGGACCCGTCCCGGGCGGGGAATGGGATGCACTCGCGACCCCAATCTGACGCCCCCCGCCGTCACGGCAATGCCCGCGGCGGAACCATGCCATGTAAGTCGTTGTCGCGTAACATTTTGTATCGCGCACGTCCCGTTGATAATGTGATCTACATCGGGTATTTTTGTTGGACTCCTCCAAGGGGTCCGTTGGGCCCCTTTTTCCGTATCGCCAAGGACCACGCATGACCGCTCCCAACCAGCGCGAACGCATTCTCCCCCGCCTGATTGAAGACGAGATGCGCGAGTCGTTCATCGACTACTCGATGAGCGTCATCGTGGCGCGCGCGCTGCCGGACGTTCGCGACGGATTGAAACCCGTCCACCGCCGCATTCTCCACGCGATGAACGAGCTGGGCCTGGTGCCCGGCCGGCCGTTCAAGAAGTCGGCGACCGTGGTCGGTGACGTGCTGGGCAAGTATCACCCACACGGCGATTCCGCGGTCTACGACGCCTTGGTGCGCATGGTGCAGGATTTTTCGCTGCGCTATCCGCTGGTGGACGGTCAGGGGAACTTCGGCTCGGTCGATGGCGACTCGGCGGCGGCCTATCGGTACACCGAGGCCCGCCTCACGCCCATCGCCATCGAGATGCTGGCGGACATCGACAAGGAGACGGTGGCGTTCGTCGCGAACTTCGACGACCGACTCGAGGAGCCCACGGTCCTCCCGTCGAAGTTCCCGAACCTGTTGGTGAACGGCGCGAGCGGCATCGCGGTTGGGATGGCGACGAACATCCCGCCGCACAACCTGCGCGAGGTCTGCACCGCCGTCCGCCACCTGGTGGACAACCCCGAGTGCGAGCTCCTCGATCTCCGGAAGATCGTCAAGGGTCCGGACTTCCCGACCGGCGGATTCATCTTCGGGCGCGAGGGGATCAAGGACTGCTACGAGACGGGCCGCGGGCGCATCGTGATGCGGGCCCGGGCGGTGGTGGAAGAACGGGAGTCCACGGGGAAGCAGCAGATCGTCATCACGGAGATCCCGTTCCAGGTCAACAAGGCGCGCCTCGTCGAACAGATCGCCGCGCAGGTCCACGACAAGAAGGTGGAGGGCATTTCCGACCTGCGCGATGAATCCGACCGCGATGGCATGCGCGTCGTGATCGAGCTCAAGCGCGACACGAACGCGGAGGTGGTGCTCAACCAGCTGTACAAGCGCACGCAAATGCAGACCACCTTCGGCACCATCATGCTCGCCCTGGTGAACGGTGAGCCGCGCGTGATGGGCCTGAAGGAGATGCTCCAGCACTTCGTGGAGCACCGCCACCACGTGATCGTGCGGCGCACCGAGTACGATCTCGGCCAGGCCCAGGCGCGGGAGCACATCCTCGAAGGGCTGAAGATCGCCGTCGACAACATCGACGAGGTCATCTCCATCATTCGCGGTTCGCCGGATGTGGAGACGGCGGACGCGGCGCTGCGTGAACGCTTCTCGCTGAGTGAGCGGCAGAGCAAGGCGATCCTCGACATGCGGCTCGCGCGGCTCACGGCCCTCGAGCGCGACAAGCTCGACGCCGAACTGAAGGAGGTGCAGGCGCTCATCAAGGAATTGAAGAGCATCCTCGCATCCAGAGAGAAGCGGATGGGGATCCTCAAGCGGGAGATGGAGGAGCTCGAGAAGAAGTTCGGGGACGAGCGGCGTACCGAGATCGTCGCCGACACCGGGGACTTCTCGATCGAGGACTTGATTGCCGAAGAGGACATGGTCGTCACGATCTCCCACTCGGGGTACATCAAGCGGATTCCCACCACGACCTATCGGCGCCAGCGGCGCGGCGGGCGCGGGCTCGCCGGCATGGGCACGAAAGAGGAAGACTGGGTCGAGCACCTGTTCATCGCGTCCACGCACGACTACGTGCTGTTCTTCACGCAAAACGGCCAGGTCTACTGGCTCAAGGTCTACGACATCCCGCAGGGCGGCCGCGCCGCGCGGGGCAAGCCGATCGTCAACCTGATCCAGATCGGGGACGGCGAGCGAATCGCGGCCTTCGTCGGAGTGCGGCAGTTCGACGACCAGCACTTCCTCATGTTCGCCACCGCCGACGGGACGGTGAAGAAGACCGGACTCTCGGCATATGGGAACCCGCGCACGACGGGCATCAATGCCATCAACATCGAGGCCGGCGACGAGTTGATCGACGTCCAGGTGACCGATGGCTCCAACGACGTGGTGCTGGCCACGCGGCACGGGATGAGCATCCGCTTCCACGAGAATGACGTCCGTGAGATGGGCCGGGCGACGACCGGCGTGCGCGGCGTTACGCTCGAGGGCGACGACCGGGTGGTCGGCATGGTGGTGATCCGGCGGGATGCCATGTTGCTGGTCGTTACCGAGAAGGGGCTTGGCAAGCGATCGGAGCTGGCCGACTATCGGATCCAGCGGCGGGGTGGCAAGGGAATCATCACGCTCAAACGCACCGACCGCACGGGGAACATCGTGGCGCTGAAAGAGGTGCTCCCCGAGGACGAGCTCATGGTGATCACCCGGCACGGCGTGATCATCCGCATGCCGGTGGAGGGCATCCGCGTGAGCGGCCGGAACACCCAGGGAGTCCGGGTCATGAACCTCGACGACGGCGACACCGTGGTGGACGTGACCCGAGTCGTGCGGGAGGACGAAAACGGCCAGGAGAACGGGGAAAACGGCGCGGAGGAGCCCGAGGTGATTTCGCCCGGCCAGGACCAGCGCGAGATGGACGTGTAGCGGTGCACCGTGGGCGCTCGTAGATTGCCAGCATCGTGCAAGCGAATCCGGTCGAGACCCGCGCCCACGGTTCTGTGACGCTTGATGCGATCCGCGAGGCTGCCGCTGGACTGGTGGGCGTCGCGGAACGCACGCCGCTCGTTCCGGTGCCGGCCCTCGGTGAACTGGCCGGCGTTCCGGTCTTCCTCAAGATGGAAAGCCTGCAACCCACGGGGGCGTTCAAGCTGCGCGGGGCGTGGACCGCCATTCGCCGGCTGCCGGACGACGACCGACGCCGTGGAGTCATCACGTACTCGAGCGGGAACCACGGCCAGGCCGTGGCGTACGCCGCGCGGCGCATCGGCGTGCGCGCGGTCATCGTGATGCCCGAGACCGCCCCGGCGCTCAAGGTGGCGGGGGTGCGGAAGTGGGGTGGCGAGGTGGTCTTTGCGGGCACGACGTCCGACGACCGCCGAGCCCGGGCCGAGGAGTTGATCGCCGCCGAGGGACTGACGATGGTGCCGCCGTTCGATCACCCGGACGTCATCGCGGGGCAGGGGACGGTGGGACTGGAAATCGCCGAGGATCTCCCTGAGGTGAGCGACGTCGCCGTGCCGGTCGGCGGTGGCGGGCTCGTCTCCGGGATCACGACGGCATTGGCTGCCGTGGCCCCGGGAGCGCGGGTGGCGGCGGTCGAGCCCGACGGTGCGCCCGCCATGCGCGAAGCGCTGCGCGCGGGTCGGGTCACGCGGCTCGCCGCTACCCACTCGATCGCGGACGGCCTGCTCCCCGTTGCCGTCGGTGAGCTGCCGCTCCAGTTGGTGCTGGGCCGGGTGACCCCGGTCACGGTCTCGGACGCCGCCATCGCCGAGGCTACGGTGTGGCTGCGCCGGGCGTGCGACATGGTGGTGGAGCCTTCCGGGGCGGCGACGACGGCCGCCCTCCGGTCCGGCGCCTGGCGACCGCGAGGGCCCGCCGTGCTGGTGGTGAGTGGAGGGAACGTGGATCCGGCGGACATCGACCGACTCGCGGAGCAATACGCCCCATGACCGACACGGCGTCACGGCGCGCGCGCATCGTCGTCGCGGACGACGATCCCACTCTGCTCAAGACGCTCGTCTACATCCTCCGCAGCCAGGAACACGATGTCGTCGCGATCGAAGGCGGAGAGACGCTGCTCGACGTCATCGAGCGCGAGCAGCCCGACCTCGTGATGCTCGACATCATGATGCCCAAGATCGACGGGCTGGAGCTGCTCCAACGGATTCGCGCCAACCCCGCCTGGGTGGGGCTCCCCGTGCTCATGATTTCGTCCATGCCGCCCGAGGAGGCCACCGCCCGCTCGCTGGGATTGGGCGCGGACGATTTCGTGGCCAAGCCATTCCGCGTGAAGGAGCTCGTGGCCCGCGTGTCCGCCCGGCTGCGCCAGAGCCGGCAGTTCCGCGCCGTGCGGGAGCACGCCGACCGCCGGGAAGCGGAGGCTCGTGTGGCGTCCGCCGAAGCGCGCGTCCGGGCGGAGATGATCGACATCCTCCACGAAATCACGGACACGCTGAAGCCGGACGAGATCTACCAGATCCTCGCCCGTCGCGTGGCGCGCGTGCTGCGGGTGAGCCGCTGCTCCATGGTGCTGGCGCCGCCGGGCAGCGCGCGCGGGCTCGTCGTCGCGTCCCACGACAACCCGATGGTGCGGAATCTCGAGATCGAGCTCAGCAAATATCCCGAGATTCGGCAGGCGCTCGACACGGCCCGGCCCGTGTTGGTGCGGGACGTGCGTACCGATCCCCTCTACGATGACGTGCGCCGGATGTGGAGCGACGCCAACATCGACGTCACCACTCGCTCGGCCATCGCCATTCCATTCAGTTTGCGTAAAGCCCAGCGAGGCGTGTTCTTCCTGCGAACGACGGCCGCCGATCCGCCGCTCGAGGAAGAGGACGTCTCGTTCGCCGGGACCGTCATTGCCGCCGCGGTCAGCGCCATCGACCGGGCGCACGACCTCGAGTCCGCGATCACGGATCGGGAACGACTCCTGGAACTCGCGCACACCGACGCGCTGACGGGGTGCCTCAACCGCCGCGGGTTTGCCGAGCGTCTCCAGGGGGAGGTCGAACGGGTCAAGCGGTACGACCAGACGCTGGCGCTGCTCCTGCTGGATCTCGACAACTTCAAGGACGTGAACGACCGGCACGGGCACCTGGCCGGCGACGCGGTGCTCCGGCAGGTTGGCCAGTTGCTCCAGCGCGAAGTGCGCGCGGTGGATCTGGTGGCGCGCTACGGCGGCGACGAGTTCATCATCGTGCTGCCCGAAACCACGCGGGAAGGTGCGGTGACGTTCGCCGAGCGGCTCCGACGGCGCATCGCGGGGAACGATTTCGCGGAAGTGGGAGAAGCGTTGTACGTTACGGCTTCGATCGGGGTCGCGGCGCTGCCCGACGTCGACATCGAGTCCGCTGACTCCCTCATCGCCCGGGCCGACGCGTCCATGTATTCGGCGAAGGGTGAGGGCCGGAACAAGGTGGGTGCATGAGCGAGCGACGCTGCCCGAAATGTGGGACCGTGTACAGCGGCGACGCTCGTTTCTGCGCCAAGGATGGGAGCCCGTTGGTGGACGTCGCGGTCGCGGGCAAGTCGGGCACCACCATCCGGAAGGCCTACAAGCCCGCGGCGCCCGAGCGGTTCACGCTCACGAGCCAGCGGATCGACAACCGTTACGAGGTCCTGAAGCGCCTGGGCGAAGGCGGCATGTCCTATGTCTACGAAGCGCGCGACCTCACGCGGGGCGAGTCGGTCGCCATCAAGATTCTGTCGCCGAAGCTGTCGGCCGACACCAGCTCGGTGCAGCGCCTCCGGCGGGAGGCGGGGCTGGCCATGCGCCTCGAGCACCCGCATGTCTGCAAGATCATGCGCCTCGGGGAAACCGAAGACGGGCTGATCTACCTCGTCATGCCGTACCTCCGCGGCGAGTTGCTCTCGGACCGGGAAGGCAAGGTCGGACCGCTCCCCATCGATCAGGGGGTCGAGTGGCTCGGCCAGATGTGCTCCGGGCTGCACCACGCGCACAGCCTGCACATCATCCACCGGGATCTCAAGCCGGAGAACGTCATGCTGGTGCCGAGCGACGACCAGCGTGACAAAGCCGTCGTCATGGATTTTGGGCTTGCCAAGGAGAACCGGGCGGACCCCTCGATGGCGAAGCTCACGGCCACCGGCATCATCCTGGGCACCCCCGAGTTCATGAGCCCCGAGCAGATTCGCGGGCGGCCGCTCGACGCGCGCAGCGACATTTACGCGCTCGCGGTCGTCGCCTATGAGATGTTCACGGGCAAGCTCCCGTTCCAGGGCCGGAGCGCGCAGGAGATGATGATCGCTCGGCTGCGTGGCAAGCCGCTCACGGTGCGCCAATTCGTTCCGGACTTCCCAGCCCCGCTCGAAGGGGTGTTGATGCAGGCGATGGCCACCGAGCCGGAGCAACGCTTCAAGACGGCGCTCGAGTTCGGCCAGGCCCTCGTAAAGGCGGCCAACGTCCCCGACGTCACCCAGCGACTCGCCGGTTTGCTGAAATAACAGCGGGCAAGACGCACAGACGCCTAGGGCCTCCAACCGCCTAGGCGTCTGAGCGTCTAGGCGTCTCAGTGGACTCTCCTCACAGATCTTT
>Ga0307424_1001489_pt1 | contig 12294 bp, 9 predicted proteins | sample SalMarWE160320MG_FD_202157 | JGI IMG/M metagenome (GOLD analysis project Ga0307424, IMG submission 202157) | Salt marsh sediment microbial communities from the Plum Island Ecosystem LTER, Massachusetts, United States - WE1603-20 | ecosystem: Environmental > Aquatic > Marine > Intertidal zone >... | reverse complement strand
GTATAAATACTGTTTTGCTTTCCCGGTGTTGCACCTTTTTTGTCAGCAGAGGTACTCCAGTTATCAGGATCGTTTCCGGACAAATAAGGATTTATTTTTTCAAGCGACTTGCCTTGAGTTTCTAAAAAATTAGGATTGTGCCAGCCTTCAAAATAATGTACTGAATCAATCATGTTCCCAAGCGCATCTCTTAAAATAATAATATCTTCTTTTGTTGATAAATTTAAAGAGGAGTTCAGAATATTTACATTCGTCAAATCGTCAAGGTTATAGTTATTTATAATTGATGAATCTGCAGAAATAAGAAAAAAGGATTTATTATCAAAGTTCTTGTTTACATTGGAGACAGGGATAATATTACCTGACCCATCATCAATTGTCCAGCCACCAAGATTTGTTTTTTCATCCGAAATATTGTAGAGTTCAATGAATTCACATTTGGAGGAACCTGGATCAGACATTATTTCGTTTACAGCAATCTGTGTGCCCTGGTAAGATATCAGGTCGGCCACGGAATTTTTTGTGCCGGGGGTAGCTTTGTTTTCGTTTAATGATGATCGCCAGTTCGTACTGTCGGTTGAACTTTTATCATATGAAATTCGCTCAAGTGAATATCCTTTTATGCCGCCCCATTCGGAGGAATATTGAAGCGAATCAATTACTCTGTTGAGAGAATCAAGAAGGATAACCTTATCACCTGAATTATTTAAAGTTGGTATATGGGTTGATATCACGTTGGAATTAATATCATAGAAATTTCTGATAGTGCTATCTGAAGAAATTACAATAAACTCATCAGGGTTAAGAATTGTTGGTTCGCTGACAACTGAAACTGTGTCAGAATTGTCTGCAATTTTATATCCTTCCAGATTTATAGTCTTGCTGCTGCTATTATAAATTTCGATCCATTCAGGTTGAGGTGATTCCGGAGCGTACATTATTTCATTGATAACAATATCGTTTCTTGTTTCATTAAGATTTATCCCTGTAACATTGTAATAAGCAGAATTGTTTGTCAGGCTTTCATCTTCTGAGGTCTCAACTTTTGCTATAAAAAGGTTTTTCCCAGGAGAGAAATTATTGGTTGAAAATTGATAGACAGCTGAATCTCCGGGTTGAAGAGAGGTGCCTTGAAAACTATTAAAGATTTCAGAGTCTTCTGCAATTGAGTCTTTATTTGTGTCGAGAAAAACATTTAATTGGAAACCTTTTGAATTAAAAACCCCCTTGTTTTTTACAACGGCTTCAAATTGAATCTCATTTCCCAATATTTCATAATCTCTTTCACTTTCAAATCTTGTTATTGCCAGGTCATAATTAAAAGGAGTAACTGAATTTTGCATGCCCGGAGTAGCTTTGTTTTCGCTTACAGATGACCGCCAGTTTGTGCTGTCGGTTGAACTGTTATCATAAGAAATGCGTTCAAGCGAATATCCGTTAGTACCACCCCATTCAGGGAAATATTGCAGCGAATCAATGACTCTGTCGAGAGAATCAAGAAGGATAACTTTATCTCCTGAATTATTTAATGTCGGTATGTGTGCTGATATAACGTCAGAACTGATATTATAGAAATTTTTGATAGTACTATCTGAGGAAATAACGATGAACTCGCCCGGTTTGCATATTGTAGATTTAGTAATTGCCAAAATTGTGTCAGAGTTGTCTGAAATTTGGTACCCTTCCAGATTTATGGTTTTATTGCTGTTGTTATAAATCTCAATCCATTCAGGTTGAGGCGACTCCGGGGCATACATTATCTCATTGATAACAATATCGTTTCTTTTTTCATTAATATTAATTCCTGCTACATTGTAATATGCAGAATTGTTTGTCAGGTTTTCATCTTCCGAAGTTTTGACCTTTGCGATAAAAGGGTTTGTCCCGAGTGAAAAATTATTAGTTGAAATCTGATAAATAATCGAATCACCCGGCTGAAGAGAAGTTCCTTGAAAACTTTTTAAGATTTCTGAATCTTCTGCTATTGAATCTTTATTGATATCAAGAAAAACATTTAGCTGGAAATCTTTTGAACTTACAACCCCCTTATTTTTTACGACTGTTTCAAACTGAATGTTATTTCCGAGTATTTCGTAATCCTTTTCGCTTTCAAATTTTGTTATTGCCAGGTCATAATTTACAGGAGTAACTGAATTTTGCGACCCGGGAGTTCCATTCAAACTTTTTGAATTAGCCCAGTTTGCAGCTAAATTATCCTCGTTCAGATAAATTTTTTCATCAGAATATCCTTTCTCATTATCTGCGGAATAAGTGTAGACATTGACTGTATCGCCATTTTTATTTAATAAAACTACGGCTCTGTTGGATGAATTAGACATACCCGTTGAGCCGAAAGCGTTATCAGATATTTTAAGGACTAACGCGTTTGTCGGGACAAGATTTTTATAGACTCCATTATTAATGTCATAATCGTTTTCAAATATTACAGCAAAGGAATGCGAGGCTAGTTTAAGCCCGTTTCCAGTGGAAATTATTTCATCATTTTTCGCCGTGTAATATTTAAATTGATAACCAGTAAGGTCAATTGTTGAATCACTCAGGTTGTAAATTTCAATAAATTCGCTTGTACTAGATTCCGGCGCGAACATTATTTCACTAAATGTTAAATCTGTTTGCCCCTTAATTACTTGTGATAAAACAAGTAGGAAACAAAAAAATAAAAATGATTTCTTCACCGCGACTCCCCGGTTAGTTTAGAAATATTTCATTAAATAAATTTTACCTGCTTTCAGGCTGATAAGATTTTCTATGTTTATCGGCTAGAAGATCGAAAATAGAATTAGGCAGAATGCGTAAAAATTTTGCGCCCCAAACTGTTTGCCATGGAAACTGAATAATAATCTTCTCTTTTTCAATTCCTTTAAGTATTATTTTTGTTGCTTTTTCAACATCCATCAAAAAAGGCATCTTAAATTTATTTTTATCAGTCATCGGGGTTTTTACAAAACCCGGTTTTACAGTTAGTACTTTTATGTTCAACGGCTTTAGTTCAATTCTTTGGCTTTCTAAAAATAAAGTAGCGGCAGCTTTGCTCGCATTATAAAAACCGCTTAGAGGGAACCCCCTTATATCAGCGAGACTTGATACCCCCACAAACATTCCTCCTCTGTCTTTAAATACGGGTATAAGGTCTTCAAAAAAATAAGACATACCAATAACATTTACATCAAATATTTTCTCCATTGCTTTTGAATCAGGCTCGTTTAATTTTGATTTAACGTTGATTCCGGCATTTAAAATGGCGATATCGATCCTTCCAAAGGAATTTATAGCTGTTTTAACGGCGTCTTTTACCTCTTCTCTAATGCTTACATCGCATTTAACAGAAATGATATCCTTATCAATTTGTTTTAATTCTTTTTCAATCTCTTCCAGCAAGGATTCTCTTCTGGCTGCAAGGACTAATTTGCAGTTGTAGGTTGCAAGCTGTCTGGCCAGTTCTAAACCTATCCCGCTGGAAGCACCTGTTATAAGTATTACTTTTTTGTTAAAATTCATGGTTTTCCCCTGATGTTGACATCATATTGTATTGTTTGTTCTGTTTAGTGTGATACGCACTATCGTTTGTTTCCGAGGAACACTTTCAATTTTAAATTTTCCACAGTAAAATTCAACCAACTTCCTGGAAATAGTTAGACCAAGCCCTGCTCTTTGCTGTTCAAATTTTGTTCTTTCAAATTGCATAAAATTTCCAATGCTTGCAATTTGATTTTCATTCATCCCACTCCCGTTATCCATAACAGAAATTACATATTCATTGTTTAGCGAGATACCAATAATATGAATAGTAGTACCTTTATCCGAATATTTAAGAGCATTGTCAGTTATTTCCTGGCAAACAATCTTAAAATTACTTTCTGAAAAATTAATCGTTGAAGGCTGAATGCTGATTACCAGGTCGTTTTCTCTATTATATTGTTTTACTTTTTCAATAGCAACTGAGTTTAAAATATTTTCTACTTTACAGATTGTTCGAATTGTTCTGATAAGATCTTTTCCGCTTACCGGCTTTGTGAAGTAATCATCTGCACTAAGATTCATTCCTTCGCGAATTTGTGTTGCAGAAGTTTTAGCTAATAGTAATACAAGAGGAATTGTTTCGGTGGAAGGATTTTGACTTAAAATTTTTATCACTTCACACCCACTCAATTCAGACACATAATGTCACAAATTATCAGACCGGGATTTTCGTTCAAGGCAAGTCCAATCCCCACTTTACGGCTGTTTGCTGTTATAGTTTCAAATTCATCCTGATCCAGCATTTCCTTGAGCAAATAGATGTTTTCAGGAACGTCATCAATTATTAGAATTTTGGTTTTTTTATCAGCCATTTTTTGAAATTAGAAATTTATTTATGAATTATAATCAAAACATTTAACAAAATGAATAAATTTGAAAATTTTCCTCCTATGTGTGATAGATAGCATTCAATAAGCAAATTTTAATATTGGGGGAATTTTCCTTTAAACTTTTGTATTAGGCTACAAATTGTTATCTTTTCATCAAAAATTATTCCAATGTTTTTGAATAATCTGGTTAAAGTTGATAATGTTCTTTTAGATAAAGAAATTGCAGATTCTCATTTTGCCTGTGATCTGAGCATTTGTAAAGGAGCCTGCTGCACCCTGGAAAGTGATTTTGGGGCGCCTCTTCTGAAGGAAGAAATTGGTAAAATTGAAGAAATTCTGCCGGTTGTAAAAAAATATCTGTCAACAGATCATATTCTGGAAATTGAGAATAAGGGTTTTTTTGAAGAAAAAGATGATGAAATTTTAATAAAAAGTGTTGACCGAAAAGCCCGCGTTTTTGTTTATTATGAAAATGATATAGCCAAATGCAGCATTGAAAAAGCATATTTAAATAAAGAGACTGATTTCAAAAAACCCGTTTCGTGTCACCTTTTTCCCATCAGGGTATCAAATTTTGGTGGGGAAGTTTTAAGGTATGAAAGATTTAGTGAATGTAAACCGGCAATTTCGAACGGAAAAGAAAAAGGAATAAAATTAATAGACTTTTGCAGTGAACCGCTACAGAGAACCTATGGAAAAAAATGGTATTCAAAATTAAAGAAAATGTTCAGAAAGGAATATGTTAACTCTTAATCAAAGATTATCCCAACAGCAAAGATTATCCCCTCAGCAAATACAGTATCAAAAACTGCTTCAGCTGAATACACTTGCACTTGAACAGAGAATTAAAACAGAACTGGAAATTAATCCAATTCTTGAAGAAGAAATGGATACAACGTTAGAACAGGAAAAAGAAAAAGACAGTGATGATTCAGAAGAAGTTGATGATTTTGATAAGGAGGAATTTGATCTCGAAGATTATATGAATGATGATGTTGATGGATCTGATCGCGTCAACAAAAGTAAAGATGATGAAGTTTACCAACCACTTGCAGAAGCAAGGGAAAGCTTAACAGAGCACCTTACCGAACAGTTGAGGATGCGGAATGTGAACGACGATTTTTTTCATCTGGGTGAAGAGATAATCGGTAACCTGGATGCAGACGGATACCTGAAAAGAGATCTCAGTGAAATTTTAAATGAACTTGAGATGTTCGATGAAATAATAATTTCGCCCGAAGACGCCGAAAATCTATTGAAGAAAATTCAGGTTTTTGATCCAATAGGAATCGCTGCAAGATCCCTTCAGGAATGTCTCCTTGTGCAAGCCCAAAATTCAGCTTGTGACCCTTATTATAAATACCTTGGTGAACAACTTCTAACAAATCATTTTGATGACTTCACAAAAAAACGTTATGATTCCATAAAACAAAAAATGGAACTTACAGATGAAAGTCTTAAAGGTACAATTGAATTTATTCAGACCTTAAATCCCAAACCGGGTGAAGGAAATGTTGAACTTGCCCAGATGAACCAGATAACACCCGATTTTATTATTGAAAAAAATGAAGATAATTTTATTATCACATTAAATGATAGAAGCGTTCCCTCAGTAACATTGAGCAAAAATTATCTCGAAATGCTTGATTCGAATAAAAGAGGGAAGAAATCAAAAAGGGAAAAAGAGACATATAAATTTTTACGTGAGAAATTTGAATCTGCAAAATGGTTTATAGCCTGTATTCAGCAGAGAAGAGATACACTGATGAAAATAATGCGGGCAATTTTAGAAGAGCAGTATGAATTTTTTGATAAAGGCTCAAGGTTTCTGAAGCCAATGATCTACAAAGATATCGCAGATGAAATCCAGATGGATATTTCTACGATAAGCAGGGTAGTAAATGGAAAATATGTCCAAAGCCCGCAGGGTGTACATGAATTAAAATATTTCTTCAGTGAAGGATTAAGCACAGATTCAGGCGAAGATATTTCCAACAAACATATAAAGGAAATACTGAAAGAGATTATAGATAATGAAGATAAAAAGACTCCATATAGTGATGATAAGCTTGCTGAAATGTTGAATGAAAAAGGAATTCACATTGCCCGCAGGACAGTAGCGAAATACCGTGAGCAGCTCAGACTGCCTGTGGCAAGATTACGAAAAGAATTATAATGAAGCCTATATTCTATTTTAAGTAATATCCTTACTTTTTATACTTATCTGAATCCCTCAGCTAATTTTGCATCTAATATAATAGATCATTTAGGAATTTAAAGGAGTTTAATATATGGAAATGAAAATTGAAGCAACAACCATACTTGGTGTTGTTCATAAAGGAGCCGCAGCACTTGGTGGAGATGGTCAGGTTACACTCGGCAATACGGTAATGAAACATAATGCGATTAAGATCAGGAAAATAGCAAACGGAAAAGTACTCTGTGGTTTTGCCGGTGCTTCTGCGGATGCTTTTACTTTAATGGAAAGATTTGAAGACAAACTTGAACAATACAGGGGAAATGTAAACCGTGCTGCTGTTGAACTAGCAAAAGATTGGCGCACTGACAAATATTTGCGTAAACTTGAAGCTATGCTTGCTGTTATTACGGAAGATAAGGCCCTGGTTGTTTCTGGCAACGGAGATGTAATTGAGCCGGATGACCAGATAGTTGCTATTGGTTCTGGAGGAATGTATGCCTTAGCTGCAGCTAAAATGCTGAAAAGATACAGCAACCTTCCAGCTAAAGAAATTGTCGAACAGTCGTTGAAGACGGCATCCGAAATATGCATCTATACAAATGATAAAATTAATGTGGAAGAAATAAAGTAACTTTTAAAATCAGGAAAATTATGGCTCTTAATAGAAAAGAATTTACACCAGGTGGAATTGTTAAAGCTCTTGATAATTATATAATTGGTCAAACTGAAGCAAAACGAGCAGTTGCAATTGCGATGAGGAACAGATGGAGACGGCAGCATGTTCAGGGTGTTTTAAAAGATGAAATAATGCCCAACAATATTATTCTCATTGGTCCTACAGGAGTTGGAAAAACTGAAATTGCTAGAAGGCTGGCAAGACTTGCAAATGCTCCATTCGTGAAAGTTGAAGCTTCAAAATTTACAGAAGTTGGATATGTTGGTCGGGATGTTGAATCAATGGTTCGTGATCTTGCGGATTATGCTGTTAACCTGGTTAAAACTGAAAAGACAGAAGAGGTGCAGGCAAAAGCAATGTCTTTAGCTGAAGATAAAATTCTGGATATTCTTATACCACCTGTAAAAAAGCCCCAGCCACAGGGTCAGGATGAAAATGAGGATGAGATAAATAGTGAAGCCTACCAGAATCAGAAAACCCGCGAGTGGATGAAATTAAAATTAAAAAACGGTGAGCTTGATGATAAAATGATTGAATTCGATTCTGCAAGTCAGAACGGGATAGGAATGCAGGTGCTCGGACCCTTCGGACTTGATGATATGGGAATTAATTTCCAGGAAATTATGGGCAACATTATGCCCAAGAAAAAGAAAAAAAGAAAAACTACAGTTGCCGAGGCTCGTCAGATAATTGCTCAGGAAGAGGCACAAAAATTAATTGATATGGAAGCCGTTCATCGTGAAGCCATTGAAAGAGTTGAGAATAGTGGCATTGTGGTTATAGATGAAATAGATAAAGTCGCCGGCGGTGGAAAAGGGCAGGGACCGGATGTATCAAGAGAAGGCGTGCAAAGAGATCTTCTACCAATCGTTGAAGGAACAAACGTAAATACAAAATATGGTGTAGTCAAAACTGATCACGTTTTATTTATTGCTTCCGGTGCTTTCCATGTTTCAAAACCTTCTGATCTCATTCCTGAACTACAGGGAAGATTCCCGATCCGTGTTGAATTAAAAAGTTTGACGGAATCAGATTTTGTAGAAATTCTCACAACACCTCAAAATGCTTTACTGAAGCAGTATAGCGCCTTGCTGGAAACTGAAGGGGTTAGCTTAGATTTTACAAAAGATGGTATTAAAGAAATAGCAAGGATTGCAACTGAGGTAAACTCACAGGTTGAGAATATTGGTGCCAGAAGACTTCATACAATTTTAACTACTTTGCTTGATGAAATATTATTTGATGCGCCTGATTCAATTCCTACTAAAAAAGTAAAAATAAATGCGGCTGTTGTTAAAGAAAAATTAGATAAGATCGTAAAAGACAGGGATTTGAGTAAGTATATATTATAGAATTCTATTATTTCCGTACTCCCCTTTTCAAGGTGGGGTATGCTATTATCGTTTAATTTTTCAGAGGAAATTTTGCAGATCTTTCACCAAATATAAAATCCTTTTATTATACCAAATTTACCTTTCATAATAAATATAATTGGGGATAAACTCTTATTCCCTAAATTTGAAGTAACCTTTTAAAAAATAATTCCGTCTTAAATTGGTAAAGTGTGAATACTATGTACAGAAAAATGTATTCACTGTACAGGATAGGCAACATTCCGGTAAATAATGTCTTGAAATTTTTGCAAAACGGAAGTGGCATATTGTTTGAGATTTTAAGGGAGATTTAAATTGGAAACTAAGTCATCAGAGGAAAAATGAATATGAAAAAATTATTTACTACAACATTAATTTGCCTGTTCTTTTCTATTCCGGTTTTTTCGCAAAGTGGCGAGGACTCCACTGGAAATCACAATAGGCATCATTGGTCTCACTGGAAAAATGATTTTAATTTCATACATGAAGGATTTAACGGACGCCCGACTTTAAGTTTTCTCTATGGGTTTTCAAATATGAGCCTGAGAGAAGCTCAGAGAAGCTATGCAGATCCTAATTTAATGGAATTGAAAATCGGGTATACAAGTAAAAGATCAACCTGGGATGATGATAACATATTTAATTACAGTAAAGAGTATTTGCAGTTGAGTTATTTTTCAACAGAGTTGGCAAATACACCAAATAATCCCGATGTTCAATCAAAAATGTGGAGATTCGGTTTTGGCAAAGCTTCAGGTTATGGATATGATTTCGGTGATTTTAATTTAGTTCCCTACCATGCTTCTGGGTTAACCTGGTCAAGGGTAGAAATGCTGCCTGATAAGGTTGTGACATTTGCAGCGTTGCCACCAAGTGGACTTGAAGACTTTGATCAAACAATCAGGTTTGGTACTTCTGCGGAAGGGGGATTGAGGTTTACTTTTGCAGATCACTACACCCTTGAAGCTGGTTATGAAAGATCAATTATTTTTAGAAGGCACTTATTTGCAAAATGGGCAATGAGCGCAATTATTGAAGATGCCACACAATCATTGCTGGACGGATTTATTGATGAAATTTTAGACTATTCTCCAAAGGCAGTTCCGGTTGTAAATTTTCTCCTAAAGAATGCTCTCTCTTATGGAATTTATGAATTGCGTCAGTCTAAGATGAACTGGCCTTTTAATACAGAAGCTCCGCTTTCTTATGATCAGTTTAAATTTGGTGTGACTATAGTTTTTTAATAATTCATTAGAGATGGTCCTGCCTGTCCTGTAGGCCGGATCATCTCTTCAATCAAATAAATTTGATTTTTAAGTTTACAATTTCAGCATCGCTAGCTAATTTAACAGGCGGACCCCAACTTCCAACACCTGAAGAAACGTAAAAATGAGTATTGTCTTTTTTCAGATAACCACAGCTTACTTCGTAGATCAAATTTGTTATGAAATTTAAAGGAAACATTTGGCCGTTATGAGTATGACCCGAAAGCTGGAGATCAATTTTATTTTGAACAGCTTCGTTTAATCGAACGGGTGTGTGATCCAACAATAATAGGGGTAGATTATCGTTAATTCCTGAAATAATATCTTTCAACTGTTTTCTCTTTTCTTTTGTAAAATTTCCCCTACTGACATCTTCTCTTCCAATTAAGTAAAATAAATTTTCGACTTTTATAAATTCATCACGTAAAACAGTTATGCCAAATTCTCTGGTAAAATTGATGGAGCCTTTAACTCCATTAATAAATTCGTGGTTACCGGTACAAGAAAAAATTCCATATTTTGATTTCAGGTCTCTTAATCCGGATCCAATACCGTTTCTTTTTAATATTTGTGCTTTATCATCAACGATATCTCCTGGAAGCAAAATAATATCAGGATTTAGTGAATTTACTTTCCCTACTATTTTATTAAGAAAAATTTCGTCATTGATAGGGGAGAGGTGAAGATCGGAAAACATCACAATGTTTAATTCTGTGAGTGAGCTGTTTTTCTTTTGAAGAGTTAGCTCCAAAGTCTTTACTTTAAAGTTTGTTCTGTTAAAAAATCCTGCAGCTGTAATTAGTAGAACAAGAGCTGTAACTCCAACGCCAAAGTATAACTTCGTTAAATCTGTTGGTGCACTTAACGATACTGGTAAAAATGCAATGAAATGATCTATCAACCTAACCAGGTCAATTAAAAACAGTGTCAGCACAAAATAAAGAAGAAATGCAAACCAGAAAGAACCAATCCACAAAAGAGGATCATGAATAAAAGCCGGAAGTTTTTCCGCGAATATTTTTACAAAAATGTAGGAAAAAGAGAATACTAGGAATATGATTATAAAAAACGGTTTCAAAGAAGGGAGACAGCTTAATGCCTGCCATCCCCTGATGAAAACGTAGGAATTAATTAAAGTGTAAAGCGTAAAGAAAATTATAAAAAATAAACTCATAGTCAGTTATATTCGTCCCAGCTTTTAACGGCAATATTTTCTTCATCGTATTTTTCCATCGCCTTTACAAATCTTTTGGCAACCTGGAGGTTTGTTATAAGATTAATATTCATATCAATTGCCTTTCTTCTAATAATGTAATCATTATCCAGCTCAAATTTTTCTTCACTCTTGGGAATATTAATTACCAGGTCAATCTTTCCATTATTCAGATAGGTTAAAATGTTCGGCTCTTTCTTCTCAAGTGGCCAGTTTAAAACCTGAGCTTTCATTTTGTACTTTTTCAGAAAATCTGCAGTTCCCTTTGTAGCGTAAAATTTTATTCCCATCTTGTACAATTTTCTGGTTTCATCCAGGAATTCAGCTTTGTCTTTTGGTGTACCTGTTGAAAGCATAACTCCCTTTTGCGGAATTTTGTACCCTGTGGAGATAAAACTTTTCAAAAATGCTTCATTAAAATCGTCTCCAAGACAAGCAACTTCTCCGGTCGATGCCATTTCAACTCCGAGTACTGGATCTGATCCTTTTAGTCTTGTAAAAGAAAACTGAGGAGCTTTAACGCCAACATAATCTACGTCGAAAGATGATTTGTCAATTTTCGGAACCTTTTCTCCCAGCATTAGCCTTGTTGCAATATCAATGAAATTTATCTTCAATACTTTTGAAACAAAGGGAAAACTTCTGGAAGCCCTGAGGTTGCATTCTATCACTTTTACTATGTTATCTTTTGCTATAAACTGAATGTTGAATGGGCCTGTAATCTTTAATGCCTGTGCTATTTCTTTTGTTACAATTTTAACTCTGCGCATTGTTTCAAGATATGTTCTTTGAGGCGGAAGAACAATAGTAGCGTCACCTGAATGTACGCCTGCGTTTTCTACGTGTTCGGAAATTGCATAACAGAAAAGATTGCCATTATCTGCAACCGCATCTACTTCAATTTCCCGCGCATCGGTTATGAATTTGCTCATCACAACAGGGTATTCTTTACTTATTGCTGCCGCTTTCTGTAACAAGAGTTTTAATTCAGAATCGTTCAAAACAATACTCATTGCTGCACCACTTAAAACGTAGCTTGGTCTTATCAGTACCGGATAACCAACCTTATGTGCAAAGGTTTTAGCTTTTGCAAAGCTTGTAAGTTCTTTCCACTCAGGCTGATCGATTTTTATGCTGTCCAGTATCTGTGAAAATTTATGCCTGTTTTCCGCATTATCAATTTGATCGGGAGACGTT
>Ga0307424_1001488_pt1 | contig 12298 bp, 10 predicted proteins | sample SalMarWE160320MG_FD_202157 | JGI IMG/M metagenome (GOLD analysis project Ga0307424, IMG submission 202157) | Salt marsh sediment microbial communities from the Plum Island Ecosystem LTER, Massachusetts, United States - WE1603-20 | ecosystem: Environmental > Aquatic > Marine > Intertidal zone >... | reverse complement strand
ATTGGACGTACAGGCCGCTGGGCGTGATCCTCGCGATCATGCCGTGGAACTTCCCCTTCTGGCAGGTGATCCGCTTCGCGACGCCCGCGCTGGCCGCCGGTAACGCCGGGCTCCTCAAGCACGCCTCAAACGTACCCGGGTGCGCCGAGGCGCTCGAGACGCTCTTCGCCGACGCTGGTTTCCCTCCCGACCTCTTCCGCAGCGTCTACATCGGCGGCAGGAAGGCCAGCGATCTCATCGAGCACCCGCTCGTCCGCGGCGTGAGCATCACCGGAAGCGTGCCGGCGGGCCGGAGCGTGGCCGAGCGCGCGGGGCGCGTCCTGAAGAAGTGCGTCCTCGAGCTCGGCGGCAGCGACCCGAGCGTCGTGCTCGCCGACGCCGACCTGGACAAGGCAGTTCCTGCGTGCGTCCTCGGTCGGATGATCAACAACGGCCAGAGCTGCATCGCCGCGAAGCGCTTCGTGGTCGTCGAGGACGTCGCCGACGCGTTCATCGAACGCTTCGTCGCACGCATGCGGGCCATCGAGATGCGCGACCCGATGGAGGCCGACTGCGAGCTCGGCCCGATGGCCAGCGTGCAGCTGCGCGACGAGCTTCACGACCAGGTGGTCCGCTCCGTGGAGGCCGGCGCGACCCTCGCGCTGGGCGGGCAGGTGCCCGACCGCCCCGGCGCGTGGTACCCGCCCACCGTGCTGACCGACGTGGAGCCCGGGATGGCCGCCTACGAGGAGGAGCTGTTCGGGCCCGTGGCCACGATCCTACGTGCGAAGGACGAGGCCGATGCCGTGCGCATCGCGAACGACACGGTGTTCGGCCTGGGTGCGGCCGTCTACACCTCCGACGCAGGGAAGGGTGAGCGCATCGCTGCCGATCTGCTGGAGGCGGGCAACTGCTTCGTGAACGGCATCGTGAAGTCGGACGCCCGACTACCGTTCGGGGGCGTGAAGGAGAGTGGGTACGGGAGGGAGCTGTCGCCCCTCGGCATCCACGAATTCACCAACGTGAAGACCGTCTGGGTGGCCTGAGCCACCGGAAACCAGGAGAGAAGACGAGCATGACCGACCACCGAAACGCGTGGGATGCGCCGCGAGCGACGCCCGCCGGCATGCCTGCCCCCTTCGGCGAGATGCCCGAGCCGGATCTCGAGGACGAGGACCGGGACCGGCCCACGTCGACACGCTGGACGGAGGGGATGCGCGAGCGGCTGTTCAAGGCCCGCACGCTGATCATCAGCGGTGAGGTGAACCAGAAGCTCGCGGCCGAGGTGATGGGCCAGCTGCTCGCCATGTCGTCGGAGTCGGACGAGCCCATCACGGTGTTCATCAACTCGCAGGGCGGACACGTGGAGTCCGGCGACACCATCCACGACATGGTGCGCTTCATCAAGGCGCCCGTCCGCATGGTCGGGACCGGCTGGGTCGCGAGCGCCGGCGCGCTCATCTACGTCGCGGTTCCGAAGGAACGCCGCTTCGCGCTGCCGAACACACGCTTCCTCATCCACCAGCCCGCCGGCGGGTCCCGGGGCTCGGCCGCCGACCTGGCCATCGAGGCCAAGGAGATCGTGAAGATGCGCGAGCGGCTCAACAAGATGTTCGCGGAGCGCACCGGACAGACCCTCGAGCGGATCGTCGACGACACCCGCCGCAACTTCTGGCTCGATGCGGAGGCGGCGGTGGAGTACGGGCTGGCGGGCAAGATCATCCAGAGCGCGGACGAGCTGCGCTGACCGTCTGCGGGGGCACCGGCGCCCGAGCGCGTCCGGTGCTCCCCAGTCACCATCCCAGGCGCAGTGTCCGGCCCTCCCAGTCGATCGACAGCCAGCGCGCCAGCTTCTCCGGGCTGCTGTAGGAGAAGGTGAGGGACGGCTCGCTCTTCCTGGGGTCACCGTTGACGCGGTCGATGAACTCCACCCCGTGTACGGTGGCGGCGAAAGCCTCCTCGTCGTCCGCGAGCGTCGCCCGCATCCCGGTCTGCACCATCCCCCCGGTGATCACGCCGGACAGAACGAACAGGCCGCGGGAATCCAGGGCGAAGGCCCGGTGGACCTCGAAGTGTGCGGTCATTGCGTGGGCTGGCCTCCGTCCCCCGGATCAGTCGTACTTCTGGTCCCCGCCGGAAAGCTCGCGGGGAGAGCCGCCTTCCCCCTCCCCCTCCCCCACCCGCCCCTCCAGCCGCTCTATGCGCTCGCTCATGGCGGTCAGCCGCAGCTCGATGCGGTCGATGCCGTCGAGGATCTGCGCGGCACGCTCCTCGGCGGGGTCGAGGCGTGACCCTCTCCAGTTGCGGCGGATGTACGTGACGAGGCCGATGCCCACGAGGACCGTCATCGCCAGGCTCAGCAGCCAGAGCAGGAGGAAGAACGGCGGACCCATCATCGGACCGGGCTCCCCGTCTCCGCGATCCTCGCGGTCGCCGCCACCAGCTCCCGCGTGATCCCGGGCTCGTGCGACGAGTGCCCGGCGTCCGGCACGATCACGCCGTCCAGCTCGGGCCAGGCCCGGCGCAGGTCGACGAAGCTCTTCACCGGGCAGACCATGTCGTAGCGTCCGTGCACCGCGAACGCGGGGATGTGGCGGATACGCTGCACGCGGTCCAGGAGCTGCGTGTCGGGCTCGAAGCGCACGTTACGGAAATAATGCGCCTCGAGACGGGCCAGGCTCCACGCCAGGTCGGGGTCCGCGAACATGTCCGCGAACTCCTCGTTGGGCAGCAGCGTGCAGCTCGACCCCTCGTAGATGCTCCACGCCTTCGCCGCGGCCAGCGCCGTCTCCCGATCGTCGCCGGTCAGGCGCCGCCAGTAGGCCTCGAGCATGTCGTCGTGCTCGTCCTCGGGGATCAGCTCCGTGAACATCCCCCACAGCTCGGGCTGGATCATCCCCAGCTCGTAGAGCCACCACCGGATCTCCTCGTCGCGCAGCAGCCAGATTCCGCGCAGCACGAGGCTGAGGACGCGGTCGGGATACTCCTGGGCGTAGTGGAGCGACAGCGTGCTCCCCCACGACCCGCCGAAGACGTGCCAGCGGTCGATGCCGCGTGACTGCCGCAGGCGCTCGAAGTCGGCGGCGAGGGCGTCGGGGTCGTTGCCCTCCAACTCCCCGCGCGGGGTGGAGCGACCCGCGCCGCGCTGGTCCAGCAGGACGATGCGAAAGCGCGCCGGATCGAAGAAGCGCCGGTCGAAGGGGGAGCAGCCCGCGCCGGGCCCTCCGTGGACGAAGAGAACCGGGATCCCGTCCGGGTTCCCGCACTCCTCCCAGTAGAGCTCGTGGGGCGCGTCGACGCTCAGGGCGCCGGACGCGTAGGGCTCGATCTCCGGATAGAAGTGCTCGTTGGCCATGCGCCAAGCTGCGGGCATCACGGGCGCCTCGCCAGAGCGGCCGGATCCGTATGCGGCTTTCGGCGTACAAGTAGATCGACTGCGTTCAGCCCTGCCGGGAGGGGGCATGGCAAGACCCGCAGCAACGTCGAGCGATCGCCGCACGGCTCCAGCCCGTCCGAGTCGGGCCCTCCGTCGGAGCCGCGCCGCGCTGGAGCGCATCTTCGGCCCACGGTCCCGGCGTTCCTTCCGGATCGTCTACTGGGACGGCGCCACGGACGAGCCAGGCAACGACACCCCCTGCGACTTCACGCTGTGCCTGACGTGGCCGGGAGCCCTGCGTCGCGCGTTCCTTCCGCCGACCAACCTTTCGGTGGGCGAAGCGCTCGTCCGCGGTGACCTGGAGGTCGACGGCGACCTGGAGGCCGCGATCCGTGAGGGCGCCGCGGGGCTGGCGACGCTGAAGGGCTCGCCGCGCGCTATGGCGCCGCTCGTCCGGGACCTCCTCCGCCTGCCCGCGAAGCCGTCGAGCGATGGGCGCCGCCCCGGGGATCGAGGCACATCGCTTCCTCGGGGCTTCCACAGCCTCCTCCCCACGCACTCGCGCCGGCGCGACAGCCTCGCGGTCCGTTTCCACTACGACCTGGGCAACGACTTCTACCGCCTCTTCCTCGATCGCCGCATGCAGTACTCCTCCGCGTACTTCGCGGACCCGGCCATGGAGCTGGACGAGGCGCAGGAGGCGAAGCTCGACCTGATCTGCCGCAAGCTGCGCCTGCGGCGCGACGAGCATTTCCTCGACGTGGGGTGCGGCTGGGGCGGGCTTCTGGTGCATGCGGCGGAGCGCTACGGCGTGCGCGCGATGGGCATCACGCTCAGCCCGGTGCAGGCCGCTTGGGCGCGCGAGGTCGTGGCCCGGGCCGGTCTCACCGATCGCTGCCGCATCGAGGTAATGGACTACCGGGAGCTCCAAGCCGGCGCGCGCTTCGACAAGATCGCCAGCGTGGGCATGATCGAGCACGTGGGCCTACGACGGTATCCGCGCTACTTCGGCGGCCTCCTGCGCCTGCTGCGCCCCGGGGGCCTCCTGATGAACCAGGGGATCGTCGCGCTCACCGGAGGCCACACCCACCTCCAGCGCCTCCGGTTGAAGGTCGGACGCCGGTGGGGGTCGTTCATCCACCGGCACATCTTCCCCGACTCCGACCTGGTGCCGCTCGGGCGCACCGTCGCCGCGGCGGAGGCGGCGGGCTTCGAGGCCCGCCACGTCGAGAGCCTGCGGGAGCACTACGCCCGGACGCTGCGCTGCTGGGTTCGTAGGCTCGAAGACCGATGGGACGACGCCGTCGCCACCGCCGGGCTCTCCACCGCCCGCGCCTGGCGCTTCTACATGGCGGCGTCGGCCCATCTCTTCAGCGCTGGCGAGGTCGGCGTGGTGCAGTGCCTGTTGGCGCGCCCTGGCACGGGCGGTCCCGAACCCTCATTCTGAGGCCGTCCGAGAACGTCCCGCGCATCGCTTCGCAGCACAACGAGGCCACGCCATGAGTCACCGACGCGTCGTCGCCCTCCTGTCCCTCTCCCTCCTGACCCTGGCCGCCTGCGAGCAGGCGCCGCCCGCCGACCTCGTCTTCACGGGCGGGAAGGTCGTCACGATGGACGCCGCCAACCCGCAGGCGCAGGCGATCGCCGTCTCGGGCGACAGCGTCGTCGCGGTGGGCACCGACGCGCAGATCCAGCGCTACGTCGGCGACGGGACTCAGGTCGTCGATCTCGCCGGCCGACTCGTGGTGCCCGGCTTCATCGAGTCCCACGGGCACTTCATGGGGCTGGGCAGCTCGCTCCAGCAGCTCGACCTCATGCACGCCCACACGTGGAACGAGATCGTGGGCATGGTCCGCGACGCGGTCGCCGACGCACAGCCGGGCCAGTGGATCCTGGGCCGTGGTTGGCACCAGGAGAAGTGGGACGAGGCACCGCCCCGCGTCGTCGCAGGCTTCCAGACCAACGACCTGCTGAACGAGGCGGCACCCAACAACCCCGTGCTCCTCACGCACGCGAGCGGCCACGCGACCATCGCCAACGCAGCCGCCCTGCGCGCCGCGAGTGTCACGGCCAGCACGCCGACTCCTTCGGGTGGTGAGATCATCAAGGACGGCCGCGGTCAGCCGACGGGCATCCTCGTGGACGCGGCGAGCGGGCTGGTCCGGCGGGCGCTCAGCCGGGCTCGGGCCGATCGCACGCCCGAGGAGGTGCAGGCGGATTTCCGAGAGCAGGTACACCTCGCGGCGCAGGAGGCGCTGTCCAAGGGCGTCACCAGCTTCCAGGACATGGGGGAGTCGTTGGCGACCATCGACGGGATCAAGGCCATGGCCGACGACGACGACCTGCCGCTGCGCCTCTACATCCTGGTCGACCAGGGTGAGGTGACGCCGGACAACGAGCAGGCGCTGGTCGCGCATCGGATGATCGACTACGCCAACGGGCACCTCACCGTGCGCGCGATCGGCGAGGTCACCGCGGATGGGGCGCTCGGCTCGCGCAGCGCCTGGATGATCGAGCCCTACAGCGACGATCCGAACAGCACGGGGCTCAATGTCACTTCGATGGCCCGGATCAAGGAGATCTCCGAGATCGGGCTGCGCGACGGCTTCCAGATCGCGGTACACGCCATCGGGGACCGGGCCAACCGCGAGACGCTCGACGTCTACCAGGCCGTCTTCCAGGAGCAGGGCGTGCGCGGCGACACGCTGCGCTGGAGGATCGAGCACTCGCAGCACCTCAACCCGACCGACATCCCCCGCTTCTCACAGATGGGCATCATCGCTTCGATGCAGGCCATCCACGCCTGCTCCGACGCGCCGTACGTGGTGCCACGCCTCGGAGAGCAGCGGGCACAGGAGGGCGCCTACGTCTGGAAGACGCTCTGGGAGGACGGCACGGTCGTGACGAACGGAACGGACGTCCCCGTGGAGAACATCGATCCCTTCGCCTCCTACCACTGCACGGTCACGCGCGAGATGGTGGGCAGCAAGGACGTCTTCTATCCCGACCAGGCCCTCACGCGTGAGCAGGCGCTCCAGACGTACACCACGAACGGCGCGTACGCCGCGTTCGAGGAGGGAGAGAAGGGCAGGTTGGCGCCCGGGATGCTGGCGGACCTCGTCGTGCTGTCGCGCGACATCACGACCGTGCCCGCCGAGGAGATCCTGGGGACCGAGGCGCTGTACACGGTGGTGGGCGGCGAGATCGTCTACCAGAAGCAGGGCGGCGGGATGGATTGAGGCGGGCGCCTACTCGAAGTTGCCGGGCACCGCCTTCGACATCTTCTTCGCCAGATCCTCGGCGGAGCGCATCCTGGAGAGGTCCAGCTCGAAGTCGGGATGTTCCGGCGCCTCCAGCTTCTCCATGAGCTCGCGAATCTCCCGTGCGGACAGGCCCGCCTCCTTCAGGACTTCGACGGACACGGCAGCGCCGTCCCGCGCACGGACGCCGGACTCGTCCGCGACCAGGAGCCGCGACAGGACATCCCGCTCCACGCGCGTGAGCGGGCGGCTCTCCAGGTCGTAGTCGACCCACGCCTCGTAGGAGAGGGGGGCGACCCGCTTCACCATTCCGGCGATGACCCGGGCGAACTCGCGGATCTCCCACTGCGCGCGGGGGTCCACGCGCAGCGAGAGAAAGTGGAGCAGGTTGTGCAGGTCGATCTTCCAGTACCACTGCGTGTAGGTCGACAGCGGCAGATCGATGCGCGCCAGCTCGCGGGCGACGTCCTCCTCGAGCATCCAGGCGTACGCGTCCCCGGCCCCGGCGCGTAGCCGCTCCCAGCGCGCCAGGGCCTCGCGATAGACCTCCGGCGGTGCGCCGCCTTCCCGTCCCTGCGCGTTCGAGCGGCTCTGCAGCGCGAACTGCTCCTTCAGCGGCGTATAGAAGAGGAGCGGCATGAGCGAATAACGTGCGCTCAGCTCGTTGATGGAGTTGTGCGTGACGATGCCGTTGGCGATGAAGTTGTGGTGGGGACCTTCGACCTCGAGGTCGTACGTCTCGCGCTCGCCCACGTACTCGATGCGCTCGATGCGTACAAGCTTCGCCTTGTCGAGCCGATTCCAGGCGATGCGCGGCTTGGGCCGCCACTCGGTCTTCACCGGTGGACCCCCCAGTACTTCGACGTAGTCGAGCTCGCTCCCCTGGATCGAGCGGTGGCAGGCCCCGCAAAGCGTGGTGAGGTTCTTCGGGTCGCGGGCCCTACCCAGGTCTGCCCAGACCGGGACCACGTGATGGCAGTGCAGCTCGCTCGCCCGTGTGTGGCAAAGTTGACACGTCCACTGATTCGCGGCATGGATCTTCGGGGCGATCTGCGTGGTCCAGCGCCCGATGGACCAACGCTCCGTCGACATGCCACCCTTCCACGGCGACAGATCCTTCGGCCCGGTTCTGTACGTCAGTCCTTTGTTCCAGGGCTCACTCCCCTTCCGGAAATCACCGCGGCCCGGCTCGGTCAGCCGGTACCGGGTGAGCCATTTCCGGATGGTGTGGCAGGACACGCCGCACGCCTCGGCGATCTCCCCCACCGCACGGCGATGGCCCCGGTACTCCCGCTGGAGCCAGACGGGATCCTGGTACATCGCGGGAACCATCTCGGCGGCACCGTTCACGAAGACGAAGTGCTCGCCTGCCCGCCAAACGGCGTGGCCACCCGTCTCGCGAACACCCGTGGCCTGCCGAAGCGTGCTCCACCCGTCTGCGAAGAAGAAGCGGTGGTCGGCCGTGGCTTCGATGCTCTTCCCATCCTCCAGAATCATCCGGAACACCGGCTTCGCGCCGTTCTTGAAGACATCGACGATGCGCGTGTGCTGGAGCTTCATCGAGTCCTCGTCGACCTGCCTGAGACTCATCCGCTGGACGCGGTCGCGCCTGAAATACGGGTTGAGCTGCTTGTCCGGTCGGGTCCGGTTCTCCGTCGGCTGGAAGCGACGCCAGATCTCCTCGATACGCAGCTTGTAGAGCTGATTGCCCCTGCGCGTCACGCCGCCGGGAAGATCGAAGTAGACCTCGGTGCCTTCCGCCAGGCAGGCCGTCCTGTGCCGTACCCACTGGCGCGCCACGAACATCGGCATCGCGCAGTGGAACTTCAGCTCCACCATCTCGCTGGGCGTGGTGTGCCGGTGGCGGCGCAGGTAGCGGATGAGGCCGCGGGTCTGCGACACCTTGCGTGTGCCGGCCCCGTAGCTGACGCGCGCGGCGCGCTCCACGTCCTCGTCGGAGCCCATGTAGTCGACCAGGCTGACGAAGCCGTGGTCGAGGACGGGGAAGTACCCGCCCAGGATCTCCTCGGCGGCGGCGATGGTGGGACGCTTGGTTTCCATGGCTCGGAAGCTCGGGGGTCGAGGCGGCCGGGCTGTGCTCACGGGCCGGTCGCGACGAATATAGTGATCCCTCCCGGGACGGGACGAACCGGACCCCCGACGCATGGAAGGAAGACAAGATGGACCTTCGCGACCGCACGCTCGCCGAGCTTCGAGACCTCACCGAATCCACGTTGCTGGTGGCTGCCGCCCACGAGGTGGGCCTGTTCGCCTCCCTCGGAAAGGAGCCGGCGGACGCCGGTGCGTTGGCCGAGCAGCTCGACCTGGACGGGCGCGCAACCAACATCGTTTGCGAGGCGCTCGTCGAGCTGGGCCTCCTGGACGTGGACGACGGCGCCTACCGCCCCACCCCGCGGTGCCGCGAGGAGCTCTGCGACCCCGAGCGGTCCGGCTACGTGGCGGGCGGGCTGTCGCACTGGCTGCGGAGCATGAGGGCGTGGACGCACCTGGACGAGGTGCTCCACCACGGCGGGCCCCTCGAGGACCGCCCGGCCAGCCGGGAAGAGCCGAGGGTCGCCCGCTTCATGTCGGCCATGGCCTCCGCGCCCGAGGAGCGCGTGAAGCGCATCGTCGACCTCTGCCTCGAGCGCCGCTCCGGCGCGGCGTCGCTTCTCGACCTGGGTGGCGGACCGGGCCACATGAGCCGCGCCTTCGCGGAGCGTGGCGTCGCCGCCACGATGCTCGACACGCATGACGTGGTGCACCACGTGACGGCAGCCTACGGCCTGGGCGAGGTGGACGGCCTGACGGTCCTCTCCGGCGACTTCAACACCGATCCCCTCCCCCGCGGCCCGTTCGACATCGCTCTGCTCTCGAACATCCTCCATATCTATCCGCCGGAGCGGAACGTCGCGCTGCTGAAGAAGGTGGCGGACGTGACGACCGCCGGCAGCCTGGTGGCCGTCGCGGAGTTCCTGCGGGGCCGGAGCGGCCGCGCCGGACGCTTCGGTGTGCAGATGCTCCTGCACACCGACGGGGGCGACGCCTACGGCGAGGACGACATCGCAGCGTGGCTCGAGGAGGCGGGCTTCGGCGACGTCCGCGTGGAGGACCTGGATCCGGACCGGCAGCTGGTGACGGCGCTGCGCCTGTAGGTCGACCGGTCGAGCGCGCGGAGGTGGTACATCCGCCCCGAACGGAGCGCGTGACGCGCCCGCCACGGGTCCCCGACCCGCCGCGGCTCGCGCACTTGCGGCAGGCGCCGGAGCGCGGCCCGCGGCCGGTCTTCTTCTCGGGTGGCAGCGCGCTGCGCGGGGCCAGCCGGAGGCTGATCGAGTACACGCACAACTCGGTGCACATCCTCACCCCGTTCGACTCGGGGGGAAGCTCGGCCGTGTTACGAGCGGCGTTCCGCATGCCCGCGGTGGGGGACCTGCGGAATCGGATGATGGCGCTGGCCGACCGATCGGTGCTCGGGCATCCGGAGATCTACGCCCTCTTCGCGTACCGCTTCCCCCACGAGGGGAAGCCGACCGCCCTGCGGGGCGCGTTGCGTCGCATGGTCCGGGGAGAGGACGAACGGGTCCGCTACATCCCGGAGCCGCTGCGCTCGCTCGTGCAGAGCAACCTGGGGCTCTTCCAGGAGGCGATGCCCGCCGAGTTTGATCTGCGCGGCGCGAATATCGGCAACCTGGTCCTGGCCGGGGGCTACCTCGACCAGGGGGGCCGGCTCGACCCTGTCCTCCTCCTCTTCTCCCAGCTGGTCGAGGTGCGAGGCGTCGTGCGCCCCGTCGTGGACGAGGATCTGCATCTGGTGGCGAAGCTGGCGAACGGCCGCACGGTGGTGGGGCAGCACCTGCTCGCGGGAGACGCCTCGTCGCCGCTGGACAGCCCCGTCGAGTCCTTGTTCCTCAGCCGGTCGTCTACGCGCCCCCGACCGTACCGGCCGCGGATAGCCGATGCGGTCGTCTCGCTCATCCGGCAGGCCGACCTCGTCTGCTACCCGATCGGGAGCTTCTACACGAGCGTCATCGCGACGCTGCTCCCCCAGGGGGTCGCCGACGCCATCGCCGAGACCGACGTGCCCAAGGTGTACATCCCGAACCCCGGCCACGACCCCGAGGAGATCGGGCTCACGCTGCCCGACAAGGTCCGCACGCTCGTCCGCTACCTGCGCGAGGGTTCCGACGAGCGTCCCCCGGTGGACGCGCTGCTCCACTTCGTGCTCGTGGATGCGGCCGCGTCCGGCATGCGCGCGACGGAAGTCAGGGAGATCGAGAAGCTGGGGGTCGGCGTCGTGGACACCCCGCTCGTTTCGGGGGCGGACGCGCCGTTCCTGGACGACCTGCTGCTGGTGGAGGCGCTCTTGTCGTTGTCGTAGAGCCCCCCACCTCCCCGGGCCCGAAACGGGCTGCAACGCCTGGGCGACCCACGTTCCCGGCGGTAGACTACGATCCACCCGTCGAACCGCACCCGGAACCACGCGAAGGGAGCACGATGATCATCGTCACCGGAGGAGCCGGCTTCATCGGCTCGAACCTCGTCGCCGGCCTCGGGGAGGCGGGCAAGGGCCCCGTGACGGTCGTCGACCGCCTAGGACACGACGACAAGTGGAAGAACCTGCGCCGGCACGAGATCGACGAGCTGGTCGATCCGGACGGGCTCGAGGACCTGCTGCAGCACAGGGTCCACGACGTCACGCATGTCGTGCACATGGGCGCGATCTCGGCCACAACGGAAACCGACGCGGACCTGATCGCGGAGACCAACGTCCGCCTGCCCCAGCGGATCTGGCGGTGGTGCGTCCAGCACGCCCTTCCGCTGATCTACGCGTCCTCCGCGGCCACGTACGGAGACGGCTCCGCCGGCTTCGACGACGACGGCTCTCCCGATGCGCTGGCACGCCTCCTGCCGATGAACGCCTACGGATGGAGCAAGCACGTCTTCGACCGCTGGGTCGCGCGTCAGGTGGCCGACGGTGCGCCGACGCCCCCCCAATGGGTGGGCCTCAAGTTCTTCAACGTCTACGGCCCCAACGAGTACCACAAAGGGGGGATGATGAGCGGCGTCACGCGCGCCTACCCCGGCGCGGCGCGCGGCGAGCCCGTCACGCTCTTCCGCTCGCACCATCCGGACTACCCGGACGGCGGCCAGAAGCGGGACTTCGTCTACGTGAAGGACTGCGTGGACGTGATGCTCTGGCTGCTGGACAACCCGGGCGTCAACGGCCTGTACAACCTGGGTACCGGCCGCGCCCAGACCTGGCTCGAGCTGATGGGGGCGCTCTACGCCGCCGTGGGACGGGAGATGACGGTCGCGTGGAAGGACACCCCCGAAGAGATCCGCGACCGCTACCAGTACTTCACGCAGGCCGAGATGGGCCGTCTGCGCGCCGCCGGCTACGACCGTCCCTTCCGGACCGTGGAGGAGGGCGTGGCCGACTACGTGACCGCGCACCTCGCGACGGACGATCCGTACCGGTAGGAGGCTCCGGGCTCATTCTGGCTTCCCTTCGGGCCCGATCCTACCTTCAGCGCGTACCCGTCCGGAGGAGAAACTGGACATCCAGGCGCGATCCCCAGACCCCGACCGCCGCACCTTCCTGCGCCGCGCCGCCGGCGCGCTGGGAGCCGCGGCCATGGGCGCGGGAGCCGCATCGCCCCTCGATGCCGCGGAGCGGGGA
>Ga0307424_1001485_pt1 | contig 12313 bp, 3 predicted proteins | sample SalMarWE160320MG_FD_202157 | JGI IMG/M metagenome (GOLD analysis project Ga0307424, IMG submission 202157) | Salt marsh sediment microbial communities from the Plum Island Ecosystem LTER, Massachusetts, United States - WE1603-20 | ecosystem: Environmental > Aquatic > Marine > Intertidal zone >... | reverse complement strand
GTTGGTACATCCTTAGCTACTACAGCAGGTACAAGAGCAGCTTTTCTTAAAAACGATGGAAGCATAGTAGACCTGGATGGATTGAGTCCTGTAGAATTCAGCGGAATATCAAGTGGGAATTATTATATAGTAATAAAACACAGGAACCATTTGGCTATTATGTCAGCAAATCCTGTCACACTTCCTAACGGTTCAGCTTATGATTTCACAACCGGAGCGACACAGTATTACGGAGGAGAGGCAGCAGATTTAGGAGGAGGGGTATATGGTATGTACAGTGGAGATACAGATGGAGATGGAACAATAAACTATGCAGTAGACCTGGCGCCGGTGTGGAATGAGAGAGGGCAGAGTGGATATTTAGAAGGAGATACGGATATGGATGGGACAGTTAATTCAGCAGTAGACAGAGCAGGAGTATGGAATAACAGCTTAAAAGATACAAGCGTACCAAATTAAAAAGAATTAGGAGAAAAAATTATGAAAAAGAAAAACACACTATGGATAATCACAATACTGATTGTGATAAGTTCCGGTTTCGCTACCGGACAGGATTTCACGGTGTCAACAAACCAGTCGGTAGTTGGTGGTACGTGGTATCTGGAGGTACTGGTATCCAACGTAAACTCAAGTGCAAATCGGTATGCGAATGGGCAATTTTCACTTCAATTTGGTCCTACATCAGGGTTAGATTTCACAAATGCGCCGACAAATGGATCAAGTGGATGGACAAACCTAACAGCCCAATATGGAACAGCAACAATAACCACGACTAATTTTGGATCGGGGAATACGACATTTCCCAAATATGTGGCAATTAATTTTTTTAATTTACCACAGTACTCTGACTGTGTGGATTGGGGGACAGTAAGTAACACAGTGAAGGTAGTGCGGATATCACTGCCGATATCAAGCGCAGCACAGAACTCAGAATGTACGTGGGAAATAAATCCGGCAAGTACAGGTGTCGGGGTGATGACGTCGACTAATATGTATATTGCAAATAACCGGAGTAGTAGCAGCACAATCGGATTTGAGGATATTTTAGGGGGGACACCGTTGCCTGTAGAGTTGAGCACATTTACAGCGAAACAGGATGGAGAGAAGGTAATGTTAAGCTGGCAGACAAAGACGGAGGTGAACAATTATGGATTTGAGGTAGAGAGGTCATTGTCTACAAAGGGAGGAGAGATGGGTTGGAAGAAGCTTGGCTTTGTAGAGGGAAGCGGGAACAGCAACTCACCGAAGGATTATAATTATGTAGATAAGAAACTGATGGGAGGGAGTAAGTTCAGTTACAGGCTTAAGCAAATAGATACAGATGGAAAGTTTGAGTATTCAAATGTAGTAGAGATAGAGGTAAAGCCAACGAAGTTTGAGTTGTATCAGAACTATCCAAATCCATTCAATCCGAGTACAACGATAAGCTTTGCAGTGCCGAAATCAGGGAATGTAACCTTGAAGATATACAACACGCTTGGAGAAGAGGTAGCAACACTGGCAGATGGATATATGGAAGCAGGAATACATACAATGAACTTTAATGCGGATCAGTTATCAAGTGGATTGTATATATACAGATTGAATTCAAAGGAGGCTACATTTACTAAGAAAATGTTGTTTCTGAAATAAATTACATAATCTCAAAAATATTAAAGACATAGAATGGCAGTATTTTTTTCTTCTTTTATATATCACTAGAGATACAGTTAGACATGTGAGCTTAAGAATAAATAACCATTAAGGATAAATGAATGAAAAGACTTTTTCTACAGTCAGTTTTAATTGTGCTAATCATTAACAGTGGTGTAATTGCACAATCAACAGTAGGACCTAATTACCCTAATTCAAGTGTAACAGGAGGTGGGGGTGGAGTAGCGTGGACAAATCCCGGAAACGTCTCTGCCGATGATAATTCATATACTACTGCTAGTATAGGTAATACCGGTACATCACAAGCACTTTATGCGACGGATTTTAACTTTTCCACTATACCAGATGATGCAACAATAGCAGGTATAGAAGTCGCAATAGGACGATATAGCTCAACGACAAATCCAAATTTAATTAAGGATAATACAGTACAATTACTTAAATCCGGTTCTGCTATCGGGGATAATAAAGCTGTAACAGGTACAAACTGGCCTAATGAGTCTGAAGGTGAAGGAGAGGCTACTTATGGTGGTCCCGGTGAATTATGGGGTACAACCTGGTCTCCGGCGGAAATTAAAGCATCGAATTTTGGATTGGAACTAATTGTCGATAATTCCGGTTTTAATTCTCATATAGCGTATGTTGATTACATTCGTATTACTGTATATCTTGCGGGACCACCTGCTGGCGAACCAACAACACAGGCTTCAGGTGTATCGTTCAGTTCAGTTGGTTCAACGCAAATGACGGTAAACTGGACATCAGGTGATGGAACAAACAGGATAGTTCTTGTTAGGTCTGGAAGCCAGGTTAATAGTGATCCGGTTGATGGAGTAAGCTATACGGCTAACGCAACCTTTGGTAGTGGTTCTCAGATAGGATCGGGAAATTATGTAGTGTACGATGGAACAGGAAATAGTGTAATTGTTAATGGACTTTCACCCAATACAACTTATTACGTAGCAGTTTATGAATTTAACGGGTATGGTGGTTCACAAAACTACTTAACAACAAATCCTGCTACGGGCAGCCAATTAACTAATACTGCTCCTATCACTGCTAATTTCACGGGCCAAGAACTTCTGGGACGTCCGACCGATCATTCCATTACTTTAAATGTTGTATCAAGTTCTGCTATCCAGGCTTATATAGAATATGGTACAACATCAGGAACATATACTAATACTACTTTAACTGAAAGCCAGCCGGCAAACGAACCGGTTGTAATTGTAATTGATGGTTTAACTGCAGATACGAAATATTATTACAAGCTGGTTTACAGTGCAGATGCCGGCTCAACCTGGGTAGAGAGGGATGAACATTCATTTCGAACGCAAAGACCTCCCGGTGATACATTTACTTTTGATATTACATCGGATTCGCATGTCAATATTTTATTAGGCAGTGCAAGTACCTGGCAGCAAACATTGACCAATGTAAAAAGCGATAATCCGGATTTTCTTATCGATTGCGGTGATACATTTGCAATGGATAATGTAAATTCTGAATCGGGTGCACGCACTGCATATCTTTTCCAGCGTACCTCTACAACATTTGGACTTGTAAGCCCATCGTTTCCTGTATTTTTGGCAGCAGGTAACCATGAAGAACAGGAAGCCTGGCATCTCGATGATAATGGTAATCCGGTCAACAGTCAGCCTGTTTGGGGAACAAATGCACAAAAAAGATATTTTCTTAATCCAATACCCGATAATGATTTTTATACTGGAAATTCGGATACTTATCCTGACTTAGATGGTGATCAGCTTCGTGAAGATTACTATGCCTGGACATGGGGAGATGCACTTTTTGTTGTAATAGATCCTTTCTGGTATACCTATACAAAACCATTCACAGGAAATACCGGTGGTGGTGAAGGGAGTGATGTTGGATCTGGTGACAGATGGGATTGGACATTAGGTGACGCCCAATATAATTGGTTGAAACAGACTCTTGAGAACAGTACCGCCACTTATAAGTTTCTTTTTATGCACCATATGACAGGTGGTACAGACGATTATATAAGGGGTGGAGCTTATGCAGTGCCTTACTGCGAATGGGGAGGTTATGATGAAAATGGTACAACTTATAGTTTTAATACAAGACGTCCAGGATGGTCTCAAACAATTGAACAAATTTTAGTAGATAATGGTGTTACCGCTGTATTTCATGGTCATGATCATCAGTATGCTTATGAAATACGTGACGGTATTGTTTATCAATCACTTCCTGCGGCCGGCTTCTCCGGTAACGGATTTAATATTTATAATTCCAGTAATTCTCTGACCCTTAGTGCTTTGCCCAGCCCGGGACATCTTCGTCTTACAGTTTCACCTACCCAGACAACCGTTGATTACATTAATACTAGTAGTGGAGATATTACATATTCATATACAATTGATCCAATAAGCATAACAGTGAACACCAAAATCTTTCTTCAGGGACCGTATAACAGTGGCAGTGGACTTATGAGCACAGCAATTAATTCAGGACTACCCACTACCCAACCATACAATGGTTCCCCATGGAATTACAACGGTTCAGAAAGTGTAACGGGAAGTTTTTTTTCTTCTCATACAGACATAGTAGACTGGGTACTTGTAGAGATAAAAAACTCATCATTTGTCACTGAAGGAAGAAGGGCAGCATTTTTAAAGAGTAATGGAACATTAGTAGACATAGATGGAACAAGTCCGGTAGTATTTAAGGGCAGACCTGATGGGAATTATTATATAGTAATAAAACACAGGAACCATTTGGCTATTATGTCAGCAAATCCTGTCACACTTCCTAACGGTTCAGCTTATGATTTCACAACCGGAGCGACACAGTATTACGGAGGAGAGGCAGCAGATTTAGGAGGAGGGGTATATGGTATGTACAGTGGAGATACAGATGGAGATGGAACAATAAACTATGCAGTAGACCTGGCGCCGGTGTGGAATGAGAGAGGGCAGAGTGGATATTTAGAAGGAGATACGGATATGGATGGGACAGTTAATTCAGCAGTAGACAGAGCAGGAGTATGGAATAACAGCTTAAAAGATACAAGCGTACCAAATTAAAAAGAATTAGGAGAAAAAATTATGAAAAAGAAAAACACACTATGGATAATCACAATACTGATTGTGATAAGTTCCGGTTTCGCTACCGGACAGGATTTCACGGTGTCAACAAACCAGTCGGTAGTTGGTGGTACGTGGTATCTGGAGGTACTGGTATCCAACGTAAACTCAAGTGCAAATCGGTATGCGAATGGGCAATTTTCACTTCAATTTGGTCCTACATCAGGGTTAGATTTCACAAATGCGCCGACAAATGGATCAAGTGGATGGACAAACCTAACAGCCCAATATGGAACAGCAACAATAACCACGACTAATTTTGGATCGGGGAATACGACATTTCCCAAATATGTGGCAATTAATTTTTTTAATTTACCACAGTACTCTGACTGTGTGGATTGGGGGACAGTAAGTAACACAGTGAAGGTAGTGCGGATATCACTGCCGATATCAAGCGCAGCACAGAACTCAGAATGTACGTGGGAAATAAATCCGGCAAGTACAGGTGTCGGGGTGATGACGTCGACTAATATGTATATTGCAAATAACCGGAGTAGTAGCAGCACAATCGGATTTGAGGATATTTTAGGGGGGACACCGTTGCCTGTAGAGTTGAGCACATTTACAGCGAAACAGGATGGAGAGAAGGTAATGTTAAGCTGGCAGACAAAGACGGAGGTGAACAATTATGGATTTGAGGTAGAGAGGTCATTGTCTACAAAGGGAGGAGAGATGGGTTGGAAGAAGCTTGGCTTTGTAGAGGGAAGCGGGAACAGCAACTCACCGAAGGATTATAATTATGTAGATAAGAAACTGATGGGAGGGAGTAAGTTCAGTTACAGGCTTAAGCAAATAGATACAGATGGAAAGTTTGAGTATTCAAATGTAGTAGAGATAGAGGTAAAGCCAACGAAGTTTGAGTTGTATCAGAACTATCCAAATCCATTCAATCCGAGTACAACGATAAGCTTTGCAGTGCCGAAATCAGGGAATGTAACCTTGAAGATATACAACACGCTTGGAGAAGAGGTAGCAACACTGGCAGATGGATATATGGAAGCAGGAATACATACAATGAACTTTAATGCGGATCAGTTATCAAGTGGATTGTATATATACAGATTGAATTCAAAGGAGGCTACATTTACTAAGAAAATGTTGTTTCTGAAATAGTATAAATGAAATAGACAATTATTTAATTAAAATTATAAATGGTAGACAATAAAATAGGGGACATTCATTTTTGTCTCCGATATTTATTAGCGATCTATGAGAAAAATACAATATATCTCAATAGGTGGATAAACACCACAGGAGGTTAAAATGAATAAATATTTAAAAATCCATATTTCTTTCTTTCTATTTATTTGCTCTATTTTTATTACTGAATCCCCAGGTCAGGTTTCATTTACCGGACAGGAATTACTGGGAAAACCCACTAACAATTCTATAACGGTTAATATTATTCCTGATGAAAATATCGAGTATTACTATGAATATGGAACGACAGAGGGTGGACCATACACTTCGCAAACATCCACTATATCTGCAACTGGTAATGCACCACATGAAATTGTTATTAATGGACTTCAGACAGATACACGCTACTATTATCGTATACAATACCGTACATCCGGAGGCTCCTGGATTTCAGGGGATGAGCATTCTTTTCATACACAAAGATCACAGGGCAGCACATACAAATTTACCATACTCTCTGACTCCCATGCTATGTATAATACGCAGTATCAAAATGCGGTCATAAATATAAATGGTGACGAACCCGATTTCCATTTTGATCTTGGAGATACTTTCATGACTGATGGCGATGTGAATCAGGATCAAGTTAATGCTGAATATATAGCACAACGAGATGCGTTGTATATAGGGGGTATTGGACATTCGGCTCCAATATTTCTTGCTTCAGGAAACCATGAAAACGAAGAAGGTTGGAATTTAGATGATACTCCTTTCAGTATCGCACTCGGTAGCATACTAGCGCGGAAGCTATACTTCCCTACTCCAATATCTGATGGATTCTATTCTGGAAACACAGATCTTTTAACAGCTATTGACGAAGCTACTTACGGCGATGAATTACGGGAAGACTACTATGCGTGGGAATGGGGCGATGCGCTCTTTGTTGTCATTGATCCTTTTCAGTACACCATGGCTAATCCATATGGATCTACCGCTGGCGAAGGTAGTGATGATCCGGCGAGTGGTGATAGGTGGAATTGGACGTTGGGGCAACAGCAATTTAACTGGTTCAAGCAAACTATCCAGAACAGTAGTGCCAAATACAAATTTGTCTTTGCTCATCATATGGTAGGTGGGACCCAAAACTATGTTCGTGGCGGTGCAGTACCTGCGAATTTGTTTGAGTGGGGCGGATATAATGCTGACGGTACAACGTGGGGTTTTGATACAGAACGTTCCGGCTGGGGATCTGATCCAATTCATCAGTTAATGGTTGCCAATGGTGTAAGCGCTTTCTTCCACGGTCATGATCATCAATATGCTTATGAGGTACGAGACGGCATTGTCTACCAAAGTATGCCTCGTCCTAGTACTGGTCTTGACTTCAGCTATTATAGTGAAAGTGATCCGTATACGGAAACAGTTCTGCCAAGTCCAGGATATCTCTGCGTTACTATCACGCCGGATATAGCCACTATTGAATATATTAGTTCTAATTCAACATCGAGGGTTGTTTCTCACTCCTATACGATTTTACCTAATGATGTAACTTCCGAAGAGTACACAATCACAGCGACCACAGGCGCAAATGGAAGTATTACACCGGCAGGTGTTGTTACTGTAACGGAAGGCAATAATCAGAGCTTTACAATTTCACCCAATCCCGGTTATCAGGTAGCTGATGTATTAGTAGATGGTGGCTCTGTTGGTGTTGTTACGAACTATCAGTTTACTAATGTACAGACTAATCATACTATTGCAGCCAGTTTTGAGGAGATTGTCGCAGGTTCAATCACCCAAGATGGTGCGGTTTCAAGCAATACAGCAGTTGCAAACAGCAGTAGTATTAATATAACGCACACAACAGGCACAGGTACAAACCGCTTAATGTTAGTTGGTATATCCTGGAATTGTGGTACTACTAATCGAACCATATCTTCGGTTACTTTCACGCCAAATGGAGGATCGGCTCTCGGACTAACGGAAATCATAACACAACTGGGTTATAATACATCCAACCCTCGCTACTCGGCGATCTATAGTTTGCTCAATCCTCCGAATGGGCAGCCAGGAACAGTGACGGTTACTTTCTCAGGTTCTGTAAGCAACGGTATAGTGGCCGGCGTCGCTAACTTTGCGGGAGTAGATCAGACAACTCCTCTTGGGACCCCAGGTGGTGAAGGTTCAGATGTCAACGACAACGCACCAAGTGTAACATTGACAGGACTTAATGGCAATGAGTTAGTTTTTGATAATGTATTTCAAGGTGCTTCTGATGTAAATCAAACATTAACTTTGGGTCCTAATCAGACGCAACTATGGACTGGTTGGATATCTAATACACGTGCATCGGCGAGTACAGAACAAGCTTCAGGCAATTCGGTTACAATGAGCTGGACGGCTGCCAGTGCAAGTTACTGGGCTATTGCTTCGGTACCAATTAATCCCGTGTCTGGATCGGGAACACAATACACAATAACTGCAACTTCTGGAGCTAATGGTAGCATCAACCCTTCCGGTGTAGTGAATGTAACCCAAGGAAATAATCAGAGTTTTATAATGACACCTAATAGTGGATATCAGGTTGCAGATGTTCTGGTCGATGGAGTCTCGGTTGGTGCAGTATCTAACTATCAGTTTACAAATGTACAGTCGAATCATACTATTGAGGCAAGCTTTGAAATTAGTGAATACATCACACCACTATATCGTGTTAATACCGGTGGTCCAACACTTACAAGCCCTGATCCGGATTTTTTGGGACTTACATCACCTTATACTTCTATAACAGGACTGACAGTATCTAATGTAGATGGTAATAGATCAACGTCTAATTCTATCGATTTGTCTAATGTTGATCCGGGTCTACCCATGGAACTTTTCCAAACAGTATTATATAGAAATTCCGGATCTGCTATGACCTTCAACTTCAATGTTCCTAATGGAAACTATAAAGTTCTTTTGCATGAGGCAGAACATAATTTTTCATCAGCTGGTCAACGAGAATTTGATATCAGCGTTGAAGGTGTACTTGAATTTGATAATTACGATCCATTCGTTGCTGCAGGTGGTCAAAACATTGCGGTCACCGAAACCGTGCAGGCAACCGTATCGGATGGTGTTCTTACCATTGCAATTACACCAGTAACAAGTGTTGCCATCATAAGAGGAATTGAAATCGTACCAGCAGCACCTACGGTACCTTCACATAATATTTTACTGGGCAGACCCACAGGCAATTCAATAATGATAAATACGATTGTTGATGAAAATGGTGAGGTTAAGTTTGAATACGGTATTGAGTCAGGCAATTATACGACCGGCGAAACCAGTACTATGAGTGTTACAGCAGGGGTACCGGTTGAAGTCTTGATTGGTGGACTAAATCCTGATACTAAATATTACTATAGAATACTATACCGGGTGACGAGTGGGTCTGAGTGGATCGCCGGCAGTGAACATTCATTCCATACCCAGAGGGTAAAGGGAGAAACGTTTACATTTACTATAATTGCTGATTCACATTTAGGTCAGACTTTTTCCAGCAACTCCAGCGACAGGTATGAACAGGCAACACTTAACGTTGCTGCAGATAATCCTGACTTCCATATAGATCTTGGCGATGCTTTCATCATAAGTGATGATCTGGGTGTGGGAAGCAATGTAACCGGGAATCAATCCCAGGTTGATGCTGTTTACGATATGCAGCGTCCATATTTTGCTAACTTCAGCCATTCAGCACCTGTATTTCTTGCAATTGGTAATCACGAGAACGAAGAAGGCTGGAATATTGATGACACACCATTTAGCAGAGCGCTCGCCAGCATCATTGCTCGAAAAGAATACTTCCTTAACCCAATCCCCGATGGTTTCTATGCCGGAAATGAAAATCTACTAACGGAAATTGGCGGCGATGAGTACCGGGAGGATTATTATTCCTGGGAATGGGGTGATGCACTGTTCGTAGTTTTGGATCCTTTCCAGTATACAATGACTAAACCATATGGTAGCGTTACAGGTTCAGGAGAAGATAATGATGAGACGGTCAGTGGTGACCAATGGAATTGGACACTTGGACAGGAACAGTACGATTGGTTCAAGCAGACACTAGAGAACAGTAATGCAAAGTTTAAATTTGTATTTTCTCATCATATTGTTGGTGGACAAATTACGGTGTCTAATCCTGGCGCTGGTCCCCCTGAATATGTTCGCGGAGGCGCTGAGGGTGCTCCATACTTTGAATGGGGTGGAAATAATGATGATGAAACACCCGGTTTTGTTTCTCATCGATCAGGATGGGGAACTGATCCGATTCACCAGTTGATGGTGGATAATGGTGTTGTTGCATTTTTCCACGGACACGATCACCAGTTTGTTCACGAAATGATTGACGGTCTTGTCTATCAGGAAGTTCCCTCACCAGGCATGCAAGGGTATGGGTTCGATCTCTATGATGGGAGTCCTTATGTCCAAACAACTCCACCATATGGGATAGGTAACTTGCCCAGTTCAGGTCATCTGCGTGTTTCAGTTGCGGAGGAATCGGTGACGGTTGAGTATATTCGGTCAGCTATTAGTGGCGATGGTGTTACTAATGGAGAGATTTCCTATGCATACACAATCCAGGCCCCAAGCATAACTGTTAATGCTAAAATCTTTCTTGAAGGTCCATATGTCAGCAGCAGTATGAGTACAGCGTTGAATACGGTACTGCCAACCGGTCAACCATATGACAGTTCACCGTGGAATTATAAAGGTACAGAAAGTGTAGCCGGAGATTTCTTTAGTACACACACTGATATAGTTGATTGGGTGCTTGTAGAAATTAAAAATTCGTTGATGGTAACAGTCGGAACGAGAGCAGCATTTCTTAAGAACGACGGGACAATAGTAGATATGGATGGATTAAGTCCTGTAGTTATAAAAGGTAGACCTGAGGGAAATTATTATATTGTAATACGCCACCGAAACCATCTGGCTGTAATGAGTGCAGGTATGGAGACATTAAATGGGGCAAGTAGTATGTATGATTTCACAACGGGAACATCACAATGTTACGGTAATGATGCTGCAGATTTAGGAGGAGTATATGGTATGTACAGTGGAGATACAGATGGAGATGGAACAATAAACTATGCGGTAGACCTGGCGCCGGTATGGAATGAGAGAGGACAAAGTGGATATTTAGAAGGAGATACGGATATGGATGGGACAGTTAATTCAGCAGTAGACAGAGCGGGAGTATGGAATAACAGCTTAAAAGATACAAACGTACCATAGATAGAAGGAAATAGAAGAAGTAGTAATTATAGAAACAATTTTTTAAGATAACATCGTAAAAAAATATTACTCTTAAATCTTTTTTTATTTCAAATATTTCTTATACCACACAATCCATCTTCTCATAACATCTCTGTGTTGTTTGGGTGAGGTTATGCCGTGCTCTGCCCCGGGATATAAAACCAATTCAACATCCTGTCCCCGGTCTGCCAAAGCTCGGTAAATTTCCCAGCTCTGCATTACATTTACCCTTGTGTCCTCTTCACCATGCATAAGTAAAAGAGGTGTTCCTACATTATTCAGGAAGTCGAACGGTGAAGAATGCTCGAATTTATCTTTATCGTAAACCGGAACACCTTCAAATTCCCAGTCTGCAATTTCACCATGATTTATATCACTCTGAGCATAATTACTAACCGTGTTGGAAATTCCTGCAACACTTACTGCCGCCAGGAATTTTTTAGTGTGTGCTATAATCCAGTTTGTCATATACCCGCCATAGCTCCAGCCGCCAACGACTAATTTATTCCGATCAGCAATATCCTGTCTTATAAGATAATCTACACCTGACATTATATCATTATAATCTACATAACCAAGCTTGCCGCGGTTGGCAGCATAAAAATCGGAACCATAACCTATGCTTCCTCTGAAGTTCGGTTCAAAAACAATCAAACCCAATTGTGAGAATAGCTGTGCTTTGGGATTAAATTTGTCCATGGATATTCCATCCGGACCGCCATGTGGCAATACAAGTAAAGGATACGAATCCTCATCATTGTAATCATAAGGAAGAGTTAAAACAGCTTCTATCTTTGTTTCATCATCCGAGTTATAAGATACAACTTTTGAAGTGCCAAGTTGTTTTTCTGTAATCCAGTTGGTAACGGTAGTAAGCTTTAAAGCATTTTCAGGAGGGTTACTGAATTTATTAACAAAAAGTTCGTTTGGAATATTACATGTGCTGCCGATAAAAACAATTTCCTTTGTATTTGGATTAAGTGAATAATCGAACACCGCATAATAAGGTTCGAGGAGTGTTTCAACCTTACCGAACATATCAACAGAATAAATTCCTGTATGAACATTTCTTGGAGTTTTAAAAGATATATGCT
>Ga0307424_1001483_pt1 | contig 12319 bp, 8 predicted proteins | sample SalMarWE160320MG_FD_202157 | JGI IMG/M metagenome (GOLD analysis project Ga0307424, IMG submission 202157) | Salt marsh sediment microbial communities from the Plum Island Ecosystem LTER, Massachusetts, United States - WE1603-20 | ecosystem: Environmental > Aquatic > Marine > Intertidal zone >... | reverse complement strand
CAATTAAAGGAAAGCCTTGATGCGAAATCGAAAATCCTCGGCTTTTTAGATACGCTGATTAAGAACGTCGAAAAAGACATAAAGGATTTAGCAGGGACTCCCTTTGAGAATTTGCCTTTAGAGGCAAAAAAGGCAAACCTTAAGGTCAGAGATTTCACGCTGGAATACATAAGAAACGCCAATGAAACAAACAGTATTCAAAAAGCTGTCTTTGATGGGATCGAAAAAAGTATTAAAGAAATTAACAGGATCAATCTCGAAAAGAGCGCAAGTTTCTATGGTAAGGTAAAAGCCTATTTTCGGAATATCCTGATCATTATCCTCTTTGCCTCAGTTACAGGTATCCTGATTAGCATTTTTACGGCAAGATCTGTTTCAAGTTTATTGTCGAGGGTGGTTGAGAACTTGTTCAATGCCTCGGATCAGGTGGCCTCGGCCTCAAATGAGGTCTCCTCTTCCAGCCAGTCCCTGGCCGAAGGGTCATCCGAACAGGCTGCATCCATAGAGGAGACATCGGCATCATTGGAAGAGATGTCTTCCATGACCAAACAGAACGCGGATAATTCCGGTCAGGCGGACAGCCTCATGAAAGATGCCAACCTGGTGATCGCGGAGGCCAACGGGTCCATGACTGACCTCACCCATTCCATGGATGAGATCTCCAAGGCGAGCGAAGAGACATCCAAGATCATCAAGACCATTGATGAGATAGCGTTTCAGACCAATCTGTTGGCGCTCAATGCGGCGGTTGAGGCGGCCAGGGCCGGAGAGGCCGGGGCCGGGTTTGCCGTTGTGGCGGACGAGGTGCGGAACCTTGCCCTGAGGGCGGCTGAAGCGGCCAAGAACACGGCTGAGCTCATCGAGGGTACGGTGAAGAGGGTGAATGATGGCACATCGGTGGTGGAGAAGACCAACGCCGAGTTCGCCAAGGTGGCGGAAAGCGCCACAAAGGTGGGTGAACTGGTCAGTGAGATCTCTGCTGCTTCCAGAGAGCAGGCCCAGGGGATCGATGAGGTGAACAAGGCCGTGACCGAGATGGACAAGGTGGTCCAGCAAAATGCGGCCAACGCAGAGGAGTCTGCCTCCGCTGCAGAGGAGATGACTGCCCAGGCCGAAGAGATGAAGAGGTATGTGGGTGATTTGGTGGCCCTGGTGGGCGGAAAAGCGGAACAGGGAGCCATGACCCACGGTCGGCCGTTGCATAAAGAGGCCCTTGGAGTCAAAAGGGCGGCACCCGGAAGAAGGAAGGCCCTTGCGGCCCTCAATAGAAAACAGGCTGCTCGGAAAGAGGTAAACCCTGAAGAAGTCATCCCGCTGGGTGACAAGGACTTTGAAGATTTCTGATCTGACCCTTTCGATCTTGCTCGCTCTTACGCTCAGCGTGGGAGTGAGCTCTCCTTGTTCAGATATTTTCAACTATATAAAATTACTTTCATTTTTAAATCCGCAACCCGCAGCCCGTAATCCGTAATCCGCAATCCAAAATCCCATTTCTCTTTCCTATACTCCAATTCTACTACCGGCAAGAATTTCCTGACAAAATCGATAATAGTCAAAATGTTGTCTAACCCGCTTGATGCTTCAATATGAGGTTAATCACAGAGCGTGGATATAACATATTGATTTTGTGCCATGTTTTTCCCTTTTTTCCCCCGCCATCACTTTTTGGCACATATATTGCTGTCTATACGAAATAAAAGATCTGTCGTATTTTTTTGACTAATTCTTTTTTAACCAAATAGAGCCTTCAACTCTCTGCTAAGCATCTCAGGAGGTACTTATCGTGATTGAAGATGAAAAAATGTTGTCTGTGCCGGAAACCGCAGCATTGTGTGGCGTGACCCGGAGTACAATAAACAACTGGATAAAAGACAAAAAACTGTACGCGACCCGGTCCGGCAGAAATTATGCGGTTCTGGCAAAAGAAGTGTTGATCTTCCTTAAATCCACAGGAAGGGAGATCCCATCTGAACTGGAACGTGACGATTTAAATGGGCCCCTGTTCAAAAACTTTCAATATTGCTGGGACTACCCGAAGAATACCGAGCATGAAGAAGGGTGTAAGAGCTGCGTGGTCTCGGACAAAAAACTCGATGTTTGTTTCACTGCAAGAGGGAGCAGCGAACTGGCTTGCACTGTTGAGTGCTGTGAATGCCGTTATTACCAGGAGATTTATCTTCCAAGAATTCAATTCATTCATCAACTCGATTTTCCTGCCGCGGTTTGCAGAAGACTTTCTTTTTGGGGCGTTAACAGCAGGTGGGCTGCAATGAACCGGATTCCACAGAAGGAGTTCTTAGGAATGGAGATGGAAAGGGTAATACACCCTAACTCCTTGGAGAGGGTAATTTCCGCAATACGAAAAATGGAATTAGGAGAATCGCTCCGCATGACGTTCAATATTTTTCTCAAGAGCGAAACAAAAGGAAAGCAGGAGGCGAGTATTTCTTTTTTTCCTCTGAATGAACCTCCCGGTACTTTTCTTTTTTTGGCTAAACTGGAAAATAAAACCCAAATAACAAACAAATCACAATAATGACAAATTCCAAACCACCATATGATCTTGAAGAAAGGACTTTCCAATTCGCCAAAGCTGTTAGGCTTTTCATTAAAACATTGCCGAAGACAATCTCAAATATTGAGGATGGCAAACAAGTCGTAAAAGCCTCCGGTTCAGTGGGTGCAAATTATAGGGAGGCCAACGAATCTTTAAGCAAGAAAGACTTTCTAATGAGGATTAGGATAAGCCGCAAGGAAGCAAAAGAAAGCACCTATTGGCTCAGGCTAATTCATGAAACAAATGATTTAAAAAACGCAGATCATGCCCAAAATATGAAGCAAGAAGCGATTGAATTGACAGAAGTACTTTCATCAATATTGGAAAAATCAAAATAATTTGGTCATTGGATTTTGAAATTTGTTTGTAATTTGGCGCTTGTAGTTTGAGATTTATTTGTTCTTAAAAATAGGTGAACTTTAGAAATTTTCGGGACTTTCATCCAACAATCCAGAGGGGGGAGGCAGAAAAGAAATGGCGGAATTAGCGGAAACAATGGACCAGGCAGTGAAGGTTATGGCGGAAAGGGAGGGGAAATACCTCACCTTTACCTTAGCCGAAGAGGAGTACGGGATCGGCATCCTGAAGATCAAGGAGATTATCGGGATGATGCCCATTACCACTGTTCCTCAGACACCGGAGTTTGTAAAAGGTGTCATCAACCTTCGGGGGAAGGTGATCCCCGTGATGGACCTGAGGCTCCGCTTCGGTATGGAGGAAATCGGTTATACCGAGCGGACCTGCATCATCGTGGTGGAGATTGAGGGTCAAGCAGGGACGATCATGATTGGGACCGTTGTGGACTCGGTATCGGAGGTGCTGAACATCAAGGGCGAGGACATCGAGGATACCCCCACCTTTGGTACAGAACTGAATACCGAATATATCCTCGGTATGGCCAAGATGGAAGGGGGCGTAAAGATCCTGTTAGATATAGATCGGGTGTTAAGCAGTGAGGAGATAGCCTTGCTTTAGTAAGCCACGTAGGGAAGACAAAGACGCAGTGGGAGATTCAACCAGCAGGCACGTGGTCAAAGATGCCTGAGCGGGCTGAGCAGTTATGCGCAACCGGAGACAGACAATCTCAATAGTAAGGGGAAGGAGGTCCTGTTTTGAACACAAAAATTCCTTTAAGATTCCTGGTGGCCATTGTCAGTGTTACTGCAATGATTCTATGCTGGTTCCCGGGGGGATACGCAACCGATGATATTGTTAAGGTATATGTAGGATCAGGGGCCTGCAAAGACTGCCACGAAACCGAATTTAACAATTTTGCAGCATACGCAAAGAAGGCCTCTTCATTTAAGAGCATAGAGCTAATGAAAAAAGGGCTGACTGAATCTGAGGTGAAGGGGTGTTTCAAATGTCATACAACAGGATATGGCGAACCTGGCGGGTTCATTTCCCAAAAGGAGACGCCCTCTCTCAAGAATGCAGGCTGTGAAGTTTGCCACGGCCCTGGCAGTGTTCATTGTGAAACCGAGGACTCAGAAGACATAAAGGGGAAACTCTCAATTGCCGATTGCGAGAAATGTCACAGTGCCGAGAGGGTTGCCGCATTCAAATTTAAACCTCTGATCTATGGAGGCGCACATTAGGAGGCTGTCCGAGAATGGCTATTTTCCGCAATCTCTGCGTTAGGCTCAGATTTAAATCCTCAAAATACTACAATGTATTCTTGCGGTTTAAATCTTCGCCTTCCTTGGCCTTGCTAATAATCTCTCATTCTCGGACAGCCTCCCAGATCTCTAAGACAATAGTTTCACCAGATTGCTGAACAAGAAATGGGATCGAAACCTAAATCGTCACTGAACATATTCTGGGGGAGGGTTATGAAAGTATTCTCATATTTCAGGGAAAAGTTATGGCTCAAGGTTATTACTGCTGTATTGCTGCTCCTGATTTTGGTCATGGGCGTGATGATCTTCACAAATGTCCAAAACCAGACCACAGCGTTAAACGACCAGATCCAGCACGACGCAGAAATATTGGCCACGACCATTGAAGGGGCTGTCATTGACTTGCTCGCTGTAGGCGATAATGAAGGGGTAGTAAAACAGTTCCAGCGACTCAAGGAAAAGATCTCCGGTCTGGACGTCATGATATATGACTTTGACAAGACTGTTTCGTTTGCCACCGATCCTGGGCTGGTGGGTAAAGGCCTCGATACGTTGCTAAAAAGTGGTTCCGACGTTGACATTGTCACTCGGATGATAGAAAGCGGAGAAGCCCCGCATGAACCTCTTGCAGAAGAGATCAACGGGGCCCCGTTTCTGAGTCTTTTACGCCCTATTCATAACGAAACCCGCTGTTATCACTGTCATGGGAGTTCACGCAAGGTCCTGGGCGGTATGTTGGTGAGGGCATCTTCGGCAGAGGCCTTAAGTGCAGCACTTGCCGCCCGCAATATGAACATCATGATGGGTATCGCAGGAATAATAATTATGGTCCTGCTGATCTATTTTGTGTTCCACCGGTTGGTCGATCGTCAGGTGCAAAGAATTCTGGATCTGGCAGGCAAGATGAGACAGGGTGATCTGACCCAGGTGTTAGAAGTCAAGGGCCGGGACGAAATGAGCCATATGTCTAACAGGATGAATCTCGTCAATGAGAAGTTTAGAAATATCCTAAAGGATATCTTGCTTGCCGCACAAAAACTATCGGATGTAACCCTTAACCAAGCTTCTGCCTTAGAGGAAACAAGTTCATCATTGGAAGAAATGGGGGCCGTGACCAAGAATAATGCTGAAAATGCCTCCCAGGCGGATCGGCTCATGCATGAAGCCAGGCAGATCATAGAAAAGGCAAACAACTCCATGGCCAGAGTGATCGAGTCGATGGGATCAATAAGTAAAGCAAGTGAAGAGATATCCAAGATTATCAAGACCATTGATGAAATTGCTTTCCAGACCAATCTGTTGGCCCTGAATGCGGCAGTGGAGGCCGCCAGGGCAGGTGAAGCGGGCGCGGGGTTTGCCGTTGTGGCCGATGAAGTCAGAAACCTTGCGCTGCGTGCGGCCGAGGCGGCCAAGGGCACCTCGGAGTTGATCGAAACCACGGTCAGCAAGATCAATGACGAAACAAAACTGGTTGCTGAAACCAACCAGGCATTTTCTGAGATGGCCGCCAGTACTACCCGGGTGGGAGAGCTGGTAACCGGGATTGCCGCCGCATCAAAGGAACAGGCCCAGGGAATTGAACAAATCAATCAAGCTGCAAGCGAGATAGACGAGTCAAACCAGCGGAATGCCTTAAACGCGGAAGAGTTGGTATCGTCTGTACGCGTTTTCAAAATTGACAGTGATGGCGATTCAGAAGAGCCGGTGTTGGGCCTTGAAGTCCCTAAGGCTACTAACCGGACCGGAGAAAGAGATCGTAAGAAGTGAGATAGCACGCAAACAGAAAATTGGAGGGATAGGACCATGAAAATTAGCACAAAAATTATGATACTGATCACTATAGTCCTCTTTTTGACCGCTGGACTTATTGGCCTGACGGCCGTCTGGCAGTTAAACAGAAGCGGGGAAATGGCTATTAGCGAGATTGAAAGATTTGGCACTGAAAATATAAAAAAAATCAAGGCGGACGGAAAAAGTCAAGCGAAGACCTATCGTCAGGAACTCCTCTCGCAGAAAAAGGAATATTTAAAATCGAATGTAAAAATGGCCTTCAGTATTCTCCATAAGTCATTAAAAGATGCAGAAAAAGTTGCTGGAGACGGTCTCAATGATGAAGTTAAAAAGGCAATCATATTGCAACAGAAGGAAGATATGGCCCAATTCATAGGCGCAATTCGCTATGGCGCTGAAAATAAGGACTATTTCTGGATTAACGATATGCACCCTACCATGATCATGCACCCATTTAAACCCCAGTTGGATGGCAAGGATCTCTCCGCTATCAAGGACCCGAACGGGAAAAAACTGTTTGTGGAATTTGTGAAGGTGTGCGGAGATAAGGGCGAAGGATTTGTGGATTATTACTGGCCAAAGTACGGGGCAGACAAACCCCAACCAAAGCTCTCATTTGTCAAGTTGTTCAAAAAATGGGGATGGATTATCGGCACCGGCATCTATATCGATGACATCGACGCGATGGTGAATGCCAGGAAGGCAATACTTGATGAGGAGGTCAAGACTGCCCAGAAAAAACTGAAACTCCAGATTGAAAAGCAGCGAGACAATATTAAGGACAACATCAACCGCGTATTGTGGTTGATGGCGGCAGTTACCCTGGTGACTGTTATCCTGGCCTTAGTCGCTTCTTTTGTCTTCGCCCGGCGTAGCATCATCAAACCCGTTAGCCGTGTAACAGAAGGCCTGAACCAGGGCGCTGATCAGGTGGCATCCGCATCCGGGCAGGTATCGGCATCCAGTCAGTCCTTGGCCGAAGGTTCATCCGAACAGGCGGCATCTATCGAGGAGACATCGGCATCATTGGAAGAGATGTCTTCCATGACAAAACAGACTGCGGATAATTCCGGCCAGGCAGACAGCCTCATGAAAGAGGCCAACCAGGTGATCGCAGAGGCCAACCAGTCCATGACTGACCTCACCCATTCCATGGATGAGATCTCCAAGGCCAGCGAAGAGACATCCAAGATCATCAAGACCATTGATGAGGTAGCATTTCAAACCAATCTTTTGGCTCTCAATGCGGCGGTTGAGGCAGCGAGGGCCGGAGAGGCGGGGGCCGGGTTTGCCGTTGTGGCGGATGAGGTGCGAAACCTTGCCCTTAGGGCGGCTGAAGCGGCCAAGAACACGGCCGCACTCATCGAGGGTACGGTGAAGAAGGTCAATGACGGCACCGACTTGGTGGGGAAGACCAACGCCGAGTTCACCAAGGTAGCGGAAAGCGCCACAAAGGTGGGTGAACTGGTCAGTGAGATCTCGGCTGCTTCGAGAGAGCAGGCCCAGGGGATCGATGAGGTGAATAAGGCCGTGACCGAGATGGACAAGGTGACCCAGCAGAATGCGGCCACTGCAGAGGAGTCGGCATCGGCCTCAGAGGAGATGAATGCCCAGGCCGAAGAGATGAAGAGTTATGTGGGTGATCTGGTGGCCCTGGTGGGCGGAAAAGGGGGAGAGGCAACCCTGACTGACGGCCGTCCGGCGCGTAGGATGGCCCCTACAGTCAAAAAGGAGGCCCCCGGAAAAGCGAAGGCCCTTGCGGCGCCTAAAAGAAAACAGGCTGCCGAGAATGAGGTAAACCCTGAAGAAGTTATCCCACTGGATGACAAGGACTTTGAGGATTTCTGATCCGAGCCTTTTGGTTTGACACAAATCAGGTCTCGCCACGTCATCTGGCATGTTTTTTGCCTTGTATTGTCGAGGTACTGTTTGAAACAAATTGGCCGGGGCAAGCCTAACCGCTTGGCCCATATTAACTGAGTATTACTATTAACTTAGTATTACTTACAAATCAATAGAGGAGGTTTATCATGGCAGGATCTAAGAAATGGATGGGAATGCTGGGATGGTTTTTGGGTGTTATTTTTTTGACAGCAGGGAATGGGTTTTCGGGTGATACGGCCCTGTTCGGCATCAATGTTCCCCTTTCAGGCTCATACTCGAAACAGGGGGAAGACGAGCTAAAAGCCTATAAGCTGGCCATTCAGACACTGAATGAAAAGGGGGGGATTCTCGGCAAGAAGATTGTTTATTCGGTGAAGGATACCAAGACCAACGCTGACGTGGCCCGGGCAAATGCCAAGGCCTTTATAAAGGAAGGCGCGATTATGATCACGGGAGGCTCAAGTTCGGCCTGTGCCATTGCCCAGAGTGAGGAATGTCAAAAGGCCGGTGTGGTATTTATGGCGGGCCTGACCCATTCCAATGCCACGACCGGGAAGAATGCCCATCGGCATTGTTTCCGCTGGTATAATAATGGCCATCAGTCGGCCAAGGCCATGGGTCAAGGCCTGGTGGAGAAATTCGGGAAGGATGCCAAATATGCATTTTTGTACGCTGACTATACCTGGGGGCAAACGGTTCAGAAGTCGGTCCAGGACGTCGTTGAAAAGGCCGGTGGCAGCACTGTCCTGGTCCTTCCCACAAAGCTGGGGTCCAAGAGCTTTATCTCATATCTTCTGAAGGCCAAGAAAGCAAAGCCGGATGTGCTCGTTCTCGTCCATTTCGGTAAAGATATGATCAATTGTCTGAAACAGGCGACCAAGCTGAAGCTCAGGGAAAACATGTCCATTGTAGTTCCACTTATGGAGATCCACATGGCACAGCCGCTCGGTCCTGAGGTCATGCAAGGCGTCGTAACCTCCATGTGCTGGTATCACGGTCTTTCTGACAAGTTCGAAGGGTCTAAACAATTTGTAGAGGCCTTTGAGAAGGCATACAACAAGAAGCCCGGCAACGCGGCAGCAGTGGCCTGGGTAGATATTTTTCAATATGCGGATGCTGTTAAACGGGCAGGGTCGTTTGATCATGTCAAGGTGATCAAGGCCCTGGAAGGGCACAAATTTACACTTCTGGTCGATGAGGAGTACTGGCGTGACTGGGACCATCAGGGGATACATCCCACCTACGTGGCTGTTGGCAAGACGCCTGCTCAGAGCAAAGGGGAGTGGGATCTTTTTGAGATCATCAGTGTGCAAAAGGGAGAGGATGTGGCTCGAACCAAGAGCGAGAACCCCGTCCAATTGGAACCACTCAAATAGAACCAAAGCCGCGGGGTCAGATCTTATAACTATGAAAAAAAGATCTTGAGTCAGATAGTTAATATTTAAGATCTGACCCCGAATGGGAGGGGTAGTCATGGAACGTGTCAAAAGAATTCTGATCGTATCGATTCTGTTTCTGTCGCTCATGTTTGCATGGACAGGGCAGGTAATATCAGCCGGGGGCAAGGTGGCGCTGCGTGTGGGATATGTGCCTCTCTTGGGGCAGTTACCCCTAATTGTGTCCTTTGAAAATGACCGGATGGACCTTGAAAAGGTAGCGCCCCAATTGGTTAAATACGCCTCCTTTACGGCCCTGGAGGCTGCCCTGCGTGTGGGAGCGATTGATCTGGCTTCCCTTCCCATACCGATTGCCCTCAGTATGGCGGCTGACGGGCAGAAGATCAAGATTATCGGGACCTGTCACCGGGGAGGATCAAGACTGGTGGCCCGGGCCAAAGGAGATCTTGAGTCGGTTCGCGGGAATCTCATAGGCGTCCCTGGCCTTGATTCCGGCGAAAACCTTAAACTGAGTCAAGTGCTCGGTGCCGCCGATCTGCGGCCCGGGCTTGACTACAAGACTATTGGGGTCAGCTTTACGACTGTGATAGGCGACTTAAAGGCCCGGAAGATCGATGCCATCTATCTGCCCGAGCCGTTTGGCACAATTGCGGAGAAAGAGAAGATCGCGGTCGAAGTGGAGGGTCAGGAAGGAAAGCTGACAGGGACGCTGGATACGGTTTTGGTTATTCGCTCTGAGGTCTTGGAGAAAAGGAAGGAGGCCGTGGAGGAATGGCTTGGGAGTCTGGTGAAGAACTGCCGATTTATTGAAAACGATATTAAAAAGGCCGGGGCCAAACAGACGGCGATTATTCAAGGGTCCTATTTCGACTATCCTGAAGCCATAGTGACCTCCGCCCTGCTTAAGAGAAAGGGAGATCTCAAATTCGATCATTTTGTTCCATCAATAGAAGAGATCGGAGAGTATATGGATGTGGCGACCCAGATGAAACTTCTGACAACATCAGTTGATCTGAACAGACTGATTTCCGTCGATTCAATGGAGAAGCTGAGCAAATTGCATCCTAATTAAGAAGTGAGGGGGTATTCAAATGAGGCGTTTGAATCTGACAGTCAAGCATAAGTTTGTATTGCTGATTCTTTTCTTAGTGATACTGGTCAGCGCGTCGATTATGGTTTCGACGATGCTTCTTTCAGAGGATGGTAAAAAAATGGTTCTGAAGGGGGTGACTGAAAAGCTTGAGGATATCCGTAAGATTAGTATCGCGGAATTCGGTAATTTTAAGAAGGTGGCCGATGAAGGTATCAGAGAGGCAAGCGGCCTCACAGCAATCGAAGAAATCATTTCAATTGCCCGGAACAATCAGAAGGCCTTTCTGGGTCTTACCAATGAGGCGGTCAAGGATGTGGGAGACAATGTGGCCACTACCCTTGAATCTCAAGGTCAAGTAATCAACAAAGGGCTGGATGATCTTTTGGCCGTTTCCACAGAATCGACAAATGAGATCATGGAGTCTGATAAGCGCTCCCAGAATGTACTCGGCAATGTCGCAATTTTCAACGTGGAGGCTTTAAAAACATCCAGCCTGCAGAGCCTTCATCGTCTTACACTGTTGATAAAAGGGGTTGAGAAGAGGCTTCAAGGGATGCAGGATCGAAATAACGAGGACATAGACGCCTTTTTGGTGAAATTCATAACCAAACTTGAAGACCCGGGGCAAGATCGTGAGCAACTCCTCGATTTTATCATGACGGCCTTTGAAGATCTGAAAGAGGAGTCTGATAAGAGGAAAGCCGTGCTCTACCGGAAACTGGTGGACGATTTTGATTTGCAGGGGAGGGTCATGGCTGAAGAATTGGGATTGGTGACCCACAAAGTCCGCTATGCCATCAGCCGCGAATTAGATAACTCAGAGACCCTGCAGACGGAAAAGATGGATAAGGTGGTCAACAAGATTCTGGAGAATCAAATGGCTATCCAGGAGTCGGTCAAGGCCTCCACTGTTAAGCTGAGTACCGCTGTTAACGAACTGAGGACGAATTTACCCCTGAGCCTCAAGGAAAAGGGGGGTGAGGCAGTCAGAAGGGTAGAGGAAGAAGCCGCTAAAGCGACGAAAACGGCTGAAGAGGTCAAGGTAAAGGTGGGTACCAAGGTCGCAACTAACATGAAGGGTGCAGCAGCGAGGTTTGAATCGGGCGTCGCCGAATCCAAGGATTTTATTGAGAAAACCATGGACAATTCTTCAACCAAAACACTCAACTTCGGTCTTGGCCTTGCCCTTATTTGCGTTCTGATTGCAGTTTTTTTGGGTATTCTTGTCATCAGAAGCATCATTACGCCCATCAACCGCATCATAGAAGGTCTTAGTGAGGGCTCCGACCAGGTGGCCTCTGCATCAGGCCAGGTAGCGGCCTCCAGTCAGTCCTTGGCCGAAGGCTCGGCCGAACAGGCGGCATCCATTGAGGAGACATCGGCATCATTGGAAGAGATGTCTTCCATGACCAAACAGAACGCGGACAATTCCGGCCAGGCGGACAGCCTCATGAAAGAGGCCAATCAGGTGATCGCTGGGGCCAACCAGTCCATGACCGACCTCACCCATTCCATGGATGAAATCTCCAAAGCGAGCGAAGAGACATCCAAGATTATCAAGACCATTGATGAGATCGCGTTTCAAACCAATCTTTTGGCTCTCAATGCGGCGGTTGAGGCGGCCAGGGCCGGAGAGGCGGGGGCCGGATTTGCCGTTGTGGCTGACGAGGTGCGAAACCTTGCCCTGAGGGCGGCTGAAGCGGCCAAGAACACGACCGACCTCATCGAGGGTACGGTGAAGAGGGTGAATGATGGCACAGCGGTGGTGGATAAGACCAACGCTGAGTTCACCAAGGTGGCCGAAAGCGCCACAAAGGTGGGTGAACTGGTCAGTGAGATCTCGGCTGCTTCGAGAGAGCAGGCCCAGGGGATCGATGAGGTGAATAAGGCCGTGACCGAGATGGACAAGGTGACCCAGCAGAATGCGGCCAATGCAGAGGAGTCGGCCTCTGCTTCGGAGGAGATGACCGCCCAGGCC
>Ga0307424_1001480_pt1 | contig 12341 bp, 11 predicted proteins | sample SalMarWE160320MG_FD_202157 | JGI IMG/M metagenome (GOLD analysis project Ga0307424, IMG submission 202157) | Salt marsh sediment microbial communities from the Plum Island Ecosystem LTER, Massachusetts, United States - WE1603-20 | ecosystem: Environmental > Aquatic > Marine > Intertidal zone >... | reverse complement strand
CAGGCGAGGTCGTCGGAATCATCACGGAGCGAGATATCCTCCGGCTGACGGCGAGCGCGCCGGGCAAGCTCCACCGCATGCCGGTGGGAGACAACATGACGCGCGACCCTGTGATCGCCGGATCGGACGACGACCTCCGGAAGGCCATGGCCGTCATGACCGAGCACAGGATCCGCCATCTCCCAGTGCAGGAGCGCGGACAGCTCGTGGGGCTCGTGTCCATCGGCGACCTGATCAAGGCGTGCCTCGACCTCGCCGAGGACGAGATTGTCCACCTGCGCCAGTACATACACGGGGGCGGGGCGTGGTGAGGGAAGCCCGCATCGACACGACGAAGTGACACATGGCAATCGGGAAGCCCCGCCCGGTCTCGGAGCTTGCGTGAGACCAAGCGGGGCTTCGCTTTCTCAGGCCTAGTCCGAGCCTTCCCTCGCCAGTTCAACCGTCGGCCTTCGAGCCGGAGGCTCTTCCCACGGCACGGCGAACGACGCCAGGACGGTGTCGACGAATGCGCCCGATCGATCCGTGGCCACCCGCACACCGTATCATCGCTCGCGGCCACGCCGCAGCATTCGAAGGGGTACAACGCGGTCATCCGGACCAAGGCATTGCGAACCGGGACACCCTCGGGCGTTCGGACGGTGCCGATGACCCGCGCGCTGAGCCCGCAGATGTCGCCCGAGTGTTCTTCATCGTCTCCGCAACCCACCGCCACATCAGCACTGCGACGCCAACGAGATGAGGAATCGTGCCCATCGACTTGACATTCGGACCCGAATGGCCCAGTCCCGGTTATCCCCGGACTCCAACGAGTAGTTGGCCCGCCGCCAGACTTCACGGCAACCCGGTGGCAACCTCATGGCGACTTCAAGTGGGCGCTGACGGATTCGAACCGCCGACCCCCTGCTTGTAAGGCAGGTGCTCTGGACCAGCTGAGCTAAGCGCCCGTGGGTACTTCTTCCAGCAACGGCGCGGATTCTCGTCTGCGCCGGCTTGCCGCGTCCCGTGGGGTGTGCGACAAGGTGTGCGAGGTCCGGAGTTCATCGTGCCTCCCGGAGCTCCCCGGCCTCGAGCACGACGCGTAACATAGTTTCGGCGTCGGCCTGCTGGTAGGCGGATTTCAGGGTGGCCACCGTCTTCCACCCCCCGGCCGCAGCCACGTCGACGTCGGGAAGGTGCTTGCGCTCCGTAGCCCACTTGCGTCGGTAGGCGTGCCAGAGGCTCCCCTTCTGCGGCTCGAGCTCGGCCAGCACCTCGGCCTTCCGAAGCCACCGGTCGGCGAGATGCCGTGAGACGGGCTTGTTCGCGGCTCCGGGAGCAGGGAACAGCGGGGCACCGCCGATGCCAGGACGCTCCCGTAGGATCCTGTCAACGGCCTTCCGAACCGTGGGAGAGATCGGTACGGTCGTCTCACGTCCGGTCTTGTCCGTCTGAGCAGGCCACCGGATCGCCCCGTGCGGTCCCTCGTCCAGCCGCAGATCCTCGTATGTGAGCTTGCAGACCGCTGAGATCCTGCGGCCCGTGCCGTTGACGATGTCGAGCAGCTCGGAGAGGTGGCTCCGCTCTTCGCGGGGCTTTCCCCATCGACTCTCCATCATCACCTGGTCCGAGATCTTCCGAATGGCCTCGTACCGGTCCTGCGTCGCCACAGGTCTTCTCGGGTTCTTCTCCCTCGGGGCCTCGAAGCCGCGGACGGGGTTCTCCCGCATGAGATACTGGCCCTCGGGCGCCCGCCACTTCGTCCCCCAGTTGAAGACCCACCGCAGCCAGTTGCAGTCGGCCTCCACAACGCGAGCTCGCACCGGTCGCCTTTTCGCTTCCGGCGCTGCTCTTCCCCGGGCGTCGATCGCCCCGGCTAGGCGGTCTCGGACGAACCGCTCCCACTGCGCGAGGGACATCCTGTGCGGGTCGAGATCGGCACCAAGCACACGCATCCACATCTCGATCCTTCGCGCGTCTGCCTTGCGCTCCCTGGCAGTCTTCCGAGGTGTTCGCTCGCGCTCGTAGATGGCGAACACCTTCGAGAGCCTCATCCGACCCAGGGCGACGTCCTGGGCGCCGGCATAAAACGGGAAGAGATCCTGCTTCGAAGAGACCCGGACGTTGAGCGCGCGCAGCAGGCGGCGAGGTAGAATCGTCCCTCGGGCCGCTCCCTGCGAAGTGCTAGAACGCCGATGGAACGGGCTTCTCGAACCCGTGCCGAAGTCATCGCTGTTGACTGTGAGTGGTGGCGTCCCGACTTATTCGCCAACCGACCACCTGGAGGTCCGTTTCCTGCTCAGTTGGGGCTGCCCAGAGAATGCGCTTTGGCTCAACCTGACGGAATCAGCAGATGGACCAGGGCACACGTCTTGCCAGGCGAGTGCTCGGGCAGAATCATGCTTCCGCAGCAGGATTCGAAAGTCGTTGGGCCGCGATGAGCGGCCGTTTTGGAGTAGAGGGCGTCGGACCGTGGACGTCGAGGTCAGATCATCGCCCATCGAGGGCCTGGGGCTATTCGCTGCACGGACGTTCGCGCCAGGTGAGCGCATCCGCGCGATCAACGTCGTGCGCGAAATCACGGCCGATCGCCCGCTACGGCCTCAGCTGGGCGAGTGGTGGGACCACTGCGATTACCCCAACGGCAGGGTCGTTCTGATTGGTCCGCCGGACTGCTACCTCAACCACTGCTGTGACCCCAACGCCTACGTGCTGTACGAAGGGGACCGCTGCTTCATCGTGACTCGGCGAGAGATCGCGGTGGGCGACGAGATCACCTGCGACTACAACATCAACATCACGGGTGGCGACGCGTGGCCATGCCACTGCGGTGCGGCCCGTTGCCGGGGCAGCACCACGGGCGACTTCTTCCTGCTGCCGGAGCCGATCCAGCGCGAGTATCGGCCCTCGCTGGCCGATTGGTTTGTCAGGTCGCATGGCGAACGGCTGAAGCCTCTCGCTAGCGGCCGTACCGACTGGAGCCGGTGAAACGAGGCGCTGGAGCAGGTTCCCGGACACGGGAGAGCATGGCTCCGGTTCCCGTCCCAAGATTGAGGATCCACTCGTTATTTTGTGGTGGGCATTCGCATGTGCCAGAGCGCCCCCCTCTGAGGCTCCGCCTCGAACACGGCGAGTGCGTGAGGGGTGTGCCCGGGGCCGATCTGCGTTCTGCCTTGTTCGTTCCCGGTCGCTGGGACCCCGGGTGACGGAGGAGCCGATGAAGACCAGTAGATGGGCCTGCATGGCCGCCCTACTCCTCTCGGGGCCGATGCACGGGTGTGACTTCGTAGAGCACATCTTCGGCTGTGACGGTGACTCGCGTGTGCCACTCCAAGAGCAGAGAGTGTCGATAGACGAGGGTGTGTGGGGACGGATCTCGTTCTGGGAGGGGAACTTCATGCCAGGGGACCGCTGCACCAGCGGGCGGATCACGCCAGCGCAGCGATTGATCCTCTTCTTCGAGCCGACCCCCGATTCCATGGTCGTGCACCCTGCCTACAACGGTGCATTCGTGTCCGAGATCAGGACTAGCCCCGTTGACTCGGTATGGTCCGACGGCTCGGGGTTCTTTGAGCTGGCTCTCCCGCCCGGAAGGTACTCGATGTTCGTGCGGGAGGACTCGCTCCTCTATGCGAACGGGTGGGACGATCAGATCATCTACCCGGTCAACGTGACCGCCGGCATGCGTACCGCGGTCTCGTTCGACATCGACTACGAGGCCGCGTACTAGCGAAGCGACCCGCATCGCCCATCGTGATGGTGTCGGAGAACGAGTAGATTTGGACACGGGAGTGCGAGGCCCCGACCGTCGATTCCCTTGGACTGAGCATGGCCATGAAGAGGCTCGGCGCCCTGCTGCTTGCGGTGACCGTCGGCGGCGGCTGTGACGACATCGTCGGGGACGATGCAGCGGCCCCGTGTTTCGACGTTCTGCGCCCCTCGATCGTCGCCGAGATTCGAGATCAAGGGGGAGTGGCGACCGCCATTGGCGCGACTGTCACCATCTGGAACGACGCAGGCGTCACGGGAAGCAACGAGGGATTCGGGGATTCGCTGAGGGTGTCGGTCACCGCTTCGAATGCGACGGGGCGGTTCAGCGTGCGGGTAGAGAAGCCCTGGTTCGGCGACACGCTGGTTCAAAATGTGCTGGTGACCGGCGGGCCTTGTGGGGCGGATGACCCGACAACGGTCCGCGTCTCGCTGAGGCTCGAAGCTGACGCGCCGCCGGTTCGTCAAGTCGTACTTCCTGCGTCCGGTATCGGGTTCTTGGACGGCAACGTAGGGCTCAGGATTCCCGTGTATGTCGAGGCGGCAGAGGGAGGTTCCCGGGAGCTTCGGTGGAGCGCCGACACGGCGGTGGTCGCACTCGTGCAGGACGGCACGATTACCTCACGTTGTCGATCGACACCGGACAGCACGTGGGTCACGGCATCGTCCGTTGTGGATGAGACGAAGAGAGACTCCGTCCAAGTGTGGGTCTTCGCGGCACCGACCGGCTCTACGCGGTGCCCCTAGCATGCTGGGAGATCATGATCCCCCCTTGCGCGGCTTGTCCTCACCGAGCTCGGTTACGAACCGTGTGGCGCGAGCCGGTGCTCCTTGCCCTAACGGGGTCCACGGCCAGCTGGTCCCGCCGCGAGCCGCCTCGGGCCAAGAGCTCAACAGTGCCCCTCCGGCATTTCGTGCGGAACGATCCGGCCGCAGCGTAGGCGGACTGATACCTGCTCGTTGAGCTGGCAGGAACACCCCCGAACATCACCGCGGCAAGCGGGTTCGGCCCCTTCTGTGTGAGGACGCTGTGCGACCTTAGACTCCGAGCTTTCCCACCTAGTGTCGTCCCTCGGGCCGCCGGTCCCCTACGCCTCCTATCGGCACCGATGGACCCATGTAAGCAGGGGGCCGGCGGCTCGAATCCGTCAGCGCCCATTGAACTTGCGAAATCCCGAGATTCGCAGCCTGCACGGCGCGTGCACAGCTGGCAGCCGGGAACTACACCCTCGCGCTGGCACGCACCGCCCGGGGGAAAAGGGGGGAAATGGGCGGCGGCCTCCGGTATAGGAATCCCGCCTCCGACGGATCAACGAACCGCGCGCTCATGGACGCTCTTCGAAGGGCATGGACGGAGCGGAAGTACTATCCACCGGTGACCGCCGTGGTCCCTGGGCAGGACGGCTCAATCTGGGTGCGACGCGAAGACGCCGGCGCCGACTCGGTGGCCTGGCAGGTCTTCGATCGCAATGGGAAGGAAGTGGGTCGCCTCTCCACGCCGCCGTCGCTGACGATCCTCTGGGCTTCGAAACAAGAGGTCTGGGCCGTAGAGAATGGCGAGTTGGACGTCCTCTTCGTGGTCGGGATGCGGGTGAACGTGAGCGGAGACGCGCATCCTAACTAGGGTTTGCATCTGACGCGGTAGGCAACCGGGTCCCGGGCCACTCGGCTTGCACCTCGCGGCCCGGGGTCGGCATTGTGGTCGCGCAGCAGAAACCCAGAGTCGTTGGGAAGCCACGTACCCGGTCCAAGCACGACATCGGATGATAGGTCGAAGAACTAGGTTCGTCGCCCTGGCTGCGTGCGCACGTGCGCTGGCCGCGGCGCCTGCGGTGTCACAGACCACGAACCACGAGCACTCCTTCGCGAGAGTCGCCATGTGGACGGTCAGTACCTCGGTTGCGGGCGCCGCCGCGGGGTACGAAGTGGCGAGGCTGACGACCGAGCCCTGCGACGGCGTGTGTCTCGGACGGTTGCTGGCCCTTTCCGCAGGGGCAGGGCTCGGCTTCATCGTGGGCCAGGTCATCGGGCTCGGCGTCTCCACCAAGCCCCACGCTCCACTTTCGGACGGTGAGTTTCGGCGACGGGCCGCGGTGTGGAGCGCGATCTCCTTGGCAGTGGGAGGGCTGGGGGCTCAACTCGAAAGTCGGGAGTTGGTCGGCGCCTCCCTACTGCTTGAGTGCCTTGGCGTGTCCTATGCGGCGCATCGCTTCGTCAGACGAGAGGACGGTCCGTCCTCTGGGTATTTGGGGGTTGGCGCCGACGCCATGGGCAGGCCTCAGGTTATCGTCAGTCTTCCGCTCCGCTGACGGTTCGCTCGGTCGTGGTACGCCGTGGCGCGAGCGGCCGATGCCGACTTCGCTGTCTCGGGATCAGCCGTCGCCGCGCCGTGTAGATGATGCCGGCAATGACGACCCTCCCAAAGGTCCCCTCTGGCCACACCAGGAGGATCACGATGTCAGGCGTCCTGTCGAACCCTCCCCTCGCGGCTCTCACTCCAAGCGGCGCGTTACTCTTGAGCGCTTGCTTCGGGGCGATCAGTCCTGTGCACGAGGTACGCACTTCGCTCAGCCCTCCCGAAGCCGCGTTCCTGTCGTTTGGGAAGGTGATTCAGTGCCGCTTGGCTGAGGCTAGTGCCGATGCCATTCTCGCCTGGGTGGCCCAGCGCGAACCGGGGCCTGCCGACCTCTGCCTCACTCCCTAGCTACGCCGTCGTCGCCCAACCGATCACCGAGATCGGCCGGCTCGGTGGCCCAGCCGCCATGGCCTCTTGCGGACCGGGCGGGAGAGACATGGTTCGACGCGTTCAGTCCCGCCGCGGCGCCGCTTCGGACTCCGCGTCTCCGCAAACCTGCTCCTGAATCTCTCCCCCTTCCTGTCCGCGGGGCGCGCGCATCTTGCAGCGCGCGTGCCCCGGTTGGCATCATGCTCCCGGAGCAGGATTCGAAGGTCGATAGGCCGCGATGAGCGGCCGTTGTGAAGCAGAGGGCGCTGGACCGTGGACGTCGAGGTCAGATCATCGCCCATCGAGGGCCTGGGGCTTTTCGCCGCACGGAGGTTCGCGCCAGGTGAGCGCATCCGAGAGATCAACGTCGTGCGCGAAGTCACGGCCGATCGCCCGCTGCGGCCCGAGCTGGGCGAGCGGTGGGACCACTGCGATTACCCCAACGGCAGGGTCGTTCTGATTGGTCCGCCGGACTGCTACCTCAACCACTGCTGCGACCCCAACGCCTACGTCGTGTACGAAGGGGACCGCTGCTTCATCGTGACTCGGCGAGAGATCGGGGTGGGCGACGAGATCACCTGCGACTACAACATCAACGTCACGGGAGGTGATTCGTGGCCTTGCCACTGCGGTGCGGCGCGTTGCCGGGGCAGCACGACGGGCGGCTTCTTCCTGCTGCCGGAGCCGATCCAGCGCGAGTATCGGCCCTTGCTGGCCGATTGGTTTGTCAGATCGCATGGCGAACGGCTGAAGCATCTCGCCAGCGGCCCTACCGACTGGAGCCGATGAAGCCAGGCGGTGGAGCAGGTTCGCGGACACAGGAAAGCATGGCTCCGGTTCCCGTCCGAGAAACCATGACCCTCCGTAGAGCGACGGCCGCCGTGGTGATCCTGGCCGTTTCTACCGCGTGTACTGACCACCGGGTTGAGCAGGAGGTTGCGGCCGAACTCGGGCAGGAGGTGGCGTCGATCGGCGTGTTGGAGGGCAACGCGGCTGAGACGCTCGGCGGTGTGGATGACCTCTCGGTGGGTCCGGATGGAGAAGTGTTCATCCTCGACGCCAAGAACTTCCTTCTCCGCCGTTTCTCGGCCCGAGGGGATCCTTGGGGGCAGGTCGGCAGCGAAGGGGACGGCCCGGGGGAGTTCGGTTGGCCGGCTTCGGTCGAGTCGACATCAGATGGACGGGTCGTGGTTCTGAGTCTCGCCCACCGTAACCTGGCCCGATTCGCCGAGACCACGGAAGGTCTGAGGTTCGTGGACGCGCCGCGACTCCCGTTCCTGGCGCGCGACATCTGCTTTCTCGGAGATCGTGTCTACCTGCTGGCTCTCCACGAAAGCAACCTCGTCCATGAGGTTTCCCTCGGCGGTGAGCTTCTCCGCTCGTTTGGGGAGCCCATCCCCTACCCGGTATCGTTCCCCATGGCCCCCGAGGACCAGTTGAACGAGATCCTGGACGAATACTCGGCCATGGGCCACCTGCTGTGCCACGGACCGACCGCGTCGGTCCTGCTGATCCCGTACAATCTTCCCAACCTGCGAGCGTGGTCTGCGGATGGCGAGCTTCTGTGGGAGACGGTGCTTGACGGCTACTCCCAGACTCAGATGAAACGGATCGGCAACGCCTTCACTATGGGCGTCGACCCTGAGACGGGCGTGGCAAATGCCACCATATCCCTCTTCCAGATCGACGACCTCCACGTTGGGCTTCAGACGGTTGAAGTGTCGATGGGCGTTCCGCCGAGCGAGGCGCCCGTTCAATCGTACGCAGTCGAGCTGCGCGGTGGGGCGGTGCGCCGGATGGGCGCGAGCCTACCCAGGATCAAGGCCTATCGAGACGGCGTGGCCTATGCATGGGAGGAGTCACCATTCCCGCGCGTCCGCATCCTGGGCCTCACGTTTCGTTGGAACTGACGCAGCGTCACGTGGACTCTGACTTGGCGGTGAGTCGTCGATCCTCGCGAGGTCGCATCCTGCTGGTCCTGCTGGCGATTTCCGGCGCGCTGTTGCCGGCGCGAATCGCCTCTGGCCAAGAGCCTGACCAGCACGAGCGCTGGGCTGACGCCACCTGGGTGGACGACCTGAACTTCCTTGCTGCCAACGCTCTCCTCGGTGGGATCGCAGGAGGGGTCGGCCGGATCTTGCGCCACGGATCGTTCACGGAAGGCTTTGCCCGAGGGGCCTTGGGCGGCGGTGTTGCGTATGTGGGCAAGAGGATCGCCGTGGCCCGCTTCGACGGTGCCGGGTTCGTGGGACTCGAGATCAGTGCCGTCGGAGGGTCCATCACCCGCAACGCCGCCCTGGGTGTCGCACTTCTCGACACACTCGTCTTGCCCGTCGGCCCCTTCTGGGCATTCGTCCCGCCCCACACCCTCGGAGCCTCCCGCGTCCGCCTCGACCTGTACAACGCGTGGTGGTTGGTTTACGGCATCACCGAGGATCGGCTGAAGCTGGATTGGCCGCGCACGCTCTCCGCGGGGGCCCCGGTCTTTCGTGCGGCCGAAGGGCTGCTCGACGGCGGCGACCCGGTCGACGGTGAGGCGGTCGGAGGGATCATCGTGCTGAGTCCCAGTGCGGGCCGTTACGTGAACGACGTCTTCGCCCACGAACGCGTCCATCTCCTCCAGCGGGACTTCTTCGAGACGGCAGCGGGCCTGGCCGTCGAGGACTGGGTGGGGGCGAAGCTCGGCGCCGCGCGGCTTCCCTTTTTCGAGTGGGTCATGCCTGGCCTGGGGTACTTGCTCGTCCGATACCCCCTCCACGGTCCGTGGGGCACATCCAGAAGCGTCCTCGAGGTCGAGGCATACTTCCTGGAGGCCCGATGAGATGCATGGTGCTTGCGACGAGCATGACCGTGTGCATGGGCGTCGTATCGTGCACGCTGGATTTCGCGGGACCCGACGCCGCGAGCCCCGCTGCGGTCCTGAACCTCTGGATCGACGCGAGCGCCCGGGCTGAGGGCCGGATCGTCGTGCGTGCGAGCCTCGATCCGGGAACGGGGCTTGATGGCACCCGCGCCGAGGTGTCGGATCCAACACTGACCGTCCTCGGGATCCCCCTACCAGCGGACTCAGCGTATTCCGACGACCGGTTGAGGCTCGTGTGGAGCGATACGATCCCGATTGACGCTTCGGCACCGCCTCCGGTGGACGTGTATGTACCGGCCGTTGAGGGCCGTGACCTGCCGGCACGGTTGACCTTGGTGGTGCGCCAAGAGGCCGAGGGCTCGACCAGAAGCTCGTGGGAGGCAGGGCAGGACCTTCTGCTGCCGCTGCGCCCGGCCGGCGTCGACGAAGGCCTGGAGAGCGTCCTGTGGCATCTATGGATGTTGGGATGGAACCATGCCGGAACCCTCACGCCTCTCCTGACGCTCGATGCGCGCACGCCCATCGGGAACACGATCCGCCTATCTGCGGGCTGGTTCTCCCTCGTCGACATCGATTCGGTGACGGTGGAACTTCGGTATGACCGCACCTACGGCTCCGCCACCGCCGACAGCTCCTACATCACCCGCGCATCCTTGAACCAGGAGCTGTCGTGGGTGCTGCAGGTGTCGGTCCCTGAGGGGGCTCCGGAGTAGCTCCTCATAGGCGGGGTCGACGCGCACGGATCGTGCACGCCCGACTCCGACCTGGCGTGCGATGGCGTTGGTGCGCCACGGGCAATCCGGGACTTGGCCCCATGCTCTGTGAGCTATTGGGCCGCCGGCTGGTACGCTCTCGGACCAGACCCTTCTTGGTCCCCTTGACCTTCGACAGATCTCACCGTAGTGTTCGCGACCTGTCGAAGGTAGAGGGGAGATGGGGACTGACGAACGGGCGGACATGCTTCAGGGCACGCTCGACCTCCTCATTCTGCATGCGCTGTCCTTGGGAGCGATGCACGGATGGGGGGTGTCGCAGCGGATCCAGGACCTTTCCTGCGAGGTCCTGCAGATCAACCAGGGCTCGCTGTACCCCGCGCTCCACCGCCTGGAGTACCGGGGGCTGGTGCGGGCCGAGTGGGGGAGGTCCGAAAGCAACCGGCGCGCCAAGATCTACGAGCTGACGCCGAAGGGGGAGCAGCGCCTCGGCCTGGAGCATAGCGATTGGTTGCGGTTCATGGAGGCGATGCAGCGCGTCCTCGGGGCGGCGGCGCCGCCCGCGCTCGAGCCGGAGGGGGAGACGGGATGAGGGGGATCTGGCTGAGGCTCCTGCGCCTGCTGAGATGGCGGGCGTCCGAGCGGGAAGTCGACGAGGAGCTCCGCTTCCACGTCGACATGGAGACCGAGAAGCACCGCCGCGCGGGCGTCGATCCGGTGGAAGCGCGCAGGCGGGCGCTCGTCGCCCTGGGAGGGCGGGACCGCTGGCGTGAGGAGGTCCGCTCCGCCAGGGGCACTGCCTGGATCGAGGACGCCGTCCGGGATGTGCGCTTCGCCGCTCGGGGGTTGATGCGCTCGCCGGGATTCGCCGGTGTGGCGATCGGCGCGATCGCGCTCGGCGTCGGCGCGACGACTGCGATCTACAGCGTCGTCGATCAGGTCGTGTTGTCGCCGCTCCCGTACCCGCAGTCGGACGAGCTCGTCACGGTCTGGATGCGGAATCCCCGGCAGGGCACGGAGCGGGGCGTGGCGTCGTGGCCCAACTTCGTCGACTGGCGCGCGGCGGCAACGACCCTCGAAGGCATGGCAACAGTCCTGCCGGCCCGGTACACGCTGACCGGAGCAGGCGACCCGGAGGAGGTCCTCGGTGCGTCCGTATCGGCGGCCTTCTTCGAGCTCATCGGAGCCCCTCTGGCCCTGGGCCGGCCGTTCCGTGACGACGAAGTCGAGCCCGACTTCGCCCACGCCGTTGTCCTGAGCCACGAGCTGTTCTCGCGGCGCTTCGGTGCCGACCCGTCCGTCGTGGGCCGGACGATCGTGCTCAACGACGCGCCGTACGAGGTGGTGGGTGTCACCCAGCCGGGCCGCGGCTATCCGCGAGACGCCGAGTTGTGGATACCGCAGGCGTTCGGCCCGAACCGGGTGGGCATGTATCCGCGTTGGCGGTTGGAGTTCCCGGTCATCGGAAGGCTGAAGGACGGCGTGTCCCTCCGGGTCGCCCAGGCGGAGATGGACGCGATCGCCGCGCGGCTGGAGAAGGCCTATCCCGAGGACAACCGGGGGGTCGGCATCGGGCTCGAGCCGCTCCAGGAGACCCTCGTCGGCAACGTGAGTACGTCGCTCTTCGTCCTGCTCGGTGCCGTGGCCGCCGTGCTACTGATCGCCGTCGTCAACGTCGCGAACCTCCTTCTCGCGCGGGGAACGGCACGGGCCCGCGAGCTGGCCGCCCGTCTCGCGTTGGGTGCCGGCCGGGGCAGGATCGTCCGGCAGATCCTGGCCGAGAGCGCGCTACTCGGCGGTGTGGGCGGCCTTGTCGGGGCCGCGCTGGCGCTGCTCGGCGTCTCGGCCCTCGTTGCCGCTGGACCGGTCGAGCTGCCCCGGCTAGACGAAGTGCACCCGGACTGGCTCATCCTCGGCTTTTCCCTCGCCGTGGCCCTCAGTGCGAGCTGTGTGTTCGGCCTTGTGCCCGCGCTGCATGCGGGCCGGGTGGACCCGGCCACCAATCTGCGGGAGAGTGTGCGCGGGTCGTCGTCCGGGAGTCTCGGTCGCGTGCGAGGCTCGTTCGTCGCCGGGCAGTTCGCGTTGGCGCTGGTCCTGCTCGTGGGGTCGGGCCTGCTCCTGCGGAGCTTTCTCAACCTCCGCGCCGTCGATCCTGGATTCGATCCGGAGGGCGTGCTTAGCCTCAGTCTGCACCTGGCGCCGGACCGATATGCGGACGCCGAGTCGCGACGGGCCTTCCAGCGCGAGCTGCTGGACGTCGTGTCCGCGCTGCCCGGGGCGGAATCGGCCGGGA
>Ga0307424_1001479_pt1 | contig 12342 bp, 8 predicted proteins | sample SalMarWE160320MG_FD_202157 | JGI IMG/M metagenome (GOLD analysis project Ga0307424, IMG submission 202157) | Salt marsh sediment microbial communities from the Plum Island Ecosystem LTER, Massachusetts, United States - WE1603-20 | ecosystem: Environmental > Aquatic > Marine > Intertidal zone >... | reverse complement strand
AGGTCGGTGAAGGGGAGCACGGCGATGGAAGAGGTGGTCCCCACCCCGTGGGCACCCACCGACTCCGCCTCACGCACCAGCCACCACCCGAGTCCGCCCAGCACGACGGCGGTCGCCATGACGCCGGAGAGCACCAGCGCCGAAGGGGCCGACGCCGGGGCGTCCGGCTCGTCCTCCGGCCCCCGGGTGCGGCGGATCCCGCTCATGGTCACGTCGAACACCCACGACAGCGCCACCACGATGGGGAACCCGGTGAGCAGGAGCGCGAGCAGGACGCGGAGCGCCCCGGGGCCGAGCCCGAATGCCGGCAGGAGGATCTCGGCGAGCTGGAGGAGCACGAAGCCGCCCGCGGCGTAGGCGGCGATCGTGCTGACCACCCGCCTCCGCCTCAGCTCGCGCCAGATCCCCCCCACCTTGTCCCTCATCCTCTCATCCACCCCACCGGCCCTCGCCGGTCTTCGGCGGTCCGCCACTGCCTCATGTTCGACAGCGGCGACGCCGCCCAGGTTGCCTCCCAATATACGACCGCGGGTGGACGCCGAGATCCCGCGACCTGCCGGTCGGTCGGGCGTGCATCTTCCACCCGTCACTCGTGGGATCGAAGATGGACCGTTGGATAGACGACGCGTCCAGGGTATTGTATTACAAAATTGGACGTAGCATTATGTCGGGGAGGAGGCTTACAGCTTCACCTTCCTGCTCGCCTCAGTGATCCGAGAAGAGCCATGGGCGAAAACCAGGACAAGACCACCGACCGGATAACCGAAGCCTACAAAGGGATCCGGAAGCTCATCCTCTTCCATCGGCTGTCGCCGGGCACGCCGATCATCCAGGCGAGAATGGCCGACGACCTCGGCCACTCCAGGGCCACGCTTCGAGCGGCCCTTCAGCGCCTCGCCCAGGAAGGATACGTCGTGGAGACGGAGCTCGGAACGTACTCGAGGTTCGTCGTCGCCTCCCTCACCGTGGAGGACATGCAGGAGCTCTTCGCCATCGTCGGGGCCCTCGAGGGCGTGGCGATCCGGCAGGTGGCCGCGCTCGCCCCGAACCAGCGGGAGGATCTCGCCCGGCGGATGGAGGCCCTGAACGCCCGCGTGCTTCGCATGGTCGAGGACGGTGGCGTCGATCCGGACGAAGCCAACCGATCGGACACCGCGTTCCACAGCGCCTTCATCAACAAGGCGACGGGCTCGAGGCTCCTGACGCAACTCCGCTCGATCCGTCCCCAGGTCGATCGCTACCGCGACCTCTACCTCGTGCGGGTCGCCGGGCAGATGCGCGTGCTGGGCGCGCCGGAGCATCAGGCGATCGTCGACGCGATCCGCTGTGGGGACCCGGACAAGGCGCAAAGGGCCGTGGAAGAGCACTGGCGGGCGGGCGCCGGACGCCTGGGCGAGTTCATCCGGGAGATGGGCGAGCACCGCGGCTACGCGGGGGACTAACTCCCCCGGGGGAGCCCGCCCGGAGATCCGCCTCGAAAGCTTCCGACGATCCCATGACTCGTCGCCCCACCGAACCATCGTCGTAGTCGACGGAGGTGGCTTCATGAACAACCCGCGCCGATATCTTCGTCTTCTCGTGATCGCCGCAGCGTCCGTCGTGGGGCTCGCGATCGGGCCCCGGCGGCCGGCGGCCGCTCAGCTTTCCGGTGCGTCCGTGGACCCGGCCCTCTACGCCGCGATGCGCTACCGCATGGTAGGGCCCTACCGGGGCGGCCGCTCCACCGCGGTGGAGGGCGTGCGCGGCCTGCCAGGCACCTACTACATGGGCACGACGGGCGGGGGGGTGTGGCGTACGCAGGACTTCGGGGAGAGCTGGCAGAATCTCACCGACGGACAGATCGCCGTCGGCTCCATCGGCGCGGTAGCCGTCGCGCCCTCGAATCCGAGCATCGTCTACGTGGGAACGGGCTCGGCCTGCCTGCGCGGCAACGTATCGGCGGGACGGGGCGTGTACCGGTCCACCGACCGCGGCCGGACCTGGCGGATGATCGGCCTCCCGGGGGCCGGCCAGATCGGGCGCGTGCGCGTGCACCCCACGGACCCGGACCTGGTGTACGTCGCGGCCCTCGGGCACGCCTTCGGCCCGAACCCCGAACGCGGGGTGTTCCGTTCCCGCGACGGGGGGGAAACGTGGGCGAAGGTGCTCTTCATCAGCGACACGACGGGCGTCGTGGACCTGGCCATGGATCCCGCCGACCCAAGCGTTCTCTGGGCCGCGGCCTGGACCGGACGACGGGAGCCCTGGGCGATCGTGTCAGGGAGCGCAGAGAGCGGGCTCTACCGGTCCGCCGACGGAGGGGACACCTGGGAGAAGGTGACGAACGGGCTGCCCGCCGACGTGGTCGGGCGCATCGGTGTCGCCGTGGCGCCCTCGGACTCCCGGCGCATCTACGTCGTGGTGCAGCACGCCGAGGCGGGAGGGCTGTACCGCTCCGACGACGGCGGCTCGTCCTTCCAGCTCGTGAACGGAGATCGCAAGCTCTTCGAGCGGGCCTGGTACTACGGACACGTCTACGTCGACCCGAAGGACGAGAACACGGTCTACGACCTGACCACCCGGCTGTACAAGTCGGTCGACGGGGGCCGTACGTTCGACGCCGTGCCGCAGCCTCACGGCGACAACCACGACCTGTGGATCGATCCGGACGACCCACGCATCATCGCGAGCGCGCACGACGGGGGCGTGGCCGTGACCGTGACCGGTGGCGCCACCTGGTCCACGCTTCTCAACCAGCCCACCGCCGAGATCTATCGCGTCACCGTAGACGACCAGTTCCCCTACCGGCTGTACGGCGCGCAGCAGGACAACAGCACGATCTCGTTGCCCAGCGTCTACGGGTCGACGCTCACACCCTACGAGACGTGGTACGAGGTGGGAGGTGGAGAGAGCGGCTACGTTGCGGTCGATCCCAAGGACCCGGACATCGTCTTCGCCGGGAGCTACGGCGGGGAGATCACGCGTCTGGACAGACGGAGCGGTCAGGCCCGGAACGTCTCGACGTACCCGACGCTGGCGCTCGGCCAGGCGCCCGCGAACCTGACGTTCCGCTTCCAGTGGAACGCGCCGATCCTGTTCTCGATTCACGACCCCGACGTCCTCTACCACGCGTCGAACCACCTGCACCGCTCCCGCGACGGTGGGACGACATGGGAGGTGATCAGCCCCGATCTGACGCGCGACGATCCGGCCCGGCAGGGTGCCCCGGGCGGACCGATCGACCACGACATCACCACGGTCGAGACGTACGGGACGATCTTCGCCGTGGCCGAGTCACCGCGGACGCCGGGTGAGCTTTGGGTCGGAAGCGACGACGGTCTGATCCACATCTCCCGCGACGGCGGCGCGCACTGGGAGGACGTCACGCCCGCCGGGATGCCGGAGGGCACGGTGAACGTCATCGACGTGTCCCCGCACGCGCCCGGTCGCGCGTTCGCGACCCTGTACCGGTACCGCCGCGACGACTTCCGCCCGTACGTGTACCGCACCGAGGACTACGGAAGGAGCTGGAGACTCCTGACGGACGGGAGAAACGGCATCCCCGCGGACCACTTCGTCCGCGGGGTGCGCGAGGACCCCGTACGCCGCGGCCTCCTGTACGCCGGGACCGAGTTCGGCATGTACGTCTCCTTCGACGACGGCGAGCGGTGGCAGCCCTTCCAGCTCAACCTGCCGCTCACGCCCGTGACCGACCTCGTGGTCCACGGGAGCGACCTGGTGGTGGCCACCCAGGGTCGGTCCTTCTGGATCATGGATGACGTCACCCCCCTCAGGCAGATGGACACGGGCGTCGCACAGGCGTCCAGTCACCTGTTCAAGCCCCGGGACACCTACCGCATGGAGATGGCGGGCGCGACGCGAGGCGAGGGAAATCGGGAGGGGGAGAACCCACCGGACGGCGTCCTCGTCTACTACACGCTCGTCGGGAGCGACTCCGGCCCCACCACGCTCCAGATCACCGACGCGACGGGCACGGTCGTGCGCACCTTTTCCGGCGAGGCCTCCGGACGAGGCGGGCTCCCGGCGCAGCCTGGGATGAACCGCTTCGCGTGGGACCTGCGCTATCCGGGTGGCGAGGTGCCCCCGGGCGTCATCCTGAGGGGCGGTCCCCCGAAGGGTGCCCGGGCCGTACCCGGCACGTACGCCGTCCGCCTGAGCGCCGGCGATTGGACCGCGACCGAGTCCTTCCGCGTGCTGGAGGATCCCCGCGTCACGGCTACGGTCGCCGACCTCCAGGCACAGCACGACCTGCAGACCCGGATCAACGAGAGGATCGCGGACACGTACGCGGCCGTGAAGCAGATCCGCGATCTCAAGGAGCAGCTCCGGGAGCGGGTAGCGACCGCGGCTCGGGCGGGCGGCGGTAAGGACGTCGAGAAGGCGGCCGAAGCCCTCGCCGAGGAGCTCACCGCAGTCGAAGGTGAGCTGCTGAACCTGAAGTTCCGGTCGGAGAAGGACCCGTTGAACTTCGAGCCGAAGCTCGACAACCTGCTCGCCTATCTGAGCAACGTCGTGGGGAACGGCGATGGTCGGCCGACCGACGCGATGCTCGACGTGTTCCGGGAGCTGGACCGCCGCCTCCAGACACAGCTCGATCGGCTCCGTTCCATCGTGCAGCGCGACATCGCCAACTTCAACGACCTCGCGCAGCAGCGCTCGCTCCCCATCGTCGCAACGAGGGAAGGAAGGTGAAGGCCCATGGCCGGTGACGTCCGCTTGACCGTTCGAAAGCAGTTCCCCCGACCCGGGGCCGACGTGCTCGTCCGCTTCGAGGGCGTCGGCACCAGCCTGGTTTGCGACGCCCAGGATCGGATCGGGGCCGTGCACCACTCGATACGTCCGGTGACGACGCGCCGCCGCTTCGTCGGGCCGGCGGTGACCGTGCAGGCAGGCCCCAAGGACAACCTCGCATCCTACGCCGCTCTCCAGGTCGCGCAGCCCGGTGACGTGCTGGTCATCACCAACGGCGGCTTCGACGGGTGTGCCGCGGTCGGCGACATCTACGTCGGCCTGGCCCGCAACGCTGGCGCCGTAGCCTGTGTAACCGACGGCATGGCCCGCGACGTGGCGGGCATCGAACAGGTGGGCATCCCCGTGTTCGCCCGGGGCACCACTCCGAACTCTCCGTTCAAGAACGGTCCGGGAGCAGTCGGGCTGCCCATCTCTCTCGGCGGTGTTCCGGTCACGCCCGGGGACATCGTGGTGGGCGACGAGGACGGTGTCGTGATCGTGCCCCTCACCGGCGTCGACCGGGTGCTGGAGGCGCTGGAGAGGGTGAAGGAGCGGGAAGCGCAGATGGAGGCCTGGATCACCGAGGGCAGGACCGCGCCGCCCTGGCTCGACGACCTTCTGGGGTCGGGCGTCGACTGGCGCTGAGCGTCAGCCGACGACGTAGATCTTTCCGCCCTCGACCCGGACGGGGAGCTCGATCAGGGGAGCCGGTGGGGGCCCGCCGAGGACCTTCCCCTGCCGGTCGTACTCCCCCCCGTGACAGGGACAGAGGATGAGCTTCTTCTCCTTGTCCCAGACTACCGTGCACCCCTCGTGCGTGCAGATCGCGGACAGGACCTCCACCTTCCCGTCCACGTTGAGCAGCAGGACCGGCATCCCGTGGTACTTGGCAGCCTTCACGGCCCCCGCGGGGAGGTCGTCCAGCTGGCCGATGAGGACGTCCACCGCGCGCCGCAACTCCGACGCTGAAGCGCCGGCGGGCAGCCCCAAGGCGGCCAGCGCACCTCCGAGGATCAGCCTGAGCGCACTTCGGCGGGAGGTGTCGTCGTCCCTCATCGGCCGACGCGAAGCCTGAAGAGGGGGATCCTGCTCGCCGAGGGGCCGGGGGTCGTGTGATCGATCGTGTTCCCGCCCGTCTTCCCGCTCAGCGTCTCGATGGCGATGGCGACCACCGCGACTCCGGCCACGCCAACCAACGCGTACGTGCGGGGACGATCGAGCTGCCTCCGCTCCACCTCCAACACGTCGGCGGAGCTCAGCATGATGCGCTCGCGCAGGTCCTCCGCGAAGAATCCCTGCTGGCGCACGGACGTGGGCACGAAGAGCGTGACCTCTCCGTCGTCGCGTTCGAGGAGCCGACCCTCCAGCATTCCATCGTCCCCGCGCACCTGCACGGGAAGCCTCTCCCTCGCTTCCGGGGTCAAGAGTGCCCGGACGGTTTCCCCGGGGGACACCGTCTCGATGGACACCGGCGCGTAGGTGTAGCATCCGACCAGGGATGCGGCGCTCACGGCCAGCACCGCGGCACGCAGCTTCATGCTCTTCCCCCCGTCGTTCGAAACGTTCGACCGTTTGCGGTCGGGCGCACGGCCTACCGGGAGCCGACGACGTTCTTGTAGACGTGGCCGCCCTTCATCACGAAGCGGACCCGGCCCAGGGCCTCCGGATCGTCGAGCGGGTTCCCGTCGAGCGCGATCAGATCTGCTTCCATCCCCGGCGCGACGGAGCCGATGCGATCGTCCAACCCCAACTCCTGGGCCGCCAATGAGGTGGCCGACACGACGGCCGCCATCGGATCCTGCCCCCCCTTCTCGATCCTGTACACCAGCTCCTGGTAGTTCCTTCCGTGCGCCCCGGCGACCGCATCCGTGCCGAACACGATCTTCAGGCCGGGGACCGTCAGCGCTTCCTTGAACACCTGCAGCGCGAGAGGCACTGCCTTGTGCATCTCGGCGAAGCCCTCCTCCGTGTAGTTACCGACCCCGATGAAGTGCTCCGCGTTCTCGAAGTAGTTGCGGAAGACCAGGTCGATGTTCGGGTCGAAATAGACCCCGTGCTCCGCCATGAGCTTCAGCGTGGGGAGGTCGAGGAGCGCGCCGTGTTCGACGCTGGAGCACCCCGCCTGCACCACCCTGCGCACCGTCTCCGGATTGTAGGCGTGGACCAACGTACGCAGCCCGCGGGCGTTGGCCTCGCCGCACGCGGCGTCGAGCTGCTCCTGGGTGAGCGTGGGCTCACCACCGTCCCGGATGCTGCCCGACGCAAAGATCTTGATGGCGTCCGCGCCCTGATCCGCCATCGCGTCCACGTGCCGGCGGATCTCGTCCGGCCCACCGGTCCGATCGGTCACCGGGGAGATGGACGTGACGACCCTCGAGCCCGGAATGCGCCCTTCGTTGACGAACTCGCGCAGGGGGACGTCGACCGGCGATCCCAGGCTCTGCACCGTCGTGACTCCACCCAACAGCGTCTCCCACGCGTTTTGTGCGGCGTAGAGCACCGACTCTTCGGGCGTCTCCTGCACCCGACCGCTGTGCGTCTTGCCCGTCGCCCGGTCGAAATGCCAGTTGATGTGCACGTGCGTGTCGATCATCCCGGGCATGAGCGTCATCCCGGGGAGGTCGTAGCGTACGTCGCCCCTCCCCTGGCCCCCCGGCAGAATCTGCGCGATGCGGCCGTCGCGCACGACGACGTCGCGGTCCTGCTGCACGCCGCCTAGCCCGTCGAGCAACCTGTCCGCATGCAGGACGACGGTGCCTTCCTGCGCCCGTCCCGTGCTCGGCAGGGCGAGCCCTCCCGCCACGAGCGCGGCAGCGAAGAATTTCAGCGTCTTCATCGACTGGGTTCCTTTGTTGTTCACGGATTCGCGGGGCAAGGCGCGTGGTGAGTTCTCAGCGGCCGGGTAGCGCGAAGACCGTGAGCTTCGCGCCCTCTCCCGAGCCGTTGGCGATGGCCACGAACTGTCGCCCGGAGCTCGTGGTGTAGGTCATGGGGTTGCTGTAGCCCCGCCCGTCGAGGTCGGCGCTCCACAACTCTTCGCCGGTCCCTTTGTCGAAGGCGTACAGGGCGGACGCGCCCCCGGACACGAAGACGAGCCCACCCCCGGTGACCATGGGTCCCGAGGCTCCGGAATGGCCGAGCCGCTTCGGGAGGTCCACGCCGCGCAGGGCGGGATTGTATCGGATCTCCGGCATGTCGCCCACCGGCACCGTCCACCTCTTCTCGCCGGTGTTGAGGTCGTAGGCAACGAGGGTCCCGTACGGCGGCTTGATGACGGGGAGACCATTGGGCATGCGGATCCCCATGGCGTCGATGTCCACGAACCAGTCGGCCTCGACCCTCGCGGGGTCGGCCTGGGAGATCTTCAGGCGCGCGGGGTTGTCCGACGACTTGATGTAGAGCCAACCGGTTTCGGGGTCCGCCGCCGAGCCGCCCCAGTCCGCCCCACCGATCACGCCGGGAAGCATGAGCGTGCCCTCGCGCGAGGGCGGGGTGTAGAGTGGCCCCATCCGGTAGGGCTCGAGGAACTTCATCGCCTGCGCCTGGATCGCCGGCGTGAAGTCGACGACGTCGTCCTCGGTGAAGCCCTGTCGCGCGAAGGGCCCGGGTCGGGTGGGAAACGGCTGCGTCGGATACGCCTCCTCCCCCGGCACGTCGCTCGCCCCCACGGGCCGTTCCTCAATGGGCCACAGCGGCTCGCCGGTGACCCGGTCGAAGACGAAGAGGAAGCCGTTTTTCGCCGCCTGCGCCACCACGTCCATCGGCCGGCCGTCGTGCTGCACGGTCAGCAGCGTGGGAGCGCCCGACAGGTCGTAGTCCCAAAGCCCGTGGTGCACGGCCTGGAAGTGCCAGACGCGCTCGCCGGTCTCGGCGTTCAGGCAGACCACGCTCTCCGCGAACAGGTTCGCCCCCTTGCGTGCCCCGCCGTACCAGTCATTCGAGGGCGTGCCTACGGGCACGTACAGGTAGCCCCGCTCCGGGTCCAGGCTCATCTGCGCCCACGCGTTGGTGTGCCCGGTGTAGGCGTTGGACCCGTCCTTCCAGCTGTCGGCGCCGAACTCCCCTTCCTGCGGGATGAGGTTGAAGCGCCAGGAGAGCTCCCCGGTGTGGACGTCGAACGCCAGGATGTTGCCCGGCGGGTCCTGCTTGTACACGAAGCCGTCCCAGACGCCGTTGCCCAGGATCACCAGGTCGCGGTACACCACCGGCGGTGACGTCTCGGTGTAGTGCATCGGGTTGGTGGGCCACATCAGGTGGTCGGTGAGGATCACGGTCCCATGGTCGCCGAACCCGTCGATGGGCCGCCCGGTGGCGAAGTCCAGCGCGATGAGGCGCCAGCGGGTGTTGAGGAAGATCCGCCGCTCCCCCGACCCGGTCCACACGGCGACCCCGCGGTGCACCAGGCCCGTGCCGTTCGGCGGCTGGCCCCACTGGATCGTCTGGGGGTCGTAGCGCCACAGCTCTTCCCCCGTGTCCGCGTCCAACGCGACGACGCGGTTGTAGGGCGTCGTCACGATCATTGTGTCGTGGATGACCAGCGGCGTGTTTTCGAACGCGCCCGGCCGCACGCCCTGCCCGGGGATCGGCTGGCGCGGTCCGGGGACAGGCTCCTCACCCGTCTCCCACTCCCACGCCACCGCAAGCTGGGCGACGTTCTCACGGTTGATGGCGTCGAGCGGGGCGTACTGCATCGCGCCCTGGCCACCCCCGTACACCGGCCAGTCTCCCGGCCGCTCGGCGGGTGGCGGCCCCGAGCACGCCACGGCCACGAGGGTCAAGCAAGCCAACGCTCCTTCGATCCCACGCTTTCTCGTCATCCGCACTCACCGCTTCCTTTTCGAGTCATCCGATCATCAGCGTCCGAGCTGCGCCCGCAGCCTTCGTGCCGTGTCCGTCGCACGATCCAGTGCCTCCAGCAGGCGAGCGTTCTCCCGGAGGAGCGTCGTCTCCGCGAAGTGGTAGCGGTCCGTGCCGGGTGGGTTCGAGGCCAGCATGTCCACCGGCTTCAGGCCGGGCAGCGCTCCCTCGTCGGTCGCCGGATCCGGGTGGTAGGGCCCCAACAGGGTGTAGAGCACGCGGTGCAGCGGTCTCAGGATCTCAAGCCGCGCCAGGTCCACCGCCGGGTCCTCTCTCGCCGGGAGCGCGGATTCCACGGCACGCACCTCGTCCAGCAGCGCCCGCTGGCGCGCCAGGGCCTCCGAAAGGTCGAGCCGGTCCCCTGCCCGCTCCTGCGCCGCCTCCAGGAGCGAGCCCAGCCGCTCGACCGTAGCCGACAGGTCGACGGGGAGGTTGGGCTCGGCGACCAGCCGGGCGAGGGCCGCGGCGTACAGGTCGGCGTCGGTCGCGAGCACCTCGGGGTCGACCTTGTCCCGCGTGTCGTCCGGCGTGTGCCACCACCAGTAGCCCCCATCCTCCTGCGTGATGGAGTGGCTGATCTGGAGGAGCGGGAGCCCGACGCCGTTGAAGGACTGGTCGGAGTTCCGGCCGGGGGGCCGCGGCCGGATGGAGTCGCCCACGCCCTCCTGCACGACGGAGCGCGCGAGCCCCACCAGCGATGCCGTCGCGGCGGCGCTGAAGCGCGAGGCCTTCATCTGCCCCAAGCCTTCGAAGTTCACGTACGCGACAGCACGGCGCCGGAGCTGGTCGAAGTGGTGGTCCACGTACCAGGTCGAGCCGGCGTAGCGGCCGTTGCTGTGCCCCGGCCACCACGCCACGACCATACCGCGCTTCATCATGTCCCGGTGCTTGTAGAACGCCCGGGCCAACTCGACCATCGCGGCGTTCGCGCCCCCGTTGTCGGTGCCCCCGTAATACCACGAGTCCAGGTGGCCTCCCGCGAGCACGAACGGCGCATCCGGCGTGGGTCCGGGAATGTGGGCCGTCACGAGCCGGAGCTGTTTCCATCCCGTCTTCGTCTGGACCGACATGCGGATGGAGACCGGCCTGCCGGTGAGCATCTGGCGGATGCGGTCGCCGTCGCTCCGCTTCACCTCCGCGACGGGGAGGGTGGGGATGCGTTGGTAGTCCCTCAGGGACGGCCCCCCCCATACCGTCGTCGTCGTGAGGTCGTTGAGCCGCTCCTCCGGGTTGACGAAGACCGCGCCCGCGGCCCCCAGCGCCGCGACCTTGGTGACCTCGTCCGGCCCCGGTGTCCCCGTCACCAGCGCGATGCGGCCGCGAAGGTCGGGATACGGGGGAGGATTCGACGCCATCGCGGGGCCGCGTCCGTCGAGGACGAGACTCTCCCCCGTCGAGGTCAGGAAGTCGGGCAGGTCGTCGGCGCTTCCCATATCGACCACCGCACCCTGCAGGTTCGAGGTGGATCCCGAGCCCGCCACCGTGATGGCCTGGGGCGAGAAGCCCGTACCGACCACCTCGACGCGGGCCGACACGGGATCGCTGATGTAGGCCATGAAGGTGTCGACCGTGACCGGTACGCCGTCCGCCGACAGCGTGGCGACGATGTGGTCGATGGCGGCGAACTCACCGGGACTCCCGGAGAGACGGTCGTACTGGACGATGGAGTCCACCTGCGTAGCCAGGCCCTCGGGCGTGATCTCGCCCCGGACCGCGGACTCCAGGGCGCCGGCTCCACCCTCTGCCGTGCTCGGCGCCCCGCCCGGGGACCCGCAGGCCAGAAGGAGCAGCGCGGCCGCCGTCGCGGCCCCATTTGCCCGGACCGCGTGTATCCTGCCTCCGTGAGAACGGGGCCCGCGCGCCCGCAAGGGCTTCGTTCCTTCCGTATACATGCTCATGGTCACGGATCCTGGGCGGCTTTCCGCTCCGGAAATCCCCGGCCGATCTCCGCGGCCGAGTGGAGCCCCAGGGCAGCGAACGTCAGGGTTCCATTGGTGCAGCTCGTGGTGGGCAGGGTGGGCGCTCCTACCACGAACAGGTTCTCGTGGTCGTGGGTGCGCCCCCACTTGTCCACGACGCTCTGGGCCGGATCGTCCCCCATCCGGCAACCTCCTCCCGGGTGCTCCTGGGCGTCGCTCGGCGCCACCCTGAGGAGCTTGCCGTCTCCCGCTCGCGCGAACTCCTCGAAGAGCTTCCGGATCGTATCCTCGCTGTACGAGCGGAGCCCACTCGAGACCTCGCTGTCGCTGAACCGGACCCTGGGCAGCGGATCCCCCCAGTCGTTGGTGAAGCCCCCGTCGAGCGTGAGCTCGCTGGTGCGGTCGGGCAGCACGTCGTAATAGCAGCGGAGCCTCGCCGTACCTTTCCCGGACGTGGCCCGGGCCCGCCAGTCCGCCATCATGTCGTCACCGAGGAGGATCCTTCCCGATTCGTCCTGGAGACGGGGGGCCCGGCCGTAATCGGACTCCCACACCCGAAAGTCGTGGCGCAGGTATCGGTCCCGGGGGCCGTCCTTCATCCAGTGCTTCGAGATCAGGCTGTGCTGCCCGTTCATCCCGGGGTAGATCTCCATCGGCAGCTCGACGTACGCGTTCACGCCGCGGTGCCCCGCCAGGTACTTGCCCACGAGCCCCGAGCTGTTCGCCAGCCCCTCCGGGAAGCCGTCCGCCGCGGACAGCAGGAGCAGGTGGGGCACCCAGACGAACCCTCCGGCCAGCACGAACGTCGTCGCGCGAAACTCCACCGGCTCGTCCG
>Ga0307424_1001476_pt1 | contig 12355 bp, 9 predicted proteins | sample SalMarWE160320MG_FD_202157 | JGI IMG/M metagenome (GOLD analysis project Ga0307424, IMG submission 202157) | Salt marsh sediment microbial communities from the Plum Island Ecosystem LTER, Massachusetts, United States - WE1603-20 | ecosystem: Environmental > Aquatic > Marine > Intertidal zone >... | reverse complement strand
ACAGCACCGACATGGTCGGGTTGATCCGCGCCGCTGATGAGGCGATGTTCATAGCCAAGCGCGCAGGAGGCGACAGGGTCCAGGTAGCCGAACCACCCGCCGACGTCGACGAGATCCTCTGAATCCGGGCGCTGAACGGCAGAACTCGACAGGGGTCTCAACGTGCGTGTTCTGTACATCCGAGCGGACTCGTGTCGTGGTTTCTGGGCTAGGCCCTGCCGGGCTCGTGGACGCCTCCTGGTGTGGGTCTCGCGTGGACGCAGGACGCACGACAGCCGTGGGGTGCGCAGCTTTCCACCGAGATGAGGTCCTCTTGCACTGCAAGGAGACTCTCATGGTGCGAGTGGCTCCTCGCCAACCGTTACGACCCGGCCGGTGAGGAGCAACAAGAAGGCTGATACCGGTGGGGCAAGGCTTCAGTCCCGATCTGCCAGATGGCGGGTGGCACCTCCGACGGGTCCTATCCAGTATCGAGGAAGAACAACCCCAAGATCATCGGGGCCCACCCCATTGAACGTGGGCGTCCCGGCGGGAACTGCAAGGAGACGACCGCTGCTCGCCCGAGCGGCTGTAGTGCTCGCTACCTGCGGATGGCCGCTCGGGCGAGAGAACCCGCATCCTCATCGCATTGGTGCCCTTGTTGCTCATGGGGTGAGCGATGTCAAGATACGAAGTTGTCGACTCCTGGCGCAGGAGGTGTCTGCCGGGAAGCTGCGTGGCGGCTCGTCTCGTGTTCCCGGCCGGCCTTCGTCCGCATGGCCACTGCGTTCGCGTTTCCCCTTGCGAAGGTCCGGGTCAGCGACAGGCAGCGTTGGCCGGTTTGTGGGGCGGTTGAAAGGTGCAGGTGAGGCTCAAGTTTTGCGGGTCTGACGTCGATAGGTAGTACATGGTATCCCACACCTCCACATTTGTGAGTCGCGCCCGTTCGTACCTTTCGTCCGGATCTGTCGGTCGGGTTCTTGGGCGCGGATTGAGCGTCGCGGTCGTGCTGGTGCTTGTGGTGGGGGTCCTGCCGCTGGTGACTGCGGCTCCGGCTTTCGCCGATGCGACGGTGCCGGTGACCAAGGTCACCGACGCTTCGGACACACCCGAGGTATTGACGGTGACGCCGGACGTGAAGGCCCGGTTCGACGGTTGGGAGACTGTCGACAAGACCACCGACGGTGCGATGGCCAACATCAACGCCAAGGTGGTCGGCTCGACGACGTTCTGGCGTCACGGCTATACGGGTGACGGTGTGACGGTGGCGCTGATCGACACCGGCGTTGCACCGGTTGAAGGTCTCACAGCGACAGGGAAGGTAATCAACGGGCCGGATCTTTCGGTCGAAGCCGCGTATGAGAATCTTCGCTATCTGGACGCGTACGGGCACGGCACGCATCTGGCCGGCATCATCGCCGGCCGCGACGACGAAGCGCCTCTTGTCCCCAAAGAGCGGGACTCTAGGGACCGTTTCCTTGGCGTCGCTCCTGGGGCGCGAATCCTGAATGTGAAGGTGGGGGACGCCACCGGAGCGGCGGATGTTTCCCAGGTGATCGCCGCCATCGGATGGGTGGTCGAGCATCGAGACGACAACGGGATGAACGTGCGAGTGTTGAACCTCGCCTTCGGGCTCGACGCGACGGGTGACTACCTCGACGAGCCTCTCGCCTACGCGGTAGAGGCAGCCTGGAAGGCGGGAATCGTCGTAGTCGTGGCCGCCGGCAACGACGGCAACGCTGTGGCGTTGCGCAACCCGGCGTACGACCCGTTCGTGATCGCCGTCGGCGCAGAGGATCCGCAGGACACACCTGGTGTCCACGACGACACGGTGCTCGAGTTCTCCAACTGCGGTACCGACGGGCGGCACGTGGATCTGGTCGCGCCCGGCAAGTCGATCATCAGCCTGCGTGATCCGGGTTCCTTCGCCGACTCTTTCTATCCTGACGCCCGGGTAGGGGACCGTTTCTTTCGTGGTACCGGAACGTCGCAGGCCGCAGCGATCGTATCCGGAGCAGCCGCCCTGCTGCTGTCACAGCGACCCGAGTTGACACCCGATCAGGTGAAGGCGCTGTTGACGTCGACCGCGCGCCCGATACCCGACACGTCACAGCACTGCAACGGCGCCGGGCTTGTTGACCTCGCGGCCGTCTACCGTGCAGCGACCCCGATCGCCACCCAGACGTGGGACCCGGCTGTCAACCCCGGACCGTTCGACCTCGACGCCATCGGCGGCTACTGGGACGGCCTGACGTGGGGTGGTTTGACGTGGGGTGGTTTGACGTGGGGTGGTTTGACGTGGGGTGGTTTGACGTGGGGTGGTTTGACGTGGGGTGGTTTGACGTGGGGTGGTTTGACGTGGGGTGGTTTGACGTGGGGTGGTCTGACGTGGGGGTCGTACCTGTGGAACTAGCCGATTCCTGTTGACGTCGAGGCACGTATGCAGAGCCCACAACCGCCCATTTGGCACCGGCTGAGCGGACCCGTGAGGGTCTGGATCCTCACCGGAGTGATCGCCGCAGCTGCGGCCGCTACTGCCATAGCGGTATCCGGCTATCACCCTTTGGACGCGCCGTTTCAGATCCACTGGCTGGCGTGGGTGCCACTGGTCTTCGCCGCTGAAGTTGCTGTCGTATCCCTTCAGTTCCGAAAAGACGCCCACGTGTTTTCGATGAGTGAAGTACCTCTGGTGGTGGGTCTGTTCTTCGTCAATCCGGTCGGTCTGATCGCCGCACAGATGCTCGGCAACGCGGCGGCGTTGATCCTGTACCGCCGCCAGCCGCCCCTCAAAGCAGCGTTCAACCTGGCGATGCTCACCCTGCAGGCAGGACTTGCCGTCGTCGTGTTCCGCGCCATTCTGCGTCCCGGGGATCCGCTCGGCACCACCGGTTGGGTCGCAGCCCTGGTTGCTATCGCCGTCGTAGCGGCTTCAGCAAGCATGCTGGTCAACATGGCGATCGCCCTCACCGGCGGGGATGTCTCGAGTAGGGAACGCCTCAGTGCCCTCGCACTGCTGGCGGTGTCGTCGACGATGAACGCCAGCCTAGGTCTGGTCGCGGTCACCGTGATATGGACCCGGCCGGGCACGGCGTGGGCCGCTGTCGTCCCACCGCTGGCCCTCTATCTCGCCTACCGGGCATACCTCGGGCAACGTCGAGAACGTCAACGCGTCGAAGGACTCTATGAGGCGACGCGGGCGCTCCACGAATCCACCGAGATCGAAGCGGCGATGCTCGCCGCCGTCAGACACGCCAAAGAGATGTTCGACGCTGAACACGCAGAACTGCGCGTCTTGGTGGACGGCTCCGACGGGCTGTGTGCCATAGCGGGTGACAACTACACCCGGCTCGTCCGCGACGCCGACGCACCCGACGACGCAGTCACCGACGTATTGGCGACAGGGCATCCCCTCCTGACGGGCTGTTCGACAGAACAACACGCTCGCAGCGACCATCGCATGATCGTGCCTGTGCACGGGCCCGGTCACATCAACGGTGTGCTGGCAGTCAGCGAACCCTTGGGAGACACGCGCACCTTCACGACACGAGACCTGCAAGTCCTCGAAACCCTCGCCAATCAGGTCAGTGTGTCGTTGGAGAACGAACGCCTCGAAGACTCGGTCGAACACCTCATCGAGGCGAAGGACAGCCTCCGCCTTCAAACATTGCACGATCCGCTCACCGGACTGGCCAACCGCACACTGCTGTGGGAGAGGCTCGCAGAGACCCTCGAGATGAGGCACGGGCGATCCAAACAGTCCGCCGTCTTGATGCTCGACGTTGACGACTTCAAAGTGGTGAACGACACGTACGGGCACATCGCCGGCGACCGGCTACTCGTCGCAGTGGCGCGCCGCCTCGAAGCCTGTTGCCGCCCCGAAGACACCGTCGCCCGACTCGGCGGCGACGAGTTCGCGATCCTGCTGGACCGCATGTCGACTCCCGAAGACGCCACCAGGGTCGCTGCTCGCATCTCTGTCGCCCTCACGGAACCTGTCACGATCGGCGGCCTAGACATCACCGTCCAAGCAAGCATGGGTATCGCCCTCGTCGACCACGGATCGACACCCGAAGAACTGATACGACACGCCGACCAAGCCATGTACGCAGCCAAGAACACCCGCAAGGGCACTTACCAGCTGTTCGAAGAAGGCAACGAACAGCGGTGGATGCAAACCTCGATGCTTCGCTCAGAACTCCAGCAGGCCATCGAACAGGATGAACTCACCCTCCACTACCAGCCGGTTGTCAATCTCGACACCGGCGAAATCATCGGACTGGAAGCCCTCGTACGTTGGCGCCACCCCGACCGCGGGCTCCTGTATCCCGACGCATTCATCCCCACTGCTGAAGACACCGGCCAGATCATCGCAATAGACCGCTGGGTACTTCAAACCGCCTGCACTCAGATGCAGCGGTGGCACACCCAGATCGCCGGACCGAAACCCAGCATCTCCGTCAACGTCTCACCCCGAGAACTCCCCGAACCCGACTTCGTCAACACAGTGCAAACAGCCCTCACCGAATCCGGACTCGAAGCCAAGCACCTCATCCTCGAAATCACCGAAAACGTCATCGCACAGCCCTACATCCAGATCCTCAACGATCTCAAGACCCTGGGCGTCAGGATAGCGATCGACGATTTCGGAACCGGCTACTCGTCGCTGTCCTACCTCGACCGACTCCCCATCGACATCGTCAAAATCGACCGCAGCTTCATACGAGCCACCCAGGAACTCTCACCACTCGTGAGAATCATCCTCCAAATAGGCGAAACCCTTCGACTCGACATCGTCGCAGAAGGAATCGAAACGCCCGACGAGCTACAACGCCTCCGCCAACTCGGCTGCCGAATCGGCCAGGGCTACCACTTCGCACGACCCGCCGACACCGACACCACAACCGCCCTACTCACCGCACAACCACTCCCAGCCGTGCTCGCAGCTGCACGGTAGACCACCCCTCCGTGCCGTGCGTACAACCTACTGCCACGTCTGGGGGTCTCGATGAAGCTGCCGACCGCCTCGACGCCGCCTGGCGCGGACTCAATGCGGCTCGGGCCCAGAGGTGATCCAACTCCCTGATGGCACAAGGGGTGTTGGTTCTCAGAGATGTGCGCTGTTGCTGGCTGTTTTCCACCCTCTTGTGGACGCGATGTGGACGCGAGTCGTCAGCCGTGTGGCGTGGACGAGCACTGGTTCACAAGATCCGGCCATCTCGTAGCGCCTGGGGGGCATGATGGCGAGTCCTCGGACCTCGACCTCATGCTGCCGTGTTTGGATGGTTGCCTCTTCTTGAGTGGCATAGATAGCTCTGATCGGGTCGCGTGCGTGGAGAGATCCCAGTTTGGTTCCGTTCGGAGCGAACCAGTGGAGTGTCTTGTTCGTCAGCAGCCCGAACCTGCCTTCTGAACCGATGAGCCGGCCTTGTTGGTGTGTGTCCAACAAGGCTGTGAGCCTAGTTTGAGCTTCCCGCGTTTCTCCGGACACGTGCACAGGCGTACGTCGTAGGTGGTCCTCCCGATGGGGCGGCGGTACGGGCGAATCTCCGGCGGGACGATGGAGGTCAGCCGAGGATTTCCACGAAGCCTGTGTTGCCGTCGACCGTGATCCGCTGACCGTCGTGGACCTTGGAGGTCACGTCGCCGAGCGCGACGACAGCCGGAATTCCGTACTCGCGTGCCACGAGGGATGCGTGTGCGACGAGGCTGCCACCATCGGTCGCGACGGCAGCAGCGCGTCCGAAGACGGACGTCCACGCCGGTGTGGTGGCGGTCGTCACCAGGATCTCACCGGGCGAGAGCCGATCTGCGTCCGCGAGGTCCAGGAGTACGCGGGCCACGCCGGTCGCGCTGCCCGCACTGGCGGGCATGCCCTCGAGTACCCCGGGGCGTGCCTCTGCCGGCGTCCGCATCTTGGCGATGCCGTCGGAGTGCACCTTCGTGATGAGCCCTGGAAGTTTCCCGATCACGAGGGGTGGTGAGAGTCTGCGGTTGCGTGCCCAGAGGTTACGACGGTCTGCGACCGACGATGCTCGCGACTCGTTGCCTTCGACTTCGGTTCGCTCCAGGAAGTAGACGTCGTCGGCGTGTCTGATGACGCCGCGGCGAGCGCACGACTCACCGAGACGACGTAGTGCCCGTCGGGCGAGGGGCCAGCCGAATGTCAGCTGGGACACCTGCTCTTCACGTAGGCGCGCGTAGTGTTGCGCCAGGTCGAGGATGGAATCGAAGCGGGTCCGCAGTCGCGGGGAGAGAGCGTCGCGGCACTCCTGTTCGGCACGCTCACGAGCCTCGACGAGCGAGCTGTGGTCTTGACTCGATGTGGTCTCCACGAGACCGAACTCGCCCGCCGTTGGACGGAACCAGTCGAAGCTCTGGATGGCCCAAGGTTTCGGCGGACTCGGTTCGACGAGTCCGACCACGAGCGGCCGGTAGTCGCCGCCCAGCGTCGGACGCAGATGGCGTCCGTAGAAGTCGGCCAGAACACTCTCCATCTTCCACGCGTTCCCGGCGACGAATGTCATCGAGAACAGGTACTCGCCGGCGATGCCGCCGATACGGTCGAGCATCGTGGACAGCGTCTCCTCGTCCGCGGTGTCCACCTCCTGAAGGCCGTGTTCGACGAGTTGTTGGTAGCGCGGCCAGAGGTCTTCTCGCCACGTGATGGTCGCCGGCTCGTAGACGAGGCGGTGTATGACCTCGGGCCTGCGGTTCATGAGCAGCGTTCCCAACAAGAACTTCGGTCTGCGCAATCCGCCGATCAGCGCCCCGCTCATGAACTGCCGGGTGGTGGCACTTCCGATCGGTGCATAGAAGTACCAGCCGTTGACCAGCACGTGCATCGGTTGTGGCGGTTCCACACCGAGAGCGACGCGCTGGGAGGCGGCGAAGCTCTCATCGACACGTGGAAGCAGCCAGGTTGCTGTCAGCGGCGTCACGGGTTCGGACAACCACTCACCGAGCCGGAAGTTGCGTGTCAATCCTCCGGGCAGTGGCGACTCCCATTGGACCGGTTCGGGCAGAGCGGTCATGGGCCGGGCCTGCAAGAGGTAGAGCTCACCTTCAGCGAACGCCCACTCGATGTCTTGTGGCACCCCGTCGAAGGATGCCTCGACGCGACGTGCAAGCTTCGCGACGGCGAGAGCCTGCTGCTCGTCGAGCACCTCGACGGACGCGCGACGATCGCGAACCGGACGGTCGTCCCGCACGATCCACTGTTCTCCGGTCGCCTCGCCACCGACGAGCTGCTCGCCCAGACCCTTCGTTGCACTCACCACCGTCTCCTCTCGCACGCCGGTGAGAGGGTGCGCGGTGAATGCGACACCCGAGGCTTCTGGCTTGATCATGGGCATCACGAGGACGGCGATGCCGCTCAGTCCAGCAGGCCCGTGGGCGCTCCGATACGCTGCGACACGTTCGTCATCTGCCCCTTCGCGCACCCGGCGCACGGCGTCGAGAATGGCCGGAGCGCCGCGCACGTCGAGGAGGGTCTCGTACTGGCCGGCGAACGACGCTCCTTCGAGGTCCTCGGCGAGGGCTGAGGATCGTACCGCAACGGGCACATCGCCAAGGATCGAGACCGCCTCGGCCACGGCTTCAGCGAGTTCTTCGTTCCCCTCTGTGGCCGGAATCACGACCCCGGGGGGTACCGGTAGTCCGAGCCTTGCGAGCGCACCTAGGTTGGCGGCCTTGTGTCCTGCTGTCTCAGCATCACTCCGCTCGAGATCGCGGAGCCGACGCGTACGTATCCCGCCGGATTCCGAGGTGGTGTCCTGAGTCATTGCTTCGTCTCCTCTTTGATGGCGTTGCGACGAAGGTCGTCGAGCAGTACGCCGACAGCCCACTCCACAGCGCGTCCAGCTTCGATTCCGCTGAGACCCCATTGCTCGTGCATCCCCCGCAGGAACTCGACCCGGCCGAGGCCCGAGAGCACGGCGCAGACACCCCGAGCGTGTTCTGGAGACAATCCGTTCGAGAATGGCTCCACAACACGTTCGACTGCCTCGAGACGCTGCTTTCTGAGATCCGCCATCCCCGGCGCCTGCGCTTGAATCTCATGACCGGCGCGCTCGAGGAGATCACCGAAGTACTCGAAAGCACGTGCGATCATCGAGCCGAGGGTCTCGGGACTCACGTGGTCGGGATTCCATCCGGAACCTTCGACGACACGGGCCCTCGCTGCGTTCAGGAGATCGAGCTGTGTCGGGAAGTAGCGATACACCGTCCTTACGCTGACGCCTGCTCGCTCCGCCACCTTGTTGAAGGGAAGCTCAGTCGTCCACGGCGCGAAGCCTTCGGCAGCCGCTTCCACGATCCGGGATCGGGTTGCAGCGGCCTGCTCGTCTCGAAGTCGGCTTCGGTAGGTCCCCTTCTTGTTCATGACAGTCATTGTGACACGAAGTCAAATCTACTGTCATAAAAACCACCAATCATTTTCACACGGTGTCGCCTTATCCAAGGGCGTCGTCAGAACGACGACATTGGAAACTGGTAGAACATGCTCTGCACACCGTCGGTGGTCCCGGGAAGTGCGAATGGGCCCACACCGGAGGACCCGCCTTTCGGACATGCCAAATCCCCTTGCGGAGCAAGGGGACGGGGTGGGCCCAGGTGGACTTGAACCACCGGCCTCATCCTTATCAGGGATGCTCGCGGGTGCAGAGGTGACCGCTTGATTCGCCGAATCGCCTTGTGGAACAAGGGATCTCGGTTCTCGAGGTTGCGCGTTGTTGTTGGTTGTTTCGCGCTCTCTTGTGGACGCAGTGTGGACGCGCGGCACCGCATTCTGGCGATTCGTCCGCTATTCGATGACTCGGATGGAGCTTCCAACGACCGCCAACGAGACCGACACAACGGCGACCAGCGCCGCCACGGGACGCAAGGTCGGGGCTATCTCGGCGGCTGGCGGCCAGAAGGTGAGAGTGTTGTTGAGGAGCCCGACACGGTCCTTGAGCTGTGAGATTCGTGCAAGTGCCCGTTCGCAGTGTTCCGTTCGACTACGCGCCTCTGTCGCTCGGATGTGCCCAGACGTGACCCAGGACCGAGGCCAGCTCCTGCCGACCCACGGCAGCTGATGATCACCAGATTCCGACTGGCGCGCTACCGGGGCGGCGGGTACTGAGGGGGGTTGATGGGGACTGGCTGGCCAGTGGCGCCATCCACCAATACTCTGTCGCCAAGGGGTGCGGTCAGCGTGAACGCAAACCCTTCAGCACAGGCGCCTCCACCGAGAAGTCTGAAGATCCTGAATCTGTGATTCCGCACGCAGACACGAACCTCGTCCGAGTTCTCGCGGACAACAACCGAGAGTCTCCCGAGGCACGAGTTCGCCCATCCAGTAGCTTGGAGAGTCGTCTCACGATCAAGGAACACCCCAAGGATCGCAACGTCAGTGGGTGTGGCAGCCCAGATGACTGCGCCCACAAGGCCAACGACAACAACCAGCGCGACGACGACAACCAGAATGGGCATGACCCGCCTGCTGCGATTCCTCACCTGTCTCACCATCCTTCTCCCGGTTCAGCGGGGCACGCATGCCAAGACGCCACCAAACCCCTGCGACCTGTCGATCCATCAGCGTGGACCTGAATGGATTGCTCGAGGCGCTAAACCTGTCCTGGTTGCGTGTCCTCTGTGACGAGTCACCCCACGACTGGCCCAATACACGCCCGCGCCTCTCCCCAACTGCCATGCACAGACCAGCGCGGGCACGGCCAACTGCAGAGTCGACATCGCTGACCCGACTCTTGTCATTCCGTTCACACTCCAGTATCCCTGTCCGCGTATCCCGTCCGCAGCCGGTCGACTGGTACCGGTCGGCTGCTTCAGCACCGAGTGGGTTGGGCGGGACGTCCCCCCTTTCCGGCCGTCCCGCCAACTCACAAACTTCTAGGACTTCACTTGGACACCGATGGCGGTAAGGAAGTAGCTCGCAGGAGTGAACACGTCGGCGTAGTGGAACGGGACCCAGACGTACCCCTCGTGGATTCCATATGCCGTGTTGCCAAAATACCACGGTCCTCCCGAATCCCCGCCTTGTCCATACATGTGGCTCATTTCTGTCAGATGGCAAGCGCCCATGCCGTAGTTGCACACGTTGTTGTGCGCAACCGTGTCGTGCTGTCGGCCCGTTGTGATGCCGTACCGAAACAGTGTCTGACCCTCGACCGGATACGCTACTCCGGCCACATCCCTGTAGTCGGTGGTGTCGGCCAGAAAGTCGTCGACGAAGACAGCGCTGGAGTTGACAAGCCACTGCACGTCACCCCACGAGCCTTGGTGCTGCGCGTAGAGGAAGACACTCACAAGACCATTCCAGGTCATGGTCGGCGGGTTTCCAGACTCGGGACAGTGGGCAGCGGTGCTGATGCCATCAATGCCGTAGGAGTTCGATACTGTGAAGCCTGCAGTGCAGACATGCCCTCCACCAGTCATGTCTTCCCCGCCGTAGACACGAATCGCGTCTCCGCCACCATCGAGTGTGTCAACAATCTCAAGATTGACACCAGCCAGCTCCGACGGGAGACGGTTCAGGAGCTGAGCCGCAAGCGCTGTCTTCCCCTCCGAGCCCCTGGTAGGGGCCTTCGGCTCCACGAGCATGTTGATCTCGCCAGTGGCTATGTCGTAGTACGCGTAGACCTCACCAACGAGGTCTGACTGCCCAGAGGCGGCCTCGTAAGCGACAGTGAGCCGCGAATCAAGTTCCGCTTCATTGAAGCCAAGGTCGGTTCTCACCGAGACTGAGTGTTCGAAGGTGTTGATCCACGTTCGGGCCTGTTCCGGCGTCCTGCCCGAGAACCCGATCCACGCGGAACCATCGGCCTCTATCCGAGCTCCGCTGAACTCCGCAGGGAACGCTTCCCGAACCTCCTGGACGAGAATCGAGAATGGCTCCTGCCAGGCGTAGCGCTCTATCGCCTCGTCAAGCGCAATACCTTCCTGTTTCGCGATTGTGGCAAGGTCAGCTAGCTCGGCTGGTGTGAGAGCGTCGATCGCTGTCGTTGGAGCGGGAACGTTGGGGATATCAACGCCGCTACCCGCCGGATACCGCGCATCAGCTGTCGCGAGGTCCCCGGGAACACCTCCAACCGCCTCGCCCCCGACCACCATCCCACCCGGTGCAGCGGAAGCCGCAACTGCGGCTCCGGCAACCACACCAGCGATCACGAACAAGACCCATGCACGACCCCCTAGGAGTCTCGATACGAACATCCTTCTCCTGTGTCGGCTGGCCACATGTACCTCCTTCGTGGGTGTTCCAGAGCGCCGCTGTTGCAGCGGTCGGTTTCCGGTACGCCCTGCTCGGTCCTTCCGTTGCGGCTCAACGCTCCTTCGCTGGCCCTTTCACTTGTGTATGTGTCCGGCAGGGTCGAGTTCATCGCGGGTTTCTTCGGGACGTTTTCGCGATCCGCGGAGTGCTGGGGGTGGCTACGGGCCGGTCTGAGGCGCGGGGACGATGACGATCGGGTGGAGGTCGCTTCGGGAGGACAGGCTGGGACAAGGCCGCCGGCTACTTCCCCGTCCCGCGTCACCTCGCTGGAGCCCTGGCGACCCGCCTCGAACCGGCAACACCCGCTGATCTGACGGAACGGGACCGCATCATCCTCGACTACCTCGCCCGCGGCGACACCATCGCCACGCTCGCTCGCCGACTTGGATGCTCCCCGCGGCACACCCGACGCCGCTTCCGCACCCTCTGGGACAAGATGGGTGTGGATGGACGAGCCGAACGCCTCGTCGCCGCCGTCCGCCAAGGCCTCCTCAACCCTTGAGGCCACCGGCTCCGGACGCGTCTGGACGCTGGCTCGCGGGTGATCCGTGACACCGCTTGTATTTGCGTCCCGCCCCGCACGGACACGGCTCGTTGCGCCCAACCTTTGCTCGGTGTACCTGTGGTTGGGAGGACAGATAGGCGACGTGTTCGACCCGCAGCCCCCTCACCTCGAGTTCGCCCTCCCTCCGGCGGAGTTCATCACTCCATTGCGAGAGCCGGCTCTCGACTCCCTTCGCTTCTCGCTCGCGGCGAGCGATATCCGCTTCCCGTCTCGCCAGCCCTTCTTGCGCTCTCTCCGCGAGCACCGTCGGCCGATCATCGCCTACCTCGCCGAATACTGCCACTAGCTCGGCGTCGATGAACATCGCCATGGCACGCCCCATAGAGATGCCCGCAGACTCGCGGTAGCGTCTCCACGTCGACCACTTCGCCTCGGATACCGGAACCCTCACCATCCGGTACGTGTCATCCTGCCCGAGACCGGCCAGCAGCCTGCGGTCGACTCTTGCCAGAAGACCACGGTCGAGATCCATCACCGTCTCAAGTGTCTACATGTAGACATCAGCAACTGTGTTGCACGTGCGTGTGGTGTTGAAGGGGGTG
>Ga0307424_1001475_pt1 | contig 12358 bp, 9 predicted proteins | sample SalMarWE160320MG_FD_202157 | JGI IMG/M metagenome (GOLD analysis project Ga0307424, IMG submission 202157) | Salt marsh sediment microbial communities from the Plum Island Ecosystem LTER, Massachusetts, United States - WE1603-20 | ecosystem: Environmental > Aquatic > Marine > Intertidal zone >... | reverse complement strand
CTCCGGATTGACTTCGCCCGCGGCGTGCGCGTGGGTGTCGACGAGCACGCGTTCCCAATCCCCACAGCCGACGGCGCCACCATCGACAAGAAGAACCAGGTCATCATCGTGCGCTACGAGCAGAAGGCGTACGCGTTCAACCTCTCGTGCCCGCACCAGAACACGGCGCTCCGCTGGCATCCGGAGGACGAGCAGTTCCAGTGCCCCAAGCACCACTCGCGCTACCAGCCGGACGGCATCTTCATCTCGGGCCGCGCCACGCGGAGCATGGACCGCCTGGGAGTGCGGCGCGACGGCGAGAGCATCGTCGTCGATTTCGACGCGTTCTACCGCCAGGACAAGAACCCGGACGAGTGGGCGGCGGCGTTCGTAACGCTGTAGCGGCCTCAGCACGCCCAATCGCCAAATCGCTAATCGCCGATCGCCGATCGCCGATCTGCCCTGCTTGACAGCGAGACGCACCGGCCCGACCGTGTAGGCATGGAGTTCCTCGTTCCCTTCATGCCCATGTTCGCCATGCTCCCCTTGGCCGTGGGCGGGGCGTGGATCGTGCATGCCATCCTGCGGCACCGCGAGCGCACGCTGGGCGCGTCCCACGACGTGGGGGCGTTGCGCGACGAGGTCGACACCATGCGCCAGGCGCAGATGGAACTGCAAGAGCGCCTCGACGTGACGGAACGCGTGCTCGCGCAGGTGCGCGAGGACCAGCGGCGGTTGCCGGGCGCGGGGTGATCAACGCCGATTCCCGTCGCGCCGGAGGCCCACATAAGGACGCCTCATGAGGGAGCCCCTTCCCGACGCCGCCGAGCGCTGGTGGACCGTCGTCTACTGGTTCCTGACCGCCGGTTTCCTGGTGACCGCCGTCATCGGCATCCAGCGCATCCGCGCCGGCTTCTTCTCCAACTACGCCGCCGACCTCGTCTGCCCGGCGTGGCTCTATGTGGGCTTGCGGGGTCTCCACGGTCCGCGACGACCGAAGGCGCTGGGGCGGTTCTTCGCGGCCACGCCGGAGCGGGCGGCGCTGGTGCTCTTCGGGGGCAGCACGCTGACGGAGCTCAGCCAGATCTGGTGGCCGCACGGTGTGTTCCGCGGGACCTACGATCCGTATGACATCGTGGCGTACGGGGTGGGTGTTGGTGCGTGCTACGCGCTCGAGAAGTTCTTCAGGTGGCGTACCGGCAGGAGTGAAGCTCGGTAACCGACCGGCGTAGCGATTGTTGATTTGCGATTGGCGATTGGCGATTGGACGAACGACTCAATCGCCAATCGCCAATCCTTCAAACGCTCCTATCAAACCACCTTCCCAATCGGCAACTTCCGAATCCGCTTCCCCGTCGCCGCGAAGATCGCGTTGCACACCGCCGGCGCGATGGGCGCCGTGGCCGGCTCGCCGATCCCACCCTGCGCGTCCGTGCTCGGCACGATGTGCACTTCCACGGTGGGCATCTCGGCCAGGCGCAGCATCTCGTAGTCGTTGAAGTTGCCCTGCACCACGCGCCCGCGGTCGATGGTAATCTCACCGTACAGTGCCGCGGTGAGCCCGTAGACGATACCGCTTTGCATCTGCGCTTCGATCGTGTCCGGGTTCACCACCGGGCCGCAGTCGACGGCGCACACCACGCGATGCACCCGCACCGCGCCGTCCGCCCCCACCGACACCTCGGCCACCTGCGCTACGTACGCCTCGAACGCCTTGTGCACCGCGATGCCGCGCGCGCGGCCCGCCGGAAGCGGACCGCCCCAGCCTACTTTCGTGGCGGCCAGCTCGAGCACACCGCGGTAGCGCGGCGCGTTCGCCAGGAGACCGCGACGATACTCGTACGGATCTTCACCGGCGGCGTGCGCCAACTCGTCGATGAAGCTCTCCACCGCGAACGCGTTGAACGAGTGGTTCACCGACCGCCAGAACCCGACCGGAATCCCGGTGTCGGCCATGACGTAATCCACGTGCACGTTGGGCACCGCGTACGGCATCTCGACGGCGCCCTCGACGGCCTCGCCGTCCAGACCGTTCTGCACCTGGTCGGGGAAGATACGACTCATGATCGACGGCGCCGCCACCCGGTGCGTCCAGGCCACGGGCCGGCCACGGCCGTCGAGCCCCGCGCGCAGGCGATGATAGGACGCCGGCCGGTACCAGTCGTGCCGGGTATCATCCTCGCGCGACCAGATAACCTTCACCGGGGCGCCCACCGCCTTGGAGGTTTCCAACGCCTCCTGAATGAAGTCCATTTCGAACCGGCGACCGAAGCCGCCGCCCAGGTAGGTCGTGTGGACCTTCACTTGCTCGAGCGGCACGCCGCCGATACCGGCGCCCATCTGGTGCGCACCCCCCTGGAATTGTGTCGGCGCCCAGATGTCCACGCCGTCCGCGCGCACGTGCGCCGTGGCGTTCATCGGCTCCATCGTGGCGTGTGCCAGGAACGGCGTCTCGTACGCAGCCTCAAGCCGCCGCGCCGCACCAGGTAGCGCGGCGTCCGGGTTTCCATCGTGCCGAGCGCGAACGCCGGCGCGCGCCGCGCCGTCGGTGAAGAGCTTGGAGATGCTGGCGCTCGATACCGCGGCGGTGGGACCCTCGCTCCACTCCACCTTGAGCGCGTCGCGGCCGGTCTTGGCCGGCCAGTAGCCGTCCGCCACCACTGCGATGCCGCTCGAGATCTGCACCACGTGGCGCACGCCCGGCGCGGCCTCCGCCGCGGCACCATCGAAACTGGCGACCTTCCCGCCGAACACCGGACACCGGGCGACCACCGCGATCAACATGCCGGGTACCGTCACGTCGATCCCGAAGCCCGCGCTGCCGTCCACCTTGAGCGGCGTATCCAGGCGTGCCACGCGGGTGCCGAGGATCTTCCAGTCCCTCGCGTCCTTGAGCGGCGGATCGGCGGGCACAGGCAGCGTTTTGGCGGTGGCGACGAGCCGGCCGTACGACAGGTGCCGCCCGCCGGAGTGCATCACGACACCCTTCTCCGCGTGGCACTCCGAGGGATCCACACCCCACGTCTGTGCGGCGGCCGCAATGAGCACCTCCCGCGCGGCCGCGCCGGCCTGGCGCAACGCGGTGTACGCGGCGCGGATGCTGCTGCTGCCCCCCGTTGCCTGCATTCCGAACAGCAGGTTGTTGTACGCCGGGTCCGCGGGCGCGAACTCGATCCGGATCTTGGACCAGTCGGCCTCCAGCTCTTCCGCCAGGAGCATCGGCAGGGATGTGGCCACCCCCTGCCCCATCTCGGAGCGATCCACGATCACCAGCACGCTCTCATCGGTGCCGATGCGCAGCCAGGCATTGGGCTCGAGCGGCGGACCTTCCGGCGGGCGCGCGCACGAGGGGAGCGTAAAGCCGATCACCAACCCGGTGCCGGCCACCGCGGTTGCCTGCAGGAACTCGCGTCGGGTGAACTCCATCCGCGTGGCCATGTCACACCTCCCCGGCGGCGCGATGGATCGCCGCACGAATCCGCTGGTACGTGCCGCAGCGGCAGATGTTGGTCATGGCGGCATCGATGTCCGCGTCGGTGGGCTTGGGCGTCTTGTCCAGCAACGCTACCGCCGCCATGATCTGGCCCGACTGGCAGTAGCCGCACTGCGGCACGTCTTCCGCAATCCACGCCCGCTGCACTGGGTGACTGCGGTCGCGGGACAACCCCTCGATGGTGGTGACGCGCTTCCCCTCGACCGTGCTGATGGGGATCACGCACGAGCGGGTGGGCGTGCCGTCCAGGTGAACGGTACACGACCCGCACTGCGCGATGCCGCAGCCGAACTTGGTGCCGGTCAGTCCTAGATTGTCGCGCAGGACCCAGAGGAGGGGAGTATCGGGCGCGACGTCAACGGACTGACGCTTCCCGTTGACGGTGAACGTGATCGGAGCCATGGGAACCTCGGGCTGGGGACGACATGATATTGGCGCTCGGCGTCGACGGGCGGAAGGGTGGGGGGGGAGGCATTGGCGATTTGCGATCGGCGATTGCTGTGGACACCCAATCGCTAATCGCTAATCGTCACCGTGTCACGGCTTGGGAACGCGAACCGTGCGGCTGATGGCCAGGAGGATCCGCTGGAACTGCGGGTCGGCGCCACCGCCCGCAACCCACACCGTGAGCCCGGGCTCGATCGGCACGAGCGTCAGCATCTCGTAGAGGTCCGAGCGGCGCCCGTGCTCGAACCTGCCTCCCGCGGTTCGCCACGCCTGCACCAGGATCTCCCGCCCGGGAATCGAGTCGATGCACTCCGTCATCTCATGCATGCCGGGAGAGGGAGCGCGGCGGAACGTGATCCAATGCTCGAGACTGTGGTTGAACCCGATCGAGACGGAGCCGGACGACGCCCCGCCCTCGGTCCAGCGCCGGTAGGTGAGCCTCGCATCGGGGCGTTCGACAAAGGTGGGCGGGAGGCGATACGTGAGACCCGCCGAGTCCGACACGAGGGTCCAGGTGCGCATGTCCAGCGTGGGGGCCGGGCAGGCGGGGACGGCGGCAACGGGAGCGGGCGCGGTTCTCGGACCATGGCAGCCGGCGAGGATGGCGCAGCCGACGGTTAACGCCCAGAGGGAATGCACACGTAGGTTCAGCCGCACGCCCTCAGTATTCAGGGCGGTGCGTCCGTCCGCCAGGGGAGCCGGGACCCCTTTGGCCGCCGGCCGTGCCGGCGGCGCGGCCGTGGGCAACGCGGTTCCTGGAGTCGTTCGTGCCTTCGTGGTCGCCCAGCTCTAGCCTGGCAACCGGCTATTCGTGCTTCTCGGAGACCAGATAGCGGGCGGGCAACGGCGTGTAGGCCTACGACTGCTCGGCGCTCCGGACCCAGGCGCATGCGCCATGATTGGGTAAGCGCGGGCCGACGTGGATTCCGCGCACCTGCTAGGTTTTGCCTCGGTACCGTTCACCGCCACACCCGTACCGCTTGCAGGAGATGGTCTCATGAACATTCGCTCCGCCGGTTTTGGCGCGCTCGCGCTCGCGACGCTGGCCGTCGCGCCGACTCAAGGCCCCGGCTACCATGTCGCGGCCAGGTATGTGCTCGGAGGCGAAGGGGGATGGGACTACGTCACCGTGGATACCGCCGCGCAGCGCATCTTCATCGCGCGTGGCGACCGGATCACGGTGGTGGACCAGAACACGGGCCAACCGCTCGGCGAGATCCCCGGGCTCAACCGCGCGCACGGCGTCGCGTTCGCGTACCGCGCCGGACACGGCTTCGCCACGTCGGGCGGGGACAGCACCGTCGTCATGTTCGATCTCAAAACGCTGAAGGTGCTCGGCCGGACCATCGCCGCCGATGACGCCGACGCGTTGCTCTACGATCCCGCCTCCGACCGGATCTTCACGTTCAATGGCGACGCTCACTCCGCCAGCGTGATCGACCCCGTGTCCGGGCAGCGGGTCGCGAACATCGACCTCGGCGCCAAGCCCGAGTCCGGCGCCACCACCGGTGACGGCAAGGTCTACGTGAATCTCGAGGAAGTGGGAACCGTGGCCGAGATCGACAGCAAGGCCATGAAGGTCACGCGGCGCTGGTCGCTCGCGCCCTGCAAGACGCCCGTGGGGATGGCGGTCGACGTCGCCCATCGCCGGTTGTTCAGCGGATGCCGTGACCAGCTCATGGCCATCTCCGACGCCACTGCCGGCAAGGTGCTTGCCACGGTGCCGATCGGCGCGGGCGTGGACGGCAACGCGTTCGACCCGAGCACCGGCTACGCGTTCAGCGCGAACGGCGACGGCACGCTCACCGTAGTTGGCGAACAGGCTGGGAAGTGGGCGGTGGTTCAAACGGTGGAGACCATGGAGGGCGCGCGCACGCTCGGGTTCGACGCCCGAACGCATCGGCTCTACACGGTGAGCGCTAAGTTCGGCCCCGTGCCGGCCGACGCGAGCGGCGCGAATAGCCGGCGCCGGCCGCCAATGATTCCCGGGACATTCACGCTGTTGGTGGTGGACAAGGAGTGAGTTGATGGCGGGCACGCGACGCGTGCCGCTCCAACGTGTCGCCATTGGCCGGGACCACGCCGCGTTACCGCGACCTTCTGGCCTCCAGCGACGACATTCTGGTCACCCCCGGCCACGGCACATCGGGTCCCTTGACCGCGTACCAGACGACCTCGCCGAAGGCGATATCCTCCGCCGCGTCGGGACGGGAGAAGTCGAACCGCCTCGACCGGATGGCTCCGACGCCGCGCGGCGGATTCATCTCGTCGATCGCCTGGGTGGGCGTGAGTGCGGCGTATGGGCGCGTGTCCGGGTGGTCCGACCAGATCTCGCGGATCGGTCGCCCGAACCAGTCGAACTGGGAGAGCTGCGCGAGACCCAGGATCTCCTCGATGGTTCGAAGCGCGTCCGTGGTGTTGGTGAATCGGTGCACCACGCCCTCTCTGGTCCACGGCGAGATGACCAGCAGCGGCGAGCGGTGGGAGTCCACGTGGTCGGCACCGTTTTGCGCGTCGTCTTCCATCACGAAGATCGCCGTCTCGGACCAGAACGGGCTCCGCGATACGGCCTCGACGATCCGGCCGAGCGCGAGGTCGTTGTCGGCCACCATGGCGCTGGGCGTCTCGTAGCCCGCGGCCGCGCCGGCCGTGTGGTCGCGCGGGAGGTGCATGATCTGGAGCGCGGGCATCTGGCCCTCGCGCTCCCAGCGCCGGAGCTGCGCCAGCCAGACATCCGCCCGTCGCTGGTCGGGGATGTGCATGTCGAAGATGGGGTACAGCGAATCGGTATGCGCCGCCAGGAACGGCTTGGTGCCGCGATAGCGCCGCTCGTCCCCGTCTCCCTCCACCTCGACGAACTCGCCGAAGTTGCGGAAGGTGATCGATGCCCGCTCGGCCAGGTCCCACAGGTACCCGCCCGCCGGTGAGGCGACGTCTTCCTCCGGACGTTTGTCGCGGTTCAGCCCCTCGTAGTCGTAGGTTCGGCCGTCGCCGGAGTAGTTGGTGGGCGCGGTCTTCTGCGTGTAGTCCGTGGCGTAGGCCGCCATCGACCAGTTGTGCCCGTCGGCGCTCACCTCGGAGTTGACGAAGAACCGATCGAACAGTCCGAACCGCTCGGCCAGCGCATGGTAGTTCGGCGTGACGTCCCGTCCGAACAGGACGAGCGACGTATCGCCGTCGCCCTGCGGCAGGTCGCCCAGCACCTGATCGTAGGTCCGGTTCTCCTTGAGGATGTAGATGAGGTGCTCGAGTGGCGGATAACGGAATCGCGGTCGTTCGCCATTCCAGCCGTTGGCTCGCGCCACGCGCGCCGACAGGTTCGCCAGGGCGGCGCCGCTCACGCCCGCGCCAGGCACGATCGAGAGAGAGCCCTGGATCTGCCCCAGCGTGTACTGCCGCGGGTCGTCGTGCTTCCCCCGCGACTCGGGGTACGGCCCCGGCCCCTGAGGGTTCGGCCCGGCCGCCAGGCCTTTGCCGTTGCCGACGTACAGCGTGTCATCAAGCACCGCGAGCGACGTGGGATACCACCCGACCGGAATCCGTCCCGCCAGTCCATCGTCCCCCGACGCGCTGGCAACGTCGGCCGTCGTGGCCGAGAGATCGAACACCGCCACCGCGTTGGCATCGGCCTCGGCGACGAAGAGCCTGGTCCCGTCAGCCGAGAGCGCGAGGGCGTTGGGCGTCGTCCCTTCGTCGGGACCGGCCGGCGGAGGGTCCCGCAATTCGGCGATCACCGTCCGCGTCTTCGTGTCGAGGACGGCAATCCGGTCGGTGGACCCCGAGGCGACGAACAGCCGCGTGCCCGTCGCATTCAGCAGCAGCGCCGAGGGATGGCGTCCCGCGGCCACCGGCTCGCGGCTGGTCAGACGGCCGTCGTCGCTTGCCGTGAACACGGACAGCTCGTTCGCCCCCCAGTTCGAGACGAACACCGTGCCGTCGGGCGTCACCACCACGCCATACGGATAGCTGCCGGTGGCGACACGCTGTATCACCTCGCCGGTGCGCACGTCCACGACGGCGAGCGAGTCGGCCAGATTCTCGGCGACGTAGAGCCACCGCCCGTCGTCACTCGGCGCCAGTGCCGCGGGATAGTGTGTGCCCGGCCGGCGCCGCTCCTTGAGGGCGAGGATGAGGCTGTCACGCAGCGTCGCGCCTTGGTCGGTCCAGTCGTAGCGATACACCACGTCCTGGTTCCCACCCGAGGCGAGCAGCGTGCGGCCGTCGGCCGCGAACGCGAGACCGATGAACGCGGCGTGCTGCGGAACCGTCTGAAGGACCCTGCCGTCGCGGTCCACCACCTGGAGGCCGTGCTCGAGATATCCGTTGAGCAGGAGCACGAGCTGGCGGCCGCCCGGCGCGGGCAGCATGGCCAGGGGCATCTGCCCCACCTCGCGCACGGCACCTGCCGGGTCCAGCCGCTGTCCCGTGGGGAGCAGAAACCCGGTGCTGTCAGGCCATTGCGCGGTCGCCGGTCGAGCGGCGACGAGGCACAACATGGTCAGGAGGAAGCAGGCTCGCGTGGCGGCATCCGGATGGGAGACGGCCTAAGGTACCCGCTCGCGCTTCGCGGCGCACGATGGTCGGGTAATGGATACCGTCTTGTTACGACACAACCGTAACGGGCACCGGTGCGAAGGCGTGGACGGAGGGATCAGGGCGGGCCGAGGCGGTTGCGCGCGCTACTGGCGCCGATCGAGCGCGGCGCGCACCGCCCTCGCTACCTCGTTGAGGGTCCACGGCTTTTGCACGAATCCCACGTCGGCGAGCTGGTATTCCTCCTGAAACGCCCGGGCCGCTTCGCCGCTCGCGAACAGAAAAGGGACGGTCCAGCCGCGCCGCCGCACTTCGTGGAAGAGCTGGACGCCGCTCAAGCCGGGCATGCGGACGTCACTCACCACGAGGTCCACGTGGCCGGCCCGTTCCTCGAGGATCTCGAGACAGCGGGACCCGTCTTCCGCCGTCAGCACGGTATAGCCGAACTTCTCGAGGATCCGCTTCCCCGTACGTCGCAAGGCCTCCTCGTCCTCGGTCAACACGATCGTCTCCGTCCCGCCGCGGGGCGGGGCGGATGCGACCGGCCCATGCGCCGTGCTGCCGGCCGGGGCGGCGGGGAAGTAGATGGACACCGTCGTGCCGCGCCCGAGCTCGGTTGCGACATCCACGTACCCGGCGTGCTGCTTCATGAGTCCGGAGATCATCGGCATGCCGAGTCCCGTGCCTTTGCCGGGTGGCTTCGTCGTGAAGAACGGTTCGAAGATCCGAGCTCGCGTGCCCTCGTCCATCCCGGCACCGGTGTCCGTCACCGCGAGCGTCACGTACTCCCCGGGCACCACCCACGGGTGGGTGGCCAGGTACCGGTGGTCGAGGTCGGCGCGCGCGACGTCAATCGTCAGCTCGCCTCCCTCGGGCATGGCGTCGCGGGCGTTCGTGGCCAAGTTCAACAGGATCTGCTGCACGGCCCCGGCATCCGCGCGCGCCGGCGGAAGCGGCTCCCGCACGGTGGCGCGGAGCCGGATGTTCGGAGGCACGATGCGCCGCAGCATGGCCTCGACGTCGTCCACCACGGGCCGGAGATCGAGCGGCACGATCCGAAGATCGGCCTGGCGACTGAAGCCGAGGAGCTTCCGCACCATGTCCGCCCCACCTCGCGCGGCACGCTTCACGTGCTCCACGTCCGCCCGCTGCTCGGCCAACTCCGCCGGCATCTCGCTCAACAGCAGCTCCGCGTTACTCAGCACCACGGAGAGGACGTTGTTGAAGTCGTGGACGATCCCCGCGGTGAGCTGCCCGAACGCTTCGAACTTCTGCGAGCGCTGGAGCTGCTCCTCGACCGCCCGCGTCTCCGTGAGGTCTCGCGTGTTGATCACCATGCGCACCGGCGTGCCCGGGAGGCGCTGGCCGACCGAGCTGGCGGGGTGCCAGGAGCCGTCGCTGTACCGCACCCGGTACTCCACCGAGATCACCTCGTCCGGATTGCGCGCGGCCCGATCGAAGGCGGCTTGGACCCGGGGCATGTCGTCCGTATGGACCAGCGCAAAGGCACTGCGGCCGACGAAGTCCTCGGCGGTGTGGCCCGTGGTCCGTCCGAAGGAGTTGCTGGCATACAGCACCACGCCGTCCCCCGTCAGCACCAGAATCGAGTCGGCGGCATTCTCGATGAGGCCGCGGTAGAAGGCCTCTCGCTCCTCGAGGGCTTCCTGCGCCCGGTGCTGTTCGGTCACGTCCAGCCAGACGCCGAGCACCTCCGGCGCGGTGTCTCCGCCGATTACGCGCAACACGTCGCGGATCCAGCGATAGTCCCCCTGCTTGGTGCGAAGGCGGTACTCGATGGCAACGCTAGTGTCGACCGCCGCGCTCCGGCGAACCGCCTCGGCACGGTCATCCGGGTGGACGTTGTCGAGCCACCACCCCGGCGTGAGGGTCTCGGTCGCCGAGTAGCCGAAGAGGCGCTCGACGCTATCACTCACCCATGTCACCACCGGAGGTCCGTCACGGACCTCCATGCGGAAGATCACCACCGGGCCCGCGGAGGTGACGTGCTGCAGGAGGGCCTCGCGCTCTCGGCGCGCGAGCTCGGAGCGTCGGAGGGCCGCCGTCCGGCGGCGGAGCAACAGGTAGAGGATGAGGCCGGTGACGAGCACGAAGCCCCAGCCCATCAGGCCCTCGGACCTCTCGATCGCGGCCGCGCTACCGATCATGCGGTGGGCGACGGTGCTGGTCAGGATGACCCACAGGGCGCCGACGGCCACGTACACAAGCGTGATACCCAATGGGCTCCGGTCCGCTTCCGGAGCCTCGCGATCGTTCACTGGCATGTGAAAGAATCTACGCGGATGCGCCGATCGCGCCTCGAGCGCCCGCACTCCCCCGACGCCAATCGCCGATCAGGAATCGCCAATCGCCAATTCGTCGTCCTTCAGGGCCGGCGTCATGGCCGGCACTTCAGTGCCGGCCCGCTTCCCCCACACCGATCAGGGGACGGGCGGAGGGCTGAGGGCGGGCCGAGGGAGCAGTCAGGCGTCTTGCAGACGAAAAGAGGGGCCGCCCAACCGGCGACCCCTCAGGCGTGACAGAACCCACGCCGTGCATTGGCAACGTCCACCGTAACTATTGCCGAGCCCAGGGTGCCGAGTCAAGGACCAGGGTGCGGGTGGTGGGATTCGAACCCACACGGGCTTGCGCCCCGGACGTTGCCAACGTTCGGCGTCTACCAGTTCCGCCACACCCGCACCACGATCCAGCACGTCGGCGCCCCTGGTCTTCTGCGACGCGAGTCGGCAACGACGCGATGCCGCCGGTCTGGAAGCACGTTGGGGAACGAGAGGGAAAGGGACCCAACCGAATTGTTGCGAAGGCCGTTGTTTTGGCGCGACCAACTGCTTGGCATGGTCCGGACGCCATTCGCGGATCGCCAATCGCCAATCTGCCGCCCTTCACGGCGCGCGTCAGGGCCGGCACTTCAGGGCCCGCCCGCTTCCCCCACCCCCATCAGCGGATGGACGGAGGACTGAGGGCGGGCCGAGGCCGCCAGGAGAGCCGCTGCCCAGCCCGTCGCACCCCTACTAGGACTAGTAGTTACCGGCTCGCGACCGGGCTCTCAGATTGGCAGAAGCTCGCAGCTTGGAAACCCCTCGCCCCGGAGGCTCCAGATGTTTCGCACCGCGTACCTGGCATTGGCAGCGCTGGGAATGCCGGCCTTGGCGGCCGCACAGGGAAGGCCCGTTGTCGAGATCGGCACGAAGCTCGGCGTGACCATCGAGAGCGTCAGCGGAGCCAGCCTCACCCATTTCGGTGCGCCGGGACAGGGCATCCTGGGCCAGCCGACGATCTACGCCTCCTTCTTCGCCGGCCGAGCCCTGCTCGTCGAGCCGGAGGTGGCGCTGAACATCATTTCGAGCGGCGGCCAGACAGCGACCAGTGTCGGCCTCGGTGGACAGCTTGGGTACCTCTTCCGCGGGCCGGCGGTGAATTCGCCATTCATCGCGGCATCCGCCGCGTTCCAGTCGTTGTCGGGTGGGGGCAGCTCGGATTCCGAGGAAGGTCTTGGGGGCAAGGTCGGGTATCGCCTCCTGATCGGTGGCAGCGTCGGGCTCCGCGTCGAAGGGGGCTACCGGCGGTGGTTCAAATCCCATCTCAATGAATTCACGATTGGGGTCGGCATAGGCGGCATCGTGCACTCCACCTCATGAACGTGTTCAGTTGGGGCGACGCGCGCGCCTTTCAGAGACTGGCATCGTGGGCCGGCACTTCAGTGCCGGCCCGCTTCCCCCACCCCGATCAGGGGATGGGCGGAGGGGTGAGGGCGGGCCGAGGCTGGGCGATGAGCGTGGCTTCAGCCCCTACTAGACGGTAGTAGTGGCGTGCGGGAGTTAGCCCCACGCCCGGGGCTGGGCCGAGCGCTGAGTGCTCAAAGGGTCGATGGCAGCAACCAGACAACGT
>Ga0307424_1001474_pt1 | contig 12359 bp, 11 predicted proteins | sample SalMarWE160320MG_FD_202157 | JGI IMG/M metagenome (GOLD analysis project Ga0307424, IMG submission 202157) | Salt marsh sediment microbial communities from the Plum Island Ecosystem LTER, Massachusetts, United States - WE1603-20 | ecosystem: Environmental > Aquatic > Marine > Intertidal zone >... | reverse complement strand
ACCTGCACCTCCAGCTTGTCCAGCACCTGTTCCAGGGCCGCGCGGTCGCTCTCCCCCACCGCGTGGCTGGAGAGGGGATGGCCGTTGGCGGTGAGCACCGCCTCGGCGTTGTAGCGGTTCTTCTCGAAGCTGACCACGACCCGCGCGTCCAGGATGCGGTCGTAGAAGCGGTGGAGCTTCTTCAGGCGCTCCTCCGTGCGGTCCTTGAGGCTCTCGCTGAGTTCGAAGTGGCGCGTGGTGATACTCGTCTTCATCATTCGAACCGACCTCCTGCATTCACGAAACCCATGGGCCGGAGTCGGGATTCGGCCCCCCTCCGGGGGGGCGCTTGCGCCTCCCCGGGAGGCCTTCCCGGCGGCCAGCCGGCCTGTCTTGCCTTCATGTTCTCCCAACCCGCGGAACCGGGACAAGAGCCTATCCCCGGCCTGCTTCCGGAGCCCGACCGGCCTTCCGTCTCCTATACCCTCAATGGCGCTTCCGCATTCGCGCGCTCGGGATGCTCATCTGCTCCCGGTACTTGGCCACCGTCCGCCGGGCGATATCCACCCCCTCCGCCTTCAGGCTGTCCGCGAGCTTCTGGTCGGACAGGGGACGGTGCTTGTCCTCGTCCTCGATCAGCCGGGCGATGCGCTCCCGGGCCGCCTTGGACGAGATGTCCTCCCCCTCGGCCGTGCCCAGGGCGCTGGAGAAGAAGAACTTGAGTTCGAACACCCCCCGCGGGGTCTGCACGTACTTGCCGCTGGTCACGCGGCTCACCGTGGATTCGTGCATCTCGATCTCCCGGGCCACGTCCTGCAGGGTGAGCGGCTTCAGGTGGAGCACGCCGTGGTCGAAGAAGCCCCGCTGCTTCTCCACGATCTTCTGCATCACCTTGACCATGGTGCGGCGGCGCTGCTCGATGGTCTGCACGATCCACCGCGCCGACTTGAGCTTGTTCTTGACGAAGCTCTTGGTCTTGTCGTCCCCCCGGGACTGGCTGAGCAGCACCCGCTCGTAGGTCCGGTTGATGCGGAGCCGGGGCACGTTCCGGTCGTTGAGGCTGACCACGTACTCGTCCCCCACCCGTTCCACCACCAGGTCGGGATAGACGTAGCGGGCCTCCTCCCCGGCCACCTGGCTCCCCGGGCTCGGGCTCAGGGTGGCCACCGAATCGAGGGCGTCCTGCACCTCCTTGACCGACACCCGGAGCGCCCGCGCGATGTCGGTCATGCGCCGGTTCTTGAGCGACTCCCAGTGCTCGTCCACGATCCGGGCGGCCAGGGAATCCCCCTCCCCGCGCTGGCGGAGCTGGATGACCAGGCACTCCCGCAGGTTCCGGCCCCCCACCCCCGCAGGCTCGCACTCCTGGAGCCGGGCCACCAGCCGCTCCACCCGCTCCGGCTCGGTGCCGGTGTGACGGACGATCTCCTCGTCGGTGAGGGTGAGATAGCCGCGATCGTCGATGGAGCCCAGGATGAACTCCATCACCGCCTCGTCCTCGGGGCCGGTCACCTTGAGCAGGACCTGCTGCTTCAGGAGATCGGTGAGGGTGACCGCGGAGACGTTCACCCGCTCGTAGCGTTCCTCCCGCCGTTCCGGGGTGGGCACGGTGCCCGCGTCGCTGGCGTCCTGGAGGTAGGCTTCCCAGTCCACCTCCTCGGTCCCGTCGGACTCGTTCGCCTCCGGGGTCTCGCCTTCGGCCACCGGCTCCGGGGCCTCGGCGAAGTCGTCCACCTCCTCCAGGAGGGGATTGGTCTGGAGTTCGGTCTTCAGCTCCTCGCGAAGCTCCAGGGTGGGCAGGGTCAGAAGCTTCAGCGCCTGCCGGAGCTTCTGGGTCATGATCAGCGTCTGCTTCTGGGTCAGCCTGAGTTCGTGTCGTCGTTCCATGGCGTCACCGGGCTCCGGCTAGAGCTCGAATTCCTCCCCCAGGTAGATGCGCCGGGCCTCCGGATCCTCGGCCAGCTGGCGGGAGGTCCCGGCCAGGAGGATCCGCCCCCCGTAGAGGATGTAGGCGCGGTCGGTGGTTCTCAGGGTCTCGCGGACGCTGTGGTCGGTGATGAGGATCCCCAGGCCCCGGTTCCGCAGGCGCTTGACGATGCTCTGGATCTCCCCCACCGCGATCGGGTCGATGCCCACGAACGGCTCGTCCAGGAGCAGGAAGCGCGGCTCGGCCACCAGGGCCCGGGTGATCTCCAGGCGGCGGCGTTCCCCGCCCGAGAGGTCGTAGGCCCGGCGGTCGGCCAGGTGGGTGATGTCGAGTTCGGCCAGGAGTTCCTCCAGGCGCTTCATCCGGGTCTTCTTGTCCAGGCCCTGGGCCTCCAGGATAGCCAACACGTTCTGGCGCACGGTGAGTTTGCGAAAGACCGAGGCTTCCTGGGGAAGGTAGCCGATCCCCATCCGCGCCCGGCGGTACATGGGCACCCGGGTGATGTCCTTCTCGCCCAGCCGGATCCGTCCCCGGTCTGCGCGCAGGAACCCCACGATCATGTAGAAGGTGGTGGTCTTGCCGGCGCCGTTCGGCCCCAGGAGACCCACCACCTCGCCGGGCTGGACCTCCAGGGACACGCCGTCCACCACCCGGTGCTTGCCGAAGCTGCGGACGAGGTCCTCCGTGACCAGGGCCGGCCCGGAGACCGGCTCAGTGGCCGGCGTTGAGGAGCCGGTCACGGTCGACGACGGTGATGTTGACATCGTGGCGTATCTCGTAGTCGGTGAGGTCCGGCTTGGCGTCGAACTCGCGGCCGGTGACGACCTGATCGGGCTTGGCCAGACGGACGTAGCCGGGGCCGGCGATGCGGTCCCGGTCCTTGTCGTAGGTGAGTTCCTCCGTGTTCAGGGTGTCCCCCGCCTCCGAGATGAGGACCACCCGGTCGCGGGCGGTCATCATCCCGCTCTTCTCGTCCACGGTGCCGTGCATCGCGGTGAGCCGGGAGTCCGGGGCCTGATGGGTGTCGTAGAAGGTCAGGGTCAGGTTGTCCAGGTGGATCCGGTCGTCGTTGGGAATGCGCCAGGCCGTCTCCGCGTGGAGATCCCAGAGGTGCTTGCCGTCCTGGGTCTCGGACAGGCTGAACCCCTGGATCTCGCGCTCCAGGCCCGAGGTCTCGCTGTCCCGGATCGCCGGGGGCTCATCCTGGCTGCAACCGGCCAGGACCGCGGCCAGGAGCAGGGCTAGCGCGAAACGCACAGGTCCTCCTCCCGCGAGGCGGCCGGGTCCCCGGTTCCCGGGCGGCCGGCGTTCCGGGCCGGAGGCGCGTCCCCCCAGCGGGGGTGGATCCAGATCCACTGCTCGGGCGCTTCCCGGATGAGGCCTTCCATGGCCGTGGCCAGGGTCTGGGTGAGCCGCTCCACCGCGTCCCCGGATTGCCGGGGCGCCACCGCGGGGAGGACGGTGACCTGATGGCGGCCGCCGGCGCGGCGGCGGATCCCCATCGGGACCAGCGGCGAGCCGGTGGTCAGGGCCAGCCGGGCCGGGGCGTCGGTGAGACGGGTCGGTTGCCCCAGGAAGGTCACCCACGTCCCCCCGTGCCGGATCCGCTGGTCGATGAGCACGCCCAACACGCCTCCTTGCCGCAGATGACGCACCGCCTGGATGGGGAGCGTCTTGCTCGATAATGTCTCTACCCCCATCCGGGCCCGGTGCCTCCGCAGCATCCGGTCCAGCCGCTCCTCGCGGAGCGGGCGGGCCAACGCCTTGAGCGGGTACCCGGCCCGGGCCAGGCCCGCGGCCAGGAGTTCCCAGCACCCCAGGTGCGCGGTGATGACGATGGCCCCGCGCCCGGCGGCCAGGGCCCGGTCCAGGTGCTCGGTGCCTTCGGTCTCCACCAGCGCGTCCTTGGCCGCCTCGGACAGGTCCGGGTACCGCAGGAAGTCGTAGGCGTTCCGCCCGATCTCCTTGAAGACCTCGCGGGCGGTCCTGCGGATCCGCTCCCGGCTCCAGTCCGGGTGGACCCGGGCCAGGTTTCCCGAGGCCAGCCGCCGGTCCCGCCCCACCAGGACGTAGCCCCCCAGACCGATGGCCACGCACAGACCGCGCCCGGCCCCCTCGGGAAGCATCCGGAGGAGTTTCGGGAGCGCCCCGGTGGCCCTGGCCCGCACCCGCCGCCGCCCTTCCTGCCCCTTCATATATCGGTAACTCCCTGAAAATCCTGAGGCTAGCAGAGGTGGTGGGACCGGTCAAGCAATCCCTGTGCCAAGGAGTTTGGCACGGTGTTGGCACGGCGTGAGTTGCGGGGTTGGGGGGGGCCGGGAGGGGGCGGTCGATGAGCCGCCCTGAAGGGTCACTCCCCGGGGAGGTCGGCCCTCGCCTCCGGCTTTCCCTCGGTGACGTTGTTGTAGAAGCGCGTCGTCGGGTAGGCGAAGTCGATGTCCTCGGCGGCGGCGAAGGCGGCCAGCACGTCTTCCCAGACCTCTCCGGCGCTCGACCGGCGCCGTCGCGGCTCGCAGATATAACGGATCGTCAACGTCACCCCGATGTCGGCCACGGAGACCCAGACGATCGGCGTCAGGTACTGGAAGGAGATCAGGTACTTCCTGGCCGCTTGCCGGACCTGCTCCTGCGCGTCCCGGTCCTTGAGGATCGAGTGCCTGGCCGCGATATCCACCAGCAGTTGCTTGGCCTTCTGCCAGTTGCTCTCGAAGGTGACGGTGACCGGCAGCTCGTTCCAGATGAAATTGAACCCTGCGGTGTAATTGGCGATGCTGTTCTTGAAGACCCAACCGTTGGGGATGTGGATGATGCGACCGGTGCTCTGGTCGGCATCGACCCAGTTTCCGATCTCCACCAGGGTGAACTGGAAGAGGCGCATGTCGATGACGTCGCCGCGGTGCTCCCCGATCTCGATGCGATCGCCCACCGCGAACGGCTTGCGGATGGAGAGGAACACCCATCCGGCGAGGTTCGTCACCGGGTCCTGCAGCGCGATGGCGAGTCCCGCCGAGAGAATCCCGAGATAGGCCGCCCATCCGGTCACGTTGCCGAACCAGATGATCAAGGTGAGGATCGCGACCGCGAAGCCGAGGAAGTAGCTGACCGACTTGGTCAGCGTATATTTCCGGCCGACCTCGGCCACGCGACGGTGGATGATGACGACCAGGAACGCCCGCAGGACGGCATAGAGGACCCACACCAGCAGGGTCCCCCCGAGTCTCTTGACGACCACGGGGGATAGGCCGCTGACCTGATGAACCCAATCGAGCAGGTTGGACAGAGCCTCCAAGGCAGGCCTCACGTTTTCTTCGAGTGATCGAATCCGGGCTAACGCGGTCCGGCCGGTCCGACTCCGAGACAATCGTGCAGGTGCAGCACGCCCACCGGCCGCGAGCCCTCCACCACCACCAGGCTGGTCACCGCCCCCGGGCGGCGGGTCTCCATCTCACGCACCGCGGCGGCGACGGGGGCGTCGGCGGTGATGGTGCGCGGGGTACGGTGCATGAAGCGGCTCACCGGCTGGGCCAGGGCGCCGTCGCCGTCGGGGCCCAGGAGGATGCGCTTCAGGTCGCCGTCGGTGAGGACGCCGGCCAGAGTTCCGGCCGGGTCCACCAGGACGGTGATGCCCAGACCCTTGTCCACGATCTCGGCCAGGGCGATGCGCAGGGTGGCGCTCTCCGGCACGGACGGCATGGCGTCGCCGCTCCGCATGAGGTCGGCCACCCGCCGCGAGGCGGTGCGGCCGATCACCCCACCGGGATGCACCACCGCGAAGTCCTCGGCGGTGAGGCCGCGACGGCGCAGGAGGGCGACGGCCAGGGCGTCCCCGACCGCCAGGGCGGCGGTGGTGCTGCTGGTGGGGACCAGGTCCAGCGAACAGGCTTCCTCCACCGGGCCGAGCTCCACCACCACGTCGGCCACCCGACCCAGGGGCGAATCCGCGGTCTGGACCAGGGCCACGATCCGCGCCCCCAGACGGCGCAGGAAGGGAAGCAGCTCCAGCAACTCCGCGCTCCGCCCGCTCCGGGAGATGGCGAGCACGCTGTCCCCGGGGCCCACGATTCCCAGGTCGCCGTGCAGCGCCTCGGTGGGGTGCAGAAAGAATGCCGGGCTTCCGATGCTGGTCAGGGTGGCGGCGATCTTCGCCCCGATCAAGCCGCTCTTCCCCACCCCGGTCACGATCACCCGGCCGGAGGCGGTCTCCAGGGTCTCCACCGCCAGACGGAAGGAGTCCCCCAGGCGTTCGGCCACCCGGGTCAGGGTCTCGGCCTCCCGGGCCAGCACCTCGCGGGCGATGGCCACCGGATCCAGGGTCGCATCGCTCTGCGCAGCGCCAACCGGAATCTCTCGCCGCGATACGTCGCTCATGGCCCTGCTCCAGAGGCCCCGCCGGTTTCCTGGCCGCCCACGCCGAAGCCCTCGGTGGCGGAGACGAAGACGGCCACCGTCTTCTCGCGGAGGCCCTCCTGGTCCAGGAGCCACTCCGCGGCGTCCCGCACCGCACCGGAGCCGCCGGGGATCCGGGTCACGTAGCGGGCGACCTCCCGCACCTCCGGCACCGCGTCGGCCACCGCCACCGGCCAGCCCACCCGCCGCAGGACGGCCAGGTCCTGGAGGTCGTCGCCCACGTAGGCGGTCTCCTCCCAGACGATCCCGCGCTCGGCCAGCCACGCCTCGAGGAAACGTTCCTTGTGGTGGATGCCGATGGCCCACTCCGCCCCCAGTTCCTCGGCCCGGCGCCGGGCCGGCTGCGAGGCCCGGGCGGTCAGGAACAACACCTTCCATCCGGCCAACAGCGCCAACCTGATCCCCACCCCGTCCCGGCTGTGGAACCGTTTAGCCTCGCCGTCCCCGGCGTCCAGGATCACGCCGCCGTCCGAGAGCACCCCGTCCACGTCCAGGACCAGGGCCCGGATCATCGGCCCCCTCCCGAACCCGACGTCCCCGCGCTCACGCCCGCGCCTCGTGCACCGCGTCCCAGACCCGGATGAGCGACCGCAACAACTCCGGCACCGATTCCAACGGCAACTGGGTGGCGCTGTCGCTCCGGGCGTGCTCCGGGTCCGGATGGGCCTCGAAGAACACCGCGTGGGCCCCGGCGGCCACCGCGGCCCGGGCCAGGGGGAGCGCGTACTCGCGCTCGCCGCCGGTCTCGGTGCCGGAGCCGGGAAGCTGGAGGCTGTGGGTCACGTCGTAGACCACCGGACAGCCGGTGGCGGCCAGGATGGGCAGGCTCCGCATGTCCACCACCAGGTTGTGGTAGCCGAAGCTGGCCCCGCGCTCGGTCAGGAGAATCCCCTCGGCTCCACCCCCGCGGAGTTTCTCCACCACCCGGGTCATGTCCCTCGGGGCCATGAACTGCCCCTTCTTCACGTTCACCGGCTTCCCGGTGGCGGCCGCCGCCAGCAAGAGCGACGTCTGCCGGCAGAGAAAGGCGGGAATCTGGAGCACGTCCAGGACCCGGGCCGCACCGGGTACTTCCTCCGGCGTGTGCACGTCCGAGAGCACCGGGATCCCGAGCTGGGACTTCACCTCCTCCAGCACGCGGAGTCCCTCGGCCTGACCGGGCCCGCGATAGGAGGCGGCGGCGGAGCGGTTGTCCTTGGCGTAGGAGGACTTGAACACGAAGGGAAGGCCGTGGTTCTCGGTCAGGCGCTTGAGTTCGGCCGCGGTCTCCAGCACCAGGTCCGGGTCCTCGATCACGCAGGGGCCGGCGATCACTCCGAGCCGGGAGCCGTCGAACCGCGCGCCGTTCACCGAGACCGGATGCTCGGGCAGGATCATGAACTCCCCGCCGTCACCGCGGGATTCTCCCTGGGGTTCTTCTCCCGGCGGGACAGGGCGGCCTCGATGAAGGCCCGGAAGAGCGGATGGGGCCGGTTGGGGCGGGACTTGAGTTCGGGGTGGTACTGCACGGCCACGTACCAGGGGTGGTCCGGGAGTTCCAGGACCTCGACCAGGTCGCGCTCCTGGTGGAGCCCTGAGATGCGCATGCCGTTCTTCTTGAAGGTCTCCCGGAAGTCGTTGTTGAACTCGTAGCGGTGGCGGTGCCGCTCGCTCACCTCTGCCGTCCCGTAGGCCCGGCGGGCCACCGAACCCGGCTCCAGGAGGCAGCTGTAGGCCCCCAGCCGCATGGTGCCCCCCATCTGGTCCTGGTTCCGCTGCTCGGGCAGGAGATCGATCACCGGGTAGCGGGTGTCCGGCTCGAACTCGCTGGAGTTGGCTCCCTCCAGACCGCACACGTTGCGGGCGAACTCGATGGTGGCGCACTGCATGCCCAGACAGATGCCCAGGAAGGGCAAGCGGCTCTCCCGGGCGAACTGGGCCGCCGCCACCTTCCCCTCGATGCCCCGGTCCCCGAACCCGCCGGGGATGAGCACCCCATCCACCTCGGCCAGGAGGGCGGGCGCCCCCTTCTCCTGGATCTCCTCCGAATCCACCCAGCGGATCCGCACCCCGGCGTCGTTGGCCACCCCGCCGTGGATGATCGCCTCGTTGATGCTCTTGTAGGCGTCGCGAAGATGGGTGTACTTCCCCACCACCGCGATGGTGCAGTGGCCCTCGGCGTGCTTGATCTTCTCCACCATCTGCGTCCAGGCGGTCAGGTCCGGATCCGGCGCTTCCAGCCCCAGCACCTCCAGCACCCGGGCGTCCAGGCCGCCGGCGTGCAGCCGCAACGGTACCTCGTAGATGGTCTCCACGTCCGGGGCCTCGATCACGCTCCCGGGGTGAACGTTGGAGAACAGGGCCAGCTTCTCGCGGATGGAAGCGGCCAGCGAGCGCTCGGTGCGGCAGAGGAGCACGTCGGGCTGGATCCCGATCTCCCGGAGTTCGCGCACGCTGTGCTGGGTGGGCTTGGTCTTCACCTCCCGGGCCGCCTTCAGGAACGGCACGTAGGTGAGATGGATGACCATGGTCGCGTTCTGCGGAAGTTCCAGGCGCATCTGCCGGATGGCCTCCAGGAAAGGGAGGCTCTCGATGTCGCCCACTGTGCCCCCGATCTCCACGATGGCCACGTCCACGCCGTCGCTGTCCCCCACCTCGCGGATCCGCCGCTTGATCTCGTCGGTGACGTGGGGAATGACCTGGACCGTGCTCCCCAGGTACTCCCCGGCCCGTTCCCGCCGTATGATGGTGTCGTAGATCTGCCCGGTGGTGATGTTGTTGGACTGGGCCAGGTTCCGGTCGATGAAACGCTCGTAGTGGCCGAGGTCGAGGTCGGTCTCCGCCCCGTCGTCGGTCACGTAGACCTCGCCGTGCTGGTACGGGCTCATGGTGCCGGGGTCGACGTTGAGGTAGGGGTCGCACTTCTGCAGGGTGACGTTCAGCCCCCGGGCCTTGAGGAGAAAACCGAGCGAGCTGGACGCGATCCCCTTGCCCAACGACGACACCACCCCACCGGTCACGAACACGTACTTCGACACGCGGTTGCTCCTTTACTCGGCGGCCCTGGCGGCCAGCCGTCGTTCCGCACGGGCCAGGTCCTCCGGGGTGTCCACCCCCAGGACCGGCCAGTCCCCGATCCCCACCACGATCCGGGCCCCGTCCTCCAGGGCCCGCAACTGCTCCAGGCCCTCGGCCCGCTCCAGCGGGCTCGGACCCAAGTCTACAAAACGTTCCAGGTACGTGCGACGGAAGGCGTACAGCCCCACGTGCCGGAGCCGGGCCGCCTTGCCGTCCATCCCGTAGGGGATGGCCGCACGCGAGAAATACAGGGCCCGCCCCCCCGCGTCCAGCACCACCTTGACCGCGTGGGGGCTGGGAGCCTCGGCCGGGTCCAGCGGCACGGCCAGGGTGGCCACCCGGGCCTCCGGATCCGCGGTCAGGAGGTCCAGGCTCCGGTCGATGGCGCTTCCGGGAAGAAACGGCTCGTCCCCCTGGAGGTTCACCACCACGTCGAAGGGCACAGGATCCCCCAGGGCCCGGAGCGCGGCCGCCGCCCGGTCGGTGCCCGAGGGGAGTCCGGACGCGGTGAGCACGGCCTCGGCCCCCGCCTCGACCGCGGCGGCGGCGATCCGCTCGTCGTCGGTGGCCACCACCAGCCGGGTGAGGCGCCGGGACTCCCGGGCCCGGTCCACCACGTGGGCGAGAAGGGGACGGCCGGCCAGCCGGGCCAGGGGTTTCCCCGGGAACCGCGTGGAACCGTACCGTGCCGGGATGACGCCCAGGATTCGCACGCCCTACCCCTTTGCCTGACCCGGGTCGTGGTTCTCGAACGAACCGGAATCCGGCCGCGAACGGAAAACGAGGAGGCGGCTCCCCGGCGACGCGCCCCCGGACTCCCGGGAACGACTGCACGTGCGGGCAACCGCGCTGCGAGCTTCGGATGGGGCTACTGCGGTGGCCCCTACCACTTTATGCGACGGGGTGGGAATTGCAAGCGGTTTCCTCCCCACCGTCCCCAGCCACGCGGGGTGGACCGCGGGCGGCCCCCGGAACCGGTCTCCGGGAAGGCGTCCTCCCCGGGCCGCGCTTTTTCCTTGCCTCCCGCCTCCGGGGACTCTAGGATATCGCTGCATACGGATGAAACGATGAAACAGTCCAGCCTAGTTCCCCCGCTCAAGGCGCTGGCCGATCCCACCCGGCTCCGCATCCTGGCCCTTCTGGGGGCCGAGGAGCTGACCGTGGGCGAGCTGACCGCGGTGCTGGGCATGGCCCAGAGCCGGGTCTCGGGCCACCTGGCCGTGCTGCGGGAGGCGGGGCTGGTGCGGGACCGGCGCGAGGGGACCTCGGCCTACTACTCCCCCGCGCCGGAGGGGGAGGCGGTGGCCCTGTGGGAGGCGGTGCGGACCACCCTGCCCGGAGGCGGCGGCCCCGAGGCCGCGGACCGCCGGCGGCTGGCCGGGGTGCTCCGGCGGCGGCGCGAGCGGCTGCGGGAGTTCTTCGACCGCGCCGCCGGGACCTGGGAGGGACGGAGCGAGTCCCTGGGCCTGGACGCCGGGGGGTTCGCCCTGGCCGCCCTGCTCCCGGAAGAGCTCCGGGTGCTGGACCTGGGGACGGGGACCGGGGGGCTCCTGCCCATGCTGGGAGAGTACGCGGGCCGGGTGATCGCGGTGGACGCGAGCCGGGCCATGCTGGAGCGGGCCCGGGACCGGGACGAGGACGAGGGGGCCCGGGGCCGCGCCGCCGACTTCGTCCGGGCCGACGGGGAGCGGCTGCCTTTTCCTGACGCCTCCATGGACGGGGTGGTGGCCAACATGATCCTCCACCACCTGGCCCGGCCGGAGGCGGTACTGCGGGAGATCGCCCGGGTGGTGCGGCCGGCCGGCCACGGGGTGGTGGTGGATTTCGAGGCGCACGACGAGCGGTGGCTCCTGGAGGAGGAAGGCCACCGCTGGGCCGGGTTCGATCCGGCCCAGCTCGGGGCCTGGTGTCTGGACGCCGGGCTCTCGGTTCCCAGGTTCCAGAGAGTGCCCACCCCCGACAGCGGGCGGTGGAGCCGGTTGGAGGTCTTCGTCGCCCGGTTCGGCCGGGCGGCGTCCGTGGGGCGCGGATGAGGTTCCGGCCCGAACCCGACAAGGAGATATCGATGTCCAAGAAGAACGGGAAGGGATTCGACACCGGGAACAACTTCAAGGTCCGCGACCTGGAGCTGGCCCCGGCCGGGCGCAGGCGGATCGAGTGGGCCGAGAGCCGGATGCCGGTGCTCATGGCCCTGCGCGAGAAGTACCGGAAGACGAAACCGATGAAGGGGATGCGCATCGCCGGCTGCATCCACGTGACCAAGGAGACCGCGGTGCTGGTGGAGACCCTGCGCGCGGCCGGGGCCGAGGTGAGCTGGTCCGGCTGCAATCCCCTTTCCACCCAGGACGACGTGGCCGCGGCCCTGGCCGCCAAGGGAACCTCGATCTACACCTGGCACGGGATGAACACCAAGGAATTCTACTGGTGTATCGAGCGGACCCTGGACATGAAGCCGACCCTGACCCTGGACGACGGGGCCGACCTCATCATGACCGTCCACACCAAGCACCCCAAGAAGGCGGAGACCATCCTGGGCGGCACCGAGGAAACCACCACCGGGGTGCACCGGCTCCGGGCCCTGGCCGACGACGGCAAGTTGCTCTATCCGATCGTGGCCGTCAACGACGCCGAGACCAAGTGGGACTTCGACAACATCTACGGCACCGGACAGTCGTCGCTGGACGGCATCCTCCGGGCCACCAGCGTGCTCCTGGCCGGCAAGAACTTCGTGGTCGCCGGCTACGGCCATTGTGGGCGTGGGGTGGCCATGCGGGCCAAGGGGATGGGCGCCCACGTCATCGTGACCGAGGTCAAGGCCACCGCCGCCCTGAAGGCGGTCCTGGAGGGTTTCCAGGTCATGAAAATGGACCAGGCGGCCAAGGTCGGGGACATCTTCATCACCGCCACCGGCATGAAGGACGTCATCACCGAGGGCCACTTCCTGAAGATGCGGGACGGGGCCATCGTCTGCAACACCGGCCACTACGAC
>Ga0307424_1001473_pt1 | contig 12364 bp, 10 predicted proteins | sample SalMarWE160320MG_FD_202157 | JGI IMG/M metagenome (GOLD analysis project Ga0307424, IMG submission 202157) | Salt marsh sediment microbial communities from the Plum Island Ecosystem LTER, Massachusetts, United States - WE1603-20 | ecosystem: Environmental > Aquatic > Marine > Intertidal zone >... | reverse complement strand
TTTCGATCTTGACGAAGACGGTTTTTACCGGCGATATCTTATCGGGCAGACCTATAATGACAGTATCTATGCATCATTTGCAGCGGAATTGGCCAAATTATACTGGAATATAGATCGTGACACCCCCGGTTGAAGATAATGAAAATTATTTTAAAATAGGTTCTCATGTCATCCCAAAATACAACAGCTATTCAACATTGATTAATTATTCAGGACCCTCCGGCACATTTCCCAAATACTCCTTTGATTCTGTTCTGGATGACGTCGATTTCGATCTCGTTGAGGAATATGATCTGGATAGTTTCGACGATCCCGGTGACGCCGAACTGGGTTTACCACCCGGTCTGCTTTATTCCGGTGTTCTGAAAGATAAAATCGTGTTGATCGGCTCAACCGTACAGGAACAGCATGATGATTTCCCCACTCCCTTTCTGGAAGTGCGGGATGAAGAAGGCCGTCTGACCCAGGTGCTTACCTATGGAGTAGAAATTCATGCCAATATGCTGCAAACAATGCTTACCGGAAATTATCTGTATAATATACCCTATGTCTGGGAAATAGCCCTGCTGCTGCTACTCAGCCTGATCGTATTTCTGATAACCCGTTATTTTCCGGTTTTTATCGGTTTATTTTCCATCCTGATACTTGTAATTATCTTTGCTGTCTGTTCATTTCTGATGTTTAGCAATTTCAATTTGATCGTCACGATGACAACACCCATTTTGTTGGTCGGTTTTGCATATGGGGGACACCTGGTCTACCGCTTTGTGCTCTCTCAACATGAAAAACGGATGATTACCGGAGCCTTCAGCCATTATGTCCCCAAAAAGGTGGTTGATCAGATCCTTGAGGATCCGGACAAACTGACCCTGGGTGGTGAGGAACGTGTAGTCTCGATCATGTTTTCCGATATCGCCGGATTTACGTCCATTTCGGAAAGGTTGACCCCGGCCCAGCTGGTTCAGTTACTGAACGAGTATTTGACTGAGATGACCGATACGGTCCTCGATCATGAGGGTATCATCGACAAATATGAAGGTGATGCAATCATGGCCGAATTCGGTGTACCGGTTCATTATGACGATCATGCCCTTAAAGCCTGCCGGGCCGCTCTGGAAATGCAGAAAAAACTGAGTATACTGAGAAAAAGATGGAAGGCCGAAGGCCGGCCGCAGCTGCGCGCCCGCATCGGCATCAATACCGGTGAAGTGATTGTCGGGAACATGGGTTCCCGGGACGTATTCGATTATACGGTGATGGGCGATCATGTCAATCTCGGTTCCAGACTTGAAGGCGCCAATAAATTTTATGGCACCTATATTATGATCAGCGAATTTACCTATGAACATGTAAAAAGTGACTTTTATACACGCGAGCTTGATCTGATCAGGGTAAAGGGAAGAGAAAAGCCGATCCGCGTATTCGAATTGATCGCTTCAATTCAGGAAAAAGTAAGTGAAGAATTCCTGAGTCTTCTGGAAGTTTATAAAACCGGGATTATGAACTATAAAACGCAGAACTGGGATCAGGCCATCGAATGTTTTGAAAAATGCCTGGCCATCATGCCCGACGATGCCCCATCCGCTGAATACCGGTCCCGCTGCATCGAGTATAAATTTAATACGCCGGGCCCGGAATGGGACGGCATTACCGTAATGACCGAGAAATAAAAAACTATTTTACCAGTAGCATTTTGCGACCTGCGGTATATTTCCCGGCACTCTTTTTAATAAAATATATACGGGAGGCAAATCCGAGACCTCTGGATTTTATATCCCGGTTTTCTCCATTGTCCGTCGACTTATACATTCCCTGATTTACATTTCCTTATCGTTTTACTGCTGTACTCCAAACGAATTTTTGCCTTTTTGCATTACTTGACATAGCTTTAGTATTTGTTTAATTTTTCTTTTTGGCGGAGAACTCTATATGCAAAAGAAACAAATACTTTGGGCGGATGATGAAATCGAGTTGCTTCAACCGCATATCCTCTTTCTGCAGTCCAAGGGCTATGAGGTTGATACCGTTACCAATGGCGACGACGCCATTGCCAAAGTATTGGAAAAATCATACAATATTGTTTTGCTGGATGAAATGATGAGCGGAACGGACGGGCTGGCTACCCTCCAGCAGATCAAATCGTTCAGTCCGGAAACACCGGTTATCATGATAACCAAGAGTGAAGAAGAAAGCTTGATGGAAGACGCCATCGGGCAGAAAATAGATGATTATCTGACCAAGCCGGTGAATCCCAGCCAGATCCTGATGGCCTGTAAAAAGATCCTGGACAGCAAAGATATTGCCAGCGAAAAAAGAAGCATCCAGTATTCCCAGATTCTCCAGCAGATAAGTTCGTCACTGCTTAATCCACTCTCCTGGAAAGAATGGATGGACGTTAATACCAAATTATGTACCCTCGATGTGGAGCTCGATGCGCTTGCCGAGCCGGCATTCAGGGAAATTCTCTATGATCAGAGACGGGAATGTAATGTAGAATTCGGTAAGTACATTGAAAAAAACTATCCCCGCTGGTTACGGGATCGTCAATCATCACCGGATCTGTCTGTTGATCTGGTTAAAAAATTTATAAATCCGGAAATAAAATCCGGCAGAAAAATTGTTCTGCTCGTTATCGATTGTTTGCGTCTTGACCAGTGGCAGACCCTGGAGCCCTATTTTTACCCATATTTTAATATTCAGCGGGAATATTACTATTCCATTCTTCCAACTGCCACGCCTTTCTCAAGAAATGCGATTTTCAGCGGATTATTTCCAGAAGAAATCGAAAGAAAATACCCGGAATTGTGGCATAATGACGATGAAGAAGAGAGCAGCCTGAACAGATATGAAAAAGAACTTTTGGAAGAAAATTTCAAACGGAATAATGTGTCATTTAAAAATGAAATTAGATATGTAAAAATTATGAACAAGGAAGATGCCTATAACCTGGAGAAAAATATCAAATCTTTTCTTGAAGCACAGGTTATTGCCATCGTACTAAATTTTGTTGATATTCTTGCTCACAGCCGTTCTGATATGCCGATATTGAAAGAAATTGCTCCCGATGAATCCGCTTACCGTTCACTTACAAAAAGCTGGTTCGAACATTCACCGATGTATAACCTGATCAGGGAAATCGCTCATTCAGAACATTTACTCTTTATCACAACCGATCACGGCAGCGTACGCGGTATGCGCGGCACCAAGGTGCTTGGCGACCGGGAAACCTCTACTAACCTGCGATACAAATTTGGCCGCAGCCTGAAAGTAGACAAAAAGAATGCTATCTATATTAAAGATCCTGGCGACTATAAATTACCCCGGCGGGGAATTAATACAACCTATATTATCGCTAAAGAAGATTATTATTTCATATATCCGACAAACTACTATAAATTCCTTAATTATTATAAGGACAGTTTCCAGCATGGCGGATGTTCATTAGAAGAAATGATACTGCCCTTTATCCGCCTCGAACCTAAATAAGAATGACAGAAACGCTGGTGTTGAACAGAGTGGTTCAAGATCTGAGGGGTACAAACCATTTTGCTGAAGATGCAGTTAAATATTTCAGTAGCGGGGATATCATACTTCTCTATGGTGATCTGGGCAGCGGAAAAACAACTCTGGTTCGACAATTTGTGCAGCTATTGGGCCTCAAAACGGATGTATCAAGTCCCTCATTCTCCCTGATCAACCGGTATGAAGGTTTCGTCAGTGTCAACCACATTGATCTTTACCGGATAAAAGATGCGGGTGAATTATCAAATCTGGGCCTCGACGATCTCTGGGGTACGGAGGATATCAGCTTTGTGGAATGGCCGCAGGTGATCGCAAAAAGTATTTTCTGGATGCATTATAAACTGACGATCGGGACGAAAATAAAAAAGCCGCACTGGCGGGAATTTAAGTTATACAAATTAGATGAATGACCATATTACTCTTGGTATAGAAACATCCGGAATCCTATGCGCGGCGGCCTGGTGGCAGGATAATCAAACGCTTCTCGAATACAGCCTCGAGATAAAAAATGCTCATTCAACGGTTTTAGCTGATTTCATAAAAAAAGGGCATAAAACCCTGGCTATTGATGCCTCTTCAATTTCACTTGTGTGTGTAGCTTGCGGACCCGGTTCTTTTACAGGATTGCGAATCGGTATGTCGTTCGCCAAGGGATTTTGTCTGGGCGGGAATATCCCTCTGGTGGCCGTTACAAATTTCCATATATTGGCGGCGCTTGCCGAGGAAAACGGTCAGCCTGTGTATACGTTAATCGAGGCACGCCATGACAGGTATTATACCGGGCTATTTTCACAGAAAAGGGGAAAATTAACAAAAAAATATCTTGCCCCTAAAGAGCAATTGGCGGCGGAAATTCCTGCCGGGGCACAAATCATCGTCCATGAAGAGATGCATAAAGGCACCTTTCATAAATGTCTGCCGGCAGGCAGGGCGGTTATACCGGGTGACTATAAACCTTCAATACTATGTGAGCTGGGACGGCGGGTATTCAGCGAACAGCCGCTTACTCCACTGGATGATATTGAACCATTGTATCTCCAGGCCTTTGCCGGGGTTCTATGAATCTTGTTTTCAGGCCTATGCAAAAAAAAGATATTGCAGTTGTTTCACAAATCGAAAGTTCTCTGTTTCCGGATCCATGGCCGGCGGCCAGTTTTGCCGCAGAAGTTAATGATCAATCAATATCTTTCCCCTTTGTAGTGGAAAATGAAAATGGTATTGCCGGTTACACGATTTGCTGGTATTACTATCAGGAATTGCATATCGGGAACATAGCCGTTCGAATGGAGGACCAGGGCAAGGGTGTCGGCCGCTATCTATTGGAGGAAATATTTCGTTTTTTTGACGAATTTAAAACCGCTTATCTGGAAGTTAGGGAGTCAAATATCAAAGCAATCAACCTGTACAAACACTTCGGATTTGAACCAGCATATAAAAGAAAAAAATATTACCGTAATGGTGAAGATGCCCTGGTGATGGTAAAATTATGTCAATAAATATACTTTTAAGGAAATACAATGGATTGGTTTAAACGAAAAAAAGAAACCCTCCAGGCTGTTGACCGTAAAGAGATGCCCGATGGCTTATGGGTCAAATGTGACGAATGCGGTGAGATAATTTATAAAAAGGAACTGGAAAAAAAATTATTTGTGTGTCCGAAATGTGATTATCATTTTCGGATCGGCTATCAGAATTATATTCAGATTCTGGTAGATGAAGGGACTTTCAAAGAGTTCAATAAATCGATGTCTTCTTTGGATCCGCTGAAATTCAAAGATTCGAAAAAATATTCTGACCGGTATAAAGCGGCGGCGGAAAAAACCGGTATCAAAGAGGCGGTTATTACCGGTACCGGAGAAATTGAAGGCATTCCCACGGTGCTGGCTATCATGGATTTTTCTTTTCTGGGAGGCAGTATGGGTTCCGTGGTGGGTGAAAAGATATCTCGGGCGATAGATCTCGCCATTAAAGATAAAAATCCGCTCATTATTGTCTCCGCCTCCGGAGGAGCAAGGATGCAAGAAGGTGTCTTGAGTCTGATGCAAATGGCAAAAACAAGTGCTAAACTGGCCCTGCTGTCCGAAGCCAAGATACCCTATATCTCAGTATTAACCCATCCGACCACTGGCGGAACAACCGCCAGCTATGCCATGCTCGGTGATGTTCATATTGCTGAACCTGGTGCGCTTATTGGCTTTGCAGGACCGCGCGTAATTAAACAAACAATCGGACAGGATCTACCACCCGGTTTTCAAAGATCTGAATTTTTGCTTGATCATGGTTTTGTTGATACAATTGTTCACCGTCATGAACTCAAAACCAAATTGGCCGGGATCCTTAGATTTTTCCAGCATCAAAATATAAAGAATTCCTGACACGCTGAAAATAAACATCAATACTCACCTAAACCAGGGAATCCCTTGAATATATTAATTACAAACGACGATGGAATACATGCTCCGGGAATAATGACACTCAAAAACTCTTTGAGCAGCATCGGAGAGGTTTTAGTCGTTGCCCCTGAAACTGAAAGAAGTGCGGTTGGCCATGCCATCACACTGTCGGATCCGTTGCGCGTGATTAAAATTGAAAAAGATGGTTCGTTTTTTGGCTATGCGGTCAACGGGACGCCGGCTGATTGCGTGAAACTTGGGCTGCGCTGCCTGGCCGAAAAACCCGTGGATATTGTCGTTTCCGGGATAAACCTCGGACCAAACACGGCGACAAACATCATTTATTCCGGCACGGTTTCAGCTGCCGCTGAAGCGGTCATCATGGGTGTTCCCGGCCTTGCCGTCTCTGTTGCCTCCTTTGATACACCGGAATTTGACTACGCCGGTTTACTCGCCCAAAAACTGACCCGGCTGATAATTAAAAATGGTTTACCGGAAGGTACGTTGATAAACGTAAATGTCCCGCCGCTAAAAGAAAAAGACATTAAAGGAATTGTTATCGCCAAACAGGGGAAAGGCAGATTTGAAGAGTTTTTCGATAAAAGAACCGATCCAAACAACCGCACGTATTACTGGCTTGCCGGCAAACGTATGAACATTGACACAGATGATGACGTAGATGAAGTAGTCATCCGCCAAAATAAAGTAGCGATTACGCCTATACGCTATGACCTTACAGATATGAATATGCTACAAACACTTAGGACCTGGAAAATTGAATGATGAGTGCTTCCCATCGACATGAAACAATAGTGATTCTCGATTTTGGATCTCAAACTACCCAGCTGATCGCCAGAAGAATCCGCGAGATTGGCATTTATTCTGAAATCCTGCCTTATAACATGAAATTGCCTGACTTTGCGGAAAACAACATCCGTGGTCTGATTCTCTCCGGCGGGCCCTCCTCCGTTTACAGTGCCGATGCCCCCCATATTTCCCCGGAGCTGATCGACGGGCGGATCCCGGTTCTGGGTATCTGTTACGGCCTGCAACTGATAATGCACCTTTATGGTGGACAGGTGATGCCGGCCCCTGAACGGGAGTATGGCAAAGCCAACCTATCGCTGGCCGCAACTTCTCCGCTTACCGGAGAGATGACCAGCGGTTCAACGGTTTGGATGAGCCACGGAGATAAAGTAAACCGTCTTGCTCCCGGCTTTCATGCGATTGCAGAGACAGCAAACAGTCCCTATGCGATTGTTGCACATGAAGAAAAACCTGTCTTTGGATTGCAGTTTCATCCGGAAGTTAATCACACGGAGGAAGGGGAGAAACTGCTTAGAAATTTTTGTTTTAAGATCTGCGGCTGCCGGGGAGACTGGTCTACAGGTTCATTTATTGATGAATCTGTGGAGAGGATACGCCGGCAGGTTGGAAAGAAAAATGTGCTTTGTGCCCTGAGTGGTGGGGTTGACAGCAGCGTTGTTGCTGTACTGCTTGATAGAGCGATCGGCCGACAGCTTCAATGTGTATTTGTAGATACCGGATTGCTGCGCCTCGATGAAGCGCAAACGGTGGAGGAAGTATTCAGTAAAAATTTTCATATCAAATTGCTTTCTGTGAACAGCAGTGAACTTTTTTTAGAAGAACTGGGTGGGATTTCCAATCCTGAGGAAAAGCGTAAAATTATCGGGCGCCTGTTTATTCAGGTATTTGAGCAGGAAGCTGCCCGGCTGGGGAAATTCGACTATCTGGCCCAGGGGACTTTATATCCGGATGTAATTGAAAGTGTTTCGGTCAGGGGCCCTTCAGCAACCATTAAATCCCATCATAATGTGGGCGGACTTCCTGAAAAAATGAAATTCCAGTTGATTGAACCTCTTAAAGAACTGTTTAAAGATGAAGTAAGAAAAGTTGGGCGGGAGCTGGGGCTTCCTGAGGAAATTATCGGCCGCCACCCTTTCCCCGGACCCGGCCTGGCTGTGCGGATTACCGGTAAAATCGATAAAACCAAGATCAAGATTTTACAGCTCGCAGATGATATCTACATCACAGAATTGAAAAGGAATAATTTGTATAATGAGATATGGCAGGCATTTGCTGTCTTGCTTCCTGTTCAATCTGTAGGTGTCATGGGTGATGAGCGTACTTATGATTTTACCCTGGTTCTGCGGGCGGTAACCAGCACGGACGGGATGACAGCTAATTGGTTTCCCATGCCTCACCATATTTTGGCGCAAATTTCAAACCGTATCATCAACGAAGTAGAGGGTATCAATCGCGTCGTTTATGATATCAGTTCAAAGCCACCCGCTACCATCGAGTGGGAATAAAACAGTGAGGAGTCAATTATGTGTGGAATCGTAGGATATATAGGACACCGTCCTGTCGTTCCAATTCTTCTGGCCGGTCTGAAAAGACTCGAGTACCGCGGTTATGATTCCGCTGGTATAGCCGTTTTGGAGAATGACAGATTGTCGGTGATCAAGGAAGCCGGGAAGATTTCAAATCTGGAAAATACACTCAATAAAACTGAATTTACCAGCACGATTGGTATCGGGCATACCCGCTGGGCCACCCATGGTCCGCCAAACACAAAAAACGCCCATCCGCATACGGATGGATCTGAAAATATTGCAATCATACATAACGGTATCATCGAGAACTATAATGTGCTGAAGAATATGCTGGAAGGTAAAGGACATACCTTCAGATCGGAAACAGATACGGAAATCGTTGCTCATCTGATCGAAGAATTTTACCAGGGCGACTTCGAGGACGCCTTCCGCCAGGCCCTCGTTGAATTAAACGGCGCGTATGGATTTGCCGCCATTTCACGTCATGAACCTGATAAAATATTCGTAGCCCGGCAGGGAAGTCCCCTGGTGGTTGGGGTTGGTGATCAGGAATACTTCCTTGCCTCCGATGTTTCCGCCATCGTTTCTCATACACGCAGTGTGTTTTATCTGAACGATGGGGAAATGGCGGTTCTCAGCCGGGATGGTATTAAAACGAAAACCAGCACCAATGAGATCATAACAAAAAAATTAGAAAAAATAACCTTTGATATCGAGCGCATTGAAAAGAGCGGTTACCCTCATTACATGCTCAAAGAGATCAGTGAACAACCGCAAACGATTACCGATGCCTTTCGTGGACGTCTCCTGATAAGTGAAGGAAAAGTTAAATTAGGCGGACTGGTAGACGTCGAACAGAAGCTGACTGAGGCCAGCCGTATCATTATCCTTGCCTGCGGTACAAGCTGGCATGCCGCTCTTATCGGTGAATATCTTATCGAAGAGTACTGCCGGATACCCGTTGAAGTGGAATATGCTTCGGAATTTCGCTACCGCAACCCTATTTTAGGGAAAAACGACATCATCCTTGTTATCTCACAATCGGGTGAAACCGCCGATACCCTGGCCGCGCTAAAAGAAGGGCGGGAAAAGGGCGCTACCCCGCTTGGTATTGTGAACAGCGTGGGCAGCACGATCGCCCGGGAGACGGAAGCCGGTGTATACCTACATGCCGGACCGGAAATTGGCGTGGCAAGTACCAAGGCTTTCACATCGCAGGTGACCGTTCTCTTACTGATTATGCTGCTGATTGCCCGAAAGAAAACCATGTCTGTAGTCAGCGGTCAACAATTACTGGAAGATCTTTCAGAAATTCCGGAAAAAGTAAGAACGATTATTGCACAGAGTCATATAATTGAGGAAATTGCCGATAAATACAAGGATAAAAGAAATTTTCTTTACCTGGGACGGGGCATAAACTTTCCGGTGGCTTTGGAAGGGGCCTTAAAATTGAAAGAAATTTCCTATATTCATGCGGAAGGTTATCCGGCCGCTGAAATGAAACATGGCCCGATTGCCCTGATCGACGAGGATATGCCGGTCGTATTTATTGCCACCAAAGATCAGATTTATGATAAAGTTATCAGTAACATAGAAGAGGTAAGAGCAAGAAAGGGAAAAATACTTGCTGTTGCCAATTACGGAGATGAAAAAATTGGCAAACTTGCTGATCATACGATTTATATACCGGAAACCAATCAGGCACTGATCCCCATTCTGGCTGTCATTCCCCTGCAATTGCTGGCTTATTATATGGCTGTAAAACGCGGCTGCGATGTTGATCAACCCCGGAACCTGGCTAAAAGCGTGACCGTTGAATAAATTCAGGACGATAAAATTTTGAGAATTAAAAAATCTTTTCTTTTCCCCCTGCTATACTTGTTATCTATTATTTCAGCCGCTGCGGCTCAGAATGTCTCAACAAGAGAAAAATCAATCTTTGAAAAAAATCTTGAATTATACCGTGAAGGAGATTATAAGCAGGCAGAACAGAATTTTGCCCTTGTTGTTTCGAAATTACCGGAGAGTGTGTATATAACCAGCAATTATTTAATGCTGATTAAAAGCCAGTATAAACTGGGTGACTATGTTTCTGCCATTGATCAGGCAAAAATTTTCCTGTCCAGATTTAGCAGCAGCGATTACCGCGACGACGTTCTATATACAATGGGAAATGCCTACTACAAGCTCAATCGGTATCAGTCGGCGACTAAACTATGGATCTCCGCCCTTGCTGAAAGCAATGATCCACGGCTTGCCGGGAAGATTGAAGTTTTAGTGGCAGGTACGGTTCGGGATATGCTCAATAATGAGGATATTAAAAAACTGAAGACGGAGATCGGCACGTATGCAGACGGACTCATGCTGCTAGATATTGCCTGGGCAGAAAAATTATATGCAGAAGGCTCAATTACAAAAGGCAATTTAATACTAAATTCGGCTCTGACCGAATTACCCGCCAATGAATATTCCGAGCAGGCCCGTCAGCTTTTAAACTCAGGAGGGCTTCAAAATTCACAGGATGAAAAATTTGCGCTGTTACTGCCGCTCAGTGGCTACAATGCAGAGATTGGCCAGGCGATTCTGGAAGGCGCTCAAATGGCGCTTATGGAATTTAACAAACAGTTTAATCTTAATCTTAAAATTATCAGCCGGGATTATGGGCAGGAGATAAAAAATGCCATCCTCGGCTATCAGGAGCTGGCCGGCTTTGATAATATCCTCGCCGTTATAGGACCGATTGAAAATGATATTTCAGCCGCCTGCGCTGCCGTCTCTAAATATGAACAGCTGCCGCTTCTCAGCCCGACAGCCACGGCAAATAATCTGACCGATTTCAGCGATTACTTCTTTCAGTTGAATGCACCGATAAATACCACGGCTGAAATAATCGCTGATTATGCGCTTGACAGCCTAAGACTGAAGCGTTATGCGACCTTCGCCCCTATCGATGACCATTTTATTAAGATGGTTGATAAATTTAAAAGCACAGTTGAGACGGCCGGCGCCGAAGTCGTCGCAGAAGAGTGGTATTATCCCGGTGATCAGGATTTTTATAAACAATTTATGAATCTAAAACGGCGCGGTCTGAAACTCACCTTCTCTGATTCGATCCGGCAGTCTTTACCGCAGGCCTCCCCGGTTGTTATTGATAGTCTGTATATGGCCTATCAGAAGCATGAAATGGAGAATCATGAAAATAAAAAACCGGCAAAAGTTGATTCGGCGGACATTCCGGTAACCAGCATTGACGCGGTTTTCATCCCCATTTTTAAGGAAGATCTTCAGTTTATTGCCCCGCAGATTGCCTACAGTAATATCCAGGCGCAATTTTTGGGGAATAATGACTGGTATGACAGCGAAGGATTGAAAAAGAATAAAAATTATATCAATAATATTATATTCAGCGCCAGCGGTTATCTTAATGAAGAAAGCTGGGATTTCCGGCGTTTCCGTAATGAGTTCAGAACAACATTTAAGAAAACGCCTTCCATATATGCGGTACTCGGTTATGATGTGTTCAGATATCTGATACAGGCTTATCGTCCCCAGCAACCGGGAATGACCCGTCAGCAATTTTTGGTCAATCTCAATAATTTAAAGAAATATAACGGTATATATCGCAGTTTCGATATCAATAAAATGCGTTTCAATCAATATCATCAATTATTAAAATATAGTTTCGGTCAGATTATTCCCCTTCAGTAAACACTACTTACTGAACCTGCCGGATAGAATTAAATTCCTGGATACTTAGCTCCTTATTATGATGAGTCAGTCAATCATTACATTTAAGATTTTTAAAACTTTGCAGGGATTTTTACATGGCTTTTCAACGCGGGAGATGGAAGGGGGCATGAGTTCCGGTCCCTTCCACAATTTCAATCTGGGAAATTTTCAGCAGGATGAAAAGACACATATTGAACATAATCGCACACTTTTTTTCCGGCAACTGGATATAAATTCATCCTGTGTCGCCTATCCGCGCCAAATACATTCCGCCCATGTACGGCTGATCGGCCGGCCGGATACCTATCCGGATTGCGATGCGCTTATCACCAGACAGAAAAGTGTTTACCTGAGCATCCAGAC
>Ga0307424_1001472_pt1 | contig 12364 bp, 19 predicted proteins | sample SalMarWE160320MG_FD_202157 | JGI IMG/M metagenome (GOLD analysis project Ga0307424, IMG submission 202157) | Salt marsh sediment microbial communities from the Plum Island Ecosystem LTER, Massachusetts, United States - WE1603-20 | ecosystem: Environmental > Aquatic > Marine > Intertidal zone >... | reverse complement strand
AGGCCTAGCGGCTGCTATGCAGTCGTTATGTTTGCCACGGCAACCTTGCCGCTGCGGCTGTCCACCTCGGTGTCGAAGTTGACCTTCTGACCCTCGGAGAGTCCGCTAATGCCTGCGCGTTCCAGCGCAGTCGCATGAACAAACACATCCTTGCTGCCGTCCTGCGGCTCAATGAAGCCGAAGCCCTTTTGATCGTTATAGAATTTCACAGTACCCGGATTCATCGGGATTCCTTTTCGTGTAGATAGGCATGATCGTGGCTCCAAGCCGTGCGAACGCAAGGCTCGAAACAAGAGTTTGTCGATGTTTGGGAGGTTTGAACGTGCGCAGATCAGCGCGCGGCCACATTGTCCGGCCAAATGTCGATGCCCTTACATAGTGATAAAGGGCGACACATACAAGGACCGTTTCACGGCCGGGCCGGCAGGCAAAGAAAAGACCGGCGGGGGCGCCGCCGGTCCTTTCACATGTGCTTCTGACAGAGGCGCCGGTCAGCCGACGATGCCCGCGCACTTGCCTTTGGGCAGAGCCTTCAGGGCCTTCGTGGCGGCGTCCTTCGAGGCGTAGCCGCTCGTCTTGCCGAGGAGCTTCATGCCGGCGCTGGCGCTCGGCTTGGAATCGACCACCGAGCAATTGCCCACGGTATCCTGCTCCACAAAGTACTTGGCGCCCGCGGCAAGCGCGGGGCCGGTCGTCGCGGCCAAGGCGATCAGGACGATCGTCATCTTTTTCATGGGGGGTCCTCCTTGGTTGACGCCGCCGGCAACCTTTGGCGCCACGCGGCGTTACGTAGGGAACGCGGGGACGCGCGATGCGTTCGCCGGCTAAGGGTCCGTGCGTCAGCGCGCCACACTCTGCCGGCTGACATTGGTCAAGCTTTCCGCTCCGGCTTCCCTTCACCGCGAAACCGCGTCATCCTCTTAAAAAAACGGGGGAGCGCAGGCATGGGGGAAAACGCTGAGGAGACGTCAGGCGGGCTGCCTGAGGTCGAGGAGATCGGTCTGGGGGCGCCGTTCCGCTGGCTGGGCGGCGGGTGGCGCGATCTGTGGACCGCGCCCGGGCCGTGCTTGGCTTACGGGCTCATCCTGGCGGTGGTCAGCTTCGCGCTGTGCTACGCGCTGGTCGCCGCCAACGCGGCGTTCTGGGCGCTCGCGCTCACCATCGGCTTCGTCTTCGTCGCGCCCATGCTTGCCATGGGCCTTTACGAGGCCGGGCGCTCGCTCGAGCTTGGGCAGAAGCCGAGCCTTCGCCAGATGCTGTTCGTGCGCGCCGCCGTGCGCCACGACATCTTCTATCTCGGCTTGGCGCTGGTGCTGATCTATCTGTTCTGGGGACGTGTCGCGCAGATCGTCTACGGCCTGTCGACCTATCACCTGTACCCGACCGTCGGGGCGTTCGTCGACTTCGCGCTTCACACGGAGGACGGGCATACCATGCTGATGACGGGCTCGGTGGTCGGCGCCCTGTTCGCCTATTTCACCTATTGCCTCGTCGTGGTGTCGACGCCCATGCTGCTCGATCAGCGGACCAACGTGTTCTCCGCGATCGCCACCAGCATCACGGCCGTGGTCGAGAATTTCTGGCCGATGACCCTGTGGGCCGCGATCATCGCCATCCTCATTCTATTCTCCGCGGCGACCGGCTTCATCGCCCTCATCGTCGTCTTCCCCTGGCTGGGGCTCGCGAGCTGGCGGGCGTACCGGGAGTTGGTCCCCGAGCCGGTGGCAGGCTGAGGGACCTATCTCCGCCGGCAGGACGATGGGCCTGCCCGCCGCCCGCGATCACTCGCCGATCTTCTTGAGCTCCTCCTTCTCGTCCGCCGTGACCTCGCCGGCGGCTTCCAACGCCTTGATGCAGTCGTCCGAGAGCGACTTGCCGTGTTGCTGCATGCAAAGCTTCAGGAGCTGGCTTCCGAGGCCGTCCTGGTTGCAGTACTGCCGATAGTCGACATCGCAGTACTTCTCCTCGTCCGGCGTGACAGGATACTCGCTGGCAAAGGCCGCCGTGGCCGTGAATCCCGCCAGTCCTGCGACTAGGAACACCGCTTTCGTCATCGTTTGTCTCCCCTTGGATTTTGTCCGCTCGGCCGACCTCGGCCGCGATTCTCTTATCTTATTTCTGTCGGGCGGGCTTGCCATTTCGCGCCACGGGGCGTGCGCTCGGGGCTCCTGCCGCGCGAAGCGCAGGTCCCCAAAAGGCGGTCGCGCAAATCGCGATGTGCGTCAGGAGCGGTCGGCGACCCAATAGCCCGAGCAGACGCCGGAGGGCCCGGTCCCGTTCCACTTGCCGCTGCCCTTCACGCGGGTGAACCGTCCGATGCCGACGGCCTGGCGCGGGCCGGCCACGCCATTGATCTTGGTGGCGCCCGAGCCGGAGATGCGCCCGGCCAGGAAAATCCTGTGCGTCACGAAACGTCCGCGCGTCGCAGAAATGTGGCCGCCGTTGACGGCCATGCCAATCTTGATCACGCCGCAATGGCCGTTGGTCGTCACCAGGACCATGTTCCAACTGCCGTCGAACCGGGCCGCCTTTGCGGGCGCAGAGAAGCAGAGCACCGCCAAAGCCGCCGCCAATACTGAGGCATACATCCGATTGCCAATCATGGGAGTCCTCATGTGGTTGCCCTGGGTGGCAAGGCCGGTCGCGGCCCTGAGCGCGTCAGCCTGCATGAATTTTGTTAACGGAATAATGCAGCGGCTGGCCGAAACTCAGTCCCGCGCGCGGTCTTCCGGCGGGGTCCGGAATTTGCGAAAAGTCCGGCACGCACGACTCAACGACAGGCAAGCCGCGAGGTGTCCATGGCCAATTCAGCATCGCTCGAAGAAATCGAAAGGCACATCCAGATCGTCGAGGACAATCTCCGCGAGCTGATGGAGCAGGCGGCGGCCTTTTCCGGCGCGGCAGACGAGGAGCGCGCCTCGCAGCGCATCGCCGATCAGCAGGCAAAGCTCGACGCGCTTCTGAAAGAGCGCGAAGCGCTCGTCGGCAAGGCCTAGCGACGCTTGTCAGACCTTGCCGGCCACGGTGGCCGCAGGCACCTCAATCAGCCTCCCCGACTTCACGTCGAAGATATAGCCGTAGATCGGTACATCCGCAGGCACGAGCGGGTGGGCCCGGATGCGGGTCACGTCCTCGGTGACGCTCTCCGCCTGATCCTTGATGGTGAGCCAGTCGATCGTGTCGCCCGCCGTTGAACCGGGCCCCTGCCCGACATCCTTCCAGCCGTCCGGCCCGATCTCGGCGGTGTCGAGGCTCTGCCGGAGCAGGCCGCGCATGATCTCGCTGGTGAAGGTCTCCATGCCGCAATCGGTGTGGTGGATGACGAACCATTCGTTGGTGCCTAGCAGCTTGTGGGAGATGACCAGCGAGCGGATGGCGTCGTCGCTGGCGCGGCCGCCAGCGTTGCGGATGACATGCGCATCGCCTTCCGAGAGACCTGCGAACTTCGCGGGGTCGAGCCGCGCGTCCATGCAGGTGAGAATGGCGAAGCGGCGCCCCGGCGGCATGGGCAGGTTCGCCTTGCCGCCGAATGCGCTCGCGTAAGTCTCGTTTGCCGCGAGCACCTCGTCGCGTGCTTTGGTCATCGCGTCTCTCCCTAAGATTTGTCTCGTAAGATTTGTCTTGGCCTGTCCGGCCCGCGGAGTCTGCCATACCGCGCTGTCGCGCGACAGAGGCGCCTTGCGCGCCCTTCGTCCCGAGTCCATTAAGGTGCGGTTCCGTGCAGACTGTCTGCGCCGAATTCGATGGAGGCTCTCATGCGTCTGCTGTTCTTTCTCGCGATGGTCGTCATGGCGCTGGCGTCCCTGGCGCTGGCGTCCCTGGCGCCGACGTCCATCGCGCGCGCGGACGATTGCGCCAATGCCATGGACCAAGCAACGATGAATGCGTGCGCCAACAAGGCGTACCAAAAATCGGACGCCCAGTTGAACGCGCTCTACAAGCAGATCAGGCAGCGCCTCAAGGGCGATGGTGCGGCGACCAAATTGTTCGTCGCGGCGCAACGGGCGTGGGTGGCCTTCCGTGATGCCGAGTGCAAGTTCTCCACGTCGGGTGTGTCCGGCGGCAGCATCTACCCCACGGTCTATGCCGAGTGTCTCGACCGCTTGACGATAGCGCGCGTTGCCGACTTCAAGACCTACCTGGCGTGTCAAGAAGGCGATCTGAGCTGTCCCGTGCCGGCGCAGTGAACGGCCAGACCGACGGGCGCGACCGTCCTCCTAGCGCAGCTCAACCATAATGAGCCAAACCGCCACGAGCGCGGCGATGGCGATGGCTGTGGCGATCAACATAACGCGCCCGGAAAATTCTGGTGGCGGCTCTGCCACGGACAGCTCCCCGTCTCCAAGTCGGCATCATCGCTTGGCGCAGCATACCGCACGCCCCCTGCCCGGACCGTGGAAGCGTCACTGCCACATCTTCCCACGTTTTTTGCCAAGGCAATTCGGCGCCCGTCGCGTGCGCGCAAGCGCACAAAGCCCCCTCAGGCGCGCAAGGCACTTCCGCAATTCCAAGATGCGAAATGGCCCGCCCTACTTCGACGTCATGTTCTTGATGACGCCGACGATGAGCGTGAGGATGATGCCGCCGACCAGGCCACCGCCGATATTGCCAACCCAGCCTTCAATCATCTGCCCGGCATAGGTGCCGATCAGCTGGCCAAGAATGCCGCCGCCGATCGCGCCCGCGATCACATTCCCCAGCGTACCGAGCGAATATTGCTTGGCTGCGGCGCCCGTTCCTGCGCCGCCGACCGCGCCGGACACGACTTGCACGAGAAGACTTGTGAGATCCATCTCAATTTTCCCCCTCGGTTGCCTTGTGCCCACATCTTAGGCGGGATGCGGTTCGGGCGCCAGCAAACCGAAGCGGTCGCGGTCCGTCAGCGGGTGGTGACCCGGGCGTAGACGCGGACCGCCGTATAGGCGACGAGGCAAAGCACGAGAAGGCCGGCCAAGGCTATGCCAGCGCCGAGGAAGACCGGCGCGCGGTCCGCTTCCGCGGCCGACAGCATGTCGAAGCCCTGCACGGCGATGAAGGCAATGACGGCAACGCCAGCGGCGAGCAGCGTCGCGGCGACCACAACGGCCCACCGATGAATCTTCCGGCGTCGCTCGAGCTTGTCGCTAAACATGGCAAACCCTACCACGCTTAGCCGCGCTTCACCTCTCCCCTTCGTAGGAAGACGTGGTCCTGCGCGCGTCCAATCGACCGATCTAGTTTTTGTCTTGGGAGATAGAGGCCGAGCCCTGCGTCTTGCAGTCGCCGAAGGTGGGGGCGTCGGCGTAGGTCAGGCAGGCCGCTTTCGCGGAATCGCTCGGACCCAGGGTCATGGGAAGCGTCGGCGCCTGCTCCGTCACGCAGCCAGCAAGCGCGAGAGGCATCAACAGAATCAGAAGCCACTTCGACATTGCGTTCCCCGTGCGTGGGCTTGGCCAACCAACCCTAAAGATATGGCGGGCGCCGCCGATTACAAGGGGTGCCTCTGCAAGGGGTGCCTCGGGGGCCGGCGCTTTCCGGCCAGCCCCCGACTCGCGCAACGCTTATGCCGACGGGTCGGCATAGAAGAGATGGCGGCCAATCCGGACCGTGAGCGTCAGGTACTTCGCCCAACGCGGATTCACATAGTCGGCGTGGTAGTGGGTCGAATCCCCAAGCATGGCCAAGAGTTGGGACTCCATGCCCGGCTTGGTGTGGTTGGCCAAGAGCCACGTGGTGTAGCCTTCGATTTGCTGCCAAACGGCGGGCTCGGTGATGGTGTCTGCCTTGCCGTCACAGGCGAAGGAGAACTGGCAACGGTTCCGCTTGTCGTCGTTCTGATAGACGACCCCGCAGATCGTGTTGGGATAGGCGTCGCTGGCGACCCGGTTCATGATGACCCGGCCGACGGCGAGCTGACCGCGAACTGATTCGCCGCGGGCCTCGAAATAGATCCCTTCGGCAAGACACCGCGCCTCATACTTAGACCACCCGGCAGCGCCTACCGAGGGGGCGCTTTGCGCGGCGACTTCCAACGCCGCGGCCCCGATCCCCTTAAGGGTCGAGGCGGTTGCCAAAGTCTGAGGCTTTTCAGGCTGATCGCCGGCCGCCTCCGCCCGTGCCGGCTGCAACACTGCAAGAAAACCCAAGACCAGAACGCAACGCAGACTCACGCTCCCCCAAAAACTCATCGATATTCCTCGCCGTTGTTAATCTTAAGCGGGGTGTACCCACTGGAGGCGGGGCTAATGCTGGGGAAATCTGGCTAGGGCGCGATCAGGTTGTGACGAAACCGTGGTGCTTCTGGCAAAAAGCTGCGGCAAATTGCTTCAACCTTACATTGTAAGGATAACGCGCAGTGGCCCCGCGGTTGTCGGCTGGCGGACGCAACGCCTGGGGGGACGCCGCGCCTGAGAAACAGGGCCGTCCGCGTGGCAAAACCTGGCCAAATGGGGTGGTCTCATCGCCCCTCTCGGCCCATAATCCGCCTTAGTGAACCGTCAAATTAAAATCGGTTTTTCCGGGTAGTCGAAAGCACTCCTGAAGACCACGAGAGCCTTAGCGGGCCCCCAGGGGAAGCAGATCATGAAGCCAATTGCATTGGGCCTCGCTCTGACGGTGGCCCTCAGCCTCCCGGCGCTTGCAGCCGAGCCGGACGGGCCAGCGGAACTGATCACCCAGAAAGAAGCGGTCAGGATAGAAATCCAGGGCCGGCTCGCGGGCAAAGCGCTCTCCGGCACGCCGAAGCAGGTCGCGCTCGCCGAGTATTACTCGGTGCCCGATCAGTCCCTCCTTTGGGTCGACGAGAACGGGGTGAGCGCGCGGGGCAAGGCCGTAATGGCTGAGATCGCCAAGGCGGACGATTACGGCCTCCGGGCGAGCGATTACAACCTGCCGAATGCAAGCAGCTTCAACAGGGCCGACGCCAATGCCACCGATTGGCTCGCCGACGCTGAGATCGAAATTAGTCGCGCGGTCCTCGATTATGCGCGTGACGCCCGTGGAGGTCGTCTCAATCCGCAGAAGCTGAATGAGAACCTGGATCCGACGCTTGCTCTGCCGAACCCTTCTGAGGTTCTCGGCTCAATCTCCTACCGCTCGGACCCGGCAGCCTATCTGCGCAGCTTCCAGCCCGACAGCCCGCAATTCGATGCGCTCCGGAAGCTGCTTATCGAGGCGCGCAGCGGCAAGGAACCCGAAGCGCCTAAGCCCGACGTGGTGATCATCCCCGACGGACCGCTCCTCAAGCCTGGCGTCCAGGATCCACAAGTCGCTCTTCTCAGGACTCGGCTCAACATTCCGGCAAAGGCGGGCGCCAACCCGAATCTATACGATCGAGAGGTGTTCCAGGCCGTGCGGCAGTTCCAGACCGCGCATGGCGGCAGGCCTGACGGCATTGTCGGGTCCGGGACGCGGCGCATGCTGAACGGCCAGGCAGCGCCCCAACACATGGACAACCGCAGGAAGATCGACCTCCTTGTCGTCAACATGGAGCGCTGGCGCTGGCTGCCGCGTGACCTCGGCCCGTTCTACGTCACCGTCAACATTCCGGAGTTCAAGCTGCGGATCGTTAAGGACGGAAAGCCGATCCATGAGACGCGCGTGGTCGTGGGCAAGCCCAACAAGCAGACGCCCGTGTTCTCCGACGAGATGGAGGAGATCGTCTTCCGCCCGAACTGGTACGTGCCGAACTCCATCAAGACGGAAGAGATCGCGCCTTATCTCTATCAGGGCGGCGGCTTCTTCGGCGGCGGATGGGATACGTCGGTCCTGCGGCGGCACAATCTCCATATCCGCGGGGTCAATGGACGTGACATCGATCCCGACACGATCAATTGGGGCAACACCGACATCCGCAAATACGAGCTCTACCAACCACCCGGCCCCAGCAACGTGCTGGGCTTGGTGAAGTTCCGATTCCCCAATACGCACGACGTGTATATGCACGACACCACGCAGAAGAACCTGTTCTCCAAGACCGTCCGCGCCGAGAGCCATGGCTGTATGCGCGTCCAGTATCCGGACCAGGTCGCGACAATCCTGCTCGGTCACGATCAGGGCTGGACGGCCGCGCAGGTGACCTCAGCCTTCAATGGGGTCGACGACAACCATGTGGCGTTGCGGCACCACATCCCGGTGTACATCACCTATTTCACGGCCAAGGTGAACGACGACGGCACGCTGTCCACGTACCGGGACCTCTACGGACATGACGCAAGGATGATCGCGGCCTTGAACGGCAGAGCCGTGCCTTACGACCTGCCAGGAAGCTCCGAGGAGGTCGCCGAACAGCAGCCGCAGAGGCCCACCTTCCGGCGTGGCCGGCAAAGCGACGCCTTCAACGATTTCGCGCGCTCCCTGTTCAATTTCTAGTTCGGTGCGGGAGATTAGCGCGGGCACTGAGGTGCCCGCGCGGCTTGGCTGAAGAGCTAAGCGATTCCTTTGATCACCTTGACGATGACGAGCAGGATCACGGCGCCGATAAAGGCCAGAATGATCGCGCCGAGCAGGCCGCCGCCAATAGCTAAGCTGATGCCGAGTTTCGGAAACAGGTAGCTCGCGATCAGCGCGCCGAGAATGCCGACGACGATGTCGCCGATGAGGCCGAAGCCGGTTCCCTGCACGACGAGACCAGCCAGCCAGCCCGCGATCGCCCCGACCACGAGCGCAATGATGAGCGCTGTGAGCATGATTTCCCCTCCCCTTGTTGACCGGGCGCCAATCTAGCACGAGTCGCGCCGAGGCCTCTCCAGCCTTTGCGCTACGGCCGGCCTAGGAGACAAGGTCCAGCCAGCGGCTGAGCACGCCTTTGCAGGCCTCGGCGAAGGCCGGCAAATCCTTGCGACTTTCGGCGATGATGGCCTCGGCATCGAACCCGTTCGAGGCCATGTAGTCGGCGTTGTTGCGGCACATGACCTCCACCAAAGGCTGGTCGACCTCGGCGTGATATTGGAACCCATAGACGCCTGTGCCGTAGCGGAAGAGTTGGCACGCCGTCATCGCCGAGGATGCCAGATTGACGGCGCCCGGCACGTCTTCGATGCGATCGCCGTGGAAGTGATAGGACAGCAGCGTCTTCGGATGCGCTTGCATGAGCGGATCGTCCGCGGCAGCGTCTGTCAGCGTGAGGTCGTACCAGCCGATCTCCTTCTCGGCGCCCGGCACGACCTCGCCGCCGAGCGCGCGGGCGAGGATCTGCGCGCCGAGGCAGAACCCGGCGATCGGCTTGCCGGCTTGCATGAAGTCCTGGCACAGCGCGATCTCCCGCGAGAGATAAGGATACGCATCTGTCTCGTAGGCGCTTTGCGCGCCGCCAAGCACGACGAGCGCGCTGTAGTCGTCGGCGCGGAGACGGTCATAGTCGGTGTCGTAGCCGAACACCGTCTTCTGCTCGAGGCCACGACCGGCGATCAGGGTCGCGAGCTGGCCTGCGCCCTCTTTCGCGTCGTTCTGGATGATGAGAACCGGTTTCGTCATGAGACCTCCCGTAAGCGTGCTCTCTAAGGCCTCAAGACGAGCGGCAGGACCGTGTGGCCGGGCGGGAAGCCCTCGCCGCCGGAGACGTCCTCCTCGAACACTTCGAGATGGCCTATCTGCCGTGCGTCCACATCATAGGGCACGGCGAAGGAGAACGCGCCCGGCCCGTCGACGCCGCCGCCTTGGGTGTTGCCGCTGGCAAGCACCGAACCGTCGCGGCCGAGGAGCTTCCATTGGACATCGCCCTCGAAGGTTCGCGAGCAGCCTTTCACAGCGAAGCCGCTCTCGACGCGCGCGCCGGCCTCGGGCTTGGTGGCGACGACGAAGGACGCCTCGTCGAAGGCACCGTCGTCATTGGCGCAATTGTCCGCCTCCTCGCCCTGGACCCACGAGCCCATGGCTCTTGCCGGCGTGGCTTCAACTGACGCGAGGCTCGCGATTGCAAGCGCCGTCGCGCCACAGAGGATCATCGGTGTCTGATTGCGTGTCATGGCCTCCTCCTCTCATGGCCCCCACCTCGAGGCCTATTCTGCCACGACACCCCTGCGAGCGCGATTGCGCTAAGATCAAAAAGGCGAGTCAGAAACGGCAAGGAGGTCCCCATGGCTGAGGCACAAACGGTCCAACGGTCGGCGGCTTGGCCGGCCTCCTGCTTCTCGCTTCTCGCCCTTGTCCTGCTCGGCACGCGGTTCGTTCAGGGCTTCATCTTCTGGGGCGGAGCGAGCCGGCGCCTGTTCTACAATTTTCATACGCTGAACGGCGTCGACGTCCCGGTAAAGCTCGACTTCGAGTCGGCCAGATTCGTCGCCAACAAGCTCACCCATGCCCTGCCCGGCACGGTGTGGATCCAAAGCCCGCTCGAGTGGACGCTGCAATATCCAGATTTGATCATCGCCTCGGTGTGGATCTGGACACTCGCCGAGCTCGCCGTCGGCCTCGGTCTGATCTTCGGTCTCGGCACCCGTCTCTTCGCCCTGATCAGCATCGGCCTCAATATCTCGCTGATGCTGATCTTCGGGTGGATGGGCTCCACCTGCCTCGACGAATGGACCATGGCCGTGTCCGGCCTGGCAATGAGCAGCGCGGTGTTCCTCGCCGGCGGGGGCACCTGGTCCCTCGACAGCCTGATCGGACGCACCGGGTGGGCTGGCCGCAACGGCTGGACGAACTGGGTGTTCAGCGGGCCGCTGCCGCCGGCAACCACCAGAACGCTCAGCCTGCTGCTGGCGGTGGTCGCGATCGTGTTCACCGTCGGCAGCTACCACATCCTGTTCCACGCCGTGATCTCGCCGCAGCATGCACGGGTCAGTTTCCATAAGCACGATGTCGCGCTCTCCAAGGTGGCCGTCGGGACAGACGGCGCCGTCACCTTCGACGCCTATGTGGACGCCGGGCCCGACACGGGCGCAGCGTATGTCATCGCCGCGCGGCTGATCGATGAGTCCGGCGCGACCGTTGCCGAATGGAGCGGGGCGATGCTCGCCGCTCTCCCGGCCACGGCCATCCGCAATGTCTATCCGTATGTCTGGGCCTCACACTTCAAGACCGAGAAGATCGGTTTCAGCGGGCAAACCGGCGCACGGGCGACCATCACCCTGCCGCCGCCCAGCGAAACGCATGGCGGCACGCCGCATGCGCTCGTGCTCGAGGCGATCGACGGGACGACGTGGCAGAGCGAAGTGGAGGCGAGATAGGCTGGTCGCCTGGCTTCAGCGTGCGAAGAGCATGATGAGAAGGGCCTTCGCCTTGCCGTAGATGCCCGGCGCCTCGCTCTCGCGGGGTCCGGCGATGCAGAGCGTGCCCCCTGCCTGCCCCTCGAGAAAAACGCGGGCTTGCACGAGCGCATCCGGAGCATCGACATCGATGGCAATACGGGGCTTGCCGTTGTCTTCGGCCCAGCCAAAGGCAAGCTCGGTTCCACCTGATACGCCAAGGCCGGCGCGGTCGGTCAGCACCATGAGCGCATCGCTGTCGAACACGTTCCACAGGGTGCGCTCCTCCGGTGCGGCGTCCGGCGTTTCGCGCAAGTTTGGATAGAGTGCGACAACGCCGGGTCGTTCCGGCAGATCTTCCGCCCAGCCGCCTTTCGGGCACCAGCCGCCATAGTCCATGCCGGCTTCGATCGCGGCATCGAGCGCGGCGCGGTCGACCCCGCTCTGCCCGCCTGAGATGATCTTCAACATGCCGTGTCTTTCGCGTGATCCCGGCGTCTTCGCCTTGCGTGTTGGCGGCAAAGCCGCATCATGCGGCGATTACGGGGAGACCGCCATGCCGTCACTGAAGATGCTGATCCTCGGCTTCGTTGCCGGGTTCCTGGCCACGCTGATCTTCCATCAAGGGCTGTGGTCCGTGTTCAACCATGCAGGCATCATCCCGCTGGACCGCCCCGCCTGGCCGCTCGATCCCATTCCGCCGCTCGGCGTGCCCGCCGTGCTCTCCAAGGCATTCTGGGGCGGGTTGTGGGGCTTGGTGCTGACGCCCATTCTCGGCCGCCTCGACGGGGCGAGCTACTGGGCCGCTTGGATCGTGGTCGGCGCCGTCGCGCTGACGGCGGTCGCCGTCTTCGTGGTGCCGCCGCTGAAGGGCCACCCCTTCCCGGCCCTGTGGCCGCGCTTCTTTGTCGGGCTGGCGCTGAACGGCGCCTGGGGCTTTGGCACAGGGCTCCTGGTGTGGGCGTTCGGCGGCGCTCGCCGCTCGACCTAGGAGGCTGCCATGAGCTCCTGGTCGAGGGCAGTGGCGCGCTGCAGCGCCGGTCGCTGCTCCAGGCGTCCGACATAGGCGACGAACTCGGGGCGTTCGGGTAAGAGCTTGAACATCAAACCCCAGCGCAGCGTGGCGCCCAGCACCACATCGGCGGCGGTGAACTGCTCGCCCATGAGGTAAGGCCCCGGCTCGACCGCTTTCGCCGTCA
>Ga0307424_1001468_pt1 | contig 12378 bp, 27 predicted proteins | sample SalMarWE160320MG_FD_202157 | JGI IMG/M metagenome (GOLD analysis project Ga0307424, IMG submission 202157) | Salt marsh sediment microbial communities from the Plum Island Ecosystem LTER, Massachusetts, United States - WE1603-20 | ecosystem: Environmental > Aquatic > Marine > Intertidal zone >... | reverse complement strand
ATTGGTGCCCATTAGAGGATGTAGATAATAATGAAAAGGAATAGTAAATCAAAAGGACCTAGTAGTTGGTATATATCAACTAAGGATTGCTCTTATGCTCTGATTGATTTCAGTGACAAAGATTATGTTAGACACTGTTTTATGGATGGAAAACCATTTCCTAAAAAAGATGTTAATCATATTATAAAATAAGAGGAAAATAAAATGAATACAATAACACTAAAACAATTCATAGAAATACTTGGAATTAAGACTAAAGATGAGGGAATGGCTCTTTGGGTAAAGATAGCTAACAGAGATGTTTATCTTGATGATGTCTATGTAGAAACCTCATCATTCAGAGGCAACGGAGCTATTATTGCCGAAGTTTGTGGTGGAGATTATATGACTTATTATTGCAGTAATGGAACACACGCTGCAAGAGAGCGTATAGATGAACTATTTATGGAATACAATGTTTCAACGAAGGGAACATAATGTTAGATGTATATACTGACTGGTTGGAGTCCTTCATAGGAGGGACTCCAAAAGTTAAGGAATTTAATGGTAATAACTTGCGATATAAATTGACTGGTGAAAGTGAACATTACGCTAATTATTCTATAAATAATCAATTTGGATATAATTCAGCATTAATGGATGAACTAGACGAAGCAAACACATTAACAATTGCTACTCATGAAGCTGGACATTATTGGACTATAACTAACAAATTTAAACTAATAATAGTAGCACAGATGCTTATTGCAACATTACTATTACTAAATTGTTTATTACCTATAATGTTAGTAGGAATTATTAGTATTATAGTAGCAATGTTATATAGAGGAAAAGCTGAATATGATGCAGAGAATTTTGTTTGCAAGTATCTTGGCTATAGTATGTCATTTAATACTATAATGAACATATCAGAGAAGTTAAATAAATTTAATATACATTTTATAAAGGAAACACTAAAAGAGTTGAATATAAACTATGAAAATAGTAATGAAAACAAATAATACAATTGGTTTTAATGAAGCGTTAAAAGATGTAAGAAAATCTCTTGTTGGAGAGACAATTGGAAATGAGTGGATTTATAAGACTGACAAAGGGGCTTATACATTCTATAATGGTTTAATAGGGCAAGGATATGTCCAATTTGAAGGAAAGCGAACTTCATTTGGCACTTCATCATATTTTAGAGTACGAAGAGTTAAAAGTCTTATTGGAAAAGATAAGATTAAGATGTTGATAGGTAAAAAAGAATTTACTATGCAAGTTACAGTTTTTGAAAGTTCTGCAAAAGATAAACCTTTCTGGGTTAATTGTTCAAAGGAAGATTATAGAGCATTACAAAAACTGAAGGCTAGATAATGGGGGCAGGAAGTAGAATGAGTATGTTTCTAATAGGCATACTCTTTGCTATAGTATTCGGAGGATTAGCTGTAGTTCAAGCAATAATTATTATGTCTAATATTTTAGGATGGTTTGCTACAGCTACAATCCTTGGAGGAATCGGATTTGTGCTTATTGTAGTTGCAATATATGGTGGTGGAGATTGAATGCCAGAATGTATATTATGTCATAAGATTATTGAAAAAAGTGAAGTGGTTAAAGTTACTGATGAATTGAAAGATGGAACGGTTTTGCAATCAGCGGATATATGTGAATCTTGTGGGAAACTTCTTTTAAAAGAATTAATGAAACAAAATTATAGTATAAAAAATAAGGAATTATAAAAATGATATACGCACTAGAAGTATCTTATACAAAGGAAACTTTGCCGATTATAGAGGATTTATGGGAGTTTATTAGATTGCATCCAATTTCAGATGATTATGAACATGAATCTAAATTGGAGATTGGTAAAAATGATGAGCTAATGCAATTTAATGATTTTGATGATTTCAAAGAGTGGGCTGAAGAAGAAGTAGATGAAGATCCAATTTTTATGATTTTAGATGTTGAAGAAAAGTCTATTTATTACTATGAGGTTGATCCAAATATAAAGTTCACACGATTGGAAGGTAAATTTACCTTTGGAGAAATGAAAAAAGAGAAAGAAAAAATTGCTAAACTTAAAATAAAAGAAGCAGAAAAAGTTCATAAAGAAAACTTAATAAAAGAAAGAGACAAATTAGCAGAAAAGATGAAAGAGATTTCGAGAGAGTTAAATGATGAAGAAATCAAAGAAACCAAGTAAAAATCTTAACACTATAGTCTTCTGTCCACGTTGTTTTATTGATGTGGAAGAAGACATTGGTTATTTAGAATGGAAACATTGGAAATTTTGTCCTGAATGTGGCTCAGAATTAGTTCAGGTTCCGATTGAATATAGACCAGAAGAACTTAAAATTTATAAAGAAAGAGGATTAGATATAACACACTTAGAATATAGAGTTCGAATGTATGAAGCAACTAAAAATCCTAAGTGGTTAGAAATTCGACCTGGATTGTATAAGGACAAGAAAGATATATTTGAGAAGTTAAAAGAATTGAAAGAAAAAGAAGCAGAGGCAAAACAAAATGAGAAAACCACCACTTAAAAGATTTCCTAATTTATATAGAGGGTCAAAAGCAAAGTTATCATATAATGATGTAGAGAATTTAATAATTAATAAACATATCATAGAAGAAAAATATGATGGTACACTTACAATAAAAAAATATGGTGATTTGCTTTTGATGCTTGAAGATATGAAATATACCCATTCCATTTATTATTGCGATTTAATAGCTAGATATTATTTAGTTGATGTAATTGATCCTTCTACTAATTTTAGATTAAATATAAAGGATAGAGAGAAGATATCAATTGAAACTGGATATCCAATGCCTAAATTATTACATATGCGGTCTTGGAAAAAGCTTACCTATGGTATAAACGAGCTTATAAGACAACTTGTAAATGATACAATACCACCAACAAAAGAAGATGAAGAAACTTGGCCTGAGGGGTTTGTAATTAAATCTGAAAAAAATCTAGGTTTAGGTGGAAAGTATTCAAGGTTAGATTTAACTGGTGAGAAGCGATATACTAGAAAAAGATTAAATAAAATAATAGGCTGGAAAAAGTATTATGGAGTAATATAAAGTGACTATTGGAACAATAAAAGAAATTAAAGAATTGCAAGCAGAATTAGAAATAGTAGAACGTGATATAGAAGCACTTCAAAGACATAAGATTGATGATAGAGTTTCTTTTTTACTGCAAGTTAAAGAAGATATTTTAGATAAGATAGAAAAATTAAATAACAAATCATTTTTCTGTCCTACTTGTGGTAGTAAATTAAATAAAGAAAAGAGATTATATAGAGGTATAACTAGTCTTGATGAACTAGGTAGAGATTTCTTTGCTAGATGGATAGTTTATAATTGTGAGAATTGTGGCTATTTTAATTGGGATGAGAACTCTAAAGAATCAGTACCTACTTGGGAAGCTTGGGCTAGTAAAGAAAAGTGTCATGGAAATTATTATGCACATCCAAAAGATGATAAAGACAATACGATGACTAGAAGATTACCTACAATAGATAAGGAGATAGAGAATGAAAACTAAACTATATGCCAAGGCTACTTCAGGCAAAACTAAATTTTTAGAACTTGAAGTAGCTGGCGATTATTTGATTACCAGATGGGGCTATATTGATGGGAAACAACAAGAAACAAAAGAACTGTGCGAAGGAAAGAATACTGGAAAGGTAAATGCTACAACAGCACATGAGCAAGCAGTTCTAGAATATGAAAGAAAAATTAAGAAGAAAACAGACGAAGGATATGTAGATGAAAACATATGGATAGCTACTATTATTGGAACTCCAACAAGTGGGGCGTTACCAACTAAGCAAGATGAGATGCCAAATTTCGCAAATTTACAAAAACATTTTTGTCCATGCAAACCAATAGCTAAACCTCCAAAAGATTGTCTTACTGGAAAATATTTAGCAGATAGGAAGTTTAATGGGGTCAATCTTATATGGACTAGAGATGCAGATGGTAAGCATCACATATATACTAGACGTATAGAAGATATAACAGATAACATTATTTGGATGCCTGAATTTAAATGGAATATGAATAAAATGCCTAATAATTCTATGGTCTTATTAGAATTTACATATTTAACTAATTTGTCAATAGAAGAGCCAGAACAATTAAGGGGATTAATAAATTCAAGAAGAAGTTTGAAAGATGTTAAGAAACATTATGACAATATAATTCAAAATGGTTTTATTATGCCAGTTATATTTGATGTAATGTTCTGGGATAATATGTTCATGGGTAATACTCCATTTATAGAAAGAAGAAAACTATTAAATAGAGAATTTATAAGATTTGTAGCTTTATGTAATGATTTTAATCAAAAAGAAATTAATAGTGGAAAAATCTCAAACTGGGAAGGATTTATTCTTCGTAAAAAAGATGGATTACTTGAATACACAATGAATGGAAAAGCTAAACGATCGGGATCTTGGAAATGGAAATTCGAGGAGACAGATGATTTTATTGTGCGAATGGCTGAAAAGGGAAAGGGGAAGAATGCTAAATATTTCGCCAGATTTAATCTAATTCAGTACAATAAGAAAGGATATATAATTGATTGTGGATATTGTGGACCGGGAAAGTTAAAAGTTGCAGAATTAGAAGAACTTTATAAGGAAAGAAGTGATGCTAATGGAGACTATAAAATTATGCCATTTTTGGTTGTTGAAGTTCTATATAGAACCAGAACCAAAGATGGAAAGTTAGAATTTCCAGTATTGCAAAGGATAAGAGATGATAAAAAACCAGAGGAATGTATATATGGTTGACAATAAGGAAACATTTACAATTTGGATATTAGAGGATGAAGAAAAGGAAAAGAAAATCGATTATCCAATAGAATTTGACGTAGAAAACTTAGAGCATAAAGAACGGTTTACCCACTGGTATAATCTTTCTAAGATTTTCTTTAATCAGCTTCGTTTTGAAAAAGAGGTTGAAGATAGAATATCTAATCATTTCAGGAATCCTGTTCAATATTATGCAGCTATAATTGCGTACAGAATATTATCAACAATCAGTAATGATGACGAGAAACTAGATATGAAAATCAGTTTTGAGCACCGAGACTACTATTCTGATTCAGAACGCCTTTTATTTAATTTAACATGTTTTTGTGATTATGAAGATGCAATACAATATGGGTACTTTCTTGATCATCTCATAAGTCAAAGAATCAGGTTCTATGACTACTTCTCCTTTTCGGACATTGGAGAGGCTTTCTACAGTTACAGAGTACGGGTTATTCCTTACGAAATGGAAGTTTCTGAATGAATCCCCATGGTGGATTTTGTTTATTAATTGCAGGTATGGCTTATGGTCTTCAACTTTTATGGCCTATTACATGGATGTTTTTGACTACTAATTTATTAATTGGTGTTCCATTTTTAGCTGCACAAATTTGTTGTGTAGTTGGTGGTCTAGTATTCTTTTTCGGTAAACTGTAAGGAGAGTGTCTATATGTCTGATAAAAATATTGATATTGTGGATTTTATGGATGATGATGAAATGACTGTTGTTGAATATATTACAAACCAACCATTTCATAAAAAAAGACAAGCAGCAAGCTTTGCAGATGAACCAGATGAGCATGATAGAAAAATTATTGATTCTCTCCCAAAGAGAGAATTACTTTTTCTAGTAGCAATTATTATAACAGTACACGCGTTTGAAGTTTATCAGTTATATACAAATTGGGCTCTATGGTGGACTGTATTTTTAGTAGAAGATTTTATCTTTCTAAAGATTGTAACAGGTTACCCAAGATATGATGGAATTGATGCTTTAATCATGTTACCAGTTTGGATACCATTTCATTTGATATATATTGGACTTGCTTGGGTGATGTTTGCATCATTTACATATTTGCAAGTTAGTATATTATTTGGATTCATAGGTGTAGTAGCCTCTAGTTTTGGATTTTTGTTATTACACATACCTATGTTTTGGCTTCAGGTTATGAGTTGGCGAGTATATCCATAAGGTGCACTTAATGATAGTAGATATTAAAGTAGACCCAAATAAGTTTTATATGGTAAGATTTGATGTACCAAATTTACATTTATTATGTCAGGTATTTGGTTGGTTTAATAACTTAATGGAAATGGATGAGTTTTTTGAGTCCATTCCCATTATTAAGATAGAAGAGAATTTTGATTTTGATCAGATAACTATTCAAATATATGATGAAGAAAAGATTATAGAGGAATTAATAGCTCTAATGTGTAGACTTGATTTTGATATAATATTAAGTCAACTTAATAAGAATCGGCATACATATATTTTTAAACATACTAGACAGAAGGTTATATAATGATACAAAAGAAAAAAATATTTAAATATACTCGTCCTGTAGAACAGATGGGGATAGCCATTACATATGGTGGGCTGGACGATATTTTTAAGATGATGGATGATAAAGAAATGGAGAAAGCTGTAACAAATGTTATTGATACAGTTGATGATAAAGACTGGGATCTACTTCATAAGCCAAATAATTCTGGGTTAGGTGGTGTATTCATTTTAATATGGAAGGAATAATAATGGAAATAAAAATATCAAATATAATAGGTATAATTTTGTTTATTGTAGGAACTACAATTGGTTTTACAATAGGCTTTCAGTATCCAGAAGGAATTTTAAATGGTATATCATTATATCAAGGGATAGCAATGCTTTCTCTTATTTTAGTATTTACTGGCGTGGGATTCATATTTGGCAGTTCAATAACAGAAGCTGATATAAAATTTAAGGAGAAAAAGAAATGACAAATATATCTGAAAAAATAGAAAAGGCAAGAGAACAACTTTCTGAAGTTTGCGATACAATAGGGTGGATAGTAGATTCTGTGGATGAACAGGACCTTAACGATTCAGAGATTTTATTAGAGGCAACTGTTAAATTAAAAGTATCAAAAAAATAATTGAGGTAATAAAATGACAGACGAAACATTAGAAATAACAAATGCGTTTATTAAAGAAAGATATGATTTTTTTGTGGAGAATGTTTTTCCAAAGATACAAGATATTATGGATGCTGTTGCTAATTCCAAACAATTTAGAGCATATCATAGAAAATCATATGGTAATTATAAATTTAAAATGAATGGTATTAAATTTAAATTTGAATTACAGTCATATGAGGGCGATAAAGGAGTTCGATTAATAGATTATTATGATCTTTTTATGTCATATAAATGGAAAAAAATAATACACGTGTTTTACAAAAAAGATGCTTCAGAAAAAATTAGTTTGTATAAGTTCCATGAATGTGATTGGATAAACAAATTAGATTCTATACCAGCACAAATTCAAGAAAAACAAGCGGCTCTATTTAAGAGAGAAGTAGATAGAACTTATAAGAGAGCATGTAAAGACTATGAGAAGAGATGCAAATGAGTCAAACAAGATATTGTGTAATAGAAGGAACAGAAATAGAAAGATTAAAAAAGAAAAAAATAGTGATTGATTTTGCTGATATTAAGAAACTGGTTGAACTTATAGAGGAAGGAAAAGTAGTTGCACACTTCACTGATACAATATCGTTTAGTGATGCTCAGAGTGAACAATTATATATTTATGATAGAAATACAATGTTGTGTGTTAGATTATCTAGAGATATACTTGTTTATTTTAAACCTAAGGATATAAGCGTAGAAGGAATATTTAGTGGTTAGCAAAAAAACTATACAAAAGGTATTAGATGCTTTAGATGGTAAAGGAGATTTGCCTAAAGGGTGGAAAATATATCATCAAGATAAAAAGAAGGAAAAAGAAAATGACAAAAAAGCGTAAATCAGGTGGAAGAAAAAAGGGGCAATCTGGTAAAGGTAAATCTGTTCAATGTTCCAAATGCCATAGAATTGTACCTATTGATAAGGCTAGAAAGGAAACTAGACGGGTTTCTGTTGTAGATAGAGATACTGAAAAAATGATCAGAAAAGATAAAGGATATGTATCTGCAACTTATAGAACTAGTTATTATTGTGTGAGTTGTGCGATTCATACACATAAAGTAAATATAAGATCTAAATCATCGAGAGACTTGGAACGTCCTGAGCACGAACAAAAGAGAGAAACGCAAGAAATTGCTAAAGGATTTGAACAAAAAGAATATGGAGAACGAAAAGATGAAAGAAAAAAATTTAGAAGAGATGACATTAGAGGAACTTCAAAAAGAAAAGAAACATCTAAATAAGAAACTGTTCTCTCATTTTAAGGGGCTAACTCTTGTTAATAAAGTTTGGCAAGAATATAGTGAAGATACACCTTTAGGGGGTATGCTCCGACGGAGAGATAAGGTTATTCTTCAAATACATAAGCGAGGAAATGGCTATGGAACAAAAGAGATCGAAGAAGCAGAAGGAATTGATAAAGCTTCAAAAAAAAATCCATGAGCTTAGATTGCTTATAGTTCAGTTGGAAGATTTGAAAATTCAAAGAGATTCTGATTTTATTAAGATTCTAAAAGAGTTGGGCAAAATTGCCAAAACTGATTTGGTCGAAAGATTAGAAAAGGATAAAGAAGCATTTTATAAAAAAGGAATGCTTTGGACCTCTGAACATAGCATGACATGGTTAATGTTATGGTTTGATAAGGCATCTGAGACCATAAAATAATTTATAGGATGAATGATTATGGATATGTTTCACGAGAACGTAAATGATGATTTTGTAGAGTATTTCTTACATGATCTGCTAAATAATATGACACAATTTAATGACATGCTAGTAGTATTAACTAAAGAAACTAATGATAAAAGCAGAAATGCGGTATTTAAGCGAATTGATAATCTTAAAGAGATTATTAATGAGGAAGTTCAAATGTTGAAAGATTTGAGAGATTTCCGAAAGCTTACTTATGCGGAAGTAGAAGTAGTTAATAAAATAGCAGACCTTAGAGAGTCTACTTATATTATGGAATATGAAAAAACGAGGATATGAATATGGAAAAAAGTCCAGAAGAATTGGGCAAGCTGTTCGAAGTTTTGGACAATCAAATAGGTGAGAAAATAGCTGTTCTACCTGCTTTAAAACTTAGGTTAGAGTCTACTTATCGAGCATATCAAAAAGAACTTATCGACAATGTTGATTTGGAAAATTTGATAAATAAGTTAGATGTAGCGGACGAACCTGTTGGGTTTGTTCGCTATAGGGATCTAGCCAGAGAAAAATTAGAAAAGGAAATAGAATCTCTGAAGGAACAACGTAAGAAATTGGATGATCGTTGTCAAATTGAAATAACAGAAGAGATGGCGCACGTTAAAGAAAGAGTGCGCCTGTTACCTGTTAAGATTCCTGAGTTAATAGACAGGTATAATATTTTAGAACAAATTTTATCACCTGAAGGATTTGTGACAAAAACTTTTAATAGTTTAGAAAAATATAACAATAGTATGATTACTAAAAATTTTAAAAAAGAATTTTGGGATAAATCTAGAACAACTACTGTAAAGTTTGGTAAATTTGTTTATGATTTACAAATAGCTTGGAAAAATGCGTGGGAAACCACAACTGAAATAGAGTTTAATAAATGCATTAGTGATTTTGATGTACTTATAGCGAATTTAAAAAGATTTGAAAATATTGATAATATGATTAATACCTGTTCTGACATACTTGATGTCGATTCAAACCAAATACAGGACCTATATAATCGTATTTTGAAATATAATACTGAAATTGATAATATTGCAGGCACTGTTAGTTCTTCTAAAGAAATAGAAAGATTAGTTCGATTAGAAAAGAATAAAATGGTTGAATTAAATAATGAACAGAAACGCTTGCGATTAAAAATTATGGAAATAGATTCGCCAATTAGTACATTGGAAAATGGTTTTAATAAAAAAATGCATGTATCAGAAGTGTTCTGGAAATACATTGAATACGAATATGATGATTTTTCTGATGAGATTAAGAACCAACTTCTTTTCAATAATTATCAGAATTGGTTCGATGCCAGAAAGAAATATGAAATTTATTTAAAGATAGAGCAAATTTTAAATGCGCATCAGATAATGTTTAATTCATTAACTGATGCATATGACCAATCTATGTCTAATTTAAAACAGGCAAAGAGAAATCATAGCAGATACAAGGATAGGTCTTCTCAAATAGCATTGGATAAGTGTACGCTTCATCCAGTGGATATTACAGAAGATGATAACGAAAACATAGCCAAATTATATATCTTATGTGAGAACTTAAATAAGATATCAGAGTATATTGATGATACAAACTTATTTTATGATGAAAATGTAGAATTAATTACTTCGATGTACAGAAATATAAAATATATAATGGATATGTGGACGAAGATATTCTCTAAATTAATAGGGAAATAGTTTTGAGGGTTATGGTATGCACAAAAGACGTGATAAGAGAGTGAATAAAAGTCTAAAAGAAAAATTAGAAGATTCAGAGATTGAATTTGAGATTAAAAAAAGCAAAAAACGAAAACGTTTGTCTGGTAAGTTTAAAGACCGAGGCAAATAAAAAATTTTAATTAATGTGATTGTGTATATTTAGTTTAAATGTAAAACACCATTATTTAAACATTAGTACCCTATTAGTCGTGTAAAATACGATATTGGAAGGAGTTAATTTTAGTGAGTAGATAGATGACAACAAATTCCAATTGGCTCAACTAGTGGATGGAGATATCAAGTTAAAAGCCTTGATAATAGAATGTATATTTATAATGATGTATATTTGTGCTACTCAGTTTAAAGTTTTTTTAAAGCAAACAACAAGGTGAATAAAAAACAATGGCAAAACCTGGACGACCTAAAAAGGTTATAAGACAAGATTTATTGGGGAAAGAAATTATAGAAGAGATTAAGAAGGAAAAGGTAAAATCAGAAAAGTCAATAAACATAGAAGAACATGAATATAGAGATATTTCAAAAGGCGCAATTATTTATGTACCAACAGATGATTGTATTATTCCTGAGAATGTACCTGATTTAGTAATAACAGAAAAGATTGCAGAATTGAATGTTATGCTTGAAGCACATATGGAATCTTGCCTACCAATTTTAGTTGAAGGTCCGAAAGGAACTGCTAAGACTTTGGCAATTGCTAAATGGTGTGAACAAACAAAAACACCACTGATTCAAACTGATTGTTCAGAACAGACAAAACGATATGATTTTATTGGTAGATTTATACCAGTTAACAAGGAAATTGTTTTTCAACTGGGGGATCTACCTAGAGCAATAGAACTAGCAAATAAATATGGTAAAGCAGTGATTTGTTTCGAAGAAATTAATGCTTTAACACCTAATATGCAAAAGGTATTAAACCAAATGTTTGATTGGAGAAATCATGTTTATGTGCCAGAAATTGGTAAAACTTTTAGATTAAATGCTGGGTGTAAGTTAGCAATTGCTTCAACTTGTAATCCATCAACATATGCTGGAACTTTTGAATTGAATGAGGATCTAAAATCTAGACTGACAATTTATAAAATTAGTTATCCAGACAAGGCGGAAGAAGAACATATTCTACAGGTTCTTTTCGAGGAAGATACAGACGAAGTTGGACAATATTTGTCATACTTTGTTGAGCTCGCAAAGGAAACTAGACGTGGATATAATCAAAATGAACTTAGCTATGCATTGAGCACTAGAGATGTAGTTTATTTGATCAAAAACTTTTTGTCGTACAGAAGAGTTTATGAAAAGATGAACAATTGTGATGATGCTGATGAATCAGCACTAGCATTAGTTAGAGAGATTTTTCTATCAAAATATGAGCTCAATGAGAGAGATACATTAGAAGCTAGATGGGCATCATTGATTGTAGGCAGTCTTTAAAAAATAGGGAGGAATTTACTTTGTCGGAAAGACGAAGAGAGAAAGATAAGAAAATGAGGCAAGTGGTCTTTGAAAAGACACTTGCCATTTTTGCGGATCTATTACAACGAGATCTTGCATTAGATGTTGGCAACCAGACACAACCATCAACAAATGGTCAAACTATTTATATTCCAGAAGCAATTCCATCAGCTGGCATTAGAGGATTATGTTATCCGCTATATGTTACGATGGAACATGAATTATCTCATCTTATTTTCAATACAAACTTCTATGACTTTATAAGTTATAGAGAAACAAAAGATAATAAGGAATTAGCTGCTTGGTGTTATAATATGGCAGAAGATGAGAGAATTGAGTCTTGCTGGAATTTAATTTATAGAACACCATTTAGACATATGTATAAAAGATTATTCATTATGCCTAATGTGCGGCGTGGTCAACAATTGACTACAATGGATGTCATGATGGATGTTAGAGGAGATTTTATAAGAAACAAAACAATTGAATATTTGACTGCATGGAAAGAAATTAGAACA
>Ga0307424_1001466_pt1 | contig 12388 bp, 15 predicted proteins | sample SalMarWE160320MG_FD_202157 | JGI IMG/M metagenome (GOLD analysis project Ga0307424, IMG submission 202157) | Salt marsh sediment microbial communities from the Plum Island Ecosystem LTER, Massachusetts, United States - WE1603-20 | ecosystem: Environmental > Aquatic > Marine > Intertidal zone >... | reverse complement strand
CGACGCTATAATCTATGGAAGATGTTCCATAGCGATGACTCCCTTTATTATCGGTTTTTACTAAAAATCCATAGCGGCCGGACTTGTTAACAATTTGAAGCCAGCGATTTCCGGCAAAGCCGGGGGGGCGCCATGATTAATTAATACCTCAAATGAGTGTAAACAAAACCGATAGGGATATTATAATGCATCAATTTGAATGTATCTTCCTGTGATTTGAACAATTATTTATATCTCTACCAACAGTTAGATATGAATTCTTCAATTTTATATCGGTTTTGTTTACCCTTTGGGCTTCGCTTTCAGCTACGACCCAACAAGTCGGGAAAACCGAGGATACCCCATCTCCTTCGTTGTCGAGGGTTCGCGGTAGATGACTACAGCTTCACCCTCGGTCGCCTTGGATCTGCGGCATCCTCGATTTTCACTCAAGTAAGGTAATATACCGTCTTTTTACGAATAAATATAACATTAAAAGAAGCTATGGCATTGGTTTTGCAGCTTTTGCAGATATAGAAAGTGGAGGTGCATTTCAATGGAAACAATTCATTCCGCCATCGTTTTTGAAGAGACCCATGCCGCTTCAGAAGAAGCGCTTGTGTCATTGGTTGACAAAGAAACAGTGGAAAGTCCCATGGGTCATTATGACGAGCCCTGCTATTTTTTCAGGGGCGCCGTTTTGGGTTTAATCTTATGTCTTCCTTTTTGGGCCTTTATATTCTGGTTCATCACCTGATGTCCAGGGCTATACCTGGTTCGTCAGAAGGGATAGGATTCTTATTCTCCAAAGACTTTTGACCTGTCCGGTGCCATGGAAACAGATTTAAGCAATGAAGATTCTGAGCGCTGAAGATGATCCGATATCCAGACGTGTAAGTTCCTAAAAGGAGATGAAAGGTGAAAACAATCGAAACCCAGAAGGCATCTATGGGCCGTAAGCGAATCGGGGAATGCCTGATCGAAGCCGGGCTGATTGATCAGGAGACACTGGCAAAAGCACTTGAAATTCAAAAATCGCAAAAGAAAAAGATCGGCCAGATCCTTATTGAAATGGGAGTCGCCGATGATGTGACTATCGCCAAGGTGCTGGCCGAGCAGCTTAAAATTTCCTTTGTCCGCCTTGAAAAGAAAACGATTTCCGAGGAGATCATCAAGCTCGTGCCGGCGGAGCTGGCTGAAAATTATCTGCTCATTCCCATTGAGTTACAGAATAAAAAGCTGGTGGTCGCCATGGCCAATCCGCTTGAATTTTATGCCCTGGACGATTTGCGCTTTGTGACCCATATGAGCATTCAAACTGCGGTCTCACCGGAGCGGGATATTCTGGATGCCATCGAACGGTACTATCCCAAAACGGGTATAGAAAAGATGTTTGATGTCGGCGCGGCTGAAACAACCGCAGTTGAAATGATCCGGCCGGTGGAGACCGAAGAAAAGGACCTATTGCGGCTCATGAGCATTGCCGAGCTGCCGCCGACTGTCAGGCTGGCCAACAGCATTCTGGCCGATGCTATCAAACTCAATGCCAGCGATGTGCATGTAGAGCCGCAAAAGACGGCGGTCATCATCCGGTATCGCATCGACGGAATCATGCGGGAAATCATGCAGACCGACAAGCATGTGCACGCCTCCCTGGTGTCGCGAGTGAAAATATTGTCCAACATGGACATTTCCATCCGTAGACAACCCCAGGACGGCCATTCCCAGGTCAGATACGGGGATGATACTTATGACTTGAGGGTTTCATCCATTCCGACATCTTATGGAGAAAAGCTGACCATCCGCATTTTGAATCTAAAAACAGCCACCAGAGGATTTGAAGAGTTGGGCCTGACCGGGAGAGAGCTTGAAATCTTAATAAACGCCATCCGCGTGCCCCAGGGGATCATTCTTGTAACCGGCCCCACCGGCAGCGGCAAATCATCAACCTTATACGCCTGCCTGGACAAAATCAATACGCCGAAAGTGAATATCATTACGGTAGAAGATCCCATCGAGTTTGATATCAAGGGAATCAGTCAGGTCCAGATCAACCCGGCAGCAGGTGTCACCTTTGCCGAGAGCCTGCGGTCGATCCTGCGTCAGGACCCGGATGTTGTCATGATCGGCGAAATCCGAGACGGCGAAACAGCAAAGATTGCATTGCAGGCGGCCCAGACCGGCCATCTGGTATTTTCGACGCTGCACACCAATGACGCGCCCGCAGCGGTGACGCGGCTTCTGGATCTGGGAGTTGAATCCTTCCTGATAGCGGATGCGTTGCTGATGGTTGCCGGTCAGCGACTGGTGAGGGGGATCTGTCCGCATTGCAAAATTTCCGACCCCCTGAGTTTTCAGTTTATCAATCAACTGCCGATGAATCTCCGCAGCGCCAAAGAAACGACATTCTGGAAAGGCGCCGGCTGTGAGAAATGCCAATTCTCAGGGTATTTAGGAAGAATCGGCTTATATGAAGTCATGAAAATAACGCCGGCAGTCAAGGAAATCATCGCTGCCGGTGTTTCGGCCTTAAAGATAAAAAATATCGCCTTAAAAGAAGGATTTCGGCCGATGTGCCTGGACGGAATTGATAAAGCGATGAATGGGCTGACAACCATTGAGGAGGTATTTAGGGTGGCGCCGCCGGATTCGGAGACCGTTGAGCAGGAATATGTTGCGACGCCTGCGCCCGGAGCGGAAAAACCGGTCGATGAGCCGCCGTCTATCGACACTTCATTTTCAATTAAAATCGTTAAACCAAAAAAAATCCTAATTGCCGATGATAACCAGATTATCATTAAACTCCTCGTCAATATGCTTGAATCGGATAATTATCATGTTGTTTCAGCGGATAACGGTTTGGATGCCCTGAAACTGGCACACCAGGAAAAACCGGATCTGATCATCACCGATTATATGATGCCGCAAATGGACGGTATGGAGCTGGTTAGAAAAATAAAGTCCCAACTGTCTACCCGGATGATTCCCATCATCATGCTGACGGCTAAAGATGAGGTGGATTCTGAAGTAGCAGTAATCGATGCAGGCGCCGATGACTATATAACTAAGCCGTTAAATGCCAAACTGATTCTGACAAGAGTTGCGCGACTGCTCCAACGTTCGCTTTGATCATGAATTCGTGAAATTTATGTCTTAATGCAAGTATCCTTGACAATTCAAAAGCCCCATTTATTCCAACAAAATAAAGTCAAGGCTTGATGTAGAGAGGAGAGTACTATGGTAGCGATTCGGTTACCATCGCCAAATACGAGGACACATCGGTCATCTCCGGATACCCAAAGGGGGCGACCAAGGGGGCTGCGCCGGGGTCGGGCCGCGGTATCTAACTATAATAATAGCAAATGAAGAAAAAAATAGACCTTAAAATCGTCTTAGACAATTCTTTTGCCCCCAAAAAGGACCTTTTAAAAAATATAATCTTTCTACTCCGAAATCAGGTCAGGAAACCAATACGCTGAGGTTGCGATAGATGTTTAGCGCAAGGTCGGAAAGATCTCCGCTGCCTTTAGCAAGTTGGGGGTCATTTTAAAAGCCGAATGAAGTATTTTGCCGATATTTTCGTCGATTTAATCACAGAGGAACTGAGCCACCATACACCCCTCATAAATCGTTTATCATCCTTTTTACCATACCCCTTGCCGCTTTTCCATTATCTTGAAAAGTCTGTTTACAGTACCGAAATTTCAAGGTAACAAATCGTCATTGTCATGGGAGACATTCGTGCGGAACGTGCATAAAATGCACAAAAACTACGAATGCCGTGACAGTCGTTGGATTTGACTTTTTAGTATGATTTTGATGAAATCAAATAAAAAGATTAAACGTAATATCGAGATCTTTGGGACAACGATGAAATATCGACATTTCAAAGGAGAAGCTTGGAAATGAGTAAAGTTGCATTTGTAAAAACAGAAGATCGAATGAACGGCGTAAAATCTTCTATAGCGACCCTGGGGCTCAATCCTGTAAAAAATAAAGCGGTTTTTATTCAACCAAACTTCAATACAGCAGATCCGGCCCCGGGTTCAACGCACAATGACACCTTGATGGCACTTGTGGATGAAATCTGGAACATGGGGGCAAAATCCATCAGTCTGGGCGAAAGAAGCTATCCACTGACGCGGGATGTTATGGTTGAAAAGGGGATTGTTCCGCTTTTAAAACAATCGGCTGAATAAGGAAAACGCGGGCATGCAATGGAATAAAGTTATAAAAGAAATGTTTTTCCTTTTGGGAATATCCATAATTTCTGCACTCGCAGTAAATTTTTTTTCTCCTTCAGGCATCGCCCTTGTCGGTAAGTGGGATGAATCACTCGGCGGAAAAGCGACAAAAACCAAAGGCTATGTTTTTAGCGGTGAATTGGAAATTAAAGATGTCAGGATCGCAAAACAAATTTATGACAGTGGTAAAGCAGTATTTGTCGATGCCCGTTCGCATGAAGATTTTGAAAGGGGTCATATAAAGGGTGCAGAATCGCTGCCTCTCGGCCAATTTGATGACCTCATCGGGGCATTTAGAAAAAAATATCCAACTGATACTTTCATCGTTACGTATTGTTCAGGAAGAACCTGTAACGATAGTCACAGGCTGGAACAACTTCTATTTGACCATGGCTATGTAAATGTCAGCATTTTTATCGACGGTTATCAAGGCTGGAAAGTCGAGGGTTTCCCAATTGAATAAAAATATAAGAAATCTTTTTAATAACGGTTGGCTAGAAATCGCATTGCGCTGGATTCTCGGCGTAACCTTTATCTATGCCAGCTATTATAAAATAATGTCTCCAATGGATTTTGCTAAAATTATTTATGGATACAACCTTTTCCCGGCGTTTTTAATAAACCTGATCGCTGTAATTGTTCCCTTCATAGAGCTGATCTCAGGCCTATCCCTGCTACTCGGGATCTTTCCCCGCTCTGCAGCTTTGATCATAAACGGATTGCTGCTGGCCTTTATCCTTATTTTGACGATCAATATCATAAGGGGGCACGAATTCGACTGTGGATGTTTTTCGGCAAGCAAAACAGGATCTCCTGTAATGATGGTCGCAAGGGATGTTATATATTTAATGATGGGACTACAGGTCTTTTTGTTTCATGGGATCAGAAAGGGATGCCTTCTCCGTTCGGATAAAAGGATTTGAACCTGCCATAACCTCAAAAGCCGTCCGGCTTCACCCCTTGTTCGCCGGATTCTGCTTTCTGATCAAATCGCGGAAAAGACGTATAGCACCGGACTGGTTCCAGTCCAGCGGGCCGATGATTTTTTTGACGAGCATTCCATTTTTGTCGATGATAAAGCTCTCCGGGACCCCGGTGGTCCCATAACTCATTCTGATAGTTCCGCCAGAATCGATCAACGCAGGGAAGGTGAGTTTGTATTTTTTCATAAATGGCGCCACAACCATCTCTCCCATAGAATCGATACTGACCGCCAGAATTTCAAAATCTTCACCTTGGAGTTTTTGGTAAAGCTTTTCCATTGATGGCATTTCATCGACACAGCTTGGACACCAGGTGGCCCAGATGTTAACGAGAACGACTTTGCCTCTGTAGTCAGACAGGCGGACCATTTTTTCATCGAGGCCGGGAAATCTGAAATCAGGCGCAGGCCGCCCGATCTCGATCGGTGCTTGCTGCCCGGAACCGTCGTATGACCGGTTTCCATGCAGGAACCAAAGAACCAGCAGTCCTGCGATCGACAAAAAGACGAGAATAACAGAGCGATAGTCAATTCGTTTTTCTTGCATATCCATTATCGTAATCGAAACGTGGTGATACAGGTATTGCTGTCATTAAAAGTTGTTATGATGCCTTTGGCTGTTCGATTCAGACCTTGAACTCTCAGTCCGATTCTGCGGTTTCTTGGAAGCCAGAGTTCGAAAAAACCGTTTCGCAAAGTGGCAATAGTGCCATCGACCAAGATATTTCCATCCTGGTCAACCGCTTTTACATAAAACTTTTTTTCGGGTAATTCCGCCTGACAGGAGGACATGTAATGAATGGCTCACGTGTGCGTGGTATTTATATAGGGCGCTACAGCGACCAACATTTTATCTTCCGGAAGCGGAATCTTTATGACTTTGTCATCAGGGAACTTAAATACTACGTCTCGCGGGGTAACGAAGCTCGTGATCTCCTTTTTGGTCCAATTCCATTCGTTGGCAATCGCTATCGCTTGAACGGCATCGACATTATTCAATTTCGCTTTATCCGATTTCCCGTCGCCCTGGCCGGAGCACGCCGGAAACAGCCAAATTATTCCTAAAAATAGAATAAGTGACACTATTATTGATTTCATTTGACGCCTCCTTCACTTCATTTAATTTTACAACTGCCGTGAATTTCATCCCCAAAGCATATAATGTTAGCGTTACAATCTGCAATTTTGTTCAATTTTAACTATGCTATACCATATAAAAGCGGTATAATGCAGTCTAAATTCTTGCTTCTTGTCTGAATCTTTTTTAAAATATTGATTTTATTATGATATTAATTAGAACTTCCGTGACGCTCTTCATTTTTAAGGTTCAATGTTTTTGTCTCTCGCCCCAGTACCCTCTGGCGGTTTGTCCCGGTAGTTTCACGGTGAGCGACGGGGTAAACAGCGCTTGCATCGTACTGGGGTGCGGGTCAGATTAGGTGATTATGAAAGATGCAAATCGTGTAAAAATATCGCCCGGACTTCATGTTCGGATCGTGTTGAAAAAAGACCAGCGATCCGGAAAATTGACGGAAGGTATCGTGAAAGATATCCTGACCAAATCGCCGACGCACTCTCATGGCATTAAAGTCCGTTTGGAAAGCGGCGAGGTTGGGCGGGTAAAGGAGATATTGGGCTGAAGAAGACTTTAAATCAACACGCCCTCTCTTGTCCCCTGTGCACTCTGCCTGTCGTAACATAGTGGAGATCCCGCTATCGGGGCCCCGCAGGGGCATTGCATCGTACTGGGGCGAGAGGCAAAAGGCCTGGATTAGGAGGCTTGAAAAATGGCGATAAAAACATGGAATTTTATCATGGAGAATCGAGAAATAGGAGGAATTGGTTTTATATCAGGCCACTGGCCTCTCGATAAAGACAAGCCTACACTGGTCTTCATTCCCGGAGCATCTTTAACGAGTATTTTTTGGGCGCCTCAAATACATTACCTTAGAGAAGTTGCAAATACGGTTGCAGTTGATCTTCCGGGCCATGGTGCAAGTCAGGGGCCTGGCAAAGAAAGTATTTCAGATTATGCCCAGGCTGTTTTAGATTTTATCGATCTGATAAAAGCGCCTCGACCTATTCCTTGCGGGTTGAGCATGGGAGGTGCCATTACGCTGCAGCTTCTCATCCAAAACGGAGATCATTTTCCTGCGGGTATTCTCATAAATACCGGTGCAAGGCTTAAAGTGATGCCCATGATCTTTGAAACTATCCAAAAAAACTATGACGATTTCGTTGAAATACTTTGTGTTTCCGCCATTTCAACCAAAAGCGATACCGAAAAACATCGGGCGGTGATCGAAGCATGTTCAAATTGCCGCCCCGATGTTGTTTTGGGTGACTTTAAAGCATGCGATAGTTTCGATGTGATTAACACGCTCGGCTTAATCCAGGTTCCGGTTTTAGTGCTCACGGCAAGCGATGATAATGTAACACCTGTTAAGTACGGAATCTTTTTAGAAAAGAATATAAAAAACGCTAAGCTGGTAAATATCGAAGATGCGGGACATCTTTCCCCCATCGAAAAACCACACGAAGTGAATCGATCGATTCAGGATTTTTTGAGCCGGATTTCATTTGTTTAAAACACGGGCGTTCGTACAGAAAGACAAATATGGTGAAAGAGGATTTATGATGCAAAGAGTCTATGTCGGCCAGACCAATCAGGTAAAGGTCATCTGCCCCAAATGCGGATTAGAAAAAAACATAAATGTTTTCAAATTCAAGGGCACGCATAAGAGATTGAAGGCTAAGTGTAAATGTGGAGAAGTTTTTCGTATAGCCTTGAACTTTCGAAAACATTTTCGCAAGAAAGTTATGCTTTCCGGTGAATACTTTATTCAGGATAAAAATGTAAGGGATGATATTTTCATCAAAGACATCTCGATGACCGGTATCAATTTTATAACTTTTAAGGAACATGATTTTTCCATAGATGATACAGTTGAATTGAAACTGGCTTTAGACGACGAAACGGAACCTGAGATTCACGCATCCATCAAGATAAAATGGATCAGCGACCGCAATGTCGGCGCACAGTTCAACAATCCAAAATCACTTGAAAAAGATTTGAGATTTATTTTGTCTAAAGAGGATGAGTCTACATAAAAAATGTAAAAGGGGAGGTAATATGTTAAAAAAAACATTATTTGTCGTGTTGAGTACCCTGATTCTTTCAGGTGTCTGTTTCGCCCAGGCAGACCCTGCCAAAGCGCAAAAAATGGAAAATACAACTCCGGCGGCAACCCAGGAACAGCCTGCGGCAACCCAGGAACAGCCAGCGGCAACACAGGAGCAGCCTGCCAAAGAGCAAATGAAAGAAACAACGCCAGCTGCAGCACCGGAACAGCCGGCATTGGTTTTGGAAGAGATCCATATTTGTACCAATGTCGAGAATCGGGAACCTACCGGTGTTGGAACGATATTCCCTGACGATTTGGGCAAACTATACTGTTTTACCAAAATCGGCGGGGCTGAAGGTACTGCTTATGTTTATCATGTTTGGTATTTTGGGGATAAAGAAATTGCGAGAGTGAAACTGCCTGTAAAATCGAAATCCTGGCGTACATGGAGTTCTAAAAAGTTCAATATGGTATTAGGCAGCGGACATGTGGAGGTAGTTTCTGAAAGCGGAGCTGTTTTGGGTAAAGCCGAGTTCGAGATACAGCCGGCCCAGAAACCTCAAGAGGTTGAAAAAACTGAGATGCCTGCGGTACCCGAAGCGCCAAAAGAGGTCCCTAAAGAGGCCCCTAAAGCACAATAAAGTTCGATTTTTTTCTCTCACCCCAGTACCATCTGGAGGCTTGCCCCGGTAGTTTCACGGGGACCTACGGGGTAAACAGCGTTAAATTTTTTTGGTTTCCGGCAGGCGCCGGAAAAAAACAAGCCCTCCCTCTGTGCACTCTGCCTGTCGTAACATGGTGGAGATCCCGCTATCGGGGCCCCGTAGGTGCATTGCATCGTACTGGGGCGAGAGTCAAATTCTCTGTGTGATTTTTGGGGCGGACACAGCTAAGGAAATATTGCATGTGGGCCGGTTGGCGTCTGACCTGCCGGCACATAGCCCGGCGAAGGTTTGCCCTCGGGACCAAGGTATCGAATAAATTGATAAATGGCGCCGAGATCTGCACGGGTCATAATATTGAGGTTGAACCATGGCATCGGGGGCCGAACTTTTAGGGTTGTTGCAAACGCTATCCATCCCTTTTCCGTGAGCGCGTTGATCAACAGACGAAGATTTGTCCCGTAAGTGGTTCCCCACGGTCCGCTCCAGCCGAAATTATCACCCATCAACCATACTTTGTAATCGGATGTCATCCGGCCGCCGGCTTGCCCAGGATATCCTTGATCACCACTGACAAGTCGATAAGGGCCTTTTTCCCGTCGCCCCGGAAGGAACAGCCGTGCATCGTTGCCAAGGTCTTTGGTGCCAAGGCAGCGAGCCTGTGAAGCGTGCTGACCGTGTAAGGCGTGTAGGGCAGGTCATTCGCCAGCGGCCCGTCAAGGCCGCCCTGGATGGCGTCTCTTGCACGATCCACGATTCCCGACTCCACCAAAGGTTCAGGATTGCCGGGATGAAAGAATAGATCCGAGCAGAGGAGCGTTTTTTCTACCTCGTCGAAAAACAGGCCCGCGTCCCAGGCATGGGGCACGTGCGGGGTGGAAAGAAACTTCAGGCGGTGCCGGCCCGTGCTTAGGGTTTCGTTGTCCGCGAGCGCGCGAGGCGGCCGGTCAGCGAAGTCGTCGACACTCACCATCGCTCCAACGGAGCTGCAGACCGCCTGGGCGTTCGGGGCGATTTGGAGCCACTCGTTGAGCGCTCCGCATTCATCGGATTCAAAGTGGCTGAAGCCGATCCAACGGAGCTTCGCAGGATCGATGATCGACGACAGGCCGGCCAGTGTGATCTGGAACATGCGCTTATACCCCGTATGCATCAGGAACGGTTGGTCGTCGTTGATGAGGATTTGGTTGAACTGGATCTCGTAATCAGGATAAAATGTCGAGAGACGGTAGGTGTCCGGCGCGATTTCATTGACGTTACATTGCATGGCAGATCTCCTTTTTTAAAGGTTGTCAAAAAATAACATGTTTAAATGATTTATAATATGTGATTTAAAATAACTTGAACCTTAATTTAAAAGCATCGATTGAGTCAATTTAATTCTGAGATAACTTCTAAAGGGGTATGAACGGAGAGGACATGGGTGAACCGACAATCAGGACTCTTGAGTTAGATGGGAATAATGTGGAAATATTTGAGTCGGGTGCAAGTGTGGTGCTACAGATTCTGTGCCCATCGCTTGAATGTGTTCCCGGACAAAGGATTCGGATCGTTGGCAAAAAAAACCTGTTGAAACTGCGTGATGCCATCGACTCGGTGTTACATGAAATTTAGGGGTTTTAGCTGCAGATGAGAATACTTTCTGTTTCAGATTATGTGGTATCGGATCTGAATGATAATTTAGAGGTCGAGCGGTTTCCAAAAATCGATCTGATTCTTTCATGCGGAGACCTGCCTCCTGAGTACCTCTCTCATCTTTATACTTCGTTTAACGCCCCTCTTTATTATGTGTGCGGGAATCATGATATCCGATATGATTCAAAGACTCCTGGTGGATGCGTGGACCTGAATGCAAAAATAATTCAATTTCAGGGGATTAAAATACTGGGTCTCGAAGGGTCTCGTTGGTACAATGGAGGACCGCACCAGTATCGCGAAAGAAAAATGTGGAAGACGATCCGAAGCCTTCGGCTCAAACTTTGGCGGCAAAAGGGTATCGACATTATCATTACCCACGCACCGCCACGATATATACATGACGCAGAAGATCCATGTCACAGAGGGTTTAAAAGCTTCCGGTGGCTCATTGACAACTACTGCCCAAACTATTTTATCCATGGCCACATTCATACTGAGTTCGCTGATCCCGCCGAACGTATAACAAAAATTAACAAAACAAAAGTTGTTAACACCTATGGCTATTACATCTTTGAAATCAATACTGATCAAGTTTCGGAATAAATTGGTAAACGCCTGGAATGGCCGCAATCGTGATCGGTTTGCAAAATCTTTCAATGAAGACCAACAGAAAGAAGAAGCCTTTGTTCACAAAAAAAAGGGATTCGGTTGGGTGCCGGTGGAACAGATCGTGGGAAGTGTGGGACGGTATCAAGACTTTGATAATAAGTTTCGATTTAGGCAGCACGTGCCGTCTGACAGGTTTAAAGCTATAAAGCAGGCAATGAAAAACGGTAAACGCCTTCCCCCGGTCAAGCTTTATCAGATCAAGGATGAATACTACGCTATGGATGGAAATCACCGTATTTCAGCTGCAAAAGAAATCGGTCTCCTTGAAATCTATTCGGAAATCTTAGAATTTATTCCGTCCAAAGATACTCTGGAAAATATTATCTATCGGGAAAAAAGTGAATTTAACGAAATCGCCAGGCTGCCATACCCAATAAATCTGACGGAAGTTGGCCAGTATATTCATCTTATTAAACAGATTTCAAAGCACCGGGAATTTTTAGAGCATGAGACAAAACAAACGGTTTCATTTGAAAAAGCTGCAAAAGACTGGTATCAAACGATCTATAAACCCTTGAGTGATATGATCAATCGAGGAGGTCTCCTCGAGGCTTTTCCCGGACGGACCATTGCAGATCTTTATGCTTATATTTCAATCCAGCAATGGGACCATCGAAGAGCACGAAATTATGGAAGCCCAATAGACCGTATCATGACGGATAACATGGAGGAATTTAGAAAGAAAATGGAAAATGAGAACCAGATCAAGTATCCTGAGATGCAGCGGGGCGTAACGGCGTTCATTCTGATAAATGTTAAAGGAAGAGGTGAGTATAAAATAATGGATAGACTTTTTGCCCTTAAAGAAGTGCAGGAGGTTCACTCCGTTCATGGCGATATCGATCTCCTTGTAAAGGTTACGTTAACACGAGACCTTATGTCCTCTGATGCTGAAATCATCAGTCAGTTTGTTCATAATAAAGTAAGAAACATTTCAGGTGTAACCGGCACCGTGACACTCATTCCCGGCGCTTCGAAGATGAAGAAAAAATAGCACAACACCTCAACTGAGATGGACGGGGTTGAATTTACGCGTTTTTCTTTGCAACAATAGAGGTTGCGCAGGAATTGGGGGCGTCCCAAAATATT
>Ga0307424_1001464_pt1 | contig 12400 bp, 8 predicted proteins | sample SalMarWE160320MG_FD_202157 | JGI IMG/M metagenome (GOLD analysis project Ga0307424, IMG submission 202157) | Salt marsh sediment microbial communities from the Plum Island Ecosystem LTER, Massachusetts, United States - WE1603-20 | ecosystem: Environmental > Aquatic > Marine > Intertidal zone >... | reverse complement strand
CTACGCGAACCTCTTCACGAAGTTGGGCTTCGTGGCCGTGCTCGGCACCCTGATCGCCGCCGCGGTGATCCCGACGATGAAGAAGCTGTCGGCCGTGAGCGAAGGGCCGTGGGAGGCGGCCGCGTAGTAGGGGACGCACGCTAGGCTGGTGACCTCGCCCGGGTCGTCTTTCGAGTCCGACCGCGCCGTCGCGGTAGCGTCGCGCAGCACCGAGCTCAAGCGGGAGCTCCGTCTGGGCGACCTCGTGCTCACGCAGATCATGTTCATCGTGGGCGCGCAGTGGGTGGGCACGGCCGCCATGCTCGGTCACTCGCAGGTCGTCTACTGGCTGCTCGCCATGGCGTCCTTCTACCTGCCGCAGGCGGCAGTCGTGATCTACCTCAACCGACTGATGCCGCTGGAAGGCGGCCTGTACCAGTGGGCCAAGCTCGGGTTCAACGACGGGATGGGGTTCATCGTCGCGTGGAACCTCTGGGTGTTCGCGCTGATCCTGCTGTCGTCGTACGGCGTCGTGATCGCCGATACGTTCAGCTACGTGCTGGGGCCGAGTGCGCGTTGGCTCACCGGCACCAAGTGGTACGACGGCGCGGTGACCGGATTCGTGGTGGCGATGATCATCCTCGTCTCGCTGCTCGGGCTGCGCATCGGCAAGTGGGTGCACAACGCCGGCGGAACCGCGCATCTGCTGACGTTTGCCGCGCTCCTGCTGATCCCCATCATCGCGTTCGCGCACGGGACCGTGGCCGACCATCACCCGTTCGCCGTCGCGGTGCCCAAGGCCAACCTCCTGTCCATCAACATCTTCAGCAAGATGGCGCTGGGCGCGCTCACCGGGTTCGAGTACGTCGCGATTCTGGCGGGCGAGACGCGGAACCCGGCGAAGGCGATCGGACGCTCCGTGGTGATCGCCACGCCAATCATCGCCCTCATGTTCATCCTCGGGACGAGCGCGGTGCTCGCGGCGACACCGGCCGGCAACATCGACCTGATCGCGCCGATTCCCCAGGCGCTCACCTACGGGCTCCGGGACTACGGGTTCGCGGCGTACATCGTGCCGGTGCTGACGCTGCTCCTCCTGGTGCGGCACCTCGCGAACGTGAACCTGTTGTTCGCCGGCACTGCGCGGCTGCCGATGGTGGCGGGATGGGACGGCCTGCTGCCGGCGTGGTTCACGCGGCTCCATCCGCGGTTCCGCACGCCACTCAATTCGATTCTGTTCCTGGGAGCGGTGACGCTCGTGTTCGGCGCACTGAGTCTCGTCGGCGTCGGACTGCAGGAGGCGTTCCAGCTGCTGGACAACGCCGCCGGGATTCTCTACGCGGTGTGCTACCTCGTGCTGTTCGCCCTGCCGATCGTCGGCCTGCGCCAGTTCGATCGGGCACCGCTCTGGCTCCGCTTGGCGGCCGCGTCGGGTTTCATCGTGACGGTCATCTACATCATCCTGGCCGTGTTCCCGATCATCGACGTGAAGAGCTGGGGCAGCTTTGCCGCCAAGATCATCACCGTGGTGGTCGCCGCGAACCTGATCGGCGTGGCCATCTACCAGGCCGAGAAGCGTCGCCGGGTGGAGCGCGCAGTGGCAGGGTAGGCGGCAGGTACCCGGCCGATCCGCCGGGCATTCTTGCCCTCCGCGCCCTCGATGGCGAGACTGCTACCAGCCCAGAGCCCAGACACAGAGCCTAGAGATACTCCCATGACCACCAACCCCGGCCTGGTTTCAGGCCTTTCTAGGCGTCGTCCGCTATGGACGCTCGGGTTAGCCCTGCTCGCAGGAGGGGCGGCATGCCGGGGCGGTCCGTCCGCGGAGGGCCGGAGCGCTCCTCCGGCGCCGGCCACTCGACCCGAGGCCGGGATTCCGGCGGCGCCACCGGATTCGGCGATTCCAGACGGTCCGCTCGGGGCCTCGATCCGCCGCGGGAAGGCGATTCTGTTCGCCACCCGGGACAGTCTTCCGGCGCACGTTGGAGATGCGCTGCGCTGCGTGACCTGCCACCTGGACGGGGGTCGTCGCGCCAACGGATCCTGGGTGGGCGTCTACGGGCGCTATCCTCAGTACCGCAGCCGCAGCGGGACCGTCGTGACCATCGAGGATCGGGTCAACGGCTGCTTTCGTCGCAGCATGAATGGGAGCCCGCTCTCCTCGGACGGTCCCGACATGCGTGACATCGTCGCCTATCTCTGGTTCCTATCGTGGGGCACGCCGGTGGGGTCACCATCAGCGACGGGCTCGCGGCGGGAGCGGTTGGCGCACCTAGCAGCCGACACGGCAGCCGGGCGTGCCACCTTCGACAGCGTGTGTGCCCTTTGCCACGGGGAGACAGGGCAAGGCACCGCCGCCGCGCCACCGCTGTGGGGCCCCAACTCGTTCAACATCGGTGCCGGAATGGCGCGGGTGCGGACGGCCGCCGCATTCATCCGTGACAACATGCCGTTCGATCGCCCGGGGTCCTTGACCGATCAGCAGGCATTCGACGTCGCTGCGTTCGTCGTAGCGCACCCGCGCCCCGATTTTCCAGGGAAAGAATACGATTGGCCCAACGGAGACCCCCCAGCCGACGTCGCGTACCCGACGCTGGCGGCGTCACGAAAGGCCGCCGTGAGCCAGAAGGTTCCGTGATCCAGTTCCTGTTCCCCATCTCCAACCGGAGGGTGCCCCCATGTTGGATCTGAAGGTTCCCACCCATCGTCGCGGATTCCTGGGTAGCGTGGCCGCGAGTGCGGCCGCGCTCGGCCTGGGTGGTCTCGTCCCCCGCGGGCTCGTGGCCCAACCCGTGTCGGCAGGACCGCGGGTGGATGATCCCGATCTCGACGCTTGGCTCAACAAGATCAAGGGCGCACACAAGCAGGTGTACGACATGCCCGAGTTCAACGAGGGTGTCGGGTTCATCTGGTCACGCGTCTTCTACCTGACCAACCAGGAGACGGGCGTCCCGGAAAGCGACGTCGGTGTCGTTCTCGTCCTGCGTCACACCGCCGTAGTATTCGCGATGAAGGACGCGATGTGGGCCAAGTACAAGCTGGGTGAGATGACCAACGTCACCGATCCGAAGACCAACGCACCGGCCGTGCGCAACACCTTCTACAAGATGGCGCCCGAGGATCAGCTCCTGCCGGGCATGTCCATCGACGGCTTGATGGCCAGTGGCGCCCTGGTCGGCGCCTGCAACATGGCGATCACGGTCAGCAGCCGGGCGCTCGCCAAGAAGATGAACATGCCCGCCGAGGACATCGCCAAGGACATGATCGCCAACCTCATCCCGGGGGTGCAGGTGGTTCCTTCGGGCGTCTGGGCGGTGAATCGTGTCCAGGAGCGCGGCTGCACGTACTGCTTCGCCGGGTAACCTCCGGTTCGCCGGATATCCTCCCGCCTCGCCGCGCCGCGGGCAGCCGGTTCCGGTGGTACAAGATGCCGACCCGCGCGCCGGTGCGCCGAGGTGCTGCTTGTCCAACGCCGCCAGGTGCGGGTTATCGCAGCCAACGGATTGCGGGGCGAGATCACGATTCGGCCGTTTTCAGCCTCCAAAGCTTGGAGTCGGGCGCGACGGCGCGGAGCGAGCGGAGGAGACGGAAAGCGGCGGACCGCCGAATTCCCAATCCCTGCACTGCCTCCGCAATCACGTTCAACGTCCCGTCATCCTTGGCGAGCTTCCCCTTCACCCACAGAAACGGCTCCCCGCGAATCGCCAGGCGGTCGCGGTCGTAGACATCTGGATGGACGATGACGTTGGCGCGCCACAATGATCGGGACGGTGCGGACGGCGGATGCTGGCATGACGGAGTCGAAACCTCGCCCTCGCCGAACCCGCCCTGATACTGTATCTCTACTCGGATGTCGGGCGATGAACAGAACCCTCACCAGGCGATAACCATGAAACGAGCTCTATCGATCCTCGTTGGGGTAGCGCTTCTCACCGTGGCTCTGGGTGATCACGCGACCGCGCAGCAGCCCCCGCGCGCAATCCGCCGCACGATTCCCATCACCAACATGATCCGGCAAGCGTTCGAGGCGGGCACGCGCGACTCGACCGGCCGGCCCGGGCCCAAGTACTGGCAGACAACCACGGAGTACACGATTCATGCCAGCCTCGACCCGACGACGTCGGTGGTGACGGGCAACGAGACGATCGTGCTGCACAACAACAGCCCGGACGCCCTGCGGAACATCGTGTTCCGCCTCGATCAGAATGCTTTCGCGCCGGGCGTGCCGCGCAACGGCACGGTGTCCCACACCACCGATGGCATGAACATCAGCGCCATGACCATCGACGGGCAGACCGTCGATCTGACGACACCCGCGGCGCGCGGCGAAGGCCGCTTTCGCCGCCCATCGGGACCGCAGACCGAGCCGCTGGCGTTCGGCTTCAACGTGACCAGCGCGCGGGTGCAGTTGAGCACCCCGATCGCGGCGCGCAGCTCCGCAACGCTGGAACTCGAGTGGCACTTTCAGGTGCCGGAAAGCGGCATGCGCATGGGCCGCTTGGCCGATACGCTCTACCAGGTCGCCCAATGGTATCCGCGCGTGGCCGTGTACGACGACTACAAGGGCTGGGACACGGATCCCTATCTGGGCAACGCGGAGTTCTACAACAACTTCGGACACTTCGACGTGACGTACGACGTGCCCGCGGGCTGGATCGTCGGGTCGACCGGCGTCTTGCAGAATCCCGAGGAAGTGCTGACGCAGGACGAGCGCGACCGTCTCGCCAAGGCCCTCGACTCCGACGACCAGATTCACATCGTCGATCCCGGCAACATTGGGCCGGGGAAATCGACGGCCGCCGGCACGCGCCTTCAATGGCATTTCGTGGCGGACAGCGTCGCGGACGTGGCCTGGGCCACCTCGAGAAACTACGTCTGGGATGCCACGCGGGCCAACATCCCGGGGAAGGGCTACATCCCCGTCTACATCCTCTACCTGCCCGGCCACGAAGGTGCGCCGCAGCATTTCGATCAGGTCGGGGCACGGGTACGCCACGCGCTGCAATTCTACTCGCAGCTCTGGATGCCGTATGCGTTCCCGCGCATGACGACCGCGGACGGCCCGCAGCTGGGCATGGAGTACCCGATGTTCATCATGTCGGGATTGGGAGCGGCCGATCACGAGACCGGGCACGAGTGGTGGCCCATGATGGTGGGGGTGAACGAGACATGGTGGGGATTCATGGACGAAGGATTCAATCAGTACATGAACATCCTGTCCGACGACGATCGCACCGGTCGCGCACCGAACGCCGGGCTCGACGGCCAGGGCCAGGCGTATGGCCGGACGAGCGGCGACGAGCACGAGCCGCCGTTGATCTGGGATGAGAACTACGCTGGTCCGATGTATTCGTTCGCGGCGTACGGCAAGGCCCCGATGATGCTGTCCATGCTGGGCGGCATCGTCGGCGACAGCGCGGTCTGGCGGGCGCACAGCGCCTACGCGCACGCCTGGCGCTTCAAGCATCCCACGCCCTGGGACTACGCGGTCTTCATGAGCAACGCCCTCAACCGGGATCTGGGCTGGTTCTGGTACTACTGGCTGTGGACGACCGAGTCCGTCGACGGCTCGATCCAGAACGTGACGACGCGAGGGACGCACACGGTAGTCACGGTGCGGCAGGATGGCGAGATGCCCGCACCGGTCGTGCTGCAGGTGGAATTCGCGCCCGGCGGACCGGCCATCAAGCCCATGAAGAACAGCGTGATGACGGACTCGGCGACGGCGGAAGTCACCTATCCGGTGGATGTCTGGTTCGGCGGCAGCCGCACCTCCGACGCGGATCTCGATTTCGGCGGTCGGAAGATCGCGAAGATCACGCTCGATCCCCACAAGCGCTTTCCGGACAGGAACCCCCGCGACAACGTCTGGCCCAAGCCGAAGCCGGTGCACCTGACCGCGGAGTTGTTGGATCAGTATGTCGGGACGTACCAGCTCCAGGGTATGGGCGCGCTCACAGTCACACGGGAAGGTACGGTCCTCTGGCTGCAGCCGGGCGGAGGGAACAGGGTCCAGCTCTCGCCGACGTCCGAGACCGAATTCTCTCTCACGGAAGCGGACGTTACGATCACGTTCAAGCGCGATGCCAGCGGCAACACCACCGCGATGGTGATCAACCAGGGCGGTCAGGAGATGGAGGCCCAGAAGGCGAAGCCGTAGGGGAGCACGACGCGGGAACGCGGACGCGGCCGGTCGATCCGGTTCGCGTGCGCGTTCCCGCATTCGAGAGTGTGGGGTTCGAGCGCCGCTCCTCTTCCTCGCGGCCCTCCCGTCCTTGCCGGAACCTCAGGAGTTCGGGCCGTCTTCAGCCCCAATCCTTGGAATCCGGCGCAACCGCGCGGAGCGAGCGGAGGAGAGAAAAGGCGGCTCGGCGGTTAGGCGGATAGGCGGCTCGTGGTCCCGATGTCATGCTTGGCTCCCGGTTCTCGCCCAACGGGGCTTGGCTATCCGCCTGCCTGCCTGCCCGCCGAAGTCCCAGCCCTCGCACTTCCTCCGCAATCACGTTCAATGTCCCGTCGTCCTTGGCGAGCTTCCCCTTCACCCACAGGAACGGCTCGCCGCGGATGGCCAGGCGGTCGCGCTCGTAGACGTCGGGATGGACGATGACGTTGGTCATGGCCGTCTCGTCTTCCATGAGAATGAACACGAAGCCTTTGGCCGTCTGCGGCCGCTGGCGGGCGACCACCAGGCCGACCACTTCGAGCACTTCGCCATGCTCGTGCTCTACGAGACTCCCGCTCTTCACGGCATTTGGTGGCAGCGCGCCGTTGAGCAGGCTCAGCGGGTGCCCGCTCGCCGCGAACCCGAGCACGGCATACTCGGCCAACAGCTTTTCGCTCGCGTCCACGCCGCGAAAGCGCAGCGTGTCGTGCGGGTGGTTGAGCGGTAATTCGAGCTGGCGGCGCACGCGCTTGGGATCGCGGTCTTCCTTGGGGCCGAGCCAGAGACCCACCTGCCACAGCAGCTCCCGCCGCGTGAGTCCGAAGTCGTCGCACGCGCCCACCCACACGAGATGATCGAACGCGTTGCGCGAAAGCCCCGGCGGCGCGCGGCGTACGATGTCGCTTAGAGACCGATACGGGCCGTTCCGCTCGCGCTCCTCGACCACGGCCTGCGCGTGTTCTTCGTTCCACTCGCGGATGAAGCCGAGGCCGACCCGGACGGCCCCGCCCCCGCCCGGCGGTCCCACTCCACCCTGCCCGCCCACCCCGGCGGTCCCCCACCCATCCGCCGCCACGCCCTGGCGGTCCGGCGGACCGTCGGACGGTGTTGGCATCGGTCCGCCGGTCCGCCGGTCCGCCGTCGTTTCCGCCGGTCCGCCGGTCCGCCGGTCCGCCGGTTCTACCGTACACCACACATCGCTCCGATTGATGTCCGGCAGCAAGACCTTCACGCCATGCCTCGCGGCATCGCGTCCGAGCGCGTCGATCGAGTAGAAGCCCATGGGCTGGTTATTGAACAGCGCGGCGTAGTACTCGACTGGGTGGTAGTGGTAGAGCCAGGCCGACTGGTAGGCGAGTAGGCCGAACGCGGCGGCGTGCGACTTGGGGAAGCCGAACGCGGAGAACGCGACCACCTGCTCGAACACGCGTTGTGCGGTGTCTTCGGGGACGCCGTTCTTGGCGGCGCCGTCGCGGAACTCCTCCCAGAACCCTTCGAGCAATTCGCGCGAGCGCCGCCGGCTCATGGCGCGCCGCAACGCCTCGGCCTGGCCGGCGGTGAAGCTAGCGAGCGCCTGGCAGATCTGGAGCACCTGGTCCTGGAAGATGATGACGCCGAGCGTTTCGCCGAGCGCGTCGCGGAGCAGCTCGTGGTCCACGGGCGGCTGATACGCGACGCCACGCTCGCGCGCGTAGCGCTGCGCCTCGCGACGGCGGACGTACGGATTCACCGCGCCGCCCACGATGGGCCCGGGCCGTACGATGGCCACCTGGACCGCGAGGTCGGGCAGATTCCGCGGTCGTACCCGTCTGATCATCTGGATCTGCGCGCGACTCTCGATCTGGAACATGCCGATCGTGTCGCCTTTGCAGATGCGGTCGTAGATCGCCTCGTCGTCGAAGTCGATGCGGCTGAGATCCGGAGGCAGTCCTTCCTTCCTGGCGATCATCTCGACGCTCTCCTCGACCAGCGACAGCATGCCGAGCGCGAGGAAATCAATCTTGATGAAGCGCGCGTCGTCGCAGGAGTCTTTGTCCCACTGGCAGAGCACGCGGTCGGGCATGGCGGACAATTCGAGCGGCACGATCTCGACGAGCGGTCGGCTGGAGATGATCATGCCGCCCACGTGCTGCGAGATGTGGCGCGGGAGGCGGGCGATTTGCTCGGAGAGCGCGCAGAGGTCGCGCCAGAGCGGAGCGTCCACCTTGTCCTTCAGCTCCGGGATGCGCTCCATCTCCTCGCGCACCTGGGCGGCGGACTCGAACGATGACCCGAGCTTGGCGAGCTGCTCGATCTCGCCCAGCGGAAGGTCGAGCGCCTTGCCGATCTCGCGCACCGCCGAGCGGAATCGATAGGTGGGGAACGTGCAGACCAGTCCCACGTGCTCGTGGCCATAGCGCGCGTACACTCGGCGGATCAGCTCCTCGCGGATCTCGCGCGGGAAGTCGAGGTCGATGTCGGGCACGGACGCGAGCGTCTCGTTGAGGAACCGGCCGATGAACAGGTTGCTCCGGATGGGATCGATGTGCGACAGGCCGAGCAGGTAGCAGATGATGGACGAGACGGACGAGCCGCGGCCGCGGCCTGGGAGCAGGTTCCCGCTCGCGCGTCGGCTCCCCGCGCGCACGTCGGCGGCGACCTCGCGGGCGAGATCGAACAGGTCGTTGTAGACCAGGAAGAAGCCAGAGAGCTTGTGGCGCTCGACGAGCCGTAGCTCCTCGTCGAGCCGGCGGATCGCCTGGTCGCGCAGGTCGTTGCCCTCTGGATAGCGCTCATCCAGCCGCGCGCGACACAATTCGGCCAGCGCGCGCGGAGCGGGCGCGCGATCGCTGCCGCGGAAATCGGGAAACGTGTACCCCAGGTCGCGCGTCAGGTCGAACGCTGCGCAGCGCTCGGCAATGACAAGCGTGTGGGCGACCGCGTCCGGCCGGTCGCGGAACAAGGCCGCCGCTTCCTCGGGCGACCGCAGGAAGAACTCGCTGTTGGCGCGACGCACGTCGTGCGAGCCATCGAGCGTCAACCGATGGCGTAACGCGGTGAGCACGTCGTGCAACCGGTGCCGCTCGCGACGGTCGTAGTGCGCATCGCCCGTCGCGACGACCTTCAGTCCCTCTCCGTCGGCAATGTCGCAGAGCGCCCGCGTACGGTTCGTGTCGCCGCGCACATAGTTCCGCTGCAATTCCACGAAGAACCGCTCGGCGCCGAAGAAATCTCGGCAGTGCACGGCGAGCCGGCGGGCCGCCGTGAAGCCCTCCCGCGCGAGCGTCGCCGGCAGCAATCCCTCGCGGCAGCCGGACAGAACGATCAACCCTTCCTGCCGAGCGACCAATGACTCGAAGGCGAGTCGCGGATCGCGGCGGTCTTCCCGTCCCAGGTGTGCTTCGGTGATCAGTCGGCAGAGGTTGGCGTACCCCCGAGGTGTCTCGGCCAGCAGCGTGACGTGCGATCCGTCGAGCAGCGTCACCTCGGCGCCGGTGATGGATTGCAGGCCGAGCTGCTTGGCCACCTGCGCGAACGCCATCGAACCGTAGAGCCCGTTGTGGTCGGTGAGTGCCAGGGCGGGGTAGCCCAGCTGCACCGCGCGCTGCGCCAAGGCCTCGGGCGGCGAGGTGCCGTCCAGGAAAGAGAACGCGGAGTGGGAATGGAGTTCGATGTACATGGCAGCGGGGCAGTGAGGCAGCGCGGCAGAAAAGCCGATGGCAACTGGGCAGCGCGGCAGGGGACTCCGACTGCCTCGCTGCACGCACTGCCGCGCTGCGTTACGGCATCTGCATAAACCATTCACCAGTAGTCAGATCTTCGAACAACACCACGTGCGCTCCTCCTTCGAGGACGACCTCGACGTAGCGGCGGTGGATGGGGGAGCGCCACCACTCGTCTTGCACTACCCAGATCTCGACGACCTCCTCCACCCTTCTCCCCGCCTCCTCGGCGGTCCCCCACTCCCCCACCGCCCCGCCCTGACGGACCGTCGGACCGGCGGACGAAGGTGGCGTTGGCATCGGTCCGCCGGTCCGCCGGTCCGCCGATTCACCATCGCTCTCCACCACCCACGTCGGCCGCCCCCATTCGTCCAAACCAACCTCCACCCCGGAGGGCAGGTTCAGGGCTCGAAGGCGATCAGGGCGTAGCGGCGTTCGGGAAGACGGGACCATGGTTGTACCTCCACGACGCGATAGAGCATGTGACGCTTGAGACGCTGGTGGATCTCGCGGGCGGCAACGCGGAGCGCTCGGCGGCGGCCTGCACGCGCGGCCGCCGCGGCGTCGCGGGCGAAGAGCTGTAGCTCGTCGGTGCCGCGGGCGAAGGCGGTGAACTCGACCGCGAGCGACTCGACCGCGCCGGTGGGTGGCGTGCGCTCGAGATGGGTGAGCAACGGTGCGTGGATTCGCTCGCGCAGCGCGGCGGGATCTTTGAGCATGGCCTCGATCATCCACGACGCGCCCTGCTCGAGTGCCGCGCGGACGCGCACCGTCTGCACGCGCCAGCCGGTACGGCGCGGGTCGCGGAGCGCGTGCTCGATCAGCACGCCGATCGTGTGGGCCAGCATGCCGCGGTCGGCGACCGGTGACGGATAGTCGAGTGAGGCGACGATCGGCTGCGGCCGAACTTTGCCTGTGACCGGCTCGTCGAACGCGCCCGCCGCGAGCCGCCACGAGGCCTTTCCCTCGCGCCCGAACTGCGCCACCACGGCAGCTTCGGGCAGCGCGGCGAGGTCGCCCAACGTTTTCAGGCCGAGCTGCTGGAGCCGGCGATGATTGTCGGGATGCAACGGGAGCACCGCGATGGGTTGGGCGCGAAGGAAGCTGCCCCGCTCCCCATCTGTTACGACGATAGGGTTACCTGGCGTCGATCTGGTGGCGGCGACCCAGGCCGTGAACTTTCCGCGAGCCCAACCGAGGCGGACCGGCGGACCCTCTCCGCCCCGCCCATCCACCCCGGCGGTCCCCCGCACATCCGCCACCCCACCCCGGCGGACCGTCGCACCGATGCCAACCCCGTCCGCCGGTCCGCCGGTCCGCCGGTCCGCCAGGGTTGTGTGGTTGGGGTGGAAGGGGACCGCCGTTTCTCCAATGATCTCCAACTGTCTCCGCGGATCCCCGTAGAGCCTCTCGAGTCCATCCACGCCGACATACGCCCGTCCCAACTCCGCGGGCTCGATCACGGGGCTCACGCTTTCGAGTCGCATGAGCAGCCGAGCGAATTGCTCGTCGTAGAAAACCGGATCGGGCTCGATCAAGGCGAGCGTAGGGCAAAGGCCGATGGCCTGGCTCACGGTGAGTCCCGGCTGCACGCCCTGTCGGCGCGCGAGTGATGAGACCTGCCACACTCGGCGGCTGTCTTCGGGGGCGAGGACCGCGGTGGGGCGGTCGACGAGATCGGGACGGCGCTCTTCCTCGCAGCGGAGAGGGAAGAGCGGGATCCAGAGGCAGACGGCGGTCTGGCTCCGAAGACCTTTCACCTTTCCCACCCGGCCGCCCCCTGCCATCCGGCGGCCCCACCCAACCACACCGCACCCGCCCGGCGGTCCCGCGCCGCTCCACCCAACCACCCGGCGGACCGGCGGACCGTTGTTCCGCCGTCAATCCGAACTGCGTTCCGCCGTTCGGCCGTTCGGTCGTTTGTAGTCCTGTCCATTCGTCCATCCGTTCTTCGGTCCGCCGGTCCGCCGGCTGAAACCCGAATATATCCCGAAGATCAGATCGTGCAAGAGAACGGCTATTTGCCAGTTATCTCTTTTTGTGACACTATCTTAGGTTGGACCCCATGGGTTCGGCGGAGACCGCCCGGTAAGAAACCGCTTCGGCCCAGTGCGGAAGTGCGCTTGCACTATGCTGACAACAGCAGCATAATGCATGTATGTCCACGTCGATCACAATCCGCGCCGTGCCCCAGAAGACCCGGGACGAGCTAGCCGCGCGCGCCGCGCGCACGGGGCGGTCGCTCCAGGAGTACCTCCGGGCCCAACTAATCGAGCTGGCCGAGCGGCCCGAGGCCGAGGTGCTGCTCGCCCGCATTCGGGAGCGGAAGCAACAGACGGGAAGCACGCTGCCGAAAGACCGGATCCTCTCGCACCGGGACGCCGAGCGACGGTGACGCTCGTGGCGGACGCCTCCCTCGTGGTCGCGGCTCTGGTGGACGGCGGGCGCGACGGCACGTGGGCGGAGCAAGTACTGGCGGGCGAAGCGCTGGCGGCACCGCACCACATGCCCGTGGAGGTCGCGAACATCCTGCGCCGCGCGGTACTGGCGGGAGAGA
>Ga0307424_1001457_pt1 | contig 12421 bp, 9 predicted proteins | sample SalMarWE160320MG_FD_202157 | JGI IMG/M metagenome (GOLD analysis project Ga0307424, IMG submission 202157) | Salt marsh sediment microbial communities from the Plum Island Ecosystem LTER, Massachusetts, United States - WE1603-20 | ecosystem: Environmental > Aquatic > Marine > Intertidal zone >... | reverse complement strand
AACTCCTATTGCGCCTGAAAAGCGGGACTTCATGGTTATCGAGAGAGTACCGGACATTTTTCATGCGGGTCACGTTCATGTGCTAAAATGCAACCAGTATAGGGGAACGCTCATAGTGAACTCTGGGGCGTGGCAAATGCAGACAGATTTCCAACAGAAGATGGGGCTTGTTCCCACCCCAGGAATCATGCCTATAGTGAACCTGCAAACCTCAAAGATTTCAACAATAGATTTTACAGAGCAATGGTGACTCCACGGCAACAAGCAGGCTAGGCAATATTTTTCGGGGTTGTTAAGCTCCGGACAAGCAGTTAGGAATGTAACCCACCAGGTCTCGGAATCTATCATTGTTAGTGAACACTGTCCTAACGAGGCTGCGACCTATCCCCAAACGAATCTTTTTAGTGCGCCCATACCGACCCATGCTCACAACCCGCGCATTCAATAACCCCACCATATCTAATTCGCTGATTAACCCGCTTACCCGCCTCTGAGTCAGCGGCGAGAGACTTGACTGTTCACAAAGTTCACAGTATATCCCGTAGATGTCGCCGGTGATGCTGTAGCTAACTTTTGTCTTCCCCAACAGGTAAACGCTACACAAAACTAGCTTGGAGTGTACAGGAAGATTCTCCAAAACCTCCACGATCCGGTCGTGTTCTACGCGCTTTTCTGCCAGTCGCACATGTTCTTCGCTGACATAATCTGCGCCTTCCCGTTCCGCTAACTCGCCTGCGACACGAAGAAGGTCCAAGGCTCGTCTGGCATCACCATGTTCTGCAGCAGCCAATGCAGCACACAATGCCACAGCGCTGTCCATGAGAGCACCTTCGGAAAAGGCCACTTGCGCGCGTCTCCAGAGGATGTCTTGAAGTTCAGCCGCGTCGTAGGGTCGAAAAACAATCTCTTCTTCGCTTAAGGAACTTAGAACGCGGGGGTCCAAAAATTCTTTGAATCTGAGGTCGTTTGAGATTCCTATTATTGATGTTCTGCCGTGACGAAGAGTCTCATTCACTCTAGTTAACTCGTATAGCAGCGTGTCGCCGCGAACCTTTATCAGGGCATCTATTTCGTCGAGGACAACAATGAAGATTTTCTTTTGAAGGTCTAATCCTTCCTTAAATCTGTCAAAGACCTCCCCGACAGCCAAACCCGTGAAAGGGACCTTCACATCTAAGGCTTCACACAAGCTTGATAGGACGCGGTATTCGGTTCCGGCTAGGCGGCAGTTCACGTAACAAACCCCAACAGAGGCTCCTAGTTCCTGCGATTTAGAGGAAAGCATATTCAGAACATATTTAGTGACTGCTGTTTTTCCTGTCCCAGTTTTTCCATAGATAAAGGCGTTTGAACAGGGAGAACCCCTTAGGACTGGCGCCACTATTCCACCTAAACAATTAATCTGTTCATCGCGGTGCGGCAGTTTTTTAGGAATGTAATCATGGCGCATCACTTCACGGTTTTTGAAAATGTGGTTACTGCTAAGAAAACGATTGAAAACATCCTCAAGAGTGTTAGTTTTGTTCAGTCTGGCAATCTCCTCTAAGAGGTAGTGGAGTTATTGCCTCGATTGCATTTCCAGTAGATAAGAACTCTCATAAAAAAAACTAGACAGTTTGCACAAAAAGCTAAAGAGAAACAATACTTTTTCGATAAAAACAATTTGAGGTTATTTAGCAACTTTGAAGCAGCCACATAGACCCCCTCACCCCTTTATTTCGTGTGGAAAAAGAAAGCGTTTTTGTCCTTTTTTGCAGAAAAGAATCCATTTTTGTAGACATTATTATTATCGAAAAGAATCCCGTTGGAGTTACTGCTGTTTGAGATATTTAATTACTTTCATCAAAAAAACTAGAGTTAATTCTCGAATTTTTTGCTAGTGTGGCTCAAAAAGAACTGTGGCAGAACTTCTTCAATCCAATGGAAATGAAGGGGTCGGCGTCTCGCAAAAAGTTTCGAAAATATTTTTTCACTTTTCTAAAGTATTTTACTGATTAAGTCACGAAGAGTCTCCCTGTGTGGTTGGAGTTCACCTGTTAACTCAGCTGTGAAATACTTTGAAAACGGCCTGACAAATTCCATGCTTTTGATGACTAAATCCAGAAAAAGGTTCAATTACGCCTTTTTTCGGGTATAGAAGTGACCCCTCGGCTTCTACTGGAAAACCGTCTTCACCCGTTCCTTTTTTCTATTTCCACGAATGTGGGCTTTAGTGAACCCTGTGAACCTAAAAATTTGCAAAATATGCTTTTTTCCCGTTTTTAACCTGTTTTCGGGCTTTTTCATTAAACATTCTTTACCGTAACCTCTATAACTTGTGAAGTGGTAAATAGTGAAGAAAGGTTCAACTGGTGCTGCCGCATGCCTACCAAAAAGATACGCGTAGAGGTCTTCAATAATGGAGACCGTTATACGATTACGTTTGAGGGTCAGGTTACAAGAGATAAGACTCTTCGTCTACTTGATTTGGTTGAACTTTTAGGAGGAACACCACCTGCTGATCCTATGTCAGGCAGGTCTGCCTCTGAGATGCAAAAAATCGAAAAAGTCCGTTTAGCTGCGGATAAAAATTTTCCTGTAGGCTGGTTTTCTTCAAAGGACCTTCAATCGGCATACGAAAAACAGTTTAATGAGCCAATTCGTTTAAGCACAGCCTCAACTTATTTGTCTCGCCTGACAGATCGTGGCTTCTTCATCAGGGGCGGTGCTTCAAACCAGAGGCGCTACAGAATTATGACTGCAATATCAAAGTATCAAGTTCCTGAAAGATAATAAATAACCTGTTTTAAGATATAATTAATTTAGGCTCTTGTAAGACTCTTCGTGTCTGAGGAGAAACCCGTGTATGAGTAAAATTCAAGAAGACTTGACTGAGTTGAAAACCAAACTCAAAACATACGTCGACAGGGGTCGCCAAATAGGCTTCAGTGACATCAAACCGCAGCCGCTGATTATCACTAAACCTGACCTGACCAAAATAAAGCCTCTGAAGAAGATCAAAACCTGTGATTCAAGGTTTCTGGCTGTAGACTGCTCTACCAGAACCTTGAAGCGAGCTCACAACTGGGGCATTTACCTTATGCGCGTTGCGTACGCTTGGGTGGATGGTCGCACCGTGAATTGGGGCTATGACGAAAGCGTTGTAGGTCCAGTTGGGGACCGCCGTTACCGCTCTAACTTTTTGATAGACCGACGGCTGCAGCTTGAAAGTGAGATGGCTTTGAAGCTTCTTCACGAAGAGCCTATAGGAGATACGCCAGCTGGGGAGACTCTTCGTGGATTAGGTGAAGGAGATTACGTTCTGTTGGATGGTGCCAGTTTTTTTGGTGGAAAACGGGGATTTCACACGTCGCTATATGACGAGGCTCTTCGTAAAAAGGTTAATCTTCTTGCCGTAAGTAAACAGTCTCCCATGTTGTGTGATGAGAAGGGGCGAGATTTCATGGCCTCAACGAGCATCCTTGCGTCGTATCCGCTTTGGGTTTACCATCCGGTTAAGGAGGCGAATATGGAACAGCATCTTTATGGGGACGTGTCGCTTGTGAAGTTGTGTGAAGACAGTCAACACGTTTTCCGTTGTGACATAATGGATCCCTTAGCCTCCGATGTGCCCGAGTTTCTTTCTCCCCTTACCTCGCTTTCTGAAGACCCGAGATGTTTAGGTTACCCTGTTACACTTTGGCTTGCGCACGAGTTTTCTGGGGCGTCAAACGCAAAAATTCTTCAATACTATGACCTAATTGAGAAAACATTAGCAGATGACGGAATCCTGGAGACTCTTCGTAGGGAAGAACTTTCCTGCAGTTTTGCTGACAAAATCCATGGAATATCCCGTCCGTATGATGGTGGTGAAGGTTTTGACCGAATATGAGCCTGTTGGTTTTGTTCGAGACGTTAAAGGGGACACAGTCTCCTTTTTCCTAAATCAGGGAGTAACCCTTTCTTTTGGCCAGATTGTCCGAATAGACTCTGATAACCGAAGCTTCTACGCCCGTGTCGTGGATGCCGGAAGCTCCTCTACGCTGAACACTAATGAGCAGCTTCGTGAAGCAGAAGGCAAGGAATCTTTTGGGCCTTACTCCAGCTTCAGGCACGTCGACGCGATTCTCTTCCTTGAAAGACACGCTGAAAAGGTCCGTTCTCCAACTTTCAATCCGAATTATATGGATCGCGTTTATGCTACCAATGAAGAGGATTACCAAGTTTTGCGGCTTTCTGGCGATCTAGAGATAGGTCGTCTACGTTCAGGAGAAGACGTTCTAGGAGAGGTAGGCATAAGCGTCAAGGCTATCCCGAAGATGATGGGCATGTTCGGAATGACTGGGTCCGGAAAAACCAATACCGAACTTATTCTGAACGCTCGCATCATCGATAACTCTGAAACGGTTGGGCTTATCTTCGATTTTGCGGGTCAGCTGCTGGCTGGCAAGGATATTGGCTCTGATAGTGGTCTACGGGATCATCCTCTTTTTCACACTATGGTTCGTTATTACTCGGCGCGAGACGGCAAGCTGTGCATCGGTTTGCACACTCTTACTCCTGGAAGGTTGTGGACGATTTTTCCTGATATTGGGAAGCCTCAAGTTAGGGTTGCCCGGCGACTATATGAGCAGCTGGGCAAGTGCTGGATTGAGCAATCGTTAGAACTATACCGTGTTGAAGGGTATGCTGGAATTGGGCGAATTATCGGTCCTCAGCACAAGACTGCGGTTAGCGCTTTGATGAGCAGGCTTTCTGATCTTCCTCCACATCTTTACCCCCCCTCCAACTACAACTTCATTGACGATGTGATCCAAAACATAAGCAAAGGAATCACCTGTCTCATCGACATTTCAGGTTTAACTTCTGAAGAACAACAAAACGTCACCTGCCTCACAGCAAACAATGTTGCCTACCACTATAAGCGGTCGTGGGAAACCAATTTCGAAGAATGGCAAAAACTACCAACACTGCTGATAACTCTTGAAGAAGCCCATGAATTTCTTGACCCCGAAATACACAAAACAATCTTCTCCGACATCGCCCTCACATACCGGAAATATCGCGTTGGACTAAATGCTGTCACGCCAAGGCCTTCCAAGATAAACCGTGACGTCTTCGCTGAGCTTTGGACCAAAGTCATCATGAAAACCGAACTGAAGCGAGACAGGGACTACCTCACCCAGAATACGCCTTACATGGAATACAGTGACACAGAGATAAAGATGCTCGACATCGGAGAAGCGTTGCTTATTTCAGAGCCGCAGATTCGGTTCGCCGTTCCTCTAAAGGTCCTTCACTACCCCGACTACCTGAAAGAAAGAGGGACAGCCGAGTATGACTTGCCGCAATCGAAGCCCCTTTCTGAAATGGATGAAAAACTGAGACGACTCAAAGCTGCCGGAGAATCTCTTGCCGCTGAAACCAAAACTAAGAAGCCCTAGCTTCCCTTCGCTTCAAAATCTTCTGCATCTCTTCCTTCAGCCGGTAGACGTAGGGCATCTTGTGTGTGTCCCTCTCTAGGTAGCCGTCCTTGTATAGCTTCTTCATTAACCTGGCAGTGTGCTCCCTTGTGAGACCAATCGTTTCTCTGATGTCGGGCGCAGTTTTTTCTCCCTCTTTGCCAATAGTCTCAAGAACCATCAGTTCGGTTTCAGTCAGAGGCTCCAACGCTGTTTCCCTTTTTATGGGAATCGCCGCCTCTATCTTCATCTCAGGCACATAAACCTCTTGTTTCATCTTCTCGATTTCACCAAGCTTTTGCATCACCTTATTTTGTGCTTCCTTTATGCCCTCAACTTCACCCCTCATCACACTAAGCTGCCCAGAGAACCTCTCTTCAATCTGGGGAACCTCCCTAACCTCTTTGGTAAGATCCGTTAATCGTCCCTCATATTCCTCTATTTTTTCCACAACTTTCTTGTTCTCCAATGATGCTGCCTCAACTTTCTGAGCAACAAAAAGAACCCTGTCCTTTTGCCTCCGGAATTGGCTGTCAACACCCACAACTATGTCCTCTACAACCCCTTTTGCCCTTTCATACTCTTGGCGCAACGTCCTTATTCGACGTTGATACAGAAACACTGCTAGAATTGTGATGAAAAGCAGCCCCGACGTCACCGCTAGCATAACTTCTGAAACCCTCTAGCCCTCCCCCAGATTACCTGTGATTTCAGCGTGATGCGGTGTGATATGCATATGTAATCACACATCACATTAGTATATAAGTGAACTTAAGTTTTTTGTTAACTTGAATATCGTGACATCACACATCACAAACCCCCTCTACCGCTTCCTCATCTCCCCCTGATGACTATCCATGATTTTTACAATTCCGCCGTTTCTCAAAACAATCCTTTGCCCCAGAATATGTGATAAAATTCCCTGTTTTTGTGAAAAAGCCCTGAAATGAGCTTATTTTTGTATGGGTGTTTGTGCCGTTTTCCACGCCTTCACGGTTTCTTCAGTGAGCTCAGGTGTGCACTTGAGGTGATAACTGTTTGTTGTAAAAGGGTGTGTGATTTGTGATGTCACAGCCTTTTTGACATGTTTCGGGGTTTGGTCAGTTCCTCGAGACTGTTTTTTAGCTCTTCGTGGAGTAGTGCTACGCTCCTTATGTGTTCTTCTTTTGGCGTCTTTTTTGCAAGTTTTCTTTGGGTGTTAATGTATGTTTGGAGCTTGTTGGCGACTTCTATGTATGGTTCTAGGCTGGTGTCTTCGAGGATTCCTATATATCCTAGTAGCAGGACTGTGTAGATTGATTGTATAACGTTCTTGCGGGCTTGCCTTAAACTTCTGTTAAAAGCGCCCCGACTTACGGCTAAAAGCCTTATTTTGGCTTTTTCGTCGTATTTTAGCGGTTTATCGGATATATTCTCCGCTAAAACGTCTATTAGAAGTGTTTCCAGCTGTATTTTGGTCAAACTGCTGTTTTTTGCAAGTATTTTCACCATCGGGTCAGATAATGAGTAGTTTAGCCAATTTTGAGCTTTTTCCTTCAAGTAAAAACTCCCAACCTCAAACTCCCTCGTAAAGGATACAATTTTGTATACAGAACCCTTAGGCAGAAAAACTTTACGCTCCCCCCTAAAAAACCGCCCATACCACTATGAAACAATATACAATAAATATGCTATAAAAACGCCTAATAAAAATTAATAAATTAACTAAAATTGGACAAAAAAGAATTTTTTAACAACCAGAAAAAATAGATATTTGCTTCACCTTTTTTCTTTGACTTCTTTGCTCTACGCGGAAAATTGCTGTTTTGCTTCTGCTCCCTTTGGTGCCCATGGTTTTATGGGGTTCTGCTGTTTCTTTCCCTTCACCATGTTCATTTCCTCCCTCTATCCGGCAACTTTTTACTTTATTTTTTGTTCTAGTTGCTGTTTCAGTCCCTATTTTGTGACCCTGTGATATGAGATCCATATGATTTCTGATCACACCTAAATCACGTGTGATTATCACAGAATCACGTGTGAGGTCACAATCGCTTCCTTCTTTTTAATGGAGCCTTTTTGGCGTTATTTCCTGATTTTCTCCCCTTTTTCAGGCGCTTTCATAACATCACTGTCTCATCTGCTTCTCTTTCTGTGACGTAACCTTTCTGTTGATATAGTGCCTTCACTTCCGCTTTTAGGACAAATATTTAAGCTATTGTCGAGTTATAATTTGAAACGAGTAACACAATCACAGAATCAAACAGAATCACTAGAGGCTTTAAAATGGGCAGAAGAAGAAGAAAAGTAGTTCGTATACCTAAAAAGAAGTTACCTACGGTTTATCTCTGCCCCAAGTGTGGCAAGCAATCAATCAATGTTGAGATATTCCCGGGTGGCGAACATGCTAGAGTTCGGTGTGGTAGCTGCGGTTTAACCGAGGAATTGGATACCAGACCCGCTTTTAGGGAGATTGACGTATACTGCCAATTCACGGACATGTTTTATTCAAAGTTAGCGGCCTAGTGAGGAGGTTAGGTATATGGTTGGTTCAGTGGAGAAATATCTGTTAGAGAAGATTGAGAAAGAAGGAACCATTCACATGACTCTTATTGACCCAGAAAAGGTCACGCCATCTTCTGCCTCCCGCCTTGCCAAAGAGGCTGAAGCCTGCGGCACAGCAGCTATCATGGTGGGCGGCTCCACCTCTTTTTCAACCTCTCATCTGGATGATGTCGTAAAGGCTCTGAAAGAATCTGTGAAAATACCCATAATCCTTTTTCCCAACAACATCACTGGAATAAGCAGATATGCTGACGCTATCTGGTTCATGTCGCTTATCAATTCTTCTGACCCATACTTTCTTGTTGGCGTTCAGGTCTTAGGCGCCCCCCTCATCAAGAAATTCGGTTTAGAACCCATCCCCCTTGGCTACATAATCGTGGGCGAGGGCGGCGCAGTCAGTGTCGTGGGAAAAGCCGTTCCTATACCCTATAACAAACCTGAACTTGCCGCTGCACATGCATTAGCCGCTGAATACTTTGGTATGCGCTTCATTTACTTAGAGGCGGGTTCTGGTGTCGGAAAACCTGTGCCCTCTGAAATGGCACAAGCGGTGAAGCGCGTAACTGGGCTTCCCTTGATTGTAGGCGGCGGTATAAGAACTGGTGAACAGGTGAAAAAGATAGTGGAAGCTGGGGCTGACATTATCGTAACTGGTACGGTTCTGGAAGAAAACAAAGGAAGATACAAGATAAAAGAGCTAGTCGATAGCATGAAAGGTCACAAAAAGGCGCGCTAAACAAAATTTTTCATCTTTTCACACAGTCTGCTTTGTCGCTTTCATGTTAGAAAGACTCAATACCTCGCTTCATGAAATCTATGTAAGGAGAACGATTTTGACTATCCCGATGAGCGACGAATACAAGCAATATGCTTCTTCTTTGGAGAAGAACCTTGAGAGCATATATGCTGTTGCGAAAAAGGCTAGAGAAAAGGGGTTAGACCCTGCTCTTGTTCCTGAGTCTGAGGTTGCAACGGACTTGGCTGCCCTAGTAGAGGGGCTTGTTGGTCCTTCTGGCGTCGCTGAGAGCATACGGGATTTAGCTGAGAAAATGTCTCGAGAGGAGCTCACCTTCAGAATAACTGAACAGATAATAAACGGTAATTTTGGTGTCATGGGTGCTCGGGAAGCAGCTGAACAGGCAATGAGAACCGCTCTTGCAATATTAACTGAAGGCATAACTGCGGCTCCTATACAGGGCATCGCCAAGGTAGAAATCAAAACTAATCCTGATCGAACAAAATATCTGGCAATATATTATGCTGGTCCCATACGTTCAGCTGGTGGCACAGAGCAAGCCTTAACCATCATAGTTGGCGATCACATTCGGCGCCTACTCAAGCTGGACCGCTACAAGCCAACAGAAGATGAAGTTGCCCGTTTCATAGAAGAAGTGCGCCTGTTTGAACGCTCAATCGCCAGATTCCAGTATCACATCTCAGATGAAGAGCTACGAAGAGGCATCCAGAACATACCCGTTGAAGTAACAGGCACCGAATCAGACCCCGTTGAAGTTTCGTCCTACAGAAACCTTCCCCGAATCGAAACAAACAATGTCCGAGGCGGGGCTCTCCGGGTAGTAAACGACGGCATAGTGGGGCGGGCATCAAAAGTGTTGACCACTATCGAAAAACTCCATATTGACGGCTGGGAATGGCTTGGAAGCCTACAAGAGTTCTCGAAGAAAAAGAAAGCCGGATTCATGGAGGATGTCATAGCTGGGCGTCCAATCTTCTCGTTTCCGTCTAGAACAGGAGGTTTCAGGCTTCGCTACGGAAGAGCCCGGAACACAGGCCTCGCAGCAGTCGGCATCCACCCTGCCACAATGTTGGCTGTCCAAAATTTTCTTGCGGCTGGAACCCAGCTTCGTTTAGAGGGTCCTGGAAAAGGCGGGATTGTGGTTCCTGTGGATAGTATTGAGCCTCCTGTTGTGCGGCTGAAGAACGGGTCTGTTGTCCGTGTTACTCTCCAAAATTTTAAGCACATAGAGAAGCTGATTGACAAGATACTGTTTCTTGGGGACATCCTCATCGGCTTTGGCGACTTTCTGTATACGAATAAGCCTCTTCGTCCCTCCGGCTACAATGAAGAGTGGTGGAATGAAGAACTTGCTGATGCCGTTGACCAAAAGTTTGGCGCCAACCTGAAGGAAGCCGCCGAGGCAGTAGGTGTTTCTGTCTCAGTTCTTGAGGAATGGTTGGCTGATCCTTTCAAGAATAAGCCAAACGCTAAGGACGCCCTTGCCATCTCCTCAGTTTTGGGGGTTCCTCTTCATCCCTTCTTCACTTTTTTCTGGGAAAATATTACCTCTGAAGAGTTTGGAGCCCTAAGAAACTGGTTGCTGGCTTCTGAAACGAAAAAGGAGGATGCATTAGTTAAAGAGATTGTTGGCTTGAAAGAAAAAACAATAAAAGGTGCCCTCGAAAAGCTCTGTATTCCCCATGAAGTCGTCGGAAACAATATCAAAATGGTTGATGATGAGGCGCGTATCCTCGCTTTTTGTCTCGGATTGAACGTTCCTGACAGTCAGGTAGACTCTTCGGGAAGCGTTTTCGAGGCTATACAGAAGTTCACAGGCATTAAAATTAGGGCAAAGGCTCCCAGTTTTGTGGGCGCCAGAATGGGCCGCCCAGAGAAGGCTAAACAGAGAGAAATGAAGCCGCTTGTTCACGCATTGTTTCCTGTTGGGCTTGCTGGCGGTTCCCGCCGTAACCTCTCTGAAGCTGCGAATAATGCTGCAATTGAGGTTGATCTTGCTGTGCGCCGCTGTCTAGGCTGTAACGAAGTGACTTTCATGGTTAAATGTCCTAAATGTGGCTCAGAGACTGTCTTGGAGCATGTTTGTCCTCAATGCGGAAGAAGTTTCAGGGCGGATACTTGTCCGGTCTGCAAGGTTTCAACGAGAAGTTATGCTAGACAGCAAGTCAACGTGAGGGCTTTGATGATTTCGGCTTGCAGAAAATTGGGTCTTCCCATGCTGAGTTTGGTGAAGGGCGTGAAGGGCATGACAAACGAGACGAAGACGCCGGAGATTTTAGAAAAGGGGATTCTGCGTGCTAAGCATGGTTTGTCTGTGTTCAAGGATGGAACAATACGTTTCGACGTCACAAATGCTCCGCTAACCCATTTTACTCCTAAGGAGGTCGGCGTCTCTGTTGAGCAGCTCAGAAAGAACGGTTACCTGCATGACTATGAAGGAACCCCTCTGACCGAACCTGAGCAGATTTGTGAACTCAAGGTTCAGGATGTAGTTATTCCCCGGAAATGCGCAGACTATTTTATTCGTGTTGCCAGCTTTCTTGACGAGCTGCTCGAGAAAGTATACGCGCTTCCTCCATACTATAACATCAAAAAAGCTGATGACCTTATTGGACGCCTCATCGTGGGTTTGGCGCCGCACACCTCAGTGGGCATAATCGGAAGAATCATCGGCTTCACTCCCCTCAGCGTCTGTTACGCTCATCCCCTGTGGCATTCAGCGAAACGCAGAGACTGCGACGGCGACGAAGATGCACTGATGCTGGCTTTGGATACCATACTGAATTTCTCTAAAGTCTTTCTGCCATCCCAGATTGGAGGAATAATGGATGCTCCTATTCTGATTATCCCTGTGGTGAATCCTGTGGAGGTGCAGCGGCAGGCTCATGAAGTGGATGTTGCAGGAAAGTATCCCAGACTTTTTTATGAAAAAACTTGGCAGAACGAGGAAGCCAGACAGCTGAGTGCAACAATAGACATTGTAGAGCACCGATTGAACACTCCGGCGCAGTTTGAAGGCTACAAGTACACTGTTCCCGTTTCAGACGTCAACATGGGCAACCCCGAGAGCATATACAAAAAATTGGGAAAAATGACAGACAAGCTGCACAGCCAACTCATTTTGGCGGAAAAGATCGAAGCCGTCGACGCTGACATAGTGGCTAAGAAGGTTTTGACCACACATTTTGTCCGCGACATAGCTGGCAACCTACGCGCCTTCACCACTCAAAAGTTTCGTTGCAAAGCCTGCAACAAAAAATTCAGAAGATTGCCGCTTCTCGGCAAGTGCCCAGCCTGCAAAGGCGAATTAACTCTTACGGTCTATCGTGGGGGAATCGAGAAATATTTGCCTGAGGCGCAGAAGCTCGTTAAAAAGTATGGTCTCTCAGAGTATTATGCGCAGAGGCTCTCGATGGTGGAAGACGAAATCATAACCTTGTTTGAAGGCAAGAAGCCTCGGCAAATATGTCTAACAGCTTTCTCGACCTAGACTGAACGTTAGAAAGCTTTTTTGTCTCAACAGCGAACATATGTTGAGGGCAAATGTTCAAGATAGCCCACCACCCCAACGCTTTCCTGACCCTAAAAAGGAACATTCAGCCAGGCCTGTCTGCTAGGACACAGATAATCACTGTTCTCGAAAAGAGGATATGTGATGCCAAAACAGTTTCCAGAGAAACAA